>Ga0070667_100000140_pt1 | contig 91817 bp, 94 predicted proteins | sample KBSS33metaG_FD_64659 | JGI IMG/M metagenome (GOLD analysis project Ga0070667, IMG submission 64659) | Switchgrass rhizosphere microbial communities from Kellogg Biological Station, Michigan, USA - KBS S3-3 metaG | ecosystem: Host-associated > Plants > Roots > Rhizosphere > Soil ...
CGATCCCAGCCGGGATCACAAGCCTTGGAACGCCATCGCGGCATCTGTCGAAGCGGCGCCGAAGGCGCGGGCGCCGTCGAGCAACATGGGAAACTTGCTGAAATGGCACAAGACATCGGGCCGCACGAACGCGGTTCCGAGACAGAAGGTCGCGCACATATGGCGAAGCTTCCGCTCGTCGCCTTCGATTTCGACGGCACCCTGACGATTCGCGACAGCTTCACCGCTTTCCTCCGCTGGCGGGCTGGCCCGGTGGGATTCGCGCTCCAGGCGACCCTGCTCGCGCCGGCGGCGATCAGCTATCTCGGCGACCGTGACCGAGGCCGCATCAAGGCGGCCGCCGCGCGGGTCTATCTGCGGGGCCTTTCGCGTCAGGGCGTGCAGGCCGAAGCCGAGGCGTTCGCCGCCGAACAGGCCGGCGCCCTGTTGCGCCCCGACGCCTTGGCGACCTGGCGGGAATGGGGGGAGCGGGGCGCGCGACGGGTCATCGTCACCGCCTCGCCGACGGCCGTCGTGCGTCCCTTCGCCGAGCGGCTCGGCGCGGACGACCTGATCGGCACGGAGTTCGCCTTTGACGCACGGGACCGCCTGACCGGAGCCTTCGCCACGCCCAATTGCCGCGGCCCGCAGAAAGTTACGCGACTCGAGTCGCGCTTCGGCGAGGGCCTGCGCTTGGCCGCAGCCTATGGCGACACCGCCGGAGACCGCGAGATGCTCGAGATCGCCGAGATCAAGGGCTATCGCGTCTTCACTCAGACGCCGCGTTAGCGGAACGCGCCCAGAACCATCAGCAGGATCAGCGCGATCAGGATGGTCACGCCCGTGACGCCGGCGCCCCAGGCGATCAGCTTGATCAGGCTCAGGTTCATCACCCAGCGCGGCCAGGGGCCGTGAACGACGCGGTACTCGGCGTCGGTGGTCGGCGGCGGATCCTGCGGCATGGCTGTAATCTGAGACCGCCGGCGCCGCGCGGCAAGCCAGGGCTTATTTCCGTGCAGTTACGTGCGCCCGGCTTGGATGCAAGCCGGGCGCACGGGCCTTGCGGACTACGCGACCAACATAGGCCGTCGGCAGGCCTGGCGCGTAATGCCCGCCGCCGCGTGAACCTCTCCTGAACGGCGCCGCAGCGCGCGCCTTGGAACAAGCGGCGCCGTCGCGAGTTGAGAGAACGCTGGCTTTCGATTGGGAGCGACGCGCAAGAGCGCGCCGGATCGCCATGGCTCATTCCGGAGTGGCTGCGCCGCGCCCGCCGCGAAAATCCGGCGGAGTCTTCGGCATGGCGCGCTCGAAACTCGGGGGATTTGGCGACCGTCTCTCGCTGGCGGCGCATCGGCTGGCTGACAAGTTCGACATCATCCCGTCGGAATTCGGCCGCGAAGATCCGGTTGACGAGGCCGACGCCCATAGTGTGCGCACCGAGTGGCTTCGCCACCTGAAGCTCTGGTGGTCCTCCAACCCCGAGCAGGTCTTCGCGGTAAAGGTCGGCGGCGCGCTGCTGGCCTGCGCCGGAGGCGCCCTCTGGTTCGTGATCGCCGTGGTCTTTTGACAGATCCCTGACAAACGCGGTGAACAGGACCTTGGCGCACGGCCACGCCGTTAACCATGCGTTTACCGACGCAGACGACTCTCACGATGTCTTCCTTGAAGACACCCCACCATCACCGACTTTTTAAAGCCCGGCTTCCCGCCGGGCTCTTTTTTTGCCCCGAGCACGCCCTCTCCCCCCGAGCGAAACGAGAGAGGGAGAGCGTCGGGAGAGGGCGGTGCAGGCGGCTCTGGTTTCGCCCGCGCCGATTCGCCCGACCGCTCTACCGCACCGCTCCGATCGCGGAGATTCGGAGCCGCCCCTCCCGCTCGCCGCGCGGGGAAGCGACACGTGTCGGCGAAGCACCGACAGGCCAGTCCAATTCCCCGTCCGCCCCGCTTGCATGGCCGCAGGTCGTATCGTATACGCCCGGCCCTCGACGGCTCTGGTCCTCGGTAGCTCAGTTGGTAGAGCAGGCGGCTGTTAACCGCCGGGTCGCAGGTTCGAGTCCTGCCCGGGGAGCCATCGAGAAACAATCACTTAGCCCCAATTCCTTGTCTCTGGGCTCTCAGTGATTTCGGCGCTGGGGCAACGCCGGGGGCAACGGAATCAATGTCGTCAGAGGCCGTAAATCCGCCTGTCGGACAGCGCTTCTCCCACGTCTATGCTCCAAAGGCCCGAACGGCGCGAGACAGCGTGCGCTTCCGTCGGCGCGTGGCTGCGATGGTCGAGCGCATGGAGGTGCTTCGGGAGCATCTGCCGGACATTGTGAGCGGCGAAGTCGGGATCAACGTTCCTTACGCCGTGTACAGCCACGACTGGGAGAAGTTTTTCGGGAACAGCGACTTTGTAGACGTGCTCGACACCATCACACTTGCTGGACGCTTGCTTCTGGCCAGGCGAGACCCGATCGCAGCGACCTTCCGCGACTTCGTGGACCGCGCTATGCGCGAGGAGGGTGTGAGTTTCACTCTCGATGAGAAATGCGGCGTGCACTTCTACGTCGATGAGGAGTTCGAAGCCCACAGGCAGGCGACAGTCGGAAGCCTCACCAGTGCGCGCTACGAGGCCGCCCGCGCAGCCTTCGAGCGCGGCCACGCCTGCCTCGATTCTCCGAGCCCGGACACTCTGGGCGCAGTGCGCGGCGTCTTCGACGCCATCGAGAACGTTTTCAAGCTGTCCACCAACGGCAAGTCCGCGCGCATCGGCCTGACAGAAATCACGAAGGATCTTCGTCCGCTGGCTGGTGCGCTCTACACCGGCCCTGCGGAGAACGCGACGGGGCTGATACTGAAATCCCTCGGGGAGTGGGTGAACGCAGCCCACCAGTACCGGCACGATCCGGGCCACCCTGAGCCCGCCCCCCCTCCGCTGGAACTGGCGATCGCTATGATGGCCAGCGGAGCGGGTTTCCTCCGCTGGCTAGCAACGATCGACCAAAAACTGCTGGGCTCTGACCACGAGTCGTAAGCCTCGGGGCTGCCGTTCAAATCCTACGTGCCGGTCGGCGGGACCGCGACAGCATCAGGATTGTCGGGCACCATTGCGGCCTCCGCTCGCAGTTGCATCTCGTCGCGGAACTCCTTCGGAGCCAGCTCTTCTATCAACACGTCGACTGACTTCATCAGGATGTTGATGGCTATTCCGACCATCACGACATGCAAAACGGTCGAGCGGATTCCAGCATGTTTGGATTTCGGATTGCGTGGTTCAGGGTTGATACGCGCCGCAAAGTTCTGTGAAACGGCTGACAACCACGCCCACATCGCAAGCCAGCAACAAAGGTTGAAGGCGAGCAGAACTTTCGATTCGCTCAATGCAGACGCGTACTGAACTAGCCCCAAAAGGGCGACGCGCTCGACAAACTGAAATACGAATGCAGAGAACGGTTCCAGTGCCTGCGGAAGAAAAGGACGGACCCAGAGGGGCAAGTCTCCGTCAACCGGGCGGCTAGCTACACCATCTGTAACGTCAGCCACTGTCGGGCTCCACTAACTGCATTTGCGAATCGATGGGAGTTTCTGACCCGCCTCCGCAGACGATATGGCTAAGCTTCCGACAGTTCGCATTACGGCGGTTTGTCGCGGCCAGTCACCCACACCATGACGGCGACGTTACCCGCGCGAAGAGCGCGAGCCCGACCATTCCAAGGCTTCGAGCGCGAGCTGAACGATCGCTTCGTCTCGGGATGGGGTATTGGGCCTAGACGCTCGCCAACGATCCAGCTCCCTCAGCTTCACACTAGGAAACCGCGCCATGATCAGCTCGCCTTCGGGTGCGTCGGGTATCGGGCGCGGGTCGTAGCGCATACGCGGGTAGCCGTCCGTCGGCTCAATTCGGATAGCGGCTGGAACTGAACGAGGTTGCGTCATTGGTCATGATCCTCCGAGCAGGCGCGTGCCCGCGACATGGGTTGGAGGATCGAGGCCTGCCTTCGCGTTGAGTGACCGCGGGGACGGTGCCTTCGGCGGCGATGCCCGTTGGTGTCTTGCTGGCGCAGGATGCCCGCACGCTCGATCTACGGGAGATATAATGTGGTTTCCCTACTTCACCAACAACCGCAGCTTCACCGGGTCTCGAATGGCGCAGGGCGCCATCAGGTGCCCTCGCTGGACAAGTTCGCGAATGGTGAGGTCTAACGCACGCTGTGAACGCTCCAGGCCGCGCGCGGCGGCGGACAGGTCCACCTGACCGGACATCGAGCCGGCGGGGAGCGAGGCTACGGCGACGGCTGCGAGGCGCACCGCGAAGTCCGACAGCCCGGCGTCGCTGGCCACCTGATGTAGCCAATCATCGTGTGGCGCCGGCGGCTCGAAGGGCTTGGGGATCGCTATGGGCACGGCTCAACTCCAGTTGGCGCCGGCGGCGTCATTGTACCACCGCCGGCGCCGCCCAAGGTCATGCAGAGGTAGAGGGCCGCTGCATGGCCCGCTGACCGCGAAGGAGCGGAGCCAGCGGGTACTACCCGCGCCGCGCTGGAGCGACGGCGCGGATGTCAGATCAGGCCGGCTCGTAACTGAGCAGAGCGTCAATCACCCTTCGCACCCGCCTGTGAGCTTCCTCGTCATTGAGTTCGGCCAGGCGAGCGCGGTGGGCGACGATCGACCCCGCAAGGATGACAAAGCCCTCCATCCGTATCTCAGGGGTTGGCCGAGCAACATCGTCCATCGCGTCCTCCATCAGATCAGGTTCGGGCCAAGCATCGGAGCCATTTCGATCACCACGGCGTCGTATGCTCGCTCGAAGGTGATGCCGTCCTCTCGTGCCCTGACCTTGGCGAGGGCTGTCACGGCGTCGCGCGTGGCCGCCTTCCGCAGGGAGAAATCGACCACCAGCGAAGGCTCCGCCCGTTTGATGATCGCCGCGACCGCGCCCGTTTGCGCGGGGGCATCGACCGCGCTGAGTTCGTCGATGCGGAAACGGCTCATAACGCCCGCGAACCTTCGATCCGCCTCGCGTGGGTCGGGCTCCCGCCCCTCCGCCCGCGCCTTCGCGAAGCACTCCGCGACGACAAGACGGTGAAGCGCCAGCTCGGCCGCCGCGCTCATCAGCTCGCCTCGTTCGGCAGGCCGGACACGTTGCCGAGCCCGCGGGACTTGAGGATCTGCGCGCGCTGGCTATCCGCAGCGTCGTAGAGCGCCGAGTTCTCGCTCAGCATCCGGCTCATGGCCTTCTCGCTGGACTCGCCGGGCTGGCGCTGGCCTTCGGCCATCTTGCGCAGCCGATCGTCCAGCTCGCGCACGTCGTCGATTGCCTGCCCCGCGGGGGTGCTGGCGGGCTTCTTCGCCGGCGCCTTCAGACCCAGGCCTTCGGCGATCTCTTCCTCAGTCAAACGGGCCATCTCACAGGGCCTCCACGTTGCGGCCCAGGAGGGCCTTGGCTTGGTCGGTGAAGCTCGCCCGGTTGGCGTTGCCGACGTACTCCACGGTGATGTGCTCCTGCAGGCCGCCGGCCGCGACGGCGCGGTCAACGTGCCGCCTGGTCATCAGCCGCAGCACGAGCGGGCGGCCGCCGCCGGTCGTGCGGTCGTAGGCGCCCAGCGCGGCCCGGCGACGCTCCAGGGTGGCCACCAGCGCGGCCACAGCCGCATCGCAGGCCTCGCTCGCCTCCATCAGCTTCACGCCGGCATCGACGGCCGCGGCCGGCTTTCGTTTCAGTCCGAACATCGCTTCTCCTTTTCCGGCTATGCCCAGACGCATCCATCGGGGTCTTCTTCGAGCGGAGCGTCCCAGTTCAACTGCTCGACGTCCGAGAGCTCGTCCGGGTAGTAGAGTTCAGGCCCTTCCGGGATGCCCTCATCGACCTCGCGCTTGAACAGCAGCAGGTGGGCAACGCCAGCGACACTGACCGCAACGTCGTCGTGCTGATGGGGCGGATGCCCGATAAGTTCGCGCCCGCCGCCGCGGGAAACTCGGCGCTCAAGCGAGGCGATCTGGTTTACGAGCACCGGCAGATCAGGCAGTTCGATCCGACCCGAGTTTAGGAGGGGCAGCAGGCCCTGGAAGAGTTCGCTCGCGGTCTTATCGGCAAGCTTGTACTCGACGCCGTGGCGCGCGAAGGCCTCCCGGGGCCAGATCCCTCCAAACCTGTCGCCGGTCACCGTCGTGACCCCGAAGGTGGCCAGAGTTGCCGCCATCTCGGCGACCGTCGCCTCCGCGGAAAACGGCGGCTTCTTCTCCAAAACGAGGTCCACCACGGCGCGGCGGCCCTCCTCATGGGCCACGGTCAACGTCATGGAATCGACGGAACCGCCACTGGGATCACAGAACGCCCGGAAACGTACGCCCGAAACCGGAGGTCGGCTCAGAAGGCCAGGCACGACGCAGGCCTCAACGACCTCGCGGCTGACGTAGGCCTCAATGTCGGACCTGAACTCCGCGCCATACTCAGCCGCCGCCGCAGTTGGATCGCGCTCATAGGCGCGATCCACCACCCGCTGCGGCAAGGTGCTGTTCATGACCCGCGACGGCGCCTTGGCGACGAGAATGAGGGGATCGCCGGAGGGACCGAAGTCCCGGCGAAACGCCCCGTAGTGCTCGCCGCGCTTAGCGTGCGGACTGGAGATGGACCACAGCATGCCGCCCGATGTTGCGAGGCTCGGCCTGACCGCGTTCAAGATCTCGACGTCGGGGTTGCTGCTCCCCTCGACGTGCCAAAACCCAGTCTCGTCGCAGATCACAGCGGGAGACGTGATGCCTCGCACGCGTCGAAAGCTGGCTGGCTGAGTCTCAATGTCCACGCGCGTCTTCATGCGGATGGCGCCCATGGTGGGCTCGCCTTCGATGAGCTGGCTCAGTTCTGGGCTGTCCTGGAGCACCCCGAGAGTGTGCTGGAATGCCCGGCTGGCTTGGCTGACGGACGCCGCCAAGATCGGGATCACCGCGCGCTCGCCGGCCGCAAGGTAGTCGTCGTGGCTGCACAAGCCCGCCACGTAGGCCGCCAGCACGCCCGCGGTTCGGGTCTTTCCGCTGCGCCGCCCCATGATGCCCCAGAACTCTTCGACGCGCTGGCCAGGCTCACGCTCGCGGCCTGTCAGCAGCGTGAAGATCTCCCGCTCTTCGTCAGTCAGTGCTTCGCCCATGTTGGCGATCAACAGGACGCGCCCGGGCAGCCAGGATGGGCCGGGGACCGCTCGGCCTAGAAGCGCATCGTGCGCGAGGCTTTCGCGCATGGACACGAGCGGCTTCATGCCGATTGCCTCGCCCGCAGCGCGTCGAGCACCGGCGTGGAGGGCGGAGGCTTACGCGCCGCGCGACCGCGACGAAGGCCGGAAATGGCTCGCACGAGGGTGTTTGACAGGCGGGTGAGCTGTTCCGTGTCCACCGGCTCGCCCCGGAGCACAGCCGCCTGCATCTGCTCAGCGTGGACGGTCAGGCCCGCGATGGTCCGCACCTGAAGCACCTCAGCCGGCGTGAGGGCGCCTCCCATCTCTTCGGTCAGGTCGCCGACAACATCGGCGAAGCGGCGACCTTCAGCGCTACAGGCGGAGACGCCGCCTGGCAGGCCACCATTCGAGGTCGCAGCACGGACACGCGGGCTGCGCGAAGACGACGGCGCGACGGCACTTTCGGAACGGTTCATCGACGGATCGCCTTGCCCCCACGTTGCCCCATGCGGTGCATTGGGCGAATCATCCTCGATGAGTTTGCTGCTTTTCCTCAGCTTTTGTCCAACAGCGCTGGCGGTTTCCAACCGCCTGCTCTCTCGCCAAGTCTGCGAACGAAAAGGACAACGAGCCGGGCTCCGCGACCAAGCTGGCAACTTGACGTCAGAGGTGCCGCACTCTGGGATGCGGAGACCTAATCACCCTCACTGTCGTTGCCAAAGTCAGCGTCCGGCCTGCCGGCAATATCCCGCTCGAACTCCGCCAGCGCGCCGACCTCGGCTAGTCCAGAGAAGAGCTGGAACAGATGCGAGACGTTGCTCTTGGCGACATACGCCAGCCAGCCTGACTCGGGTGCGGAGGCCATCAAGGCTCGCGGCCGCCGCTCGCAGAGGGCCTCAGAAATCAACCGATCGACTCGGCGCACGAGGGTCTTGCGCGGTAGGCCGAGGGCAGCAGCGACGCTCAGCAGCGAAGGTTCGTGCTCATGTTGTTGCCGGAGGTGAAGCCAGATGAGCCCATCCAGAGCATCGCCGGCCCGCCTGCCGATCGTGGTGAGGAGGCGCAGGACATACTTCGCGGCATGCGCCGCCGCAGGTCGGATCGCGGAACCATGTTGCTCCGCGAGGTCGAAGGGGGGCAGCGGAACGTACTCGAAGAACCCCAACGTTCGCAGTTCGGCGTAGCTCGTGCGAAGCAATTCGTAGACCAACAGCACGATGTGCAATCGGCTCGTCGCTTCAATCTGATCCTCGGTGATCAGGAGCCCGCTTGGCGTGAACACGCATTCGTTCCGCTCCGCGAGTCGGCGCAATCGACGGCGTGTGGCCGTCGGCTCAAAGCCTAGGCTGTAGGCTACGATGTCAGGACCGACCGGCTGACGTAGATCACTGGGTGCGATGGGATTAGGGCCGCCAAATCGGGCGCGTAGCTCCCGACTATATAGAACGCCGTCAACGTTCGACCGGGTGATCGCCAGCAACAGCAGCGCGTCAATGCCGTTCAGATCGCGTCGCCAAGCCTGGAAAATGCCCAGCACGAGATCACGACCGATATCCAGCGCCTGACTGGAAAGGCGCGGCGACAGCGATTCGGCCAACTTTCGCCCACCTCGCTTGTTTGGTCCGCTACGCTCGGGGATCAATCCCGCCGCACAAACCCAACGCTCGCCAACTAATGAAAAGTTGCAACGGTGCCGGTGAGCGCGCCAAACTCCACCCCCTCCAGAAGTTCGCAACGTCCGCAACGCCGGCCGGCGACGGTGCCCTGAGAACAACGCTTAGGAACGAGGGAACGGAGGAACCAAGCCACTCCCTTGAGTTCCTTAGTTCCTCAAGTTCCTCATACTCACGGGGTAGCTCGATCAGGCAGGCTGTAGCTGCCACGTTGGTTCCTGCGAAGTTCCCCAGCTCGGTACATACGGAATAGCAGCTTCTTGGTCGCGGCTTGCGGGTGGCCGGTGATTGCGGCGATGTCCGCAATCTTCAAGGGTTCACCTGCCTCGCGCAGGGCATCGCGGATGGCTTTGCGCTCGCCGGATGAATGTACCTCGGTGGCGGCGCCCAGGACACGCCAGCGGCAGATGTCGCGCTGGAACTCCATGGCGAGTTCCACCTCTTCAATATCGCGACCGCGACCGTACAGCGTGACAGCGCCGCTCTCGCGCTTCATGACGAAGATGGTGTCTGCGGCGCCGGTCAGGCCATTTGTACCAGAGACCATATCGAAGGGGTCTTCCGCCTCCATTTTCCGGACATGGTGCACCATAATAATACCGATGCGCAGCTCGTCAGCGAGGGCCTTCAGAATGCCCGCGGCGTGGTAGTCGGCTTCGTATTGAGTCTCTTCGCGCCCCTTGGTCGGACGGACTTTTGCGAATGTATCGATAACCATAAGCCGCGGCCCTTCCGCCGATTTCGCCCATCCGCGTAGGAATTCCAGGCCACCGGCCGTGAGGTTTGGCATTTCGGTGACGAAGCTCAGCCCCCGCGGCCAAGCCTGCTGATGGCAGATCTTGCCCAGCCGGTCCTTTAATCGCCGCTCGCCATCTTCGAGCGCGGCATAGAGCACCGCGCCCGCCTGGCAGTGCCGATCGCCGAGCGTCCAGCCGCCTATTGCGGTGGCGTTGCAGAGATCCAGCATTAACCAGGACTTTCCGAGCTTAGGCCGACTGGCAATGATCGTGAGGCCTTCGGGGATCAGTCCGGGCACGACCCATCGAACGGGTTCGAACGCCTTCCTCTGAAGTTCGGCCGCTGTGACAAGGCGGGGCGCATTCATGGGAACGACCGTCCAACGAACTCCCCGGAATTGAGCCGCTTCATAGCTGTGCTCCGGCTGCGGCGAGTCGGCGAAGCGCCTCGTCGCGCTCGGCTTGCATCATCAGAAGGTCCGCCTCAGCCATCGACCAAGCGATGGCGATGGCGGCGTAGACCGCGGCACGGGGAGTGTCGGGAAAATGGCGGTGCAGTGCCTCTCGCAGCTCTCGGCCGTAGAGCCCAGACGTGATGCAGTCCGCCAGCCGGAACGAGGGGAAGGCATCGTCGTCGGTGTCCTGAAGGGCTGTGATGGCATTCATTCGGCTACCGCCGACCATTGCCGGACCATCCGACGCGCCGTAGATTCCTCGCCGCCATCTCCGCGATGATCGGCAACCCCGGACGGGCCGCCCGCCAGCGACCCTCCGGGCCTCGCCACCCTCAACATGGTGACCTCCTGTGCGTCCGTCTCTCGACGCTCGCTGTTTGGTGGGGATTAGCCTTCGTTCGCCGGGGGCGCAGCCTGATCGCGCTCGGCCACGCGGGCGGCGAGCCAGGCGTCAACTTCGTCTTCGAGGAAGGCGATCCGCCGCTCACCCAGCTTGATCGGCTTCGGAAACTTGCCGGCGCGGATCAGCCGGTAGAGCCAGGACCGTTCGAAGGTCACGCCCTTCGAGGGAAGCGCGTCCGGTGCGATAAGGCGCATCGTTGTTTCTCGGCGTTGTTCGATGCGCAGCAACGTCGAAGCGTTCGCGAGTCGCGTCCTATGGAGGATCGCTCTCGCTCGTTCGCGCAGCCTCCATAGCTTCGAGGTGCTTGCGCGCGTACCACGCTGCATTCGCCTTCACGCCTACAGCGCCAAAGACGCCCGCGAGGAATGTCACGAACGCGCCCTTGTAGGAGCTGTCCGAACGCTCCTGGCGCCGCGGAGGCCGGCCCGAAAGTTCCGTGTATAGCCGTGCCGCGTACTTCGTGATTGCCGGTGCTGCCGTGAGAGCGCGCGTCTTCTGAGGGTGCGGCCGATAGCGCGAAGCGGGCGGAGGAAGCGGTGCGGAGCTGACTGCGGATCGAACCCGGTCCAGATGAGCAATCAACTCCACCGTCGTGGGGCCGCCCTGAAGCATGAGCGCCTTGTCGAGAAGAGATCTGGCCTCCGTGCCCAACTCGGCAAGCGCAGCGATTAAGTCGCCAGAGTGGGAAGTCACGAGCTGCAGGGATTTGCGCGCTTGAACGATACCGACCCGGCCGCGCTCAGCGGTTTCGCCCATCCGGTGCAATGCCGCATCCATGGCGAGGTGACGCGCCATGCTCGGAATCCTCGGGTCGTTGGCGTCGATGGCCACGCCCCGCATGAGCCGGACCAACTCGTCCTCACCTGGGGCTCCTTGCCGGCGTCGGCGCACCAGCATCATCGCCAGAGCGTCGGGACGGATCACCGCGCCTCCGCTCTAGCGGCGCTGGGGAGCTGAATCACGTTCGCAGGCGCCGGCGTTACGATCTCGCGCAGTCGCTTGGCCCAAGCGTCCAACGCCTCTCGCATCTCGGGCTCGTAGCTATGCTGATCGTAGACCCGCTGGATGCCCTTCCGGCCGTGCCCGATCACCATCTCGGCGATGGTGTCGGGGATGCGAAGCTTTGAGAGCTGCGTTCGCACGGTGCGCCTCAAATCGTGGTTCACGAAGGGCGTCAGGCGCACCGCGCGCGGATCCTCACCGCGCATCCGGGCCATCGCCTTCAAGGTGCGCTCCATCCGCCGGTCGAGCCGATCCTTGGCCTTCGAGAACCCGCTCACCGGCTTGGCGCCGTGCGTCGTCGAGAATAGGTAAGACCCCTTGAGCCGCGGGAGTTCGGCGAGCACCTCGCAGGCCCAATCGCTCAGGGGTACGAGGTGCGAGGCGTCGGACTTGAACCGCTCCGGGGGCACGGTCCAAAGCTTCGTGGCGGCGGCGACCTCCGGCCAATCGACCGCCTCGCCTTCCTCCGCCTCCTTGCGCATCAGCTGGAATAGTTTTGGCGGAAACTCGCTGCGCTGGACCTCAGCGATCTCCGCCCGGCGCCCACCCAAGAGAGCGATCAGCTTGAACATGGGGCCGAAGGGATAGCCGAGCCGGCTGGCGGCGCGCCAATAGGCTCGCAGTTCATCGTCATCGAGGGTGCGCTGGCGGGGCTTCTTCTGCCCAACAAGCTGGGCAACGTTCACGCGGTCGCAGGGCGAGGTTTCAAGCCCGTAGGTCCCTCGCATGATCGCCCAATTGAAGAACGTCCGGGCGTGCCCGAAGACGTTGTGCGCGTGGTACGAGGTCGCCGCATCGTTCCCCACCTTCGCGCGGGTGCGATCGGCAATGCTTTCCACGAGTTCGATCACGTCGGCGCGGGTGATCGCCGTGACGGGCTTCCGGCCCCATGCGGGGATCAGATCGCCCCGGATCTCACGCTCCACCTGAGCAGCCTTTCGCTGCCCGCGGACGTGGCGCTGAAGGTAGACCTCCACAACGGCGCCGAAGGTTGTATCCGCGACCCGCCGCGCGGCCGTGCGCTTCTGCTCTTCGTGCTCGCGAGGATCGATTCCTTCCGCGAGAAGGCGGGCCCATGCGCCATTTTTCTCGCGGGCCTTGGCCAGCTCCATGACCGGTGCGTCGCTCGGGCGCATCGGAACCTTCCCGAAAACACCAAGCTCTCGGAACGTAGGATTGCGACTACCCGGGTAACGGTCGATGCGCCCGAAAGAGGCCTGGCCCTTGTCCGTCACGCGGACGCCCATGCGAGGGGAAACCTCATCCATCCAGAGGTCGCGCTTCCCCTTCGGGGCTGGCTTCAGCGACCTGATGAACGCATCCGTGAGACGTTTTCTCGCCATCGCGACCTCCGGGGCAACCGGGGCAACAGAGAGCCGGCGGCACGTGACCGCCGGAGCCCTGGCCGGGCATCGGGGCAACGGTGGGGCAACAGTTGCCCCGCGCCCTTGCGTTGCCCTAAGCAACACTAGGCATCGCCGGTTCGGCGAGAAACGCAAGCGTTTTGGTGACTTAGAGGTGTAGGGCGCAGCGGTAGGCAACGCTGAGAAACGCCAGTTACAACGGCTGTTAACCGCCGGGTCGCAGGTTCGAGTCCTGCCCGGGGAGCCATCGAGAATGCACGCTTCGTGTAACTGACGTCAGCCGATACCCCCGCGCGAAAAACAACCGGCCGTAGCGCTTTGGCTCGCTCCGTGCCTAGGCTGAACCATGACGGCGACCTATCGCGCTGAATGGGACGGCCTCCGCGGGGTGGCGGTCTTGGCGATTCTATCTTTCCATGGCGGGTTCCTGCCGAACGGCGCCCTGGGCGTAGATGCCTTCTTCGTCCTGTCGGGGTACTTGATCACCGCCCCCCTAGCCCATCCACGAAAAGCTTGCCGCCGATCGCTGCGAGAAAGCCGAGCGGATTGTCCGTCGCCGTGAAGGTCCAGCCCCGACTTGAGGACTGGCCGGTTTTGAGATCGTCGACGACAGTGAAGGCCGCGACGATGCCGAGCGGCACGAACACATAGGCCAGGTCCGCGGGAGCCACAGCCCGATCAGCTGTACACCAGCGGGTCGGGCCCGATGCGGCCGGCCGCGTCGTCGAGTTTGGCGATCGCCGCCATGTCCGCTTCGTCGAGGGCGAAGTCGAAGACCTCGAAGTTCTCGGCGATGCGCTCGGCGCGCACCGACTTGGGGATCACGCTCAAGCCCTGCTGCAGGTGCCAGCGGATGATGGCCTGAGCCGCGGTCTTGCCGTGGCGCGCGCCGATGCGGGCGAATTCGGCGTGCTTGATCGAGTCGCCGCGGCCCAACGGGCTCCAGGACTGGGTGACGATCCCCTGCCCCGCATGGAAGGCGTGCAACTCGCTCTGCTGGAACTTCGGGTGCAGCTCGATCTGGTTCACGGCCGGCGTGACGCCGGTCTCGGCCGCGGCGCGGCGCAGGTGCTCGATCATGAAGTTCGACACGCCGATCGAACGCACGCGGCCCTCCTCGTGCAGCCGCACCATCGCCCGCCAGGCGTCGATGTAGCGGCCCTGCGCCGGGACGGGCCAGTGGATCAGGAAGAGGTCGATGTAATCGAGGCCCAGCCGTTGCTGGCTGCGGTCGAAGGCGGCGAGCGCCTCGTCGTAGCCGTGGTTGGTGTTCCACAGCTTGGTGGTGACGAAGATCTCTTTGCGCGGGACGCCCGAACTGCGCACCCCGTCGCCCACGCCGGCTTCGTTGCGGTAGGCCGCGGCCGTATCGATCAGCCGGTAGCCGGTCTGCAGCGCCGTGCGCACCACCTCGGCGGTCTCGTCGGGCGGCGCCTGCAACACCCCCAGGCCGAGCTGCGGCATCCGCTGGCCGTCGTTGAGTTTCAGAACGGGTGAGCGGGCGGCGTCGGCCATCTGGTCCTCCTTGCTGCGCCTACCAGGCGCCTACGTTCGGCATGGAAGCCCAAGGCTCCGCCGGCGGCAGGGCCGCTCCGGCCTGCAGCAGCTCCACCGAAATATTGTCCGGTGAGCGAATGAAGGCCATCCGTCCGTCGCGTGGCGGCCGGTTGATCGTCACCCCGCCATCCATCAGGCGCTGACAGGCGGCGTAGATGTCGTCGACCGCATAGGCGAGGTGGCCGAAGTTGCGCCCGCCGTCGTAGTCCTCCGGATCCCAGTTGTAGGTCAGCTCGACCATCGGCGCGGCGTCGCCGTGCGCCTCCGCGTCCTTCGTCGTCGACAGGAAGACCAGTGTGAAGCGGCCGGCGGGCGCGTCGACGCGCTTCACCTCAACCAGGCCCAGCAAGTTGCAGTAGAAGGCGAGCGAGGCCTCGAGGTCCTTCACCCGAACCATGGTGTGCAGATATCGCAACGGCGCGCCTCATTCACTGGATTGCCCGCCAGGATAAGGGCTCGTCGCAGAGTAAGGAAGCGCGCTCGGCTCAGGCCGTGCGGGTCTGTCGCCGCCAGAGCGCGGCGTATTCTCCGGCCCTCTCCAGCAGCTCCGCATGGGTCCCGCGCTCGACCACGCGGCCGCGACGCAGCACGACGATCAGGTCGGCGTCGACGATGGTCGAGAGCCTATGGGCGATGACCAGGGTCGTGCGTCCGGCCCGCGCCTTGCGGAGCGTCTCCTGGATCGCCGCTTCGGTCGGGCCGTCCAGCGCGCTGGTGGCCTCGTCGAGGATCAGCAGCCGAGGATCGGCCAGCAGCGCGCGGGCGATGCCGACCCGCTGGCGCTCGCCGCCGGAAAGCTTGAGGCCTCGTTCCCCCACCCGCGTCGCCATGCCGTCAGGAAGCCCGTCGATGAAGGCGCCGAGCTCGGCGGCGTCGGCGGCGGCGCGGACAGCCTGCGGCGTAGCCTCCGGCCGCGCGAAGGCGATGTTGCGCCAGAGGGTGTCGTTGAACAGCGCCACGTCCTGCGGCACCAGGGCGACGGCGGCGCGCAGCGCCTCCTGCCGCACCTCCCGCATGTCGACCCCGTCGATCTTGACCCGACCGGCCTGCGGATCGATCAGCCGCAACGCCAGCCGCACCGCAGTGGTCTTGCCGGCCCCCGACGGACCGACCAGCGCCACGGTCTCGCCCGGCCGCGCTTCGAAAGTCACATCATCCAGCCCGTGCGATCGCGCGTCGTGGCGGAAGCCGACGTGGTCGAAGGCGAGCGCCGCGCCCTGCCCGCTGGCCGGCGGCAGATCCCGCGCGGCGGGCGCGTCGACGATGGCCGGTTTGATCTGGTTCAAGCCGACCATCTGCTCCATGTCGATGAAGCCCTGGCGGATCTCGCGGTAATTGAAGCCCAGGATGCCGAGCGGCTGGTAGAGGCTGCGCAGCAGCAGCACCGCGGTGACCACCTGGCCGATGTGCATCTCGCCGCCCGTCACGGCAAGCCCGGCCATCACCGTCATCACCGCCAGGCCGAGGTTCAGGATAAACGACTGCGAGACGTTCAGCAGGTTCAGCGAGGTATTGGCCTGCACGCCCGCGTCCACATAGTCGGCCATGGCGTCCGCATAGCCGCCGACCACCCTGAGCTCGGCGCCGAAGGTCTTCACGGTCTCATAGTTGATCAGCGCGTCAACCGAGAGGCCGGCGGCCCGCGTCTCCGCCTCGTTGAGCTCGCGCCGGTGCGACAGCCGCCAATCGGTGATGCGGAAAGTGACGACGACATAGACGGCGATGCTGAGGAACGCGGTGAGCGCGAAACGCCAGTCGAGCCGGGTGGCCAGCACGATCATGCCGAACGCCAGCTCGATCAGCGTCGGGCCGATGTTGAACACCACGCTCCGAAGCAGGAAGTCGGTCGCGCGCGAGCCGCGGTCGATGATCCTGGCCAGCGAGCCCAGCTGCCGCGAATGGTGGAAGTCCAGCGAGAGCCCCAGCGAATGCCGGAAGGTTTCGATCGCGGCGCGCGCCATGGTGGATTGCGACACGCGCGTGAAGACGATGTCGCGGGCATAGGGCGCGCAGGCGGCGATGAAGCTCAGGCCCGCGAACGCCAGCGCCCCAGACACGAAACCCGAGCCCAGAGTCGCGTCGCCGGAGGGCGTCAGCGTATTCACCGCCTCGCCCAGCACGACCGGTCCCCAGACGCTGGCGAGCTTTCCCACCACCACGAACACCAGCGCCGCGGCGATCCGCAGTCGCAATTGCGGGGCGTTGGAGCGCAGCACCAGCCGCAGCAGGTCCGCCATGGAGGTGAAGAAGTCGAACTTCACCCCCTTGGGGGCAACGGCGTCGGCTTCGTGGAAGCGCCGCGCGGCGTGAGCATGAACAGAGGTCACCGCTAACCCGCCAGCACGGTCGATTGCACCCCGCCGCCAGGCGTTAGCCAATCGACGCGCAGGTCATCGCCGGTGGGACGCGCCAGCAGCGGGCCGTTGGTCAACGGACTGGGCGGCGACACCTCGACCCTCATCTCGTCTGTGAAACCCACGCCCGTGGCGGCGATCCGGCGCGTTCCGCCGGCCAGGCGCGGCAGCGCGTAACTGAACCGACCGTCCGCGTCGGCGCGGGCTTCCCCGAGAAGGCGCCCGTCGAGCCGGAAAGCCACGTCCGTGCCTGCCGGGGCCCAGCCGGACACCAGAGCCCCACCGTCGGCGTCGAAGTCGACCGCGGCGATCCGGGATCCTGGCGCGCGATCAAGGCGCAATGCGCCGGCGCCCGAGCGCAGCAACGCCGTCTCGCCACGCGGGCCGACCAGCAGATAACCCTGGGCCTGCACCCGCCGCCCGTCGCCGATCGCGGAGAGGCCGTAGATCCGCGCCTGGCCATCGGTCGAGAGCCGTATGGCCCAACGGCCGTTGCTGTCCGCCCGGCCGCTCACCCCGCCGCCCGCGGGGTTGGCCAGCCGCACCTGGGCGCCCGCGGGCGCCTCGCCGGTCATCACCACCTGCCCGGCCGAGGCGATCGCGCTCGTAACCGCCGGCGGCGGCACATAGCCCGGCTCCGCCGACGCGGAATCGTCGGCGCTCTTGGGCGGACGGGCCCCACAACCCGTGATGAGTGCGAACGTCACGATAGCGGCGACGAATCGCGCCTTCCTCTGAAACTGTTGCGAGACCACATTCCTTATCCTGGCCTTTGCTAATGGTGGCTTCGCTCCGCCTCTGCAAGCAAGGCCGATGGAGCATTCCTGATGGCGCGACTGACACAGGCCGTCGAATCCGTCTGCGTCTTCTGCGGATCGTCCGATGCGGCCGCCCCCGCCTACCTGCAAGCGGCCGCCGAGCTCGGCAAAGCGATCGCCGGCGCGCGCCTGAAGCTGATCTACGGCGGCGGCGGAGTGGGACTGATGGGCGCCTGCGCCCGCGCCGCCAGCGACGCGGGCGGCGCGGTGTTGGGGATCATCCCCGATTTTCTAGTCGGCCGCGAACGGGCGCTCGAGACCATCGATCACGTGGTCGTCGGCAACATGCACGAGCGCAAGATGCTGATGTTCCAGAGCGCCGACGCCTTCGTCGTGCTGCCGGGCGGCGTCGGCACGCTGGAGGAGGTCGTCGAGCTGCTGTCGTGGCGCAGACTGGAGCTGCACGCCAAGCCGGTGGTCTTCTTCAATCCTGACGGCTTCTGGCGACCGCTGTTCGACCTGTTCCAGCACACGGTGGACGCCAAGCTCACGCCGCCGGAGTTCATGACCGCCTGGTCGAGCGTCGAACAGATCGAGGACGTGGTCCCGCTCCTGAAGGCGGCGAGCCTGCCGCGCGACGCCGGGGCCAAGGTCGCCCGGGCCGGCTGAGCTTCACGGCACGTTTGCGTCGAGCTCTTCGATCCAGACGGTCGCGCTGCCATCGGACGGCGCCCGCCAATCGCCGCGCGGCGAGAGATTGCCGCCGGAAATAACCTTCGGTCCGTTCGGCATGGCCGATCGCTTGTATTGGCTGGTCTGGAAGAAGCGGAACAGGAAGCCGCGTAGCCAGCGCTTGATCGTCGCCAGGTCGTAGGCGTTGCGAGCGCTATCGGGGAAGTTCGGCGGCCAGGCTCCCTCGCCCGCATCCTTCCAGGCGTGCCAGGCGAGGAAGGCCACCTTTGATGGGCGGAGCCCGTAGCGCGTGATGTAGTAGAGGTTGAAGTCCTGCAACTCGTAGGGGCCGACGATCGCCTGAGTGCTCTGGATGGCGCCCGTGGCGTCGGCCGGCACCAGTTCCGGCGAGATGTCCGTGTCGAGAACGCCCAGCAGGGTCTGCGAAGCGGCCGTATCGAACTGCCGGGTGGTCGCCACCCAGCGGATCAGATGTTGAATTAGAGTCTTAGAAATCGAGCTGTTCACATTGTAATGGCTCATTTGATCGCCGACCCCATAGGTGCACCAACCGAGCGCCAGCTCGGAAAGGTCGCCGGTGCCGAGCACGAAGCCGTTGTTCTGGTTGGCCAGGCGGAACAGGTAGTCGGTGCGCAACCCCGCCTGCACGTTCTCGAAGGTGACGTCGTAGATCGGCTGGCCGTCGGCGAACGGATGGCCGATGTCCTCCAGCATGCGCTCCGCCGCCGGCTTGATGTCGATCTCGCGGCCGGTGACGCCGAGCGCATTCATCAGCGCCCAGGCGTGCGACTTGGTCCCCTCGCTGGTGGCGAAGCCCGGCAAGGTGAAGGCCAGGATGTTGGCGCGGGGCAGGCCTAGCGCGTCGAACGCCTTGCAGGCCACGATCAACGCGTGGGTCGAATCGAGGCCGCCGGAGACCCCGATGACGATCCGCTCGCTGCGGGTCGCGGTGATCCGCTTGGAAAGCCCCTGAACCTGGATGTTGAAGGCCTCGAAGCAGTCCTTGTCGAGCCGCGCCGCGTCGCTCGGCACGAACGGAAAGCGCTCGAGCGTCCGTTTCAGCCCGACATCCTTGCGGTGCGGCCGGTGGTCGAAGCGGATGCGGCGAAACACCTTCTCGGGCTGGCCGGCCGCCATCTCCGCGGCGTTGAACGTCGGCGTGCGCAGCCGCTCCAGGCGCAGCCGCTCGACGTCGATGTCGGCGACGCACATCTGCGAGCCGACCGGGAAGCGCTCCGTCTGGGCCAGCCGGCGGCCAAGCTCGTGAATGCTCGCCTGGCCGTCCCAGGCGAGGTCCGTCGTGCTCTCGCCGGGGCCTGCGGCGGAATACAGGTAGGCGGCTTGGCAGCGGCTCGATTGCGACGCGCAGAGCATCTCCCGATCGTCCGCCTTGCCGACCACGATGTTCGAGGCCGAGAGGTTGAGCAGGATCAGCGCGCCGGCCAGCGCGGCTTGCGTCGAAGGCGGCATCGGCGCCCAGAAATCCTCACAGATTTCAGCGGCGAAGATGAAATCCTTCAAGTCGTTTGCGTGGAAGATCAAATCCGTGCCGAACGGCGCGCGGCGGCCGGCGAGCTCGATCTCCAGCCCCTGCACCCCCCACCCCGGCGCGAACCAGCGCAGTTCGTAATATTCGCGGTAGTTGGGCGGGAAGCTCTTCGGCACGACGCCCAGAACCTCGCCCTTGGCGATCACCACGGCGCAGTTGTAGAGCCGCCCGCCGTGTTGCAGCGGCGCGCCCACCACCAGCACGGGGCCAAGCTTGGCGCTGGCGTCCACCAGCCTCCGCAGTTCCCCCTCGACCCGGCGCAGCAGGGCGTCCTGCAGGAACAGGTCGTCGATCGCGTAGGCTGAGACGCCGAGTTCCGGGAACAGCATCAGGTCGACGCCCTCGGCGTCGCCGCGTTTCGCCAGCGCCAACGTCTCGGCGACGTTCGCGCCCGGATCGCCGACAGCCACGCTCGGCGTGCAGACCGCGACGCGGGCGAAGCCGTGAGTGTGGATCGCGTAGAACGGGCTTGTCATCGATCGGCGCTCGGTTCGCTTGCTCAGCCGCATATGCTCAAAGTGAGCATATAGCTCAGCCTACCGTCGGGCGCAAAAGCACGCCCGCGATGTCCCGATTCCGAAGTTCGTCGTGCATTTTGGCGGCCTCAGAAGAACTTCGAAATCGATCAGGACACTAGGAAGTACATGTTTCTGGTGTGCTTTACGGATCTGAAGTTCGCTCCAGCGCCTGGCCCAGGTGCAGACGAACTCCAGATCCAGCACACCAGAGGCGGTTCCGCCTCATGACCCAAAGAGCACGGCGCCGGTATTCCGCCAGTTAAACCGACCCTTAGGGATAGAGGGCGTAGTCTGCCGCAAAAGTTGATGATGGGAAGTCTCCGATGATGCGGATTGCGATCGGAATATTCATAGCCGCTCTCGCCGCGACGCCTGTGGTCGCGGCTGAAACCGCGCAGCCGGATCTGGCGCGCTGGGTGGCGAACAATACCGACCTGCAGGCGACCAACGTCGCCATTGCTGGACCGGACAACATCTATAGCGTCGAGCGGCTGGGCCCGCCCGCGCCGACCGGAGAGGTGATCGCGCTGGTTCGCGCCGAGCGCCTCAAGGCCGACTGGTCCAAGCCGCACGGCTTCGGCTCCTGGGACGCCCACGTCATCTTCGACTGCAAGGCCGAGCGCATGCGGGTGATCCGCAGCGCCAGCTACGCCGATCCGAATCGCGAAGGCGAAGCGACGGCCGAGTCCAAGTCCCAGGACTGGTTCACGCCGCGCCCGGACGAGCCCAGCGCCAGGCTGCTCTCGGCGGCTTGCGACACCAGCTACGACTGGCCGTTGCGCGCCAAGATCACCGTCGCCAGGGCGCCGACGGCGCCGATCATCGAAGAAGGCGCGCCCCGCAAGGCGCCGATCATCGTCGAGGGCGAACCGTCAGCCGCCGATTCAGCCGGCGCGGACAAGCCTGCAGTTCAGACGGCTACGCCTGCGGAGAACGCCGATGGCGCCGGCAAGCCCGCGGTCGAGCTCGCGCAGATGCCGGTCGAGCGCCCGATGTCGGTTCTCAGCGCCGAGGCCGCGCCGGTCATGGAGCTCGCTGCGGCGGACCTGCTCGAACCTCCCAGCTTCACGCAACCCTCACGATCGCCGCCGACGGTGCGCGCGATCGGCGGAGGCAAGCGCGGCTTCGCGGCGCTCTTCTCGCCGTTTGAGAAGGTGGCCGCGCTAGGCCGACGCCTGTTCACGCCGAGTTCGCAGTTCGCCGCCAAGCCGCAGCAGCCCCGGGCCATGCAGCATGCGATGCTGGGTGAGGAAGCGACGAAGAAGGTCGCCAATTTCGCGCGCGCGGGACCGGGGTTGGAATAAGCCAGCCGCACGCAACAGGCCGCAAATCAAGCAAGTAAGAAGCGATCAGGCGCCCCGCCTGATCGCTTATTTCGTTTGCGGTCAGTCGTCCCGGTGGACGCGCTCGCGCCGCTCGTGACGCTCTTGAGCTTCGAGGCTCAGCGTGGCGATCGGCCGGGCTTCGAGGCGGGCGATCCCGATCGGCTCTCCGGTCTCTTCGCAGTAGCCGTAGCTGCCGTCCTCGATCCGTCGCAGCGCCTCGTCGATCTTGGAGATCAACTTACGCTGGCGATCGCGGGTGCGAAGCTCGAGAGCCCGGTCAGTTTCCGAAGAGGCGCGATCGGCCAGATCAGGATGATTTTCGGTTTCGCTCTGGAGATGGGTGAGCGTCTCACGCGACTCTCGAAGGATCTCTTCCTTCCAGTCGAATAGCTTCTGCTTGAAATACTCAAGCTGCCGGTCGTTCATGAACTCTTCGTCCTCAGTCGGACGATACTCAGGCTTCTCCGCCAATGCCGCGGCTGTGCTCATGAAATCCTCACGCCCCCCGGACGCCAACAACGACGCGCTGCGTGTACATCGAAACCAACGTTCTTTTCAATCGGCACGCTCCCTATCCGTGCGCTTAGGCCGCATAGGCTGCGGTCTCTAGCTTGGCTATTTCAACGGCGGCGCGCAGTTCGATCTCGTCGAGCACGCCATCCAGTCGTGGATCGCTGGTCAGCCCTCGCTCCTCGCTCACGGCCCGCCGCAAGCGGTCGAGTTGCGTCAGGCTGAGCTCGCCGTCAAGCAGCGCGAGCTTCACCTCATCGAGAATATCGAGAATTCGGCTGGCTCGCCGCACCGCCCGGCGTCGGCCTTCGAGCGGGTTGCCGACCTCCTGCAGAGCCAGAAGCGCGTCCACGCCCATGACGCCGGCGGTCCTCGCTACGCCACCCGGCTGGGTGGTCCCGCCAGTCTCATCGACCGACGGAAGCCGGAACCCGCCGCCGCCTCCGCCCGCGGGCCGCGCCGCGCGGCGGCCCTCCGCCGCGCCAGTTCCCTTGGGTCCGGTGATCTTCATTGGGGCGACTCACGTTCCGCCGTTCAATCTAATGGCAGCAGGCTCCACCGCCACGCTTGCGGTATGGTTAATGCCGGGCAGTTTCTGCCGACAGGGCGCCAGGCGCCGCCCTCGCCCCAGTCTCCACCATTGATTTTACGAAGGTTTTCTGCGGCCAACGACTGGCACGACCGTCGCATTGCGAGCTGTGGGAACAGCTTTGCGGTTAACCATGCTTCGTCCAATTCGTATCGCCCTTGTCCTTGCCGCCGCCGCCGTCCTGACGGCGACGCCCGCCTTCTCCAAATCGCGGATCAAGGACATCGTCGAGTTCGAGGGTGTTCGCGAGAACATGCTCGTCGGCTATGGCATCGTCGTGGGCCTGAACGGCACCGGCGATGCGCTGCGCAACGCGCCGATGACCAAGCAGAGTCTTGAGGCCATGCTCGAGCGGCTTGGCGTCAACACCCGCGACGCCAACCTCAACACCAAGAACGTCGCCGCGGTGATGGTCACCGCCCGCCTCCCCGCCTTCGCAGCGGCCGGATCGCAAATCGACGTGAACGTCTCGGCGCTGGGCGACGCCAAGAGCCTGCTGGGCGGCACCCTGCTGGTCACGCCGCTGCTGGGCGCCGACGGTCAGGCCTACGCCGTGTCGCAAGGCACCGTGCAGACCGGCTCGGTCAGCGCCTCGGGTTCATCGGGCAGCACGGTCTCGAGGGGCGTGCCGACCGCCGGCCGCATCGCCTCGGGCGCGGTGGTCGAGCGCGAGATCGGCTTTCAGCTCGCCAGCATGGGCACGCTGCGTATGACGCTGCGCAATCCCGACTTTACCACCTCGCGCCGCATCGCCGACGTGATCAACGCCCGCTTCCCCGGCGCCGCGGTCGCCGAGAACCCGACGATCGTCGCCATCCACCCGGCCGCAGGCCAGGACATGATGAGCTTCGTCTCGCAGATCGAGAACATGTCGGTCGAGCCAGACGCCCCGGCCAAGGTGGTGATCGACGAGGTCGCCGGCGTGATCGTCATGGGCGAGAACGTCCGCGTCTCCACCGTCGCCATCCAGCAGGGCAACCTGACCATCTCGGTCCAGGAGGCGCCCGCGGTCAGTCAGCCGGCGCCGTTCTCGAAGGGCCAGACGACGGTCGTGCCCCAGAGCGCGGTCTCGATCGACGAGGAAAAGGGCCGCCAGTTCCTCACGGTGCGCAACGGCGCGTCGCTCTCCACCCTGGTGGCCGGCCTGAACGCGCTCGGCGTCACCCCCCGCGACATGATCTCCATCCTGCAGACCATCAAGGCGGCCGGCGCGCTGCAGGCCGACATCGAGGTGATGTGATGAGCGTCGCTGCTTCCAACGCCGCCGCAGCCGCGGTCGTCCCTTCACCGGACGATCTCGCGCGCCGCGCCAAGATCCACGACACCGCCCAGAGGTTCGAGGCGAGCTTCCTCTCCGTCATGCTGCAGCAGGCGTTCGAGGGCGTCGGCGACGCCTCCGCGCCGTTTGGCGGCGGTCCCGGCGAGGCGATGTTCAAGTCGTTCCTCACCGAGGAGATGGCGAAGCAGACCACCCGCGCGGGCGGGATCGGCGTCGCCGCCCAGGTCGAACGCGAAATGCTGAAAATGCAGGGACTTACCTAAGGAGCGCCCATGGCCCTTGCCGCCCACGACGCCGCCGAGCGCGTCGACCAGATGCTGATCCTAACCGAAAGGCTGACCGAGATCATGGCTCGGCAGTGTGAGTGCTTCGAGGCGCACCGCCCGCAGGACGCGGCGAACCTGATGGACGAGGCCGCCCGGCTCGCCAACCTCTACCGGCACGAGTCGACCCGCATCCGCGCCGACACCGGGCTGATCGAAGAGGCGCCGATCGACCAGCGCCGCAGGTTGGCCAAGGCGACCGAGGCGTTCGACGTCGTGCTCGGGCGCCACGGCCGGGCGCTGACCGCGGCCAAGTTCGTCACCGAAGGCCTGGTGCGCACCATCGCCGAGGAGGTCGCCAGCCAACGCGACCAGCTCGCCGGCTACGGCCCCACCGCCCGCGCGCCTGTCGCCGCCGGCGGCGCGACGGCGATTGCGCTCAACCGCCGAGCCTAAAGACCACACACGGGTCCAAACGCCGCAACGCATTTGTTCGTGTTGTGTTCTGGTGATATCTACGAGTCGCGGAACTACATTAGCCCGGCCCCTCGGACCGCCGACGGGCCGCAGGCCTCCCGGGACCCAGATGTCAGACCAGTCGAACCAGATCCGCGTCCGCGGCGCGCGCGAGCATAATCTCAAGGATGTCAGCGTCGACATCCCGCGCGGACAGCTGGTGGTGCTGACCGGTCTTTCCGGCTCGGGCAAGAGCTCTCTAGCCTTCGACACCATCTACGCAGAAGGCCAGCGGCGCTACGTCGAGAGCCTGTCGGCCTACGCCCGCCAGTTCCTCGAGCTGATGAGCAAGCCGGACGTCGACCTGATCGAGGGCCTGTCGCCGGCGATCTCGATCGAGCAGAAGACCACTAGCCGCAATCCGCGCTCCACGGTGGGCACGGTGACCGAGATCCACGACTACATGCGCCTGTTGTGGGCACGGGTCGGCGTCCCCTATTCGCCGGCCACCGGCCTGCCGATCGAGAGCCAGACCGTCAGCCAGATGGTCGATAAGCTCAAGGTCATCGACGAGGGCACACGCCTCTATCTGCTCGCGCCGGTGGTGCGCGGCCGGAAGGGCGAGTACCGCAAGGAGATCGCCGAGTGGCAGAAGTCGGGCTTCCAGCGCCTGAAGATCGACGGCGAGTTCTACCCGATCGAGGACGCGCCGACGCTCGACAAGAAGTTCAAACACGACATCGACGTGGTCGTGGACCGGCTGGTTGCCAAGCCTGGTCTGGAGCAACGCTACGCCGATAGCCTGGAGACCGCGCTGCGGCTCGCTGACGGCATCGCGGTCGCCGAATGGGCCGACAAGGACCCCACTGAGGAAGAGCCCCGCCGGCTGATCTTCTCGGAGAAGTTCGCCTGCCCGGTCTCTGGCTTCACCATCAGCGAGATCGAGCCGCGGCTGTTCTCATTCAACAACCCCTACGGCGCCTGCCCGGTCTGCGACGGCCTGGGCGCCAAGCTCGCCTTCGACGCCGACCTGGTGGTGCCGGACAAGGACAAGCCGCTGCACAAGGGCGCGGTGGCGCCCTGGGCGCGCGGCCCCTCCCCGCTCTACACCCAGACGCTGCAGGCGCTGGCCCGCCACTACGACTTCTCGATGGACGTCGCCTGGTACAAGCTACCGGACGCGGCGAAGAAGGTGGTGCTGCAGGGCTCCGGCTCGGACAAGATCCGCTTCGTCTACGACGACAACGCCCGCAAGTACGAGGTCAACAAGACCTTCGAGGGCGTGCTGCCGAACCTGGAGCGCCGCTGGCGCGAGACCGATTCAGCCTGGGTGCGCGAGGAGCTCGGCCGCTACCAGTCGGAGACGCCTTGCGAGGCCTGTAACGGCTACCGCCTCAAGCCCGAGGCCTTGGCGGTGAAAATCGCCGGCAGGCACATTGGCGAGATCTCGGCGCTGTCGATCAAGCACGGCCGCGAGTGGTTTGAGAGCCTGGATGGCCAACTCACCGAAAAGCAGATGGAGATCGCCCGGCGGATCCTGAAGGAGATCAACGACCGCCTGCGCTTCCTGGTCAACGTCGGCCTCGACTACCTCAACCTCAGCCGCGGCTCTGGAACGCTGTCGGGCGGCGAGAGTCAGCGCATCCGTTTGGCCAGTCAGATCGGCTCCGGCCTGACCGGCGTGCTCTATGTCCTCGATGAGCCCTCGATCGGCCTGCACCAGCGCGACAACACCCGCTTGCTCGATAGCCTCCGGGGCCTTCGCGACCTGGGCAACTCGGTGCTGGTGGTGGAGCACGACGAAGAGGCGATCCTCACCGCCGACCACGTCATCGACATGGGGCCCGCGGCGGGGGTGCACGGCGGCGAGATCATCGCTCAGGGCACGCCCGAAGACATCATGCGCGAGCCGAAGAGCCTGACCGGCCAGTACCTGTCGGGCGAGCTCGAGATCGAGGTTCCCGAAGACCGCCGGCCGTTCTCGAAGAAGAAGATGCTCCGTGTGGTGGGCGCGACCGCCAACAATCTCAAGGGCGTGACCGGCGAGATCCCGGTCGGGACCTTCACCTGCATCACCGGCGTCTCCGGCGGCGGCAAGTCCACCTTCACGATCGAAACCCTCTACAAGGCCGCCGCCCGCCGGCTGCACAACGCTTCGGACTCGCCCGCGCCGCACGAGCGGATCGAAGGGCTGGAGTTGTTCGACAAGGTCATCGACATCGACCAGTCACCGATCGGCCGCACCCCGCGATCGAACCCGGCGACCTACACCGGCGCGTTCCAACCCATCCGCGACTGGTTCGCCGGCCTGCCGGAGTCCAAGGCGCGTGGCTATGGGCCGGGCCGGTTCAGTTTCAACGTCAAGGGTGGCCGCTGCGAGGCCTGCCAGGGCGACGGGCTGATCAAGATCGAGATGCACTTCCTGCCTGACGTCTACGTCACCTGCGACGTCTGCCACGGTCATCGCTATAATCGAGAGACCCTGGAAATCCTGTTCAAAGGCAAGAACATCGCCGATGTTCTTGACATGACGGTAGAGGAAGCCGCGACCTTCTTCAAGGCGGTGCCGCCGATCCGCGAGAAGATGGAGACGCTGAAGCGGGTGGGCCTGGGCTACGTCAAGGTCGGCCAGCAGGCGACCACGCTGTCCGGCGGCGAAGCCCAGCGGGTGAAACTGTCGAAGGAGCTCTCCAGGCGGGCGACCGGCAAGACGCTCTATATCCTTGATGAGCCGACGACGGGCCTGCACTTCGACGACGTCAAGAAGCTGCTCGAAGTGCTGCACGAGTTGGTCGACCAGGGGAACACCGTGGTGGTGATCGAGCACAACCTCGACGTCATCAAGACCGCCGACTGGCTGGTCGACTTCGGCCCCGAAGGCGGCGACGGCGGCGGCGAGATCGTCGCCTCGGGCACGCCCGAGCAGGTCGCGGCGATCGCGAAGAGCTGGACTGGCCGCTATCTCGCCGAGCTATTGGAACGTCACCGCGAACGCCGCGGGACGGCCCGCAAGCGGGCTTAGCGCTAGCTACCACAACACCGCTCATCCCCGCGAAGGCGGCGGATGCAGGTGTTTTCCGATTCACACTGGCCGCTTCTCACCCATCTCAGGACGAAATGAAAAGCCTGGGTTCCCGCCTTCGCGGGGATGAGCGGAAGTTGGGGTTCGGTCTAGGCCGCCGCCTCGCCCTCGGTGAACGCCCGGTACGCGGCCGCCAGCGGCGCCATGGCCAGCATCCAGAGCACCGGGGTCAGAATGATCTCGACGGCGAAGGCCAGAAGGAACACCGCCGGATGAGCCTGCAGCCCCTCCGACCCGCCGAACACGCCGGCCAGGCCGCTGAAGCCTCCGATGACGAAAGCGACCGCCACCAGGGCCACCAGAACCGCGACCATCACAAGCCCGATCAGCGACAGGCTGAGCGCGGTCATGCCCAACAGCGCCAGCACCCGCCCGCGGCTGAGCCGCCACGCCTGGGGAAAGTCGATCCGGCGGTTGGTGAAACTCGACGGGCTGACGAGCGCGAATCTCAGCAACAGGTAGACCAGCAGAACGGCGGCGAGCGCTTCGATCGCCCAGCGCCCCGGCCCAGAAACCGCGCCGGCCACCATGCCGGCCCATAGCACCGCCCAGGCGCCGGTGATGCAGATCAGCCAGATGAGCAGCAGGCGGAACTCATCGCCGCCCAGCCGCAGGTGCAGGAACGCAGGCTGGTCCGGACGAAGCTCCAACCGAAAAACGCCCGTCGCAATGACCGCCTGGGCCTGTAGCGCACAGACCAGCCCGAAGACGCCGGCCGCCATCTCCGCGGGGCTGTTCGCCACGTTCGAACCGCCCGCTAACGCCGTCGCGATCGTCGACAACACCGCCGCGATGACCACCACCATGATCAACGCCAGCAGATTGAAGACCGCCCAGCCCAGCACCACGCGCCAGCGCCTACCGACGAGGTTCAAGCCCTCCAGCGCCGCATCGCTGGCGGAAAAGCGGCTCGGGTTAGCCATTCTGCTCGAGCGGCTGCAGCGGGGGGCTCGTCGGCGCGTCGCCGTGCAGCTGGCGATAGGCCACGCCGAACGGCGCATAGATCATCACCAGCTGGATCACCTGAAGGATCAGCTGCAGGAACACCACCAGAGCGGCGATGACGATGGCCGGACCAGAGAGGGCGCTGATGTTCTCCAGGGCCTCGGAGCCTCCGGCCAAGCCGATCAGCGCCGCGCCGATGATGCTGATCAACAGCCAGACCATGACGTAGAAGATCGCGGCGAGCACGATCATGCCCAGCAGCGGCCAGAACTTCCCCTGCGTCGCGGCCCACGCGTCGCCGATCGCGAAGCGGTGTTCGGCGAAGGTCATCGGTGTCGCGAGCGACAGCCGCACCCCGATCCAGATCGAGGCCACGAAGATCACGACGGCGGCCAGCATGGCCACGCTCGCGCCCTGGCTCGCGGCGGCCAGCGCGGCGATCTCCATCGTCAGGCCCAGCATGCCGAAGGCGACCAGCACCAGGTTGAGGCCCGTGAGCCGCAACTCGTCCCGCCCGAACCGCAGGTGCAGGAATCCCTTCTCGCCCGGCCGAAGCACCAGGCGATAGATGCCGGCCGTCAGCGTCGAATAGACCGCCGCCACCAGCACGAGCACGAGCAGGAAGGTGGGCCAGGACTGGGCGAGCAGGCCCGAGATCTGGTCGAAATCTTGCTGCTCGATCTGCTTCTTACTGCGGGTGAGCTCGATGAGCTGGGGATCGAGGCTGATCAGCATCAGCCGGCCGATCACGAACATGCAGATGGCGAAGACCACGCCCCAGCCGAAGATCGTGCCCGGACGCTCGCGGGTGAGCCGGAAGCCCTCCAGCGCAGCCTCGCTCGGCGAAAATTTGATCATTCCCATCCCATGACGCAATTCGCTCCGAAGAACGAATCGGCGACCCCTTTCGCTGCAAGGTCGGGTGCGGCCCGACGTGGCGCAAGGCCCCGCTCGCGATCTGTCGCCGACATTGCTACGTAGCTGCCATGAATACGAGACCGGTACATGTGGTCGGCGGCGGTCTGGCCGGCGCCGAGGCGACCTGGCAGCTCGCCGAGGCGGGCGTCAGCGTAATCCTGCACGAGATGCGGCCTATCCGCGGCACCGATGCGCACCACACCGATCAGCTGGCCGAGCTGGTCTGCTCCAACTCCTTCCGCGCCGACGACTGGACCGGCAATGCGGTCGGCCTGCTGCATGCCGAGATGCGCCGGCTGAGCTCGCTGATCCTGGCCTGCGGCGATGCGCACCAGGTGCCGGCCGGCGGCGCGCTGGCGGTCGACCGGGAAGGTTTCGCGCAGGCGGTCACGGCGCGGCTCGCCGCGCATCCGCAAGTCACCATCGCCCGCGAGGAGATCGCCGGCCTGCCGCCCGCCGACTGGGACAGCGTGATCGTCGCCACCGGCCCCCTCACCTCGCCGGCGCTCGCAGAAGCCATTCTCGCCCTCGCAGGCGAGGACCAGCTCTCCTTCTTCGATGCGATCGCCCCAATCGTGAACTTCGACTCCATCGACATGGACGTCGCCTGGCGCCAGTCGCGCTACGACAAGGAAGGCCCCGGCGGCGAGGCGGCCGCCTACATCAACTGCCCGATGGACAAGGCGCAGTACGAGGCCTTCATCGACGCCCTGCTGGCCGGGCCCAAGAGCGAGTTCAAGGCCTGGGAGAACGTGCCCTACTTCGACGGCTGCCTGCCGATCGAGGTGATGGCCGAGCGCGGCCGCGAGACCCTGCGCCACGGGCCGATGAAGCCCGTCGGCCTGACCAACGCCCACAATCCCGCCGAAAAGGCCTACGCCGTCGTGCAGCTTCGGCAGGACAATGCGCTGGGCACGCTGTGGAACATGGTCGGATTCCAGACCAAGCTGAAGCACGGCGCGCAGAGCGAGATCTTCCGCACGATCCCGGGCCTGGAGAAAGCGGTGTTCGCCAGACTGGGCGGCCTGCATCGCAACACCTTCCTGAACAGCCCGCGGCTACTCGATCGCCAGCTGCGGCTCAAGGCGGACACCCGCCTGCGCTTCGCCGGCCAGGTGACCGGCGTCGAAGGCTATGTCGAGAGCGCCGCGATCGGCCTGCTGGCCGGGCGGCTGGCCGCGGCCGAACGGCTGGGACAGGCCCTGGAGCCGCCGCCGCCCACCACGGCGCTGGGCGCTCTGATCGGCCACATCACCGGCGGACACCTCGAAGGCGGCAAGGGCTCCTTCCAGCCGATGAACATCAACTACGGCCTGCTGCCGCCGCTCGATACGCCCAAGCGCACCGACGACGGCCGGCGGCTCGGCGCCAAGGAGCGTGGCCGGGCGAAGAAGCGGCTGATGGGCGAACGCGCGCTGGCGGACCTGGCGGCGTGGCAGACGCCGTCGCCGGTGCTGGAGCCCGCGGAGTAGGCCTCAGATCCGACCGCGGGCGACGGCGAGGAAAATTCGTAGGCGCTTGCCAAGATTAGAGAGGTCACGGCCGCGTGCGTAGGCATCCGCGAACGTCACGTGGGCAACCGCGGGAAACGCCTCGATGCTGATCTGACGACGCTCGACCGATCGCGCTTCACCAAGCGACAGCCGCACTTCAGCGAGTACTTTGGCGCGCTCGTCTCTTGCAATGTTTCCGGTCTTGAGTCGGAGAGCCAGCGACCAGATGGCCCCCCAATCGTCGGCAAATGTCTTGTCACGCGCCGGGTCTAGGATCGTCGCGACCATCCGGGAGCACACGCCACCGGTCGCGAACGCCCAGCTCTTCGCGTCCTCATAGGTAAGCGCCTCGGGATCGAGCTCGCGGTAGCGAGCGTCGATCATCTCCTCCAGCGGCTCGCGCGGCAGAGCGCGCCTGGCCACCACGCCCGCCAGCGCCTGGGCGGTCGGGTGCCGTCGCACGGCCCCTCCTTCGAAGATCTCGTCGAGCGCTTCGCGCCACCAGGTCAGCCGGATCTCGCCCAGCAGCGAGTTCGACGCCACCTTGGGCGCGCGCGCGAGCTCATGGTCGTAGGCGTAAAGCGCGACGACGTCGGCGCGGCGCTCGGGGTCGCCGATGAAGCGGCTCGACAGCCAGCGATCCGGATCGACGCGCCGCACCAAGGCGTCGAGGTCTTCGGAATCGTGCGCCGGGGGATCGGTCATTGGGCGCTGGGGTGGGACCTGGGGCGCGCGGCGTCAACCTCCAACGAAAAAGGCCCGCCGTCGCCGGCGGGCCTTTCACAGCGATGATCGGCGGATCAGCCGAAGATCGTCTGGTTCATGGTCATGGTGACCAGCATCGGGATCGAAAGCAGCGTGTTGGTGCGCGAGAACAGCATCGCCTTGCGCGCTGCGGCGGCCTTGGCGTCGGCATCGGCCTCGACCAGGCCGAGCGCGATCTTCTGCGCCGGCCAGATGAAGGCCCAGACGTTGAAGAACATGATCGTCGCCAGCCACATGCCCAGGCCGATGAAGCTGTGGGCCGGGGTCTGGAAGCCTTCCATCGCGCCGAGCGTCACCGCCTGCACAAAGTAGCCGCGGTCCACCGCCAGCAGCACGCCCATCACCCAGGTGAAGAGGGCCGCCCAGCGGAACCAGAACAGCGCTTCCGGCGCGATGAACTTGGAGACGCCCGGCTTCAGCTCGGCCGGAATCTTCGGCATGGTCGGGATCTGCACGAAGTTGAAGTAGTAGAGCAGGCCGATCCACATGATGCCGAACAGCACGTGAAGCCAGCGGAACACCGCCTGCCAGAAGATGCCGTCGGCAGAGCCGTAATGCATGAAATAGCCGGCGACGATGATCAGCGCCAAAATGAAGCTGACGATCACCGTGTTGCGAAGATTGGCTAGCAGCCCGGACATTGAACCCCCCTCGAATCCCTTCCTGGACAGTCCAGTATAGGATGATTTGTCGGGGGCGAAAAGCTGCGGGCGAAGCCTCAGATGGCGATCAGCGCGGCCGCGAGGCGCCGGCCCTCGGCGGTGAGCACATTGTAAAGGCGCGCCGCCGACGGGGTGTCCATGAACTCCAGACCGATCCCGGCCCGCTGCAGCGCCTCGCGCACCACGCGCGGCGGCATCGCGTTGCGCGCGCCGACGCCGAGCAGCAGGAATTCGACCTCGACGCGCCCAGCCTCCAGCACCGGCGCTAGGCTCTCCGGCGTCAGCTCGGAGAGCGCGCCGACCGACCAGGTCCGCGCCTCGTCGCTGAGGATCAGCAGCGAGCCCTCGCGCCGCTCGCCGTCGAGGCGAAAGCCGCCGTCTCCGTAGGCGTCGATCGAAGGCGCGTGCCGGGCCATGGCTTTACGGCCTGGCCTTGGCCGGCTTGAGCACCTCGGGTTCCTCCTCGCCGCGCTTCACGCCCCACAGCAGCAGGATCGGAGCGGCGATGTAGATCGATGAATAGGTGCCGACGACGATGCCGAACAGCATGATCACCGACAGGCCCCACAGCGTCGGCCCGCCGAACACCGCCAGCGCGATCAGCGCCAGGAGGCCGGTGAAGCTGGTGACGATGGTCCGCGTCAGCATCTCGTTGATCGAGAGGTCGATCACCTCGGCGAGCGGCATGCGCTTGTACTTGCGCAGGTTCTCGCGCAGGCGGTCGAACACCACGACCGTGTCGTTCATCGAGTAGCCGATGATGGTCAGGATGGCCGCGACCGCCGTCAGGTTGAACTCGATCTTCAGGATCGAGATCAGGCCGAAGGTCAGGATCACGTCGTGGAACAGCGCCGCCACCGCGCCCAGGCCGAACTGCAGCTCGAACCGGAACCAGATGTAGATCAGCATCATCAGCATGGCGCCGCCGAGCGCCAGCACGCCCTTGGTCAGTAGTTCCTCCGAGACCTTGGGCCCGACGACGTCGGTGCGCACGAATTTCACGGGCGAGAGCGCCTGACTGATCTTCGCCTTGACCACGTCGACAGTCTGGCTGGGGCTGGCGCCGTCCGGAGTCTGGAACTTGACCATGGCGGACGACGGCGCGCCGAAGCCCTGCACCTGAACGTCGCCGAGCTCTATGGTGTGCAGCGCGCCGCGCAGCTTGCCGATGTCGACGGGCTCGGGCGCGGTGGAGATCTCCAGCACCGTGCCGCCCTTGAAGTCGATCCCGCAGGCCATGCCGAAGCAGGGCGGCTTGAACGGCAGCAGGGTGATCGCCAGCGAGGCGAGGATCAGCACCGCGGAGAGCACGCCGAAATACTTGCCCAACCGGACGAACTTGAAGTGGGTTCGAACCGGCAGGACCTTGACGAGAGGCCAATGTTTCATCGCTCGGCCTTCCTCAGGCGATCGGCAGGGTCTTGGGCCGGGTGGCGCGGAACCACCAGGCGAGCAGGACCTGCGTAATGAGAACCGCCGTGAACACCGTAGTGAACACGCCGATGGAGAGGGTCCAGGCGAAGCCCTTCACCGGCCCCGCCCCGAAGAGGAAGAGGATCGCCGCCGACAACAGGTGGGTGATGTTCGCGTCCATGATGGTGCCCATCGCGCGCGAGAAGCCGGAGTCCATCGCCGATAGAATGCTCCGCCCGGCGCGCAGTTCGTCGCGCATCCGTTCGTAAATCAGCACGTTGGCGTCGACCGCCACCGCCAGGGTCAGGATCAGGCCGGCGATGCCCGGCAGGGTCAGCGTGGCCTGGGTGATGCTCATGAAGCCGACGATCAGCAGGCCGTTGACGATCAGGCCCAGGATGGACACCCCGCCGAACAGCCAGCCGTACATGCCGACCATGAAGATGACCACGCCGATCAGGCCGACGAGGCCGGAGATGGCGCCCGCCTTGACCGCGTCGGCCCCCAGTTCGGCGCCGACGGTGCGCTGCTCTTCGACCTTCAGGGGCGCCGGCAGGGCGCCGGCGCGAAGCAGGATGGCCAGCTCGTTGGCCGACTCCGGCGTGAAGTTGCCGGTGATCTGGCCGCTGCCGCCGGTGATGGCGCTCTGGATCACCGGCGCCGAGATGATCTTCTTGTCGAGCACGATGGCGAAGCGGCGGCCGATATTCTGGCTCGACACTTCGCCAAACCGGCGCGCGCCCTGACCGTTGAAGCGGAAGGAGACGATCGGCCGGCTGGTCTGCTGATCGAAGCGGCCCTGAGCGTCGACCAGCATCTCGCCGGTGACCTCGGCGCGCTTCTTCACCAGATAGACCGGCGAATAGCCGTCGGTGGATTGCAGAAGCTCCGACCCCGGAGGGACGCGGCCTTGCGCGGCTTCCTGCAGCGGCACGCTGTCGTCGACCATCTGGAAGGTCAGCTTGGCGGTCTGCCCGACGACACTCTTCAGCTTCTCGGGGTCGCTCTCGCCGGCCGCCTCGATGACGATGCGGTCCTTGCCCTGGCGGACGATATTGGGTTCGCGGGTGCCCAGTTGGTCGATCCGCCGGCGGATGATCTCGATGGACTGCTCGACCGCGCGCGAGGCGTCGGCGTCGAACGCCTCCGGCACGAAGGCGACCCGCAGGCGCTGGTCGGCTTCGGTGCTGACGGTGACGTCGCGGCCGCCCTGCACGCCAGCCAGCTCGCCGCCGAGCGACTTGCGCAACAGGTTGAGCGCCTGGTTCACCTGGCCTGGGTCGGTAATCCGCACCGACAGCTGGCCGCTCACCTGGCCGAGGTCCGTGAACGGGATCTGGCCTTCGGTCAGCGTGCGGCGCGCATCCTCGGTGAGGTTGTTGAGCCGCTCGACGCGCAGCGCCTGGGTGTCGACCGAATACAGCAGGTAGGAACCGCCCTGCAGGTCGAGGCCGAGATTCAGCGCCTTGCTCGGCAGGAAGCCGGGCAACTTGGCGCGCGCGTCGGCGGGCAGCAGGTTGGGCAGAGTGAAAAACGCGCCGAAGATCGTCGCCAGAACGACGAGCAGCACCTTCCACTTGGAAAGGGTCATCATGGCGTACGGGTCGCCTTAGCTTTTGGAATCGTTCGCCGGCGTGGGCTCGCCACGCGCGGTCACCTCCGTGATCATGCCCTTGCGGACCTTCACCGTGACGCCGGTCGCGATCTCGACGCCCACTTCCTTCTCCTCGACGCGGACCACCTTGCCCAGCACGCCGGAGGACAGCACCACCATGTCGCCCCGCTTGATCGCCGACAGCATCTGCTGGTGCTGCTTCATCCGCCGTTGCTGCGGACGGATCATCAGGAAGTAGAACAGCACCACCAGGCCGATCAGCGGCAGGAACTGAATCAGCATGTCCTGGGGGCCTGGCCCGGCGGCGCCGGCGGCTTGGGCGAAGGCGGGGGTCGCGAACATGGCGTCTCCGGAAGCGCAGATGACGGGGGATTAACCGCCCCGCTGAAGTCGGCGGAAGCTATGCGCTGAGGCCGGCTTTTGCAATGGAACCCGCGGGGCGCTAAGCAGCGCGCGATGGACGCAGAGCTTTCTACCCTGCTCACCCGGATCGCCGAGGCCCTCGAGCGGCTGGCGCCCGCGCCGCCGCCGCCGCCGGACTTCACCGGCGCGAGGCTGTTCCGCCACGAGCCCGAAACCGGCGCGTTCCGGCCCGCGCCCGACTATCCCCTGCCCCTGGACAGCCTGGTCGGCGTGGACCGCCAGAAGGACCGTTTCCTGCTGAACCTGGGGCGGTTCGGCGCCGGCTTGCCCTACAACCACGCCCTGCTGTGGGGCGTGCGCGGCACGGGCAAGAGCTCGATGGCCAAGGCCGCCTTCATGGCCGCCAGCGTCGCTCAGCCCGATCTCAAGCTGGTCGAGGTCGACCGCGACGAGGTCACCGCGCTGCCTGCGTTGTTCGATCTTCTGCGCGGCCGCACCGAACGCTTCATCGTGCTGTGCGACGACCTCTCCTTCGAAGAAGGGGCCGAAGCCGCCAAGGCGTTGAAGTCGGCGCTGGAGGGTGGCGTCTCCGGCCCCCCTGCGAACGTGCTGTTCGTCGCGACCTCCAACCGCCGGCACCTGATGCCGCGCACCCACACCGAGGATCGCGGCCTGATCGCCACGGCCGAGGACGCGGAAGAGGAAGTCAGCGTCTCCGACCGCTTCGGCCTGTGGATCGGCTTCCCCGCCATGGACCAGCCGACCTACCTGGACGCGGTGCGCGGCTACGCCGCCCGCTTCGGCCTGAAGGCGCCGGATCTCGAGCGTCGCGCCCTGCAATGGGCGCAGCTTCGCGGCGGCCGCTCGGGCAGGATCGCCTGGCAGTTCATCCGCGACCTCGCCGGCGAGCTCGGCAAGCCGCTGCCGCTGTGACGCCATGCTCCCCCTTTTTGGGGAGCTGTCAGCGAAGCTGACTGAGGGGGCTTCCGCTCGGAAATCGCCGCCGGTGCATTCCAGCGGCGTCTGAGTGGAAGCCCCCTCCGGCGCTTCGCGCCACCTCCCCAATGGGGAAGGATCTTTCTACTTCGGCAAAACCAGCTTCGGGTCGATCGGCTTGGCGCGCTCCAGCGGGCTGGAGGCGTAGCGGATCTCGAAGTGCAGCTGAGGCTCGGCGACGCCGCCGGTGGCGCCGGCCTGGCCGACCTCCTGGCCCTGGGTCACCCTCTGCTGCATGCGAACCGTGATCTTCGACAGATGCCCATAGGCGCTTACCCAGCCGTCGGCGTGCTTGATGAGCACAAGGTTGCCGAAGCCCGGGACCTGGTCCCCGGCGTAGACCACGTCCCCTTCGGCCGCGGAACGCACCGGGACGCCCAGTTGCGCGGCGATGTTTACGCCGTCGTTGCGCTGGCCCGGCCCCTTCGGCCCGAAGTCGGAGATGATCGCCCCCTGAAGCGGCCAGACAAAGCGGCCACGGCCCAGCTCGGAGACCTGGCTGTCGCTCAGCGACGGCGCCGGCGTCGGGGCGGCGGCCGGCGGGGTGTAAGGCCTGGGCGGCGGCGTGTAGGTCCGGGCTGGCGGCGTGTACGGGCGGGCGACCGGCGCAGTCGGTGACGGCGCCGGCGGCGGCGGCACGTAAGGCCGAGGCCCGCTGGACGGCGGCGGTGGCGGCGCGGTCTCGATCCGGCGCGCCGGCGCGGCCGGCTCGGCGGGCGGCGGCGGCGCGATCGCCACCCGCGTAGTCGTGGTCAGCGGGCCGCGATCGCGAGAGCCGTCGGGGAGACGGACCTTCTGGCCCGCCCGCACGCCGGCGTTGCGGGACAGGTCGTTCTCGTCGCGCAGCGCCTGAACGCTGACGCCGAAGCGGCGGCCGATCTCGGCCAGCGTGTCGCCCGAACCGGCGACATAGGCCTTCGCGGTCGTGCGCGGCCCTTTCAGCGTCTGGCCGGGCTGGATCGCCTGCCGGCGGCCGATGTCGTTGTCGTCGCGCAGCTGATCCACCGTGGTGTCGAGCTTGCGCGCGATCTTCTCGAGGTTGTCGCCCTTCTTGACCGTGTAGGTGCTGGCTGGGCCCGCGACCTCGACGACCTTGCCGGTGACCTTCCGCTCGGTGACCGTCCGGTAGGCCGGCGCCGTCGGCTCAATCGGCAGGGCGGTGGGCCGGCGCGGCGGCGGAGCCTCGTCAGGCTCGGACGCCGTCTCTTCGGCCGGCGCGGCGGCGCCGGTGACCTGCACGCGCGACGTGGTGGTGAGCGGGCCATGGTCGCGGTAGCCGGACGGCAGGCGCACCTTCTGGCCGGAGCGAAGTCCGGCGTTCGCCGACAGGTTGTTCTCGTCGCGCAGGGCGTCGGAAGTCACACCGAAGCGGCGGCCGATCGAATAGAGCGTGTCGCCGGAGGCGACCACGTAGGCCTTGGCCACGCGGCGCGGCCCCTTGATCACGTCGCCGGGGTGGATCGTCTCGCGGCGGCCGATGCCGTTGTCCTCGCGCAGGTCGCGAAGCGTCGTGTCCAGCTTGTCGGCGATCTTCTCCAGCGTGTCGCCCTTGCGCACCCGATAGGTGGCGGCCGGACCTTCGACGTCGACCACGCGGCCCGTGACCGAGCGGGTCGTGACGGTCCGATAGGTCGGTTCTGCGGGCGGCGTAGGCTTCGGCGCCGGCGGCCGCGGTGGTGGCGAAACCGCAGCAGGAGGCGTCGGCGCTGCAGGAGTCAGCGGCTCCAGCGGACGCTGCTCGACCGGCGGCGCGGGCGCGACGGAGATCGGCGCATCGGCGGCGGGCGGCGGGATCGGAACGGCGGCAGGCGGAGCCGGTGGCGGCGCCGCTTCAGGCGTGCGGACCGGATAGCTCGGGCGAAGATCGGCGTCGGTCGTGGTGCACGCGCCAAGCGCGCCCGTCGCCAGGGCGATCAGAGCGGTCCGCTGCAGGAAATGCGTCATCAGCGCTCCGGATGGGCTAACGAGGGTGGAAGAATCAGTCGGGGAGCCTGGCCGATTGTGGGTCAGCCGGCGCGATCGAGCCAACCCGCAAAGCGCCGCAACCCAAGGCGTGATCGCCAGGATCGGCCTTGATGCGACGCCGGAGCGGCCCGGAGGCGACGAAACGCCGGCTGCGACGTACTAATTGCGGACAAAAGGGAGGCCTGGGATAACAATGGACGCCGAACTGATGGCGCTGCTGGACCATCACAAGATCGTTCGCACCAGCCTGAACTATGCGAAGGCCATCGATACGCGCGACAGGGAGCTGTTCGCCGACTGCTTCACGCCCGACGGTATTTTCTCGACTCCGCTGGGCGAGCGGGTCGGGCGGGCGGAGATCGCGGCCACGTCCGCCATCTCTCATCTCGACGCGTGCCAGCACGTCACCACCAACCAGACCGTCGACATCTCGGGCGACACGGCGACCATGCGATCCTACTTCATCGCCTCGCACCTGAAATACGACCACCCGGGCGGCGCCAACTACATCGTCGGGGGCCAGTACGACGACGAGCTCGCGCGCTGCGACGACGGCGTCTGGCGCTTTACGCGGCGGAAGATCACCATTCTCTGGAACCTCGGCAACGCCGCGGTCATGGGCGAGGAGCTTCGCGGCAAAATCTAGCGCGGCGCGCCCTACGGCTCCTTGGCCACGCCGTCGAGCAGCGGGACGAAGCGGACGTCGATCAGGTCTTCGACCACGAAGCCGCCCTTTCCGTCGCCGGTGTAGCGGCGAAGCGTCTGCACTGGTCCGCGCCCGATCGGCGCGACGAGAATGCCGTTGGGCTTGAGCTGCCGCAGGAGTGCCGTCGGCTCTCCGGGCGCAGCCGCCGTGACCATGGCGCGGTCGAACGGAGCCTGCTCGGGCCACCCCTCCCCGCCGTCGCCGAAACGGGTGATGACGTTGGTCAGCCCCAGCACCTTGAAGCGGGCCTCGGCCTCGCGCAGCAGCGTGCGATAGCGCTCCACCGTGTAGACCAGCCGCGCCAGGCCCGAGAGAATGGCGGTCTGGTAGCCGGAGCCCGTGCCGATCTCCAGCACGCGCGAGCGGCGGTCGATCTTCAGCGCCTGGGTCATCAAGCCGACGATGAACGGCTGGCTGATCGTTTGGCCGCAGGCGATGGGCAGCGCCGAATCTTCGAACGCCCGCTCCTTGAACAGCTCCGGTGTGAACAGCTCCCGCGGCGTCGCCTCGATGATCTTGAGCACCTTGGGATCCGTCACGCCCTGGCTGCGTAGGCCCAGGATCAGCCTCGCCATCTGCGCCTGGGACGTTTCGTCGTGCGGCTCGCTCATCCTTCAGAGCCTCGGCGGTGCGCCGCCCAGCACGGCCCGCAGGTCGCGCACGGTGGGCTGGTGGGTTAGGTCGATGTGCAGCGGCGTGACCGAGATCCGGTTTTCGTAGAGGGCTCGAAGGTCGGTGCCCTCCTTCGGCTTCGACCGCTCCTGCCGATAGCCGATCCAGTAGTAGTCGAGGCCCCGAAGGTCGGTGCGCCGCTCGGCGTGCCGCACGGGCACGTCGCGGAACCCCTGGGCGGTGACTTCGACGGCGGTCACCTCCTCCACAGGACCTTGCGGGAAGTTGAGGTTCATCACCACGTCGCCCGGCCAGCCGACCTCCAGCAGCCGCTTGACGATGCCCGGCGCGAAGGCCTCGGCGACGACAAAAGCGTCGGGATCGTCCCGCTCGCGCATCCACTGCGAAAGCGCGATGCCCGGAACGCCCATGGCCATGGCCTCGATGGCGCCGGCCACCGTGCCCGACATGGTGACGTCCTCGGCCAGGTTGGGGCCGCGATTGACGCCGGACAGCACGAGATCCGGCTTGGCCCCCTCGACCAGATCGCGCAGCGCGAGCATCACGCAGTCGGTCGGCGTCCCCGTGGTGGAGAAGCGGCGCTCGCCGATGCGTCGCACGCGGATTGGGTCGGTCAGCGTGAGGGACCGGCTCGCCCCCGACTGTTCGTATTCCGGCGCGCACACCCAGACGTCGTCGCTAAGCTGCCTGGCGATCCGCTCGAGCGCCGCCAGCCCTGGTGCGTGAATCCCGTCGTCGTTGGTCAGCAGGATTCTCATCGGGCCGCCGCGTCTCCGATATGGGTCAGGCCGCCCAGATAACTCTGGAGAGCCTGCGGCACGGCGATGCGGCCGTCTTCGTCCTGGTAGTTTTCGAGAACCGCCACCAGGGTGCGCCCTACCGCCAGCCCCGAGCCATTCAGCGTGTGCACAAAGTGCGCGCCTTTTTCGCCCGCGGCCTTGGTCCGCGCATCCATGCGCCTCGCCTGGAAGTCTCCGCAGTTTGAGCAGGAGCTGATCTCGCGGTAGCGGCCCTCCGAGGGGATCCAAACCTCCAGGTCGTAGGTCTTGCGCGCCGAGAAGCCCATGTCGCCCGCGCACAGCAGCATGGTCCGGAAGGGCAGTTCCAGCCGTTTCAGCACCGCCTCGGCGCAGCCCACCATGCGTTCGTGCTCTTGGTCCGACTGCTCCGGCGTGGTGATCGAGACGAGCTCGACCTTGTAGAATTGGTGCTGGCGGATCATGCCGCGGGTGTCGCGCCCCGACGCGCCGGCCTCCGAACGGAAACACGGCGTCAGCGCGGTGAGCCGCAGCGGCAGTTCCTCCTGAGGCGTGATCTGCTCGCGCACCAGGTTGGTGAGCGAGACCTCAGCGGTGGGAATCAGCCAGCGCCCGTCGGTGGTGCGGAACAGGTCTTCGGAGAACTTCGGCAGTTGGCCGGTGCCGTAGACCGCCTCGTCGCGCACTAGGAGCGGCGGCGAGACTTCCAGATAGCCGTGCTCCCTGGTCTGGATATCGAGCATGAACTGGCCAAGCGCCCGCTCAAGCCGCGCCAAATCGCCCTTCAGCACGGTGAAGCGCGCGCCGCTCATCCGCGCGGCGGCCTGAAAGTCGAGAACGCCCAGGGTCTCGCCCAGCTCGACATGGTCCTTGGGCTTGGCGATGGCGAAGGGTTCGCCCCAACGCCGCACCTCGACGTTCTGCGCCTCGTCCTCGCCCGGCGGGACGTCGGCGGCCGGCAGGTTGGGGAGAGCGGCCAGCAGTTGGCGCAACAGTTCGCCGAGCTCGCGCTCCAGCTCGCCTTGCTCCTCCAGCACTTTCTTCAGCGCCTCGACGTGCGCCATCAGCCGCGTGGCCTCGGCTTCGTCCTTCTTGGCCTTGGCCTGGCCGATCTTCTTCGACGAGTCGTTGCGCTCGGCCTGGGCGGCCTGCAGCGACGTCTGGGCCGCGCGCAGTCGCCCGTCGAGGTCGAGGATTTCGGCGACCCGGCCGGACAAGCCCTTCGCCGCCCAATGCTTCTCGTAGAGCTCCGGGGTTTCGCGAATGGCTCGAATGTCGTGCATGTCGACCGTTGACGGACTTGGGGAGCGGACTTCTCTAGAGCGCGTCGGCGGGTGGGCCAAGCCCCCTGCACGGCTTCTCGTCCGCTCAGACGGCGGCGGCCTCGGAGCTGCGTTGCTCGCGGGCGCGGCGCAGCTCGATGAGCTTCACGCAAGCGATGGAGGCGAAGTAGAGGCCGATGATCGGCACCGCGAGCAGCAACTGGCTGACGGGGTCCGGCGGCGTGACGATGGCGGCCACGATGAACACGCCCACGACGGCGTAGCGCCAGCCGCCGATCAGCATCTTCGCCGTCACCAGCCCGGCCATGCCGAGCAGCGTCAGCACCACAGGGAGCTGAAAGCAGAGCCCGAAGGCCAGCAATAGCGTGGTCACCAGGCTGAAGTAGTCGGAAACCTTCGGCAGCAACTGCACCGAGATCGCCCCGGCCCCGACGATCTGCTGCGACAGCGAGAACCACAGCACGAAGGGCAGGATCACATAGTAGACCAGCGCCGCGCCGAGCAGGAACAGCGTCGGCCCGGCGATCAGGAACGGCAGGAAGGCGCGGCGTTCACGCTTGTAGAGGCCCGGCGCCACGAAGGCGTAGATCTGCCAGGCCAGCACCGGGAACGACAGTGCAACCGCGCCCAGGCCGGCCAGCTTGACCTTGGTGAAGAAGAATTCCAGCGGGGCGGTGAACACCAGGCTGGTCACCTTGCCGGGCGCCGGCGGCAGATCCAGCACGCCGACCAGCGCCAGGAACATCTTGTGCGCCCCGGCCATCACGGCCAGCAGGTCGAAGGCGCTGGCGTGCGCCGCCTCGGCTTCTCGCAGCGCCAGCAATTGGGCTGCGACGGTGAAGGGGTGCAGCAGCAGGTTGAAGATCTGGGTGGAGAAGGCGAAGCAGAGGAAGAAGGCCGCGCCCAGCGCGACCAGGCAGATGATCAGCCGCCGCCGCAACTCGATCAGGTGGTCGAGCAGCGGTGCGCGTGACGCCTCGATCTCGGACTCGTCGGGCTCGTAGCTCACGCCTCGGTTTCCGGCTGCTTCTTGGCGCGTGGCTTGGCGACGGTCTTACGAGACCCGGCCGGGGCCTTTGCCGCGGCCTTCGGGGCGCGTTTCCGGGGCGCCTTGGCCGCAGCCGGTGCGGACGACGACGCCTCGGGGATCGGGTCGGCGGGAATGGGATCGGCGTAATAAGGCGGCGCCGAGGCGCCGAGGTCCGAGCGCACGCCGATCAGGTCGTCGCGCAGTCCGTCGAACGTCTCGCTGACGTCGCGCGGCCCCACGTCTCCGGCGATATCGGCGATCTGCGCGCGGCGCATGGCTTCGACCTCCTTGCGGAGTTCATCGAGTTCCGACTGGCGCGCCATCTCGTCGAAGCTGGCGCGGAACTCCGCCGCCATCGCGCGCATCCGGCCAATGAACTGGCCGAGCTTACGCATCAGGACGGGCAGGTCCTTGGGACCCACCACCACCAGCGCGACGACTGCGGCCAGCAGGAATTCTAGGGCGCGTCCTTCGGGAAACATGCCGGGGCCTTACGCGCTTGCGTGCGGCGAGGAAAGCCGCAGCACGCGCGACCTCAACCTTGCGCCTTGTCCTTTTCGCTTTCCGGCGGCAGCGACTTGGCCGTTTCTTGCGGCTGGTCCTGGTCCTTCAGGCCTTCGCGGAACGCCTTGATGCCCTTGCCGGCGTCGCCCATCAGGCCCGACAGCTTGCCGCGGCCGCCGAACACCAGCGCCACGATCACCAGCACGATCAGCCAGTGCCAGATCGAAAGAGAGCCCATGCGGCTTCACTCCATGCGCGGGGGACGATTCCGGCCGCCCGCTCGCAAATCTCACGGCGGTATATAGTCGGTCCTGTCGCAGGACGCCAACGGGGGTCCCGCGACCCACGCGCGCACGCCTCAGCGCTCGTCGCCGACGTAGTCGATGTGAAACAGCGGGGTCTCGTCCTCCAGTGGATCCTCGTCGAGGACAGGCGCTTCCGGGTTCGGCACCTCGAAGCCGGCCGGCAGGTCCAGAGACAGCAAGCCCGCGGCCTTCATCTCGGCCATGCCGGGCAGGTCGGCGAGGCTCGCCAGCCCGTAGTGCTCGAGGAAGGTGTGCGTCGTGCCATAGGTCACCGGCCGCCCCGGCGCCCGCCGGCGCCCGCGCATGCGCACGAGGCCGAGCTCCAGCAGCACGTCGAGCGTGCCGCGGCTGGCCTGCACGCCCCGCACCGCCTCGATCTCGGCGCGGGTGACCGGCTGGTGATAGGCGATGATCGCCAGCGTCTCCTGGGCGGCCTTCGACAGCCGCCGCGGCTCGTCCTTCTCTTCGGTCATCAGCCAGGCGAGGTCGGACGCGGTCTGGAAGCGCCAGCGCTCGGCGACGCAGGCCAGCTCGACGCCGCGACCTGCATAGCGCGCCTGCAGCGCGGCGATTGCGCCGGCCACGTCCGCCCCCTCCGGCAGCCGCTCTGCGAGATCGGCCTCGCTGAGCGGGCCGGCGGCGGCGAACAGCAGCGCCTCGACTTCACGCTCGGTCTCTTCCAGCCCGGTCACGCCCGCGCCTCCCTGGCCCGGATGTAGATGTCGGCGAAGGCTTCCAGCTGACGCGCCTCCATCGCGCCCTCCTTCACCAGCTCCAGGCTCGCCGAAAGGGTCGAGGCGACGTAGGAGGCGCGCGAGGGGCCATGCTCGGAGCGCGCCAGCGGGGCCACGCCGGCGAGCGAGGTCCAGCGCTCGAGGTCCGGGAGCAAGCTCCTCAAGCGTTCGCGGGCGTCTTCCAACGGATAGGCCTGCGGCGTCGCGGGACGGTACAGCCGCTTGGCCTCTTTGGCGCGCTGGCCGACGTAGGCGCTCATCAGCTCGTAGAGATCGCCCTCGAGGCGCTTGGAGGGGACGACCTTGATCGCCTCGGGATCGCCGCGAGCGAAGAGGTCGCGGCCGAGCTGCGGCCGAGCTTTGAGCGCCTCGCCCGCATTGCGCATGGCGTCGAGCTTGGCGAGGCGAAAGGCGAGATGGGCGGCGACCTCCTCGGCCGGCGGCTCCTCCGCCTTAGGGCGTTCGGGCCTCGGCAGCAGCAGCCGCGACTTGAGATAGGCGAGCCAGGCGGCCATCACGAGGTAGTCCGCCGCCAGCGAGAAGCGCATGCGCCGCGCCTGATGCACGAAGGCCAGGTACTGCTCGGCCAGCTTCAGCACCGACAGCTTGAGCAGGTCGACCTTCTGATTCCGCGCCAGCGCCAACAACACATGCAGCGGGCCTTCGTAGCCTTCCAGATCGACGATCAGCGCCTCGCCGTCTTCCGCGGCGCTGGCGGCCGCGGTGAAGTCCAGGTTCGGCTGGAAGGGCTGGCTCATCGCACCTGTTCCCCTACCCTCCGCCGAGCGCTTCCAGGAAGCGGACCCGCGCCTCGGCCAGATCCAGCGGCTCGGGCGCCCGGGCGATGCGGGCCAGCGCCACCTCGGCGCGCTGTTTGGCCCTGCCCTTGAGCGCGCCGGTCCCTTCCAGGACCCCCTTCATCTCGGACATTTCGCCGTTGCAGTGCAGGACCACGTCGCAGCCGGCGGCCAGCGAGTCGCGGGCGCGCTCACGGAAATCGCCGCTCAGCGCCTTCATCGACAGGTCGTCGCTCATCACCAGGCCGTCGAAGCCGATGGCGCCGCGGATGACCTTGCGGATCGCCTTCTTCGAGGTGGTCGCCGGCCGCTTCTTGTCCACGGCCGAGTAGATCACGTGGGCGGTCATCGCCATCGGCATGTCGGAGAGCACGCGGAACGGCTGGAAGTCGCGTCCGTCCAGCTCGTCCCAGCTGGCCTCTACGACCGGCAGCTCAAGGTGGCTGTCGGCCTTGGCGCGGCCATGACCTGGGATGTGCTTGATGATCGGCAGCACCCCGCCGGCGATCAGCCCCTCGGCGGCCGCGCGCCCCAGCACCGCCACCTCCTCCGGCGTCTCGCCATAGGCGCGGTCGCCGATGATCTCGTGGCCCTGCGGATCTGGCACGTCGAGCACCGGCACGGCGTCGACGTTGATCCCCAGGCTGGCGAGGTCATGGGCGATCAGCCGCGCGCCCAGCCGCGCAATCTCCCGCTTCATCAGCGGGTCGTTGGTCGCCAAACGCCCGTAAGCGCGGCCCGGCGGATAGAGCGGCCAGTGCGGGGGCTTGAGCCGCTGTACCCGCCCGCCTTCCTGGTCGATCAGCACCGGCGCGTCGGCGCGGCCGACCGTCTCGCGCAGCGCCTCGACCAGCTTGCGCACCTGGTCCGGCGTCTCGATGTTGCGCGCAAACAGGATGAAGCCCCACGGCTGCACGTCGCGGAAGAAGGCGGTCTCTTCGCGCGAAAGCGTCGTCGAGGCGCAGCCGAGGATGCAGGCCGAAGTGCTCACTTGACGAAGCAAGCCTTTCCTGCGGCCTTCAGCTTGGCGCAGAACGCCGCCGCCTCGGCGCGGCTGGCGAAGCCGGTGACCGCCGTCCGATATAGCGTCTGACCATTCTTATCGATCTTCTCGATCCCCTTGCCCTTGCCGGAGGCGAGGTTGGGCGCGACGGCGACCGCATCGCGCCAGGTCTTGTCGGCGAGCTCGGTCGATGAGACCGCGCCGATCTGCACCGCGGCGGCGCCGCCGGCGGCGGCAACGGGCGCCGGCGCCGCGACAGGTTTCGGCGCAGGCGCTGGCGCGGGTTTGGGCGGCGGCGGAAGCGCCACGGCGGTCGGCGCAGGCGGCGCGGCCGGACGCAGCGCGGGGCCCGCCTGAACCGGCGAGGTCGGAGCGGCGACCGGCGGCGGCGAAGCGACCGCGGGCGCCGGACGCGGCGCGGGCTGCTCGGGCGGCGGCACGAAGCTCGGCCCGTGCGCGGCGCCGTCCTCGCCCGATTTGTAGATCTCCAGTCCCGCCGCAGGATCCTGCGGCTGCGCATCGGGCGGCGCGGTGCTCTTCATCTGCCCCACGGGCTCGCCGACGGTCTTCGGCGCCTGGCCGGCTTCGCGCACGCCCGAGCGATATATCAGACCGATCGCCACGATCAGGCCGATCAGCACCAGGCCGGTGAGGATCAGGGTCGCCGGAAACGGCCTCGCCCCGCGGACGGGACGCCGCGCATCGAAGGACAGGGGCGCATCGGCCGTCGGCGGCGCATAGGCGCCGCGGTTATGCTCGGACATCGCGAACTCCGAAATCGTCAGGCGCGGACACCGCAAGGTGCGAATCGCGCACTTTCAAGGCGGAAGTCTAACCAAGCTCGCGCAAGGCCGAACCGTCCACCGACCGATTCCTGTGGGCGGTCGCGCCGCCTTAGGTCCAGACGTCCAGGTGGAACAACCGCCGATGGTCCTCGATGGCGAACCGGTCGGTCATGCCGGCGATGTAATCGCAAACGACTCGCGCCCGGCCCGCCTGGTCGCGGCCCTCCGCTCGGCGATGCCATTCGGCAGGCATCACCTCGGGCTCGGCCATGTACAGCTCGAACACCTGCGCCAGCATGCGCCTGGCCTGGCTGCGGGTGCGGTTGACCTTCCAATGGCGATACATCCGCGCCATCAGGAAGCGGCGCAGCGCCGAGAGATCCTCGACCATGTCGCGCGAGAAGCTGATCAGCGCATGGTTCAGCACCCGCACGTCCTCGGCGTTCGTCACCTTGTCGGCCGCCACGCGTCGCGCCGTCTCGGCGAGCACGTCGTCGACCATGGCCCCGATCATCCGCCGCACCGCTTCGAGCCGGATGATGCTGGCGTCGCAATTGGGAAAGTCGGCGCGCGCGCCGCGGATCTGCGGCCCGATCAGCGGCACTTCGGCAAGCTCGTCGAGATCGAACAAGCCTGCCTGCACGCCATCGTCGACGTCGTGGTTGTTGTAGGCGATGTCGTCGGCGAGCGCGGCCACCTGGGCCTCGGCCGAGGCCCAGGTGCCCAGCCGCAGGTCGTACTCGGCGTCGAACTCGGCGATGGCGCGCCAGGATGGCCGATCGAGCTTATCGGCGACGGGGCCGTTGTGCTTGATGACGCCTTCCAGCGTCTCCCAGGTCAGGTTCAACCCCTCGAATCGCGGGTAGCGCAGCTCCAGCTTCGTCACGACCCGGAAGGTCTGCACATTGTGATCGAAGCCGCCGTAGTCCTTCATCAGGAGCTGCAGTTCGTCTTCGCCGGCGTGGCCGAACGGCGGATGGCCGAGGTCGTGCGCCAGCGCCACCGTCTCGGCGAGATCCGCGTCGAGCCCGAGCGCCGTCGCCAGCGAGCGGGCGATCTGCGCCACCTCCAGCGAGTGCGTCAGGCGGGTGCGGAAATGGTCGCCCTCGTGCGCCACGAAGACCTGGGTCTTCTCCTTCAGGCGGCGAAAAGCGCTGGTGTGGATGATGCGGTCTCGATCACGGGCGAAGGCGGTGCGCGTGCGGCTCTCGGCCTCGGCGACCTTGCGGCCGCGCGAGCGCGCGGGGTTTTCGGCATACGGCGCACGGCCTTGGCTCTGCGGCATCGGACCCTTCAGATGAGTTGGCCCCTTGGTCGGAACCGCGGAGCACCTCATATAGGCGAAGCCGGATTATCGTTTAACAGCAATGACCACGAGCCCTGACGTCACCCTGACCGCGAACGCCGCCCGTCGCCTCCGCTCCATCAGCGAGGCCGAAGGCCGCCCGATCATGCTCCGCGTCGCCGTCGAAGGCGGCGGCTGCTCGGGCTTTCAGTATCTGTTCGATCTGGTCGAGGCGGCCGAAGCCGACGACCTGAAGATCGAGCGCGACGGCGCCACCGCGCTCGTCGACGAGGTGTCGCTGGCGCTGCTGCGCGGCTCCGAGATCGATTTCGTCGACGAGCTCGCCGGGGCGGAATTCAAGATCCGCAACCCCAACGCCAAATCCAGCTGCGGCTGCGGCGTCAGCTTCTCGATCTAGCTGTCACCCCGGCATCCGCGCCCGTTCCTCGGGCGTGCCTGGGAAATACTGGAAGAACGGCTTGGCCTCTTCGATCGCCCGCGCGACGCTCGGGCGCTCCAGCAGCCGCCGGCGGTAGGCCGACGTAACCGGGAACCCGTCGAGCGGCTCGGCGAGCGCGGCGTAGAACAGCGCCGGCGCGGCGGCGCAGTCGGCGAGCGTGAAGCTCTCGCCCGCAGCCCAGGTCCGACCAGCCAACCGCTCCTCGAGCACGCTCCAGGCGCGCTTCAGATTGGCGTAGGCCCCCGCCACCGACAGCGGATCGCGCTGACCCTCCGGACGCAGGCGGTCGTTCACGATGGGCTGAAAGCCGTTCATCACGTACTGATCGAAGATGCGATCCCACAGCCGCACCTCCAGAGCCTGCTCCGGGTCGGCCGGGACCAGCCGGCTCGCGCCCGGATAGTGGATGTCCAGGTACTCGATGATCACGCTAGTCTCGAACACGTCGACGCCGCGGCCCGTATCGCGCAGCGCCGGGATCTTGCCGAACGGCGAGACCCGCAAGTAGGCCGCCCGCGCGTCGGGATCCATCAGGTTGACCATAACGAGCTCGAACGGCGTCCCCGCCTCGTAGAGGGCGATCAGAACCTTCCAGCAGTAGGATGAGAGCGGATGCAGATGCAGTTCGAGCGCCATCGGACACCTCCATTCAGTTAAGTTGATGCTTAACTGTTGGCGATCCATTCTGCAAGCCGCCTTGAGCCGAACGTATGCGGCCACTAGCTTCGCCGGCTCTGAAGCCCGGAGTCGTCATGCGCATCGCCACCTGGAACGTGAACTCGGTCAATGCCCGGCTGGAGACCGTCCTGCGCTGGTTCGAGGAGGCGCAGCCCGACGTCGCCTGCCTGCAGGAGATCAAGTGCGTCGACGAGAAGTTCCCAGCCGAGCCCTTCGAGCGGTTGGGCTACAACCTCGCGGTGCACGGTCAGAAGGCCTACAACGGCGTCGCCATCCTCTCGAAGCGTCCGCTGGAAGACGTGCGACGCGGCCTGCCGGACGGCGATGGCGACGAGCCCTCTCGCTACATCGAGGCGGTGGTCTCCGGGCCGCAGCCGGTCCGGGTCGCCTCCATCTACCTGCCCAACGGCAATCCGATCGCCACCGAGAAGTTCGCCTACAAGCTGGCCTGGATGGACCGGCTGCATGGCCATGCCCAATCGCTGCTGGCCTTCGAGGAGCCGCTGGTGCTGGTCGGCGACTACAACGTCATCCCCGAGGAGCGCGACGCGGAATTCCCCAAAAACTGGCTGGGCGACGCCCTCTTCCAGCCGGAAAGCCGCGCCGCCTTCCGCGGCCTGAAATGGCTCGGCTTCAGCGACGCCTATCTGCAGGCCGACGGCGCTCCGGGCGCCTACACATTCTGGGACTATCAGGCCGGGGCCTGGCAGCGGAACAACGGCATCCGCATCGATCACGCCCTGCTCTCGCCCCAAGCCGCCGACCTGCTGCGCGGCGTCTCGATCCATCGCGACGTGCGCAGTTGGGAAAAGCCCTCAGACCACGTTCCCCTGGTGGTCGAGCTCGACGTCTGAAGCGCTCCAGCAAGGCTTTTCCTGCTAGCCTGCCGCCAGAATGAATCAGTTCGGCCCTCTCATCGCGCTCATCTGCGTCGCCGCCGTTCTCCTGGCGGCGCTGGGCGGGATGGTCGCCTGGTACAACGAGGAGGGTCGGCGCATCCGCCGCGGCCTGCGCCGCGTGTTGAAGGGCGAGACCCACGCTCTGATCATCGCCTACGGCCGCGGTCGCGGCGCAGGGTTCAACTTCTTCTCCAGCACCATGGCGGTGACCTGGGACACCGGGGCCTGGTGCCTGATCTACAAAATCGACGAGTTGCTGGGCGCCGAGCTTATCATCGACAATCAGGTGGCGGGCCGCAGCTTCCGCGGCGAACCGCGGCGTCCGGTCGACGTGATCGGTGGCGCGGAGAAGCAGGTGGTGCTGCGCCTGGTGTTCGACGATCCGCAGCACGCCGACTTCCCACTGGAGCTCTGGACGGCGGGCCGCCGGATACGCAAGGGCGAACTCACCGCCGACGAGGCCGCCGAGGAAGGCAACCGCTGGCTGGCGCGCATGGAGTCGGTGTTCCGCCGCCAGCCCTCGACCGCCCGCACCCGCGCCGCGCACAAAGCTGCGGCGGCGGCCCCAGAAGCGCCGGCGCCAGATGCCCCGCCTCCTCCCCCCGCTGAACCGGCGCCCCCGCCGGAGCCGGCCAAGCCCGCAAAATCGGCTGACAAGGCTCGCCAGGAGTTGCCCTTCGACCCCGATAACGAGGACGAGAACTAGGCGCGACGAACGCCTAGATGTCGGCGTAGACGTGCGTCTCGGCCTTGCCGCCCGGATGGGTGACGGCGCCCAGGTGCGCCGGCCCGACCTGCTGGGCGAACTTCCAGAGCGCACCTGAATTGTAATTGGTCCGTCGGGGCTCCCAGGCCCGCGCCCGATGCTCCAGGTCGATGGGGTCGACCTCCAGGTGGATCGTCCCGGCGTCGGCGTCGATGGCGATGATGTCGCCGTCCTTGACCAATGCGATCGGCCCACCGGCCTGGGCTTCAGGCCCCACGTGGCCGATGCAGAGGCCGCGCGTCGCGCCGGAGAAGCGGCCATCGGTGATCAGGGCCACCTGATCGCTGATCCCCTGGCCGTAGATCGCCGCCGTCGTCGAAAGCATCTCACGCATGCCGGGCCCGCCGCGCGGACCCTCGTAGCGGATCACCAACACGTCGCCCGGCCTGTAGTCGCCAGCCTGGACCGCGGCGAAGCAGGCGTCCTCGCCATCGAACACCCGGGCCGGCCCGCGGTGGCGGCGATGGTCCAGCCCCGCGACCTTGACGATCGCCCCATCGGGCGCGAGCGAGCCCCACAGCCCGACCACGCCGCCAGTCTGCGACAGCGGATTGGAAGCCGGGCGGATGACGTCTTGGTCTCCGCGCCAGGCCACGCCGTCCAGGTTCTCGCGCAGCGTCTTGCCCGTGACGGTCAGGCAGTCGCCATGGATCAGCCCGGCGTCGAGCAAGGTCCGCAGCAGCATCGGCACGCCGCCGGCCTCGCCCATCTTCTTCGCCGGATAGCGCCCGCCGGGCATCAGGTCGGCGAGGTAGGGCGTTCGGCGCATGAATTCACAAACATCGCGCAGCGTGAACTCCAGCCCGGCCTCATGCGCCATCGCCGGCAGGTGCAGCCCGCCGTTGGTCGAGCCGCCGGTCGCGGCGATCACCACCGCGGCGTTCTCGAAGGCCTCACGCGTGCAGATGTCGCGCGGCCGAATCCCCGTCTCGATCAGCTTCACGACCGCAGCCCCGCTCGCCCGCGCATAGTCGTCGCGTTGCAGGTAGGCGGCCGGCAGGGCCGACGACAGCGGCAGCGCCAGCCCGATCGCCTCGGAGACGCAGGCCATGGTGTTGGCGGTGTACTGACCGCCGCACGCCCCTTCGCCCGGACAGGCGCGCTCCTCCAGTTCGCAGAGGTCGGCAAGGCTCAGCTTCCCCGCAGCGTGCTGGCCGACCGCCTCGAAAATGTCCTGCACGGTCACCTCGCGCCCGCGCCACTCGCCCGGCAGGATCGAACCTCCGTAGAGAAAGGCGCTCGGCACGTTGAGCCGCAGCATGGCCATCATCATCCCGGGCAGGCTCTTGTCGCAGCCGGCGATGCCGACCAGCGCGTCGTAGGAATGGCCGCGCATCGAAAGCTCGACGGAGTCGGCGATCACCTCCCGGCTCACCAGCGACGAGCGCATGCCCTCGTGGCCCATGGCGATGCCGTCGGTCACGGTGATGGTGACGAACTCTCGTGGCGTCGCGCCGGCGGACTTCACACCTTCGGCGGCGGCGTGGGCCTGCCGCAACAGCGCGGTGTTGCACGGCGCGGACTGGTTCCAGCAGGAGGCGACGCCGACGAACGGCTGGCCGATCTCCCGCGTGCCCAGGCCCATCGCGTGGTAGTACGACCGGTGCGGCGCGCGCTCCGGCCCCACGGTGACGTGGCGGCTAGGCAGGCGCGACTTGTCCCATTTGCCGTCGGGCAGACGATGCATCTTCGGACCTCCGTCAAGCAGATCTGATCCTACAGCGCGCGAAGCCGGCCAACGGCGCCGCAGCTTTAGCGGACACTACAGCCGCGCTCGCGCGTTGAGCCACTCATGACCGTTTTTGCTTATGATCATCAGCCGGCGCCGCGCGCCTTGTTTCGCCTCGCGCGCATCGCCGGCGCCACGGCCGCTTTCATCGGCATGCTGGGCCTGCAGGCCTGCCAACAGCCGGGCGGCCTCGGCGGCGGCAACGACGACCTGGCGCTCGCCGCGCTCAAGGCGGCGCCCGAGCACGGCCTTCCCGCGGAGCGCTTCCACGCCGAACAGATCGAGCGATTGCTGCAGAGCGGCCGGCGGGCGGAAGGCGAGCGTCAGCTCAAGGCGGCGCTGGTCGACTACGCCCGCGCCCAGCACGGGCTGACGATTCCAAAGAGCGCTTTCCCCGACGATTGGGGGCTGAAGCCCGCCGCCTACGACGCCGAAGCCGAGCTGGGCGCCGCGCTCGAGGCCGGCAAGCTCGAGGCTTGGCTGAAGGCCCAGCCCACGCCGCTCCCGGCCTACGCCGAGCTGCGGAAGGCTTTCCTCGCCTATCTCAAGATCCACGCCGCCGGCGGCTGGCCCAGGGTCGCGCCGGTCGCGCTGACGGCCGGCGCGGCGGGGCCGCAGGTCGCCGCGCTACGTCAGCGGCTCGCCTTCGAGGACGCCGAGCTCGGGCGCGGACCCGTCGACACGCCGGCCGACGCGGGGCTCGTCGCCGCCCTTCAGCGCTTCCAGGCGGCCCACGGCCTGCCGACCAGCGGTCGGCTCGACGCCGACACCGTCGCTCAGTTGAACGTGCCCGCCGACAGCCGCGCGGCGCAGATCCGCGCCAGCATGGAGCGACTGCGCTGGCTGCCCCGCGACGAGCCAGCGACGCGGATCGACGTCAACACCGCCGCAGCCGAGACCGACTATGTCGTCGACGGCCAATCCGTCATGCACATGCTCTCCGCCTCCGGCCGGCCGGGCGGCGACGAAACGCCGATGCTGAAGTCGGCGATCAGCGCCATCGTGCTGAACCCGCCGTGGAACGTGCCGGACGGCATCGCCGAGGAGGAGATCCTGCCGAAAGGCGAGGCCTACCTTCAAGAGATGGGCTTTGCAATGAAGGACGGTCGCCTGGTGCAACAGCCTGGCCCGCAGGCGGCGCTCGGCCAGGTGAAGTTCGACTTCGACAACCCCTACGCCGTCTACCTGCACGACACCCCGTCCAAGGCGGCGTTCGCTCGCAGCCAGCGGGCGGTCAGCCACGGCTGTGTGCGACTTGCACAGGCGGTGCCGCTGGCCAGGGCTCTGCTTGCAAACCAGCCCGGCTGGTCCGACGCGCGGATCGACGAAACCTTGGCCGCCGGCGAGACCGTCCGCGTGGAGCTGAACCAGAAGACCCCCGTGCGGCTGGTCTACCTCACCGCCTTCCCGCAGAACGGCCGCATCGCTTTCCGCCCGGACATCTACGGCTGGGACGTCAAGCTCCTGAAGTTGCTGGACAACCCGCCAAAGGCGAAGCCGAACGGCAAGCGGGCTTAAGCCGCTGCGCTCAGCTTCGCCGCCGTCTCGACGGCGAGGCCAAGCTCGAGCGCGCGGATCGCCTCGTCGGCGTTGACTACGGGCCGAGGCGCATCGCCGCGCACGGCCATCAGGAAGCTCTGCACACTGGCGCCCAGGGGGTCTCGACCCGCCGGCGTGTCTGCGAAGTCCGGATTTAGGGCGAACGGCGTGGTGTTGCGGAAGGTGCGGGCCAGGAAGTCGATCTCGACCAAGCCCGAGGGGTAGACGACCCGCATGGTGCGCTTGCGCGCCGCCGCCTCGCGCGAGACGTCGAAGGTCGCCTCGAAGCCGCTCTCGAAGGCGACGTCGGCGCGCACGCCGTTCCAACCGCCATTGGCAGTGCAATCCGCCAGCCGCGACCGCCCGGTGGTCAGGCTGAGCGCCAGGTCGATATCGTGCACCATCAGGTCGAGCACGGCCGAGACGTCCTGGCTCCGCTCCGACGGCGTGCCGTGGCGCAGCGCCTCCAGCCGCAGCGGCTGCTCGGGAACGTCGAGCAGGCCCATGGCGCGGAACACCACCCGCTCTTGGTGGCCGCAGGCCACGACCAACCCGGTTCGCTCGCCGTGCGCCCGCACGCGCTCGGCCTCCGTCAGGCTGATCGCGATCGGCTTTTCGACATAGACGGGCTTGCCGGCCACCAACGCCGCGACCGCCTCATCGGCATGGGCGCTGGCGGGCGACGCCACCGTCACCACGTCCACGGCGTCGAGAAAGGCCTTGAGATCGACAAAGGCGCGCCCGCCCAGCGGCAGGGCCACCTTGGCGGCGCGCTCGGGGTGCGGATCGTAAACGGCCGACAGCACGACCCCATCCTGTCGGGCGTACTGGCCGGCGTGGTAGCCGCCGAACACGCCCGCGCCGATGACGCCGCCGCGCAAAGACTCAGTCATGCCGTTCTCCGGATGCGGGGCAGCGCCTAGCAAATCGAGGCGGCCTACGCCACCCGAAGGCAATTCCCCTGCTTGCGCCCGCGAGGTAGAACGCAACCCTTTAGCCCGTCGGGAGCCTGTCGTGCCGCGCCTGTTCAGCGCCTTCATCATCGTAGACTGGAGCGCAGCCTCGAAGCCGACCACGGGGACCGACTCCGTCTGGATCGGCGTCCTGAAGCGCGATGTCCGCTTTCGGATGGCCTTCGAGAGCTATAATCCGCCGACCCGCGCCGAGGCCGAGAAGCGCATCGCCATCATCCTCGACGACCTGCGCAAGCGCGGCGAGCGCGCCATGCTGGGCTTCGACTTCTCCCTGGGTTTCCCGCGCGGATTCGCCACGGCGCTGAAGCTGACCAACGAGCCCGCATGGCGCGCGGTCTGGGACCAGATCGACAAGATGGCCAAGGACAAGGCCGACAACACCAACAACCGCTTTGGGGTCGGCGCCGAGATCAATCGCCGGCTGACCGGCGGCCCATTCCCGTTCTGGGGCTGCCCGCCCAAGGACGCGCTGACGACGCTGCAGCCGAAACGCGTGAGGGCGCACGGGCCGGACGACCTGCCGGAATTCCGCCACGCCGACCTGGCGGCCAAGGGCGCGGCCTCGATCTGGAAGCTGTATTACAACGGCTCCGTCGGCGGGCAGTCGATCCTGGGCATCCCCGCGGTGAAGCGGCTGAAGCTCGCCCGCGGCGAGGCGGTTCGCGTCTGGCCCTTCGAGACCGGCTTCAAGGCGCTGAGCGAGAGCGATCTGGAGGACGTCGAGGTGGTGGTCGCGGAGGTCTACCCCTCGCTGCTCAAGGTCCAGGCCGGTCCCGGCGAGGTGAAGGACCTGGCGCAGGTGCGCGGCGCGGCCGAGCATTTCGCGCGCCTGGACGAGGCCGGCAAGCTGGGCGCCCTTTTCGCTCCGCCTGGTGGCACGGCGCCCGACGTGGTGCTCGACGCCGAGCGCGAGGAAGGCTGGATCCTCGGCGCGGGCGCCTAACGCGCTCTACCCCTCGGGCACGTCCACAGCCTCGACCGTGGTCGCCGGCGACCGGCGCGCGGGTCTGAGGATGATCAGCAGCGGAACCAGCACCACACTGCCCACGCACATCCAGGCGAATACGGTGTCGTAGGCGATCATCGAGCCCTGCCGCGTCACCTCGGCGTTCAGTTGCTCCAACCCGCCAGCGTTGAAGACGCCGGGCGCGCTCCACCGGATCACCGGATCGGACGGCGTAATCTGCGCTGCCAGGCGGTCGTGCGCCGTCGCGCTTTGCACCAGCAGCGCCGCCTGCAGCGAAGCGATGCCCACGCTTGCGCCCAGCGAGCGCACCACGTTGCTGAACACGGCCGCCTCCGTGCGCAGCGCCGGGTTGATCGTCACATAGCTCAAGACAGCGAGCGGATTGGACATCAGCGCCAGGCCGAGACCCTGCAGGGCGCCCGAGATCTTGATGTTGGTCGCGGTCATCGACAGGTCGAAGTGCGCCATCTGCCAGAGGCCGAGGCAGGTGAACGCCAGGCCCAGGCAGACCGTCGGCCGCGGCCCGAGGACACGAGCCAGGGTGGGAGCGAGCGTGAAAGCGAACATCGCGCCGAGCCCGCGGAACATGCTCACCTGCCCGCTCTGTTCGGCGGAGTAGCCGAGCAGGTTCTGCATGAACGACGGCAGCATCGCGTTGGTCGAATACAGCAGCAGCATCATGCAGAAAATGATGGTCGTGCAGGCCATGAAATTTCGGTCGCGGAGCACCTCGCGCGGAAAGAACGGGTGCTTCGCCGTCAGCGTCTGCGCGCCGAACAGATAGAGCCCGCAAAGGGCCAAGACCGCCTCGATGCAGATCTCGCGCGAGTCGAACCAGTCCTGGCTGGGCCCCCGGTCGAGCATCAATTGCAGGCACGCGGAGAACAGCACCAGGGCTGCAAACCCGAGGAAGTCGAACGGTCGCGCCTTGCCCGCCTGGTTGTCCGGCAGAGCCAGATAGACCAGCGCCAGCGCCACTCCGCCGACCGGCACGTTGATGTAGAACACCCAGCGCCAGCTGAAATGCTCGGTGATGAAGCCGCCGACGGTGGGGCCGAGGATCGGACCTACCATGATCGCCGCGCTCCACACCGACATCACGCGTGGGATCACCGCCGCCGGCCACAGCTCGTAGATGGCGGCTTGCGACAGCGGCATCATGCCGGCGCCGGCGAAGCCTTGCAGCAGCCGGAACAGCACCATCTCCGGCAAGCTGGTCGCCATGCCGCAGAGGATGGAAGCGCCGACGAAGGTGCTGATCGAGACCAGGAACAGCGGCTTGCGCCCGACCTTCAGCGCCAGCCAGCCGGTGAGCGGCGTCATCACCGCCGAGGCCAGAATGTAGGAGGTCAACACCCAGGTGACCTGCTCTGGGCTCGCTGACAGGCTCCCCTGCATGTGCGGCAAGGCGACGTTGGCGATCGTCGAATCGAGGGCCTGCATGACGACGGCCAGCATCAGGCCCGCCGTCGCGAGCACGCGCGCGGCCAGGCTTCCCCGAAACTCCATCGCCTTACACTTCCTCCCCCACGCAGGATATTCCGCGGCGGGAGCGATTGGCTACCGCCCGCGGCGGTTCAGCATCCGGGTGCGGGCGAGCAGCAGGCCGCAGGAGACCAGGCTGGCGATGATGATCGCCCAGATCATGCCCGGCAGGCCGAGCCCCATCGGGATCGCCAGCCACCAGGCGAGCGGCGCCATCAGCAGCACGTAACTGGCCAGGTGCGTCACCGTCGGGGCCCAGACGTCGCCGCGCGCCCGCAGCGACTGAGCCGCCACCACCTGCAGGGCGTCGGGCAGGAACATCAGGCAGGCCAGGGCGAGCCCAGCCACCGTCATCGCCAGAGTCTCTGCGTCATGCGTGTAGACGCCGACGATCGGCCCGGCGAGCGGCAGAACCACCAGCCCGACCAGCACGCCGTAGACCGCGGTGACGCCCAACGCGACGGCCGTGGCGCGCCGCTCGCCCGCCGGATCGCCGGCGCCGTAGGCCGAACCCACGCGCACCGCCGCCGCGGTCGCCAGGCCGAGCGGAACCATGAAGATCACCGCCGTGACGTTGAGCACGATCGCCCAGCCGGCCACCGCCAGCGCGCCGATCCAGCCGGCGATGATGTTGAGGCTGTTGAAGGCCGCGACCTCGAAGACGTTCGACAGCCCTGCGCCGAAACCGATCCGGCGTTGCTCGGCCTCGGCCGCGCGGTCGCGGATCGGGCGGCGGAACACGCCCAGCTCCGTCGCCTCGGCCATGCGGGCGATGTAGGCCAGCATGAAAACGCACAGTGCAACGCGCGCGCCCAGCGTCGCCCACCCGCCGCCGACCGCGCCCATCGCGGGCAGGCCGAAGGTCCCCGGCACCAGCAGCAGGTTGAGGCCGAGGTTGACGAGATTGGCGATCCACATGGCCCAGACTCCCGGCCCGGGCCGGGAGAGGCCTTCCAGCCAGAAACTGGCGGCGACGCTGACCGCATAGGGCAGCAGCGACAGCGAGAAGACCAGCAGCGGCCCCGTCGCGCCCTCGGCGAGGTCCTGGGAGAGCCCGATCGAGCGTAGGAACGGCGGGCCGACGATGAGCAGGAAGACCGTCGAGGCGAGCCCGATCCAGAGGCTGTAGGCGATCCCGCGCCGCAGCACCGCGCCGGCGTCTCCGCGCCGCCCCCCGCCCACCGCGCGCGCGGTCATCACCTGCACGCCGGCCAGCAGGCCCACCACCATGGTGATGATCACGTTGGTCGGAGCCCAGCCCAGCGCATGGTAGCCCAGCTCGGTCGCCGAATAACGCCCGACGATGATGGCGTCGGTCAGCCCCATGGTCATGATGCCGAGCCGGGCCAGCACCACTGGCCCGGCCAGCTTCAACAGCTGGCCGAGTTCGTTGCGGACGGGATCAGGACGGCTTCCGGCGACGGAAGCCGTTTGGGCCGCGAGACGGTCCAAGGGCGTGCTGCCGGATTGTCAAAGAAGCGCCCGAGGTGGGCGCCGAGAAGCTCGGCCGCAAGGCCGCGGTGAGAATTTAGCCCCCTCCCCGCAAGACGGGGAGAGTTGCTCGATTAACCCGCCACGGCCCGCCGTGTCGGAGTAGCGCCTTCTTCCTTCAGCTTCTCGGCCACCAGGAACGCCAGCTCCAGCGCCTGCTCGCCGTTCAGCCGCGGGTCGCAGTGGGTGTGGTAACGGTCGGCCAGGTCGCCTTCCGTCAGCGCCCGCGCGCCGCCCAGGCATTCGGTGACGTTCTGCCCGGTCATCTCCAGGTGCACGCCGCCCGGATGTACGCCCTCGGCCTCGCAGATCTCCACGAAGCTCTTCACCTCGGCCAGGATCCGGTCGAACGGCCGGGTCTTGTAGCCATTGGCGGCGGTCAGGGTGTTGCCGTGCATGGGATCGATCGCCCAGACCACCCGGCGGCCGTCGGCCTTGGTCGCCCGCAGCAGCCGCGGCAGACGCTCGGCGATCTTGTCCGCGCCGAAGCGGCCATAGAGCGTCAGGCGGCCGGGCTCGTCCTTAGGATTGAGCACGTCCATCATCCGCAGGATGTCGTCGCCTTCCATGGTCGGGCCGCACTTCACCCCGACCGGATTGCGGATGCCGCGGAAGAATTCCATGTGCGCGCCGTCCAGCTCGCGGGTGCGCTCGCCGATCCACAGCAGGTGGGCGGAGGTGTCGTACCATTCACCGGAGGTGGAATCGACGCGGGTCATCGCCTCTTCGACGCCCAGCAGCAGGCCCTCGTGGCTGGTGAAGAACTCCACCTGGTGCAGGCTCGGATGGCTCTCGGGCGTGACGCCGATCGCCTCCATGAAAGCCAGGCTTTCGCTGATCCGCTTCGACAGCTCCTCGTAGCGCGCCGCCTGCGGCGAGCCCGCCACGAAGCCCAGCGTCCAGCGATGGATGTTGTGCAGATCGGCGTAGCCGCCGGTCGCGAAGGCGCGCAGCAGATTCAGCGTCGCCGCCGACTGGGCATAGGCTTGCAGCAGGCGGTTGGGGTCCGGCTGGCGCACGGCCGGGTCGAACTCCATGCCGTTGATGATGTCGCCGCGGTAGGACGGCAGGGTCACGGCGCCCTTGGTCTCAGTGGGCGCCGAGCGCGGCTTGGCGAACTGGCCGGCCATGCGGCCGAGCTTCACCACCGGCTTGCCGCCGGCGAACGTCAGCACCACCGCCATCTGCAGGATCAGGCGGAAGGTGTCGCGGATGTTGTCGGCGTGGAATTCCTTGAAGCTCTCGGCGCAGTCGCCGCCCTGCAGCAGGAAGGCGCGGCCGTCGGCCACGTCGCCCAGCAGCGACTTCAGCCGGCGCGCTTCGCCCGCAAACACCAGCGGCGGCATCCCACGCAGCAGCTGCTCTACCTTCGTCACTTCGGCGAGGTCGGGATAATCGGTCGGCATATGCTTGCCGGGCTTCGATCTCCAGGAGGCGGGCGTCCAGTGTTCCATCGTCGTCTCGAAACAGGCGTTGCCGCGCCGGATCTGGCGCGGGCGAGCGGGCCTTCTACTCCGATATAGGGGCTCAGGTCGACTTCGACCTTACAGCCGCGCTCAAGCGGCCTGGCCGAGGCCCTGCGGCACGTACTTCTCGCGCAACGTGACCAGCTCCTCGGCCAGCGTCGGGTGCACCGCGCAAGTGGAGTCCCACTGCTGTTTGGTCACGCCCATCTTCATGGCGACGGCGGCGAGCTGGATGATCTCCGGCGCGTCAGGGCCGACGACGTGGCAGCCGACCACCTTCTGGGTCGCCTGCTCGACCACCAGCTTCACCAGGCAGCGCTCGCCATGGCCGGTCAGCGCGTACTTCATAGGCCGAAAGCGAGCGAGATAGATGTCGACCTTGCCGAGCGTATGGCGCGCATCGGCCTCCGACAGTCCCACCGAGCCGATCGGCGGTTGCGAGAAGACAGCCGAGGCCACCATCTCGTGGTCGAAGCGGGTCGGCCGGTCGTAGAACACGGTGTCGGCGAAGGCGTGGCCCTCACGGATCGCGACCGGCGTCAGGTTGATACGATTGGTGACGTCGCCCACCGCCCAGATGTTGTCGACGTTGGTCTTCGAATAGTCGTCGACGATCACCGCGCCGGTCTCGGCGAGCCTCACGCCCGCCGTCTGCAGGCCCAGCTCGTCGGTATAGGGGACCCTGCCCAACGCCATCAGCACCACGTCGCTCTCGCAGTGATGGCCATCGCTGAACTGGCTGACGAGGCCCGACGCGGTCTTCTCGATCGCGGTGTGCTGCGCGCCCAGGATCACCTTGATGCCGCGCCGCTCCATCTCCTCGGCGATGTGTGCGCGTACGTCGTCGTCGAAGCCGCGCAGCACGTTGGGCCCCCGATGCACCAGCGTCGTCTCGACCCCCAGGCCGTTGAAGATGCCGGCGAATTCCAGGGCGATGTAGCCGCCGCCGGCGATGACGATCCGCTTCGGCAGCTCCGGCAGATGGAAGGCCTCGTTGGAGCTGATCGCGTGCTCGACGCCCGGCAGGTTGGCCGGCATCCAGGGACGCGCGCCGACTGAGACCAGGATCTTGTCGGCGGTCACTGTCCCATGGCCCTCGACCACCACGGTGTGGGCGTCGGTCAGCCGCGCCTTGCCGTGCACCAGCTCGGCGCCGGCGTTCTGCAGGTTGCGCACATAGATGCCGGAGAGCCGCGCGATCTCCTTGTCCTTCTCCGCGATGAAGCCCGGCCAGTCGAAGCTGGTCTCGCCCACCGTCCAGCCGTAGCCCTGCGCCATCTTGAAGCCGTGGGCGAACTCCGAGGCGTAGACCATGAACTTCTTCGGCACGCAGCCGCGGATCACGCAGGTGCCGCCGACACGGTGCTCCTCCGCCGTCACCACCCTGGCCCCGGACATCGCCGCCAGCCTGGCCGCGCGCACGCCGCCGGAGCCCGCGCCGATGACGAAGAGGTCGTAGTCGTACTTGGCCAAGCGTGGCTCCTTACGGCTCGAGGGTGAGCACGCCGTCTGGCGCGCCGATCAGCGCCTGGTCGGCCAGGTCGAGGAACAGGCCGTGGTCGACCACGCCGGTCACGCTCTTCAGCGTGCTGGCCAAGAGCGCCGGCTCCGCGATCCGCCCGCAGGCTGCGTCATAGATGAGGTTGCCGCCGTCGGTTCGCACCGGCGCCCCGTCCTTCATGCGCAACCTGGGGCCTATGCCGATATCGCATTCCGCCAGCGCGTCGCTCAGGCGAAGCGCCGTGGTCTTGTGCCCGAACGCCACCACCTCGATCGGCAGCGGGAACTTGCCTAGCACCGGCACCCGCTTCGCGGCGTCGGCGATCACCACGCAGCGGGTGGATGCCTCCCAGACCAGCTTCTCGCGCAGCAGCGCCGCGCCGCCGCCCTTGATCAGCGAAAGGCCGGGCCCGATCTCGTCGGCGCCGTCCACCGTCAGGTCGATGGTCTTGGTCTCGCCGAGCTCGGCGAGCTTCATGCTTAGGCTGCGGGCGAGGTCCGCGGTAGCCTCGGAGGTGCAGACGCAGGTGACGTCGAGCTCCCGCGCGCCCAGCGCCTTCACGAACCACGCGGCGGTCGAGCCGGTGCCCAGCCCCACCACCATGCCGCTCTCGACGAGCGCCGCGGCGGCTTCGCCCGCGGCGCGCTTCTGGCTGTCAGCGTCGCTCATCATTTGCCTCGCTTGGCCTTTTCGGACCGCTTGCGTTCGCGAAAGGTCGCGGCCCAGCCGGCCTTGTCCACCTGCAGGCCCCGCGCCAGCGAGAGCGCGTCGTCCGGCACGTCGCGGGTGATCACCGAGCCCGAGCCAGTGAAGGCTCCGGCGCCGATCCGCACGGGCGCCACCAGCGCGCTGTCGGAGCCGATGAAGGCCCCCTCGCCCACGTGGGTCTCGTATTTGTCGAAGCCGTCGTAGTTGCAGAAGATGGTGCCGGCGCCGATGTTCGCCCCCGCTCCCACCGTGCCGTCGCCCAGGTAGCTGAGGTGATTGGCCTTGGCGCCCTTGCCCAGGGTCACCTTCTTCACCTCGACGAAGTTGCCGATGTGCGCCTCCTCGCCGATCTCCGCGCCGGGCCGCAGCCGCGCATAGGGGCCGACGATCGCGCCCGCACGCACGACCGCGCCTTCAAGGTGGCTGAAGGCGCGGATCACCGCGCCGCTCTCCACCTTTACGCCCGGCGCGAACACCACGAACGGCTCGACCGTCACGCCGGCGTCCAGCTTCGTATCGAAGGCGAAGTGCACCGTGTCAGGCGCCTGCAGCGCCACGCCGTCGGCCAGCGCCTGGGCGCGGGCGCGCTGCTGCCAGACGCCTTCCGCCGCCGCCAGCTGCATCGGCGTATCGCAGCCCATCACCGCGGTCTCGGGCGCGATGTGCGCGCGCACCGCCCGGCCGTCGCCGACCGCCAGCGAGACGATTTCGGTGAGATAGTATTCGCCCTTGGCGTTGTCGTTGCTGGTGCGGCCAAGCCAGCCCATCAGCGCGCCCTTCTCCGCCGCCAGCATGCCGGCGTAGCAGCTCTTTGCCGCCAGCTCCTCAAGGCTCGCGTCCTTCGGCTCGGCGATCTTCAGCACCTCGCCGCGCCCGCCGCGTATCAACCGCCCGTAGAGCAGCGCATCCGCCGGCTCGAACCCAAGCAGCGCAAGGTCGACGCCGTCAGCCCGCATCGCGAACAGCGGCTCCAGGTCGGCCCGCTGCAACAGCGGGCAGTCGGCGTTGGTGACCAGCACGTCGCCCTCGAAGCCCTCCAGAGCCGCCGCCGCGGACATCACCGCGTGCCCGGTGCCGAGCGGCGGGTCCTGCACCGCCACAGCGCCCGCTCCCAGGCGCTTCTCGACCAGTTCGCGCACCGCCGGGCTGTGCGTGCCGACCACCACCACCACGCGCTCGCAGCCGACCTGCTCGACGGTGTCGATCACCCGGTCGAGCAGCGTGCGCCCGCCGACCTTGTGCAGCACCTTGGGCGTGGCGGACTTCATCCGCGTTCCCTGTCCGGCGGCGAGAATGACGGCGGCGCGTGCGGTCATGGGCTTAAGAGCCTCCGAATTATGGATGGGGGCGAGTCAGGCGGGCGACCGCGCCGAGCCTTACCAAGCCTTCGCTCGCTAAGCGAGAAGCGCTTGCGCCCGCGCGCGAGCCCCGGTAGCGCCGGATAATGGCGCAATCACTTGACCTCCTCGACGGCGCGACCATCGCCTTCGACCTCGACGGCACCCTGGTCGACACCGCCCCCGACCTGGTCGGCACGCTGAATATGCTCCTGAAGGAGGAGGGCCTGCCGCCGCTGGCGCTGACCGAGGCGCGGCCCTTCATCGGCCGCGGCGCCAAGTGGCTGATCGAGCGCGGCTTTCAGGCGGCCGGCGCGCCGCTGGAAGAGGCCCGCGCGCCGGAGCTGTTCGACCGCTTCATCGCCCACTACCTCGCGCACATCGCCGACGAGAGCCAACCCTTCCCCGGCGTCGTCGCGGCGCTGGACGAGCTGAAGGCGCAGGGCGCGCGGCTCGCGGTCTGCACCAACAAGCGCACCGACCTCTCGGTCGCCCTCCTGGACGCGCTGGACCTCAGCCGGCGCTTCGACGCGGTGATCGGGGCCGACGCCGCGCCGGCCCCCAAGCCCGACCCGCGTCACCTGACCACCGCCGTCGCCGCCGCCGGCGGAGTGATGGAGCGGGCGATCCTGGTCGGCGACGCCGGCACCGACGCCGGCGCTGCGCGCGCCGCCGGCGCGCCGCTGGTGCTGGTCAGCTTCGGCTATACCGAGGTCCCGGCCCGCGACCTGCAGCCGGACCTGCTGATCGATCACTTCGACGAACTGGTCGACGGCTGCGCCCGGCTTCTCGCCGCTTGCAGCGGCTGAGCCTCCAGGCTATATGCGCCTCCCTCGCGACGGGCGCTAAGAGCCTGCGAGCGGACGCGTAGCTCAGCGGGAGAGCACCTCGTTCACACCGAGGGGGTCCCTGGTTCAATCCCAGGCGCGTCCACCATTCTTTTCAATGACTTAGCGTTTCAGTTCCAGATTGAGCCCCAGAAACGGCCCCAGGAACGTTGGGTTTCTGGGCCGTTTTGCTGGCTGCAACACCGGCTCGGCAAAGGTGTCCAATTGCGAGACGCCCTCCCCCGCCCGGAGATTCGTGAGATCAGGTTCAGGCTTGGTCCCCGCCGCACCGACGATTGACTCGATCACATGCTTCCATAAACGTGGAATTATGGAATCACAGAATGCAATCGAGAGCCTCGCCGCTCTAGCTCACGCCGGACGGCTCGCGGTGTTTCGTCTGCTAGTTCAGGCGGGACCCGAGGGCGTGCCTGCCGGAGAGATCGCCCGCTCGCTCGAAACCCCGGCGAACACAATGTCCACGCAGCTCGCCATTCTCACGCGGGCGGGCCTGATCCGATCCCGGCGGGAAAGCCGCTCGGTGATCTATACGGCGGACTTCCAATCGATCACCGGACTCCTGGCCTTCCTGGTGGAGGACTGCTGCCAAGGGCGGCCCGAGGTCTGCGCGCCGCTGCTGCAAGCCGCGTCCTGCTGTCCCCCAGACAACTCGAAGGAGAAGGCGTCGTGAGCCCCTTCAACGTGCTCTTCCTCTGCACCGGGAATTCGGCCCGCTCGATCCTCGCGGAGGCGATCATGAACAACCTGCCCGGCGGCCGGTTCAAAGCCTACTCCGCCGGATCGATTCCGCGTGGCGAGGTCAACCCGCACGCGCTGGTGCTACTGGAGAAGCTAGGATTTCCCACGGCAGGGCTGCGTTCGAAGGCGTGGGACGAGTTCGCAGCGCCCGGCGCGCCGGAGCTGCATTTCGTCATCACGGTTTGCGACAACGCGGCGGGCGAGGTCTGCCCGATCTGGCCCGGTCAACCGATCTCAGCGCATTGGGGGCTGCCTGATCCGGCGGCCGTCGAGGGCTCCGATGCGGAGATCGGCCTCGCCTTCGCCGAGACGTACCGGATGCTCAAGAACCGGATCGACCTGTTCGTGCAGCTCCCGCACGCCAGCCTTGATCGCATGGCCCTAAAACGCCGCATGGATGAGATTAATCAGGGCGCGGGCGCCGCCGAGCCCACCGCGCAATGACGCAATTCAGCTTTGGACGACGGCTCGCCAGCGAGGCGGCGGGGACCGCCCTGCTACTCGCCGTGGTGATCGGGTCCGGCATCATGGGCCAACGCCTCGCGGGCGGTAACGACGCCTTGGCCTTGCTGGGGAACACGGTGGCGACGGGCGCGGCCTTGGTCGTGCTGATCGCCATGTTCGGCCCGATCTCCGGGGCGCAGTTCAATCCGGCGGTGACGCTTGCGTTCTTAGCCCGGCGGGAGATCACCGGCGGGACAGCCGCCGCCTACATCGGCGTCCAGTTCATCGGCGCCGTGGCGGGGGTCTGGACGGCGCATGTAATGTTCGCCGAGCCGGTGTTGCAGGTCTCTGCGAAGCTGCGCGACGGGCCGCCACTGGTGTTCGCCGAAGCGGTGGCGACGTTTGGGCTCATCGGTACGATCCTAGCGACGATCCGCTTTCGGCCGCAGTTCACGCCCGCCGCCGTTGGGCTCTACATCACCGCCGCATATTGGTTCACCGCCTCCACCTCGTTCGCCAACCCTGCGGTGACGGTGGCGCGGGCGCTGTCGGACACCTTCGCCGGGATCGCGCCGGGTTCCGTTCCAGGCTTCATCGCCGGCCAGTTGGTCGGCGCCGCACTCGGCGTCGCCTTCTTCGGCTGGCTCCTTGGACCCGCACCGATCCACCCCGACGCGGCCGGACACGACGCATGAGCGCGTTGGTCTGCGACGGCGGAACGTCGCACCGGCTGGCAGCTACACCGCCACCCCTAGGGACGCCCACCGTCCTGCGATCGAAGGTTAAGCCGCTTCGGAGCAGCGAAGCACGGGCGCAATCCGCGGCGGCGACGTGGGCGCTGCTCCGCAGGCGCCAGCGGCCATGATGCGGATCTCCTAGGCCTCTTGGGAGTCGCAAGCGGCCGCCTTCGGGCGCTCCTCACCCGAGATGCGCCTCAGCCGTCGGCTGCACCGCTGCCACCTCGCCCTGCCCACGGCGCAGGCATCGCCGCGTTTCCGCCTCACCGCGTGTCGCTCCAGTCATAATGCCGGAACAACCGCGGGCTAAGTCTGCGCCGGAGTTGAGTGTAGCGGCCGCGGAGGATTCCGGTGGCGAACGATTTCGTGGCGGGCAAGACCGGCGGCGTCGCCGCGCCCGCTGCGGTTCCCCGAGCGAACGGCACCCCGTTCGAGAGCGTCGTGCTGCTGCTGCAGGGCGGAGGCGCGCTGGGCGCCTATCAGGCCGGCGTCTACGAGGCGCTGCTGGCCAGGGGCGTCGAGCCCGGCTGGATAGCCGGAATATCGATCGGGGCGATCAACAGCGCGCTGATCGCCGGCAACGCGCCGGAGCATCGCATCGACCGGCTGCGCGAGTTCTGGGAGCTGGTCAGCGCTGGCGAAGGCGTCTGGGCGGCGTTCTGGAACGGCCTGCTCGGCGAAGGCCCGTCCCGCACCTGGCTGAACCAGCTCTCCGCCGGTCGGATCCTTTCAGAGGGCGTGGCCGACTTCTTCGTTCCTCGCCTGCTACCGCCCTTCCTGCAGCCCTGGGGCTCGGCCGCGGCGACCAGCTGGTACGACACCGCCCCGCTCAAGGCGACGCTGGAACGGCTGGTCGACTTCGACCGCATCAATGCGCGCACCATGCGCTTCAGCGTCGGCGCGGTGAACGTGCGCACCGGCAACTTCACTTACTTCGACAACGAGACCCACCGCATCGGCCCCGAGCACGTGATGGCGAGCGGCGCTCTTCCCCCCGCCTTCCCCGCGGTGGAGATCGACGGGGCGCTCTACTGGGACGGCGGGCTGGTCTCCAACACCCCGCTCGACTGGGTGCTGTCCGCCCGCTCCGAGCTCGACAGCCTGATCTTCCAGGTCGACCTGTGGAGCGCCACCGGCGAGGCGCCGCGCGACCTTATGGAAGTGGCGGTGCGCGCCAAGGAGATCCAGTTCTCCAGCCGGACCCGCGCGGCCACTGACGACTTCCGCAAGCTGCAGCGGCTACGCGGCGTCTACAACGAGTTGCGGGCGATGATGCCGCCGGAGCTGGCGCAGACGCCGCAGGCTCGGCTGCTGGAGCGCGCCTGCGACCCGGCGGTCTACAACATCGTGCAGTTGATCTACCGCTCGCCGTCCTACGAGGGCCAGTCGAAGGACTTCGAGTTCTCGCGCCTCAGCATGCAGGACCACTGGGCGGCCGGCCGGCGCGACGCCGAGATCACGCTCGCGCACCCGGAAGTGCTGACCCGCCCCTCCGAACCCCAGGCGGTGCACGTCTACGACTTCATCAGTCCAACGCGCCGCCAGAGCCCCTTGAGAACCGAAAAGGATCCCGCATGAGCCTGCTGCAGGACAAGGTCGCGATCGTCACCGGCGCCGCGAGCGGCATCGGCAAGGAGATCGCCCGCCAGTTTCACGCCGAGGGCGCGAAGGTGGCGATCGCCGACATCAACATCGACGCCGCCCGCGCCACGGCGGCGGAGTTCGATCCTTCCGGCGAGCGGGCCATCGGCCTGGCCATGGACGTCACCGTCGAGGCCCAGGTGGACGCGGGCGTGGACATGGTCGCCTCCAAGCTCGGCGGCGTCGACATCCTCGTCTCGAATGCCGGCGTGCAGATCGTCAATCCGCTCGAGGAGTTCGCCTTCGCCGACTGGAAGAAGATGCTGGCGATCCACCTGGACGGCGGCTTCCTCACCACCCGGGCCTGCCTGCGCCACATGTACGCCCAGGGCCGCGGCGGCACGGTGATCTATATGGGGTCGGTGCACTCCAAGGAGGCTTCGCTCCTGAAGGCGCCCTACGTCACCGCCAAGCATGGCCTGATCGGCCTCAACAAGGTGGTCGCCAAGGAAGGCGCCAAGCACGGGGTGCGCTCCAACGTCATCTGCCCGGGCTTCGTGATGACCCCGCTGGTGGAGAAGCAGATCCCCGAGCAGGCCAAGGAGCTCGGCATCAGCGAGGAGGCGGTGGTCAAGACCGTGATGCTGAAGGAGACCGTGGACGGCGAGTTCACCACTGTTGACGATGTGGCGAAGACCGCGGTGTTCCTGGCGTCCTTCCCATCGAACGCTCTGACCGGCCAGTCGATCGTCGTCAGCCACGGCTGGTTCATGCAGTAGCGAGAGAGGCGCGGTGAAGGCTGCTTAACCGCGCTCCGAAAGCCTGCGTTTGCGGTTCTGCGTAATCATCTTCTCGTCCTCGTGCTGTCGCGCGAACGAGAGAGTTTCACATGATGAAAGCGCCCGTCCTTTCGCTGATCGCCGCCGCGGTCGCCTTGAGCGGCTGCTCGACGATGCCGGTCCAGCCATCGGCCAAGACCTACACGCGGACCTATTCCGACAGCCGCGCCTCGATCTGGCGGCGCATCCTCACCGAGTCGGCGCGCGAGGCCATGTTCGTTCGCCGCGCCGACACCGCTAGCGGCGTGGTCGACGCCGACTGGCAGCAGCTGCCGTCCAACCAGACCTACATTTTCGAAGAGACCATCTCGAATTGGGCCTGGTGCGGCTCGGCCGGCGTGCTCGGCCGCACGCTCAGCCAGCGCGCCGAGGTCAGCTACCTCGTCCGCGACGAGCGCGACGGGCGGACCACGGTCACTGTGAACGGCCGCTTCAGCGTGCTGCGCTCGGCCACGCCGCTACAGGCCCCGCAATGGGTCGCCTGCACCAGCACCGGGGCGCTGGAAGAGAAGCTGATCCAGAACCTCTACTACGACCAGGCGGTCTGACCTCAATAGCGGCTCATCCCGGCTTTCGCGGGGATGAGCGGCTGTTTTGTCAGCCCGCCTCGCGCACCAAGCCATTGGCGCGGTCGATGGTCATGTCGAGCCGGCACGAGCCTTCCGCCAGAAGATCGGCCCCGCCCTGCGCGGCCTTCTCTCGGCAACCGGCGTCACGGCGCTCGGCCCAATCCTTTTGCGTCACGTCCAGGCGCGCGCGATGGCCCACTGCGGCGTAGATCTGGTCCAGGCGGGCGCCTTGCCGCGCGAGCTCTGCACTGTGGCAGTCCGCCCGAGCGACCGTGAAGCCGTTCGCCCGCGCCACGCAGGCCTGATACTCGGCGCTGTAGCCGGCTACGGACGGCGCGAGCGCGCCCTCAGCGATCACGCCCTCGCTTCGCCATGTGGGCGCGAAGCGCTCGCCGCGGCGCGCGGCTACGGAGAGGCTGCGTTGCGGCTTGGCCGCTGCGGGGTAGGCCTTGCGGAGACGGGTCGGCTGAGCCTTCGCGGGGGTGGCCGAAACGCGGGCGGCGCCGGAAGCCGCCACGGCTTCAGTCGGGGCAGCGAGAGTCGGCGGTCGCGGGACAGCGGCAGGCGGCGCGGCCGCCGCGACCTTCACTGTCTTACCGGCCTCGCCCTTCTGCCGATCGCAGGCGGCGAGCGCCAGTACGGCCGCCGCGCACAGCCACAGATTCCGGCTCATGGCGCATCTCCTGGACAGGGGCGTCCAGAGTGCGGCGTCAAGGTGCAGCTTGAGTGAAGGAGTTCGGTGAACGGGCGCTCATTGCGCTCCGATCAGAGGTGCTGAGCCAGCCAGATCAGGCCGAAGGACACTAGGGCGCCGCTGCTTACGACCAGAGCCATCCCTAGCGCCTTCATTATCGCCCCCCACGAACGAGCCGCCGCAGAGAACATCGGTATTCCGACGCGGGCAATTACACGCGCCTTATGGGAGGCGCATCGGCTGCAGCGCCCGGCCGCCAAGGGGTCTGGACGCAGAACGCGGATCGATGTGCTACTCTCACCATTACGCAGGCTCAGACTGGAACGATGGCGGTGGAGCAAAGGGACTACGTCATCAGGCGCGCATCGACGTCGGACGCCGCGGCGCTCGCCGAGGTGCACGAGACCACGTGGCGCGAAACCTACGTCGGCCTGCTCTGGGAGCAGATGCTGAACGCGCTGACCACCGAGGCGCGAACCGAGGCCTGGGCGCGCATGCTGGAGGGCGAAGCGGGCAAGCTCGCCACCACCTATGTCGCCGAGCGGCCCGACGGCGGCTTTGCGGCCTTCGCCTCGTGCGGCGCGCAGCGCGATCCCGGCTTCGCCAATTCCGGCTATCCCGGCGAGTTCACCGCCGTCTACGTGCTGAAGAAGGACCAGCGCCGCGGGCTCGGCACGCGACTGATGACGGCGATGATGGCCGACCTGACCGACCGCGGCCTGACCGGTTACACCCTGTGGGTCCCGCGCGAAAACATCCCCGCCCGCTCGCTCTACGAACAGCTCGGCGGCAAGATGCTCGGCAAGCGCGAGGTCGCGCGCGACCCCGGCGGGCTGGTCGAGGTCGCCTATGGCTGGCCCAGGCCGGACTGACCCCGAGCAAGCTGCACGTTGCGACCATCCACCGCACCCGCGGATTCCACCGCCACAATGTCGACATAGCTGTGCCGCGCCGCCAGCGGCAACGACCTGGATTTATTACAAGTCATTCTGCAATTTAACCCATTCTTGACTGTAATCGGCCGCGCGTTGGTCATGGTCTAATCGACGATAGACTTTCGCAGAGCAGACCTGCGACACCCTGTCGGCCGCATCTACCTCCCAAGCCCCTTAAAGCTCCTGCCGTGCACGGCGGTCGGGCCGTGCGGCGTGTCGACCGGCAGAGGGGCGTATCCGCTATGACGGCCAAGCTTACTTTCAATGACGACTTCAACAGCCTGAGCATCTGGAACGGTGCGACCAACACGGGAACGTGGTCGACCAACTTCTGGTACAACGACCAGTGGGGGGGTTACACCACCAGCAAAGGCAGTACGCTGAGCGGAAACTCCGAGCAGCAGTGGTATATCAATGCGAATTACGCGCCGACCGACGCGATCAACCCGTGGTCGACGAGCAACGGCATCCTGACGATCACGGCCAAGCCGATGGACGCGGCCACCAAGGCCGTCGTCGGCAATTACCAATACACGTCAGGCATGATCAACACCTGGCACAGCTTCTCGCAGGAGTACGGCTACTTCGAAATGAAGGCCGATCTGCCGGCGGGACAGGGCCTGTGGCCGGCGTTCTGGCTGATGCCGGAGGACGGCTCCTGGCCGCCCGAGCTCGACATCATGGAAGTGCTCGGCCAGGACCCCACCAAGCTCTACACGACCGCGCACACCAACCAGACCGGGACGCACACCATGGCGACCCAGGGCACGACGGTGGCCAACATGTCGACCGGCTACCACACCTACGCCGTCGACTGGGAAGCGGACAAGATCACCTGGTACTTCGACGGCAAGCAGATCTACCAGACCGCGACGCCTGCCGACATGCACAAGCCGATGTACATGATCGCCAATCTGGCGGTCGGCGGCTCCTGGCCCGGCTCGCCCAACGCCTCCACCCAGTTCCCGGCCGAATACAAGATCGACTACATCCGCGCCTACGACTCCAACCCCTACACCAACGGCGGCGCGGTCACGACGACGACGCCCAGCGCGCCGGCCACCACCACGCCGAGCGCGCCGACGACCTCGACGCCGCCCCCCCCTTCGGCGCCAGCGACCACGACGCCAAGCACCGGCGCCGGCCAGACGATCGTGGCCAGCGCGGTGAATTCCAAGCTGACCGGCGGCGCCGGCGCCGACACCATCACCGCCAGCATGGGCGGCGACACCATCACCGGCGGCGGCGGCGCGGACCGCATCGTGCTCGCCAACGAGCCCTGGTCGCCGATCCACGTCACCGACTTCAAGGTCGGCGAGGACAAGCTCGACCTGTCGGCCCTGTTCAAGAAGTCGGGCTACACCGGCAGCGACCCGGTGAAAGACGGCTACATCCAGATCACCGGCGACGGCCACGGCGGCACCATCGTGCGCTTCGACCGCGACGGCTTCGGCGCGGGCCAGAAGTGGCCCAACACCATCGTCGACCTGGACAATGTCTCGCCGACCGGCGTGACCTGGTCGCAATTGTCGGGCGCGAGCACGGCGTCGACCTCGGCCGGATCGACCGGCGGCTCGACCACCACGACCTCGCCACCTGCAGCGGCAGCTCCGCTGCCCGCAACCGACACCAGCACCTCGACCATCACCGCTGGGAAGACTTTGGTCGCCAGCGCCGTCAACGCCAACCTCACCGGCGGCGCGGGCGCAGACACCATCACCGCCAGCATGGGCGGCGACACCCTCACCGGCGGCGCCGGCGCCGACCGCTTCGTGATCGGCAAGGAGCCCTGGTCGCCGATCAACATCACCGACTTCAAGCCCGGCGCGGACAAGCTCGACCTGTCGGCCCTGTTCAAGAAGGCTGGCTATACCGGCAGCAACCCTATCGCCGACCACTACATGTACGTCGAGAGCGACGGTGCGGACGGCTCGCGGCTGCGCTTCGACCGCGACGGCGACGCGAGCGGGCAGCAGTGGCCGAACACCATCATCGACCTCGAGCACATCGCGCCGAGCCAAGTGAAGGTCTCTGACTGGATCATCTCCTGACGGACATCAGGCAGCCCTCGACCCGGCGGGTCGAGGGCTGAGCGACGCCGCTCGTCAAAGGAGCGGACGGGGGCATCGTGCGTCGCACTGTTGAAATGCCCTGTGAAGTGTCGGGGTTCCGACATAGCGAAGCCTGTTCGACGCCGACTTCTGCACTGGACGCCGACGGCTCGGCGCGGCATCCATAGCGCCCGGCTCGGGCGGCCACGTTCGGCCCTCGATCGCGCCTGCGAAGTTGCATCATGCCCACCTTTCTGCACGTCGGCTGCGGCGCGAAACGCAAGAGCGAGACGACGGCGGGCTTCAACCGCCCGGAGTGGACCGAGGTCCGCCTCGACATCGATCCCGCCGCCCAGCCCGACATCGTCTCCGACATGGTCGACATGTCGTCGGTTGCGAGCGGGGCGATGGACGCCCTCTTCTCGTCGCACAACATCGAGCACCTCTATCAGCACCAGGTGCCTCAGGCCTTGGCGGAGTTCCGGCGAGTGCTGAAGCCCGACGGCTTCGTCGTCATCGGCTGCCCCGATCTGCAGGCGGTGGCGGCGCTGCTGGCCGAGGACAAGCTGACCGAGCCCGTCTATCGCTCGCCCGCTGGCCCGGTGACGCCGCACGACATGTTCTACGGCTTCGGCCCGTCTATGGCGCAGGGCCATCTGTTCATGGCCCACCGCTGCGGATTCACCCGCACGTCGCTGATCAAGGCGCTGCACCAAGCCGGCTTCCAGCGCGTCGGCGCGCGCCGGCTGCGCTACGATCTGTGGGTCGTCGCCACCCTCGGCGCCATGCCGGACGAGACCCTGAAGGGCCTCATGGCCGACCACCTGCCGACCTGAGCTCCTCGACTTCGTCGAGCACCTCGCCGGTGTGGGCGAGCGCCGCGACATCGCCGATCACCAACAGCACCGGGCCGCCCTCGCCGTCCGCCACCAGCCTGGCCAGGTCGCCGACGACGCCGCGCCTGAGTCGCGCCGCGGGCGTGCCCGCGCTCTCCACCGCGACCGCCGGCGTGCTCGCCGAGCGGCCCGCCTCGATCAGCCGCCGGCTCAGTTCCTCCGCCGCGCCCCCGCCCATGTAGATGGCCAGCGTGGTTTCCGGATCGGCCGCGGCGCTCCAGTCGGCCTGCAGCGCGCCGGCCTCGATCCTGGCGGTCGTGAACACCACGCGCCTGGCCTGCTTGCGATGCGTCAGTGGGAAGTTGAACTGCGCCGCCGCGGCGCAGGCGGCGGTGACGCCGGGCACGACCTCGGTCTCGATCCCGTGGGCGTTCAGGAAGGCCGCCTCCTCCCCCACCCGTCCGAACACCGACGGATCGCCGCCCTTCAGGCGCACGACGCGCAGGCCGCGCCTCGCGATCCGCAGCATCAGCCGGTTGATCGTCTCCTGCTTCATGCTGGTGCGCCCGGCGCGCTTGCCGGTCTGGATTTTCAGGCAGTGAGCCGGCGCCAGCGCCAGGATCTCCTCCGACACCAGGGCGTCGTAGAGCAGAGCCTCGGCCCCTTCGATCGCTCTGAGCGCCCGAAGCGTCAGCAGGTCCGCGGCTCCGGGGCCCGCGCCGACCAGTTGGACGCGGCCGACAACGGTCTCATGCAGCATGGCGAACCTCCGGTTTGGCGGCTTGGCCGATCAGGCGGGCGATCTCGGGACGGCAGGAGCCGCAGGCCGCCCCCGCGGAGGTGGCCTCGCTCACCGCGTCGACGCTCTGGCAGCCGCCGGCGATGGCGGCTTCGATCTTGGTCTGGCGCACGCCGCGGCAGGCGCAGACGATCGGCCCGGTCTCGATCGGCGCGCCCGGCATGCGGCCGACCAGCAGCATGGCGCGGTCCTCCGCCGACAGGCCGTCGAGGGCGAACATATTCGTCAGCCAGTCCCGTGGCGGCAGCACGCCGGTGCGCGTCATGAACAGGATCCGCTCCACGCGTCCGCCGACCACGAACGCCTCGCGCAGCGCCCCGGTGGTGGCGTCCTCGAACCGCAGCACGTCGTCGCCCGCGCCGTGCGTCAGCGCTTTGCGCACCGCGTCGCGCTCGGCCTGATCGCCGCGGCCGGCGAACTCATGCAGCTGGCAGGCGGTCTGCGGGATGCGCCGCCAGACCACCTCCCCGCCTGCAGGCGCGCGCCAGCCCTGCCGGGCGATGAAGAAGCCGCGCCAGGTCTCGCGATAGGGCCGAACGCGGGCCGGCGTGTGCTTGAACTCCGGCTGTCCCGAACGATCGTCCACGTTCGGCGCGATCAAAGTGTTGGACCGGCCGCTCGGCGCGTAGGTCGCCGTCCAGTGCATCGGCATGAAGATCGAGCCCGGGCGCTGGCGGTCGCTCACCTTGGCGATCGCGATCGCCTCGCCCTGGCGGGTCTGCACCCGCGTCAGCCGCCCGTCGGTTACGCCGAGCGGCTCGGCGTCCGCCGGATGGATCTCGACATAGGGCTCCGGCGCGTGACGGCACAGCTCCGGCGCCAATCCCGTGCGCGTCAGCGTATGCCAATGATCGCGCACCCGTCCGGTATTGAGCGCCATCGGATAGGCCGCGTCGGCGGCCTCAGCCGGCCCGGCCGCAGCCACCGGCTGCATCCGCGCCCGCCCATCGGCGAACTGGAAGCGGCCGTCGGTGAACAGGCGCGGCGTCCCGCCCTCTGCGGTCACCGGCCACTGCACCGGCTCCAGCACCTCGTATTCGTCGGCGGTCAGGCCGGCGAACGGGCCGAGATGCAGGAACCGCTCGTCGTTCTCGTAGGCGGTGAGGCGCGCATACTCGCGGAACACCTGCCCCGGCGTGCGCCAGGAGAACGCATCACCATGTCCCATCGCGGTGGCGACGTCGGCGACGATCTTCCAGTCCGCACGCGCCTCGCCGGGCGCCGGGAACAGGCCGCGCTGGCGGGAGATTCGCCGGTCGGAGTTGGTGACCGTTCCGTCCTTCTCGCTCCACCCCGTCGCCGGCAGCTTCACATGCGCGTAGTCCATGGTGTCGGTCTGGGCCATGCAATCGGACACCACCACGAAGGGGCACTTCGCCAGCGCCTCGCGCACGCGATCGCCGTTCGGCAGGCTGACGGCCGGGTTGGTGGCCATGACCCACAGCGCCTTGATCTTCCCGGCGCGGATCTTCTCGAACATTTCCACGGCCTTGAAGCCGGGCCCGTTGGCGACCGTATCGGTCGACCAGAAGCGCGCCACGCGGGCGCGGCTTGCTTCGTCGAAGTCCATGTGCGCGGCCAGCGTATTGGCCATGCCGCCGGTCTCGCGCCCGCCCATGGCGTTGGGCTGGCCGGTGATCGAGAACGGGCATGCCCCCGGCTTGCCGATCCGGCCGGTCGCCAGGTGGGCGTTGATGATCGCCGATCCCTTGGCCACGCCTTGCGTCGACTGGTTCGCGCCCATCGAGAACAGGCTGACGGTCTTGGGCGTCTCGGCGAACCAGCGGAAGAAGCGCTCGAGGTCCGTCACCGCCACCCCGCAGTCGGCGGCCACGGCGGTGATCGCCTGGTCGACGCGAGAGAGCTCGGCCGCAACCTCCTCGAAGCCGGCGACGTGAGCCGCGACATAGGCCTTGTCGACCGCGCCGCGGCGCATCAGGTCGGCCAGCAGGCCGTTCCACAGCCGCACGTCCATCTGCGGCTTCAGCGGCAGATGCAGGTCGGCGACCTCGGCGGTGTCGGTGCGGCGCGGATCGATGACCACGTGCTTCTGCCCGCGCTCGCGCGCCTGCTCCATGCGCCGGAACAGCACCGGATGGGTCCAGGCGGCGTTGTGGCCGGAGAAGACCACCAGCTCGGCCAGATCCAGATCCTCGTAGCAGCCGGGCACCAGGTCGGCGCCGAACGCCAGCTTGTGGGCGACCACCGCCGACGCCATGCACAGTCGCGAGTTGGTGTCGATGTTCCCCGAGCCGATGAAGCCCTTCATCAGCTTGTTGGCGGCGTAATAGTCCTCGGTCAGCAGCTGGCCGGAGACGTAGAAGGCGACCGAGTCCGGCCCGTGCCGGGCGATGGCCTCCTTGAACCGCTTGGCGACCAGGCCGACGGCCTCGTGCCAGCTGGCGCGTTTCTCCCCGATCGTCGGATGCAACAGACGGCCTTCCAGACCCACGGTGGAGCCCAGCGCGCTGCCCTTCGAGCACAGCCGCCCGAAGTTGGCCGGGTGCGCTCCGTCGCCGGAGACGGCCAGGCCGCGGCCATCGGCCTCGGCCACGGCGGAGACGCCGCAGCCGACGCCGCAGTAGGCGCAGGTGGTGCGCTTGGGTCCGCTCACCGCCGGCTCACACCTGCCCCAGCAGGATGCGCCCGTCCTGCAGCCGCAGCGGCACCACCGGCGTGCAGCCTTTTCCGGCGTCCGCGCCCATCGGCTGGCCGCTGGCCAGGTCGATGTTCCAGCCGTGCAGCGGACATGTCACCGCGCGCCCGTGCACGATCCCCTGGCTGAGCGGTCCCTGCTTGTGCGGGCAGCGGTCCATCAACGCGTAGAGCTGGTTGTCGCCGGTGCGGAACACCGCCACGTCGCCCTTCGGCGTAGGCACGCGCCGAGCGCCGCGCAGCGGCACGTCGGTGATCGCGCCCACGTCGATCCAGGCGGTCAGGTCTTCGACGATCGCGTTCATACGGAAACGAACTCCATGCGGCGCGAGAGCGGTTGGAACTCTTCGGCGTGGCGGCCGGCGACCCGCTCGGCCCATGGGTCGATGCGCGAGAACCGTTGCGAGTAGGCGAACAGGTCGTACAGCTGGCGGCGACGCTCGGGATTCTCGATCTCGGCGCGGATGCTCTCCAGGCCGACCCGCTCCATCCACTTGTAGATCCGCTCCAGGTACCAGGCGTTCTCCCGGTAGAGCTGGTGGACCGCGCAAATCGCCCAGATCGCCTCTTCCTCGGTGGCGACCCTGGTGAGGACGTCGGTCTTGCGCACGTGCAGGCCCGCTGCACCGCCGATGTGGATCTCATAGCCGCTGTCGACGCAGACGACGCCGATGTCCTTGACCGTGGCTTCGGCGCAGTTCCGCGGGCAGCCGGAGACGCCGAGCTTCACCTTCGCCGGCGTCCAGGAGCCCCACATCGCTTTCTCGAGCTCGACGCCGAGCTTGGTGGAGTCCTGGGTGCCGAAGCGGCACCACTCGGAGCCGACGCAGGTCTTCACCGTGCGGAGGCCCTTGGCGTAGGCGTGGCCGGAGACCATGCCGGCCGCGTTCAGGTCCGCCCACACCGCCGGCAGGTCATCCTTCTTGACTCCCAGCAGGTCGATGCGCTGGCCGCCGGTCACCTTGACCGTGGGGATCTTGTACTTGTCGGCGACGTCGGCGATGGCGCGCAGCTCGTCAGGCGTGGTCACCCCGCCCCACATCCTGGGCACGACCGAATAGGTGCCGTCCTTCTGGATGTTGGCGTGCACCCGCTCGTTGATGAAGCGCGACTGCTTGTCGTCGCGGTACTCGCCCGGCCAGGCGCAGAGCAGATAGTAGTTCAGCGCCGGGCGGCAGGAGGCGCAGCCGTCGGGGGTATGCCACTCCAGCGCCTGGAACACCGCCGGCATCGACTTCAGGCCTTCGGCGACGATGCGCCGGCGGACCTCGTCGTGGCCCTTCTCGGTGCAGCTGCAGACAGGCTTCGGCCCGCTGCGCACCTCGAAGGCGTCGCCCAGGCTGGCCATAAGGATCTTCTCGACCAGCGGCGTGCAGGAGCCGCAGGAGGCCGAGGCCTTGGTGACCGCCCGCACGCTCTCCAGCGTGTTCAGCCCTTGCTCGGCGATGGCGCTGGTGATGGTCCCCTTGCAAACGCCGTTGCAGCCGCAGATCTCGGCCTCGTCGGCCATGGCGGCAACGGCGGCGCTAGGGTCCAGGCCTCGAAGGCCCTCCGTGACGGCCTGGCCGAAGACCAGGGTCTCGCGGATATCCCCGACCTCTTCGCCCGAGCGCATCAGGTCGAAGTACCAGCCGCCGTCGGCCGCATCGCCGAACAGCACCGCGCCGGCTACCTTGTTGTTCTCCAGCACGATGCGCTTGTAGACGCCGCGGCCCGCGTCGCGGAAGACGATGTCCTCGCAGCCCTCGCCGCCGCCGAACTTGCCGGCCGAGAAGACGTCGACGCCGGAGACCTTCAGCCGGGTCGAGAGCACGGAACCCGCATAAGCCCCGTCCGAGCCGGTCAGCGCCTGGCCGATCGCCTTGCACATCTCCCAGATCGGCGCGACCAGGCCGTAGCACATCCCGCGGTGCTCGGCGCACTCGCCGACCGCGAAGATCGATGGATCCGAGGTGCGCATGGCGTCGTCGACGACCACGCCTCGGCCGACCTCCAGGCCGGCGGCCTTGGCCAGCGCCGCGTTCGGCCGGATGCCGACCGCCATCACCAGCAGGTCGCAGGGGAAGACCCGCCCATCCTTCAGCTTCAGGCCCGCGACCCGGCCGTTCTCCCCGACGATCTCCTCGGAATTGGCGCCCAGAACCGTATCGACGCCGCGCTCCGACATCGCCTGGGTGAGCAGGAAGCTCGCCGAAGAGTCGAGCTGGCGCTCCATCAGCACGTCCATCAGGTGGATCACCGTCGCGCCCATGCCGCGACGGGCGAGGCCGTAAGCCGCCTCGATCCCCAGCAGGCCGCCGCCGATCACCACCGCCTTGGCGCCCGGCTGGGCGGAGGCGGCGATCATCGCGTCTACATCGTCGAGGTCGCGGAAGGTGACGACGCCCGGCAGATCGATCCCCGGCAGCGGCAGGCGGATCGGGTCCGAGCCCATGGCCAGGATCAGCTTGTCGTAGGCGACTTCGATCCCGTCTTCCGCGCGCGCCACCTTGGCGTCGCGGTCGATGGTCTCGACTTTGGCGCCGGCGTGCAACGTGATGCCGTTGTCGCGATACCAGGCTTCGTCGTTGATGACGATCTGCTCGAAGGTCTTCTCACCGGCGAGGACCGGCGACAGCATGATGCGGTCGTAGTTCACCCGCGGTTCTGCGCCGAAGATGGTGATGTCGTAGCGGGCGGGATCGCGCTTCAGCACTTCCTGCACCGCCCGGCAGCCGGCCATGCCGTTGCCGATGACGACCAGACGTTCCTTGCTCATTACAGACTGCTCCGGAACTCAGAGACGGATGGCGACGGGCCGGCCGGCGCCCCAGGTCCGGCGCCAGCGCGCCTTGACCCCGGTGAGCCCGGCGAGCGCCAGGAGGGCGAGTGCGGCGAAGGCGAGCAGGCCCGCTTGGTAGGAGCCGGTGACCTGCTTGGCCCAACCCAGGCTGGAGGCCAGGTAGAAGCCGCCCACCCCGCCAGTCATGCCGACGAAGCCGGTGACCACGCCGATCTCCTTGCTGAAGCGCTGCGGCGCGAGCTGGAACACCGCGCCGTTGCCGGCGCCGAGCGCCATCATGCTGAACATGATCGCGGCGAGCGCGACCCAGGCGTTGGGCAGCTTGAAGCTGGCGACCGCCAGGCCCAGCGCCGCCAGGACATAGACGACGCTCAGCGTCCGCACCCCGCCGACCCGGTCGGCGACGGCCCCGCCCACCGGGCGGATGAAAGAGCCGGCGAAAACGCAGGCTGCGCTGAAGAAGCCGGCGATGACGGCCGGCAGGCCGTACTCGGAATTGAAGTAGATCGGCAGCGACGTGGAGAGGCCGACGAAACCGCCGAAGGTCACGCCATAGAGCGCCATCAGCCACCAGGCGTCGCCGATCCTCAGCACGTCCAGGTACTCGCCTAGCTTCTTGGCCGGCGGACGGTTCGGCGCATCCTTGGCGAAGATCACATAGACCACGAAGGCGACGGCCAGCGGCAGGATCGCCAGGCCGATGACGTTGTTCCAGCCGTATTGCTGGGCGAGGCCCGGCGCGAACAGCGCGGCGAGCGCCGTCCCCGAGTTGCCGGCGCCGGCGATTCCCAGCGCCAAGCCCTGATGCTCCGGCGGGTACCAGCGGGACGCCAGCGGCAGGGCGACGGCGAAGGAGGCGCCCGCTACGCCGAGCACTACGCCCAACGCCAGCACCTGATGGTAGTTGTGGACGCCCAGCAGCCAGGCGCCGCCCAGGCCGCCCATGACCACGAGTTGGCCGATCAGGCCGGTCTTCTTGGGGCCGATGCGGTCGACCATGACGCCAGCGACGAGCCGGAGCAGCGCGCCCGACAGGACGGGAATCGCGACCATCAGCCCCTTTTGCGCGGGGTCGAGCCCGAAGTCCTTGGAGATTGCCACGCCCAACGGGCCGAGCATCACCCAGACCATGAACGAGAGATCGAAGTAGAAGAAGGCGGAGAGCAAGGTCGGCGTATGGCCGGCCTTCAGGAATGAACGGCTCAACATGTGAGTCAGGCCCCGTGCAGAATGCGATGGAGCGGCGGCGTCGCCTGCGGGTTTGATCGGTTCGTCCTCGAACCGGTCGCGGCCGCGAACGCCGTTGTTCACAGGGCCTATCGTGACGGAGACCACGTTTGCTGCGGCGCGTCATGCGAGATCTGCGCGGCGAAGCACCCGATCTAAGCACCGCTCAAAAAAAGGGCGCCGGCGGTGAAGCCGGCGCCTAGTCTATGGGCTCACGCAGCCGCAGCGCGAACCCCTGGGGCCCGATCGTGCAGGAACTCCACCACCGCATGGCGCGCGGCGACGTAGGCCGGCGCGGTGTCCACCTCGAGTCGCCGGCGCGGCCGCTGCAGGTCGACGTCCAGCACCTGGCCGATGGTCGCCGACGGGCCGTTGGTCATCATCACGATGCGGTCCGAGAGCAGCACCGCTTCGTCCACGTCGTGTGTGATCATCAGCACCGTGTTGCCGAGCTTGGCGTGGATATCCATCACGCTGTCCTGCAGGTTGGCGCGCGTCAGCGCGTCGAGCGCGCCGAACGGCTCGTCCAGCAGCAGGACCTTCGGCTCCATGGCCAGCGCCCGGGCGATGCCCACGCGCTGCTTCATGCCGCCGGAGATCTCCGCCGGGCGCTTGTCCTTGGCGTGGGCCATCTGCACGAGGTTGAGGTTGTGCAGGGTCCAGTCGTGGCGTTCCGCCCGGCTCTTGGTCCCGCGGAACACCTGGTCGACCGCCAGCCGCACGTTCTCGTAGACGCTGAGCCAGGGCAGCAGCGAGTGGTTCTGGAACACCACCGCACGCTCGGGTCCCGGCGCCTCGACGGCGACCTTGTCGAGGATCACTGCGCCGGTGGTGACCGGCAGCAGGCCCGCCACCAGATTGAGCAGGGTGGACTTGCCGCAACCCGAGTGGCCGATGATCGACACGAATTCGCCCTTCGCAACCTGCAGGTCGACGCCGCGAAGCACTTCGGAGACGACACCGCGGCCTTTGAAGGTCACCCCGACGTTCTCGATGGAGAGATAGGCTTTGCTCATGTTGTCGCTCCTCAATCCGCCGCCGCGCCGCGCGACACGATCCGGCCGATCAGACCGACGAACCGATCGAGAGCGAATCCGACTAGCCCCACCCAGGTGAGAGCCACGATGATGTCGGAGATGCGGGAGGCGTTGTACTGATCCCAGATGAAGAACCCCATGCCGACGCCGCCCAGCAGCATCTCGGAGGCGATGATGGCCAGCCAGCTCATCCCCACGCCGATCCGCAGGCCGGTGAAGATGTAGGGCGTAGCCGCCGGCAGCAGGATCTTGAAGAAGTAGCCGGCCGGCGACAGGCGCAGCACCCGGCCGACGTTGCGGTAGTCCTGCGGCACGTTGCGCACCCCCACCGCCGTGTTGATGATCACCGGCCAGATCGCGGTGATGAAGATCACGAATAGGGCCGAGGGATTGGCCTGCTGCAGCGCCGCCAGTGAGATCGGCAGCCAGGCGAGCGGCGGCACGGTGCGCAACACCTGGAAGATCGGATCGAGGCCGCGGTGCGCCAGCTTGCTGCCGCCGACCAGCACCCCCAGCGCGATGCCGACGATCGCGGCGGCGCTGAAGCCGATGGCCACCCGCTTGAGGCTGGTGATCGCGTGCCAGAACAGGCCCTTGTCCACCCCGCCCCGGTCGAAGAACGGGTGCACGATCAGCTCACGCGAATCCATCCAGATCATGGAAGGGGCCGGCAGGCCGCCCGGGTGGGTCATGGCGATCGCCTCCCAGAGGAAGAGCAGAACCCCGATCGTGACGATCGGCGGCAGCGCCACCGCGGCGAACTCGCGGGCGTTCTCGCCCAGGCGAGCGGCGCTGACCGGGCGCTTGGGCGGCGATGGCATGGAGACCACCGAGGCCCCCGCCGGCTTGGGCGGGGGCGCCGGATCGACGTCGGTTGAAAGGGCGGGAAGAGCCATGGGTTCGTCCTCCTCAGGCCAGCTTCTTGATGGGTTGGCTCGCCAGATAGGCGTCGGGCTTGGCCGGGTCGAAGAGCTTGCCGTCGAAAAACTTCTCGACGCCGCGGCTGTCGCCGGCGGGCGCGGGCACGCCCAGCGCCTTGGCCGAGGCGCGCCAGATGTCCGACCGGTTGACCTTGTTCACCAGGGCCATCTTCTGGGTCGACTGCGGCAGGACCCCCCAGCGCACGTCCTCGGTCAGGAACCACAGGTCGTGGCTCTTGAAGGGGAAGGAGGCGTTGTCGGCCCAGAACTTCATGATGTGCGGCGAACCCTGCACTTGGCGTCCATCGCCAAAGTTCACCGTTCCCTGCAGGCGGGGAAGGATGTCGCCCATCGGAACGTTGATGTACTGGCGGCCTGACACGATCGAGCACATCGCCGGGCGGTTCTGCATCTTGTCGCACCACATCTGGGCTTCCATCACGGCCATGGTGATGGCCTGGGCCGCGCGCGGGTACTTGGCCACCCAGTCAGCGCGCATCCCGAGCGCCTTCTCAGGGTGGTTCATCCAGAGCTCGGAAGTCAGGCAGGCGGTGTAGCCGATCCGCTGGTTCACGGTCTGGCCGCCCCACGGCTCGCCGACGCAGAAGGCATCCTGGGTGCCCGCCTTGAGGTTGGCGACCATCTGCGCCGGCGGGATCACGATGGTGGCCACGTCGGCGTCAGGATTGATGCCGCCGGCCGCCAGCCAGTAGCGGATCCACAGGTCGTGGGTGCCGCCGCGGAAGGTCATGGCAACCTTGGCGATGTTACTGCTCGCCTTCATCTGGGCGAACTTGGACTTTGCGCCGGCGCTGTTCAGCCCGACCTTCACAGCCTTGAGATCGTTGCCCACGCTGATCGCCTGGCCGTTGATGTTCAGGCGGGCGAGGATGTTCATCGGCAGCGGCTTGCCGCCGGTGGCTTGTCCGGTCGTCAGCAGATAGGGCATCGGCGTCAGGATATGGGAGCCGTCGATGCCACCGCCGCCGGAGCCCAGCACCAGGTTGTCGCGCACGGCGCCCCACGACGCCTGCTTCAACACCTCGACGTCGGGCATGCCGTACTTGGCGAAAAGGCCCTTCTCCTTGGCGATGATCAGCGGCGAGGAGTCGGTCAGCGCGATGAAGCCGAGCCTGGCCTTGGCCACCTCGGGGCCTGGCCCCGCGGCGAACGCGCCCGAAGGCAGCAGGGTCTTAGCTGCGGCGAGGGTTGCGGCTGCGGCGGTGAGCGCGCCACGGCGCGTCATCCCGGTCTTGTTGTTGGTCATTTAAAAGCCCCTGAGTTTTTCGTTGGTTACGGCTCGCGGCTCACAACTTGTATTCAAGCGTGAACCAGATCTTCGTGCGCGATGGAGGCGGCGTGGCCGTGCCGCGCGGCACGACGTCGTCGCGTTCGAAGTCGGCGTACTTAAGCGCCGCGGTGAGCTTCGGGTTGATCGCCGCCTGGATCTGGGCGTCCCACTCGCGGCCGAGGCTCGCGCCGGTCCGCTCGTCCTCGAAGACGTGGTAGCGGACCAGGATGTCGGCGTTGAAGAAGTAGGTCCGCTTGAACCTGGGCTTCATGTTGAAGGTCAAGTTGAAGTCCTTGATTCCGTCGACGAAGCTCTTGTTGCCGCCCAGCGGCATGACCCAGGCGTCGGCCCAACCCTGGAAGGCGTGGGTGGTGGCCAGCGGTGTGGAGAACCCACGGGTCCCATCTCCCTCGAGCACTTCGTAGGACGCCTTGACGCTGTAGACGTCGAAGGTCCCGGTCAGATCGGCGGCGTAGTAGTCCAGGTCGAACTTCGGCGTGATGTGCTTGTAGTCGGTCTGCCGCGCGAAGGTGGCGTTGTAGGCCAGCTGGTAGAGGCCCAGCCACGCCTTGCCCGACGCCTTGGCGCCATAGGTGATCGAGCTGTTGGGCCGCGAGTTCTCGAAGTCCAGGGCATAGACGAAGCCCTGCAGCCGGAACTGCTCGGCAGGCGACCACGTCAGGTTGGCCAGGTGGCTGTCGCTATCCCAGTCGCGCAGCTCGCCCAGCACGCGGTTGACCCTGTTGACGTAGACGTAGGTCAGCTTGAACCGCTGCCAGGCGGCGTCGACCTTCAGCGCATCGAAGGTCTGCTCATCCTGGCGCCAGCCGACGTTGCCGACGAAGCGCTGGTCATCGATCAGGATCCGCTGTCGGCCGATGGTGGCGCTCACCATGGCGTTCGGCGTCCAGGTGAGCTGCAGCCGGTTGAGCTCGGTCACCTTGGGGTCATTGACCAGCGGGTACTTGGCCTTGTCGGCGCCGTTCAGCGGCGGCGTGGTCGCGCCGGGCACGTTGACGGCGTAGTGCTCCGGCCCGATCGAGCGCACGTCCTCGAACTCGACCAAGCCCTTGAAGCCGTTCCAGTCGGCGGTCTCCCAGCCCAGCCGAGTGCGCACCGTGTAGGCCTCGGCGTCGCGGGTCAGCGTCGCGGTCTTCTTCTGGTCGACGAACTCGTAACGCCCGCGCACCTCGAGCAGCAACCTGCCGCCGGCGATGGCGTCGCTGATGGTTCCCGCCGACACCGGCGCCGCCGGCACGGCCGCGGTCGTGGCCGGCGCAGGCTCCGCGGCCGGAGGCGCTTCCGTCGGCGCTCCCTCCCCGAGCCCGTCCGCCTCGGCGGCGGGCGCGGCGGCGGCCGGCGGTGCGTCTTCGGCCCAGGCTAAGCCGGCCCAGCTCAGCGCCGCGCTCGCCACCCCAACGGCCAGCGCTCTCTTACGTCTATTCATGTGGCCCTATCCCCCGAAGCCAAAAAAAAGACGCCCGCCGGGGCAGTCAGCCCCGTGCGGACGTCGGTGTCCGTTTGAGTTCGGCGCAGTCGTCGCGCCGAAGCCTTGTGGCCCCGCGGGACATCGTCGCCCCGCAAGCGAGAGGGATGCCGCCAGCTGCACGGTTGCGCCGCAACATTCCTTCGCGGGTGCAACGCGAATATCGCCGATACGAGGCGGTTTTGCCCGCATGTGCGGCGCCGGTTGAACCTCGACCGCCCAAATCCCGCGCACACGCCGCCGCTCAACCCGATGCTTATTCTTCGAGCGAAGGTGAGTGTTGAACCGCAAAACGCTCGAAGTACGGGCGCCCCTCAGGGCGAGGCCGACCGCCAGCGCCAGGCTCGACGGCGCGGCACGCTCAGAAATCGCGCAGCGCGAAGCTTGCGCTCAAACGATCGGCAGACCCCCAAGGGGACTAGCTGCGCGCCAGGCGGCCGAGCGCGAAGCTTGCGGCGTAGGCGCGGGCCTCGTCGAGGCGGAACACCGTGCCGTCGGCGAAGCCGTCCACCGTGTCCAGCACGGGCGCCGCGGCCCAGCCCAGCTCGGCGACCGCCTGATTGTAGAGGTCGGGCCGATAGACGTACTCGGCGACGCCGCGCAGGTCGAGCTCCCGTGGCGCCTGACCCCAGCGCATCATCTGGCTGAGCAGCCACGCCGCCTGGGCGGGAAGCGGCGCGTTCGCCCCGTCGCGGTGGAAGTTGGTGGTCGGCAGCGAGCGGCGGATGCTGGAGACCGCCGCGTCGACGTACTCCGGTCGCGCCAGCATGTCCGCCAGTTCGGCGTGATTGCGCGGGTCGTCGGCCCAGGCGCCGGCCTTCAGCAGCGCGCGCAACAGCGCCTGCAGGGCCGCGGGCTCGCGCCTCGCCCAGGCGGCGGTGACGCCCAGCACCTTCTCCGGGCCGTCGCGCCAGACGTCGGAGGCGCGCATCGCCACCTCGCCCAGCCCCTCGTCCTCGGAGACCGCGTTCCACGGCTCGCCCGCGCAGAAGCCGTCGAGCTCTCCGGCGGCCAGCCGGCTCGCCATCCGCGACGGCGGCGCCACGACGATGCGCACGTCGTGGTCGGGATCGATCCCGCCCTCCGCCAACCAGTAGCGCAGCAGGTAGTTGTGCATGGAGTAGGAGAACACCACGGCGAAGACGAACTGCGGTTCGCCCTGCGCGCGCCGCTCGGCGATCATCCGCACCAGCGCTTCGCGCCTGGGCTCGTCCGGCGCCATGTAAACGGTCAGCCGGCGCGAGAGCGTGAAGGCGGCCCCGCTGCGGTTCAGCGCCATCGGCGCGATCATCGGCTGAGCGTCGCCGCCGGCGCCCACGGTGCAGGCCAGCGGGATCGGCGCCAGCATGTGCGCCCCATCCAGCGCGCCGGTCGCCACCTTGTCGCGCACCGTCGCCCAGGAGACCTCGCGGCTCAGCCGCACCTGCAGCCCCTCGGCCGCGAAGAAGCCGCGCTCCTTGGCGACCACCAGCGGCGCCGCGTCGTTCAGGGGCACGAAGCCCAGTGTCAGTCCGGCCGCGCCGCTCACCCGGCGTCCCCCTTCAATACGCCCGCGAACGCCAGCAGGTCCGCGGCGACCGCGCCCAGGGGCCGGCCGGTGTCCATCGAGAGCTTGCGGAGCAGCTTGTACGCCTGCTCCTCTTCCAGCCCCCGCTCCTTCATCAACAGCGCCTTCGCCCGCTCGACAGTCTTGCGCGACGCCAGGTCCGCCTTGGCCTTCTCCAGGTCCTGCCGCAGCTGATGCATCAGGTGGAATCGGCTCATCGCCACTTCCAGGATGTCGCGCACCCTGGCCGGCGCAAGGCCGTCGACGATGTAGGCGGCGACGCCGGCCCGCACGGCGGCTTCGGCCAGGCCGGGCTCGGAGCGGTCGACGAACATCACCACCGGCCGCGGATTGACCACGCTCGCGTCCTGCAGCGATTCCAGCGTGTCGCGGTCGGGGCTGTCGGCGGCGACCACCACCACGTCGGGGCCGAAGCTGGCGGCCTCATGCTCGTCGAACACCGGCGCCTGGCGCACCTCCAGAGGTTGTACGCCCGCAAGCCCCTCCACGACCAGGGCCGCACGGGCGGGATCGGGGTCAACCACCAGGACTCGCATACCAGGCCGTCTTAAGCGCACCTGCGCCTCGTGCGCCGAGCGGCGTCTCGCGCGCAGCCGGCGCGACGCCCTCTCCGCCTGCCGAAGAGGCGCCGGCGCTGCAATTTTAAGCGCCCTCAGCCTGCGGATCGAGCGAGCTCTTCAGGATGGTGAACCCCTTATGAACGCCGCGCCCCGACGGCGTTCAGCCCCGCCAGGTCAGGATGGCTGCAAGAACTCAGGAGGTTTGCAGTGAAGAAGTGGATTCTGCCGGCCGCGGTCGGCGCCCTCACCCTGGCGGCCGGCGGCGCGGCGATGGCGCAGCCCTACGGCTACTACGGCGGCAGCCGCTATTATGACGCGCCGGCCTACGGCTACGGCTACGGCGGCCGCGGCTACGCCCGCGACAGCGACGGCGACGGCATCCCCGACCGCGCCGAATGGAACCGCGACCGCGACCGCGACGGCCGCCCTGACCAGTGGGACCGCTACGACAACCGCCGCCACCACCGCCACTACCGCGGCTACAGCTACCAGCGGCCCTACTACAACTACGACCGCGGCTACTCGAACTACGGCTACTACCGCTAGGTCCGGCGGGCGGCCCGGCGCTTCGGGCCGCCCCTTTCCTCCCGCTCATCCCGGGCGGGTATAGATGTGACCCATGACGGTCACCCCCGCGCCTGCGCTGCAGCCCCTGCGGCTTAGCGACCAAACGCCGCTCTCGGCGTACGCCGAGCACCCCGGCGCGCAGCTGCAGTTGGTCTGCGGCGCCTGCACCTGGTCACGCAGCTACGCGCCTCAGCGCATCATCCAGCGCCTGATCGCCAAGCGCGCCGGAGACGCCCAGACCCCCGCCGCAGCCGTCGCGCGCCAGGTGCAGTGGCCCTGCCCGCGCTGCCGCCGCATGCGCTGGGGAACCCGGCTGGCTACGCCGGTGATCCGAACCCCATAGGTTATGCCCGAGCTTGTCCACAGTACGTCGGCAAACATGTGGACAGGTGGTCGTGGGCCGGCATGCCGCAGTGATGTGCGGGTCGGCATTGGCTAACCGTAGCGGATGGCCATCGTCCCTGCGCTCGATCTTCGCCCGGTCTCCAACGACCTGGCGATCCCGCACGTCCCGGCCAACATCGAGGCCGAACAGGCCCTGCTGGGCGCCCTGCTCTACGACAACGGCGCTTTCGAGCGGATCGGCGACCAGCTCGGCGACCGGCACTTCTACGAGCCGTTCCACCAACGGCTGTTCGCCGCCATCGAGACCTACATCCGCAAGGGCCAGCTCGCCGAGCCGATCCTGCTGGCCGAGCAGTTCGCGAGGGACCCGGCGTTCGAGGAGCTGGGCGGCGTCCGCTACCTCGCCGACCTCGTCGACCGCGCGCCGCCGGCGGCCAATGCGTTCGACTACGCCCGCGCCGTCTACGACCTCGCCTTGCGCCGCGACCTGATCCGCATCGGCGGCGAGATCGCCGCCCAGGCGCAGAAGGCCGACATCGAGCTCGACGCGCGCGACCAGATCGAAGCGGCCGAGCATCAGTTGTTCCAGCTCGCCGAGACGGGCGGCGTCTCCCAGGGCTTCGTCACCTTCGCCGAGGCCCTGCACGGCGCGGTCGCCCAGGCCGCCGAGGCGCACAGCCGCGACGGGGGACTGGCCGGCATCTCCACCGGCCTGATCGACCTCGACCAGAAGATCGGCGGCCTGCACCCCTCCGACCTGGTGATCCTCGCCGCCCGCCCCTCGATGGGAAAGACCTCGCTCGCCTGTAACGTCGCCTTCGACGTCGCCCGCAACTACGCCTGGGAGCCGCAGCCCGACGGGTCGAAGAAGACCGTCCGCGGCGGCGTCGTCGCCTTCTACTCGCTTGAAATGAGCGCCGAGCAGCTGGCCATGCGCCTCTTGGCCGAAGTCTCCGGCGTCTCCGGCGACCGGCTGCGCAAGGGCGAGATCGACGCCATGGAGTTCGGCCGCATCCGCGACGCCGCGCTGGAGATCCAGGAAGCGCCGCTCTACATCGACGCCACCGGCGGCCTCTCCATCGCCAAGCTGACCGCCCGCGCGCGCCGGCTCAAGCGGATGGTCGGCCTCGACCTGGTGGTCGTCGACTACCTGCAGCTGATCACCGGCGGCGGCTCCGGCTCCGACAACCGGGTGCAGGAAGTCTCCATGATCACCCAGTCGCTCAAGGCGCTGGCGAAGGAGCTTGCGGTGCCGGTGATCGCGCTCTCGCAGCTCTCCCGCCAGGTCGAGAACCGCGAGGACAAGAAGCCCCAGCTCTCCGACCTGCGCGAATCCGGCTCGATCGAGCAGGACGCCGACATGGTCATGTTCGTCTATCGCGAAAGCTACTATCTGAGCCGCCTGGAGCCGCGCGAAGGCACCGAGGAGCACTTCAAGTGGCAAGAGCAGATGGACCAGGTGCGCGGCCTCGCCGAGATCATCATCGGCAAGCAGCGCCACGGCCCGATCGGCACCGTGAAGCTGTCGTTCAATGAGGACATCACCAAGTTCGGCAACCTCGCCCGCGACCACCACGCCCGCGCCTACAACGACATGGGCTGAGCCGGCCGCCCACGAGCCCGACGTGACGCCGCCCAGCGCGATGTCGCCCAG
>Ga0070667_100000148_pt1 | contig 87700 bp, 81 predicted proteins | sample KBSS33metaG_FD_64659 | JGI IMG/M metagenome (GOLD analysis project Ga0070667, IMG submission 64659) | Switchgrass rhizosphere microbial communities from Kellogg Biological Station, Michigan, USA - KBS S3-3 metaG | ecosystem: Host-associated > Plants > Roots > Rhizosphere > Soil ...
TGGGTTTGTTCGGACGCTCCTCGTCCCGGGTTGTCAGGGTCGTGCGTACCTTAGTCCAATTGCGGCCCCGCATCAAATTTGGGGAAGGGAATCAGCGGTAGCGGTCGTCCCGGTCGCCGTACTGGCGCTCGCGCCGCTCGCGGCGCTCCTGAGCCTCGATGCTCAGCGTGGCCACGGGGCGGGCCTCCAGGCGCTTGATGCCGATCTCCTCGCCGGTCTCCAGGCAGTAGCCATAGGTGCCGTCGTCGACGCGCTTGATGGCCTCGTCGATCTTGCGGATCAGCTTTCTCTCGCGATCCCGAGTGCGCAGCTCCAGGCTGAACTCCTCCTCCTGGGTAGCGCGGTCGTTCGGGTCAGGGAAGTTGGCGGCTTCGTCCTTCATATGGGAGACGGTGCGGTCCACTTCCTCCATGAGATCCTTTTTCCAGTTGGAGAGGATCTGGCGGAAATGCTCGAGCTGCTCCTTGCCCATGTACTGCTCGCCGCGTTTGGCGATATAGGGCTGGACGTTGCGGGGGCCGGCCAGGAGGCTGCCGGGCTCGGCGCCGTCATGGTCGTCGCTCTCGTTGGCGGGCGCCGGCGCGGGCTTGGGGGCCGGGGGTGACAGCGGCTTTTTGGCCACTTTGGGCTCGGCGGGCGCCGGGGCCGCGATGGGCTCGCCGGCGGGCTTGGGTCTGCGCAGGGTGGCGGCAGGGGCTGCTGCGGCCGGGGTGTGGTGGGCCGGAGCCTTTTTCGGCTGGGTCACAGGTTTCCTCGCGTGTGCCGCGGCCTTGGCATGTTCGGCGGGCTTGCGGGCTGCCGGCTTGCGCGCTGCCGCGGGTCGATTAGCCGCCGCCTTGCCCTTCCCTGACTTGAGCGCGGGTCGTTTGGCGGACATTCGGTCGCTCCTCTTAAGCTTAAGGGCTAGAGAAAGGGTGCGCGATTATACCGGCGGGCTAGGGCAGCACAACCGGTACGGTGGCCTGCCATCCGGGCTGGCGCCGTTCGGCGACGACGGTGGTGTAAATGCCGCCGCGCACATTGAACTTCGCGGTCAGGCGCATGAAGCGCGGGGCTACGGCAGCGGCCAGGTGATCCAGGATCTCGTTGGTGACGGCCTCGTGGAAGGCGCCGCGGTCACGGAACGACCAGATGTAGAGCTTGAGGGATTTCAACTCGATGCACAGCGCATCGGGGACGTATTCGAGCTCGAGAGTGGCAAAGTCCGGCTGGCCGGTTTTCGGACACAAGCAGGTGAACTCCGGCAAGGTCATGCGGATGGTGTAGTCGCGCTCTCCCCGCGGGTTGGGGAAGGTCTCGAGGGTGGTGCCGGGATGTGTAGTCATTTCAAAATTTTACTTTACACTACACCGCGCAATGAGACTCACCAAAATCAAGCTCGCGGGCTTCAAGTCCTTCGTCGATCCCACCCACGTCAGCTTTCCGAGCAATCTGTCGGGGGTGGTGGGTCCCAACGGCTGCGGCAAGTCGAATGTGATCGATGCGGTGCGCTGGGTGATGGGCGAGCTTTCGGCCAAGCATCTGCGCGGCGACTCGATGACCGACGTGATCTTCAACGGCTCGGCGGCGAGGAAGCCGGTGGGCACGGCCTCCGTCGAGCTGGTCTTCGACAACTCGGACGGCAAGATCGGCGGTGAGTATGCAAGCTTTGGCGAGATCTCCCTGAAGCGCCTGGTATCGCGCGACGGCAGCTCGAATTATTTCATCAACGGGGCCAAGTGCCGCCGCAAGGACATCACCCAGCTTTTCCTGGGGACGGGGCTGGGGTCGCGCAGCTACGCCATCATCGAGCAGGGGATGATCTCGCGGGTCATCGAGGCGAGGACGGAGGATATGCGGGCCTTCGTGGAGGAAGCGGCAGGCATCTCGCGCTACAAGGAGCGGCGCAAGGAGACGGAGAGCCGGGTGTCGCAGACGCGGGAGAACCTGGAGCGCCTGCAGGACCTGCGCGATGAGGTGGACAAGCAAATCCGCCACTTGCAGCGCCAGGCGGCCACGGCGCGGCGCTACCAGGATCTGAAGGAGCAGGAGCGCCGGCTGACGGCGGAGCTTCTGGCGCTGCGGCTGCGCGAGCTCGACAGTGGGGCGGAGGTACACGACAGCGCCATGCGCGAGCGCGAGCTCGCCATGCAGTCGGCGCTGGCGGACCAGCGTTCGGCCGAGGCGGCCATCGAGAAGCAGCGTGCTTTCCACACCGAGCAGAGCGAGCGGGTGTCGGCGGTGCAGGGCCGCTATTACGAGGTAGGCGCGGAGATCTCCCGTACCGAGCAGAGCATTCAGCACACGCGCGAGCTGCGTGAGCGTCAGAAGGTCGATCTCGCGCAGGCGCACGGCACGGCGAACGACCTCGCGATGCACATCGAGCGCGACGAGCGCGAGCTCGCCAGTCTACGCGCCGAGCTCGCGGAGCTGGCACCGAAGGTTGACGTCAGCGGGGCTGCGGAGCGCGCCACGGCGCAGGCGCTCGCGCAAGCCGAGGAGGCGCTTGCGAGCTGGCAGCAGCAGTGGGAGGAATTCAATCACGCGCTGGGCAGCGCCCACCAGACCACACAGGTGGAGCGGGCGCGCATCGAGCAGCTGGAGAATCAGCTGCGGCGGCTCATGGCGCAGACCGACCGTCTGGCCGTGGAGCGCGAGACGTTGGCGGCGCAAAGCACCCATGAACAGCTGTCGGTCCTGGCGAGCCAGGAGGCGCTGGCGCGTGCCACCAGCGAGCAGCTGGCCGCGGCGCTGACGCAGTCGCTGGACCGGGTGCAGTCGTTGCGCTCGGAGCAATTGACGGTGGAGAGCCGGCTGGAAACGGCGCGCGCCGAGCGTGAGCGGGTGCGAGCGGAGCTGGTGTCGCTCGAGGCTATGCAACAGGCCGCCCTGAGCCATGAGGCGGGCAACGCGGGGGAGTGGCTGGCAGCCAGCGGCCTTGCCTCCTGCCGGCGTGTCGCGGAGCTTCTGGACGTGGAGTCCGGCTGGGAGCGGGCGGTGGAAACGGCGCTCGGCGATTATCTGGAGGCGGTCTGTGTCGAGCGGCTGGACGAGCCCGCGGGTGCACTGGGCCGGTTCAACAGTGGGCGGCTGACGCTGCTCGAAAGTGCCACGCCGGCCCAGGATCCTTTTCCCGTCGTGCACGAAGCCGGTCTGCTGCTCGCCAAGGTGTCTGGACCTGTAGCGCTGACCGGGCGGCTGACGCATATTTTCACCGCGGACTCGCTGACCGAAGCCCTGCAGCGCCGGACCTCGCTGCCGCCGGGACAGTCGCTGATCACGCGCAACGGTGAGTGGGTGGGTGCCAACTGGCTGCGGGTCAGCCGTGGCACGGATCATCACGCGGGCGTAATCGAGCGCGGGCACCGCTTGAAAGCGCTGCACCTGGAGTTTGCGACGCTTGCGGAGAGGGCGGGCGGCATCGAGACGCATCTGGCCGATGTGCGGCAGTCCTTGACCGACGCTGAGGGCGAGCGCGACCGCGCGCAGTCGGGCATTCAGGCAGCGCATCGCGGCCATTCGGACCTGCTCGCGCAGCTTGAGGCCATGCGTGCCCGCTCACAGGAATCCACTCTGCGCAGCGAGCGTCTGGAGGAGGAGGCGGCGGAAGCCGCGCGCGAGACCGGGACGACGCAGGCGGCGCTGGCCGCGGCGCGCAATGCGCTCGATCTGGGTCTCACCACTCTCGGACAGCTGGACTCGCGCAAGCCGGATCTCGAGAACGAGCGCGACGAGCGGCGCGAGAGCTTAGGCAGCACTCGCGCTCGCGCCCAGGAAGCGCAGATGGCGGCGCGTGACCTGCTGGTGCGCATCGAGTCACGGCGCTCCACCGAGAGCACCGTGGCCGGCAATCTGCAGCGCATGGTGGAGCAGCGTGCGCAACTCGAGCAGCGCTGCCAGCAACTGGAGCAGGAGCTGGCGGGCGGCGATGCGCCCATCGTGGAATTGCAGAGACGGCTCGACGATGCTCTCGCGCGCCGCCTTACGATCGAGACGGAGCTGGCGGTGGCGCGGCGCGCCCTGGAGGAGGCGGACGCGGAGCTGCGCGCCCTGGATGAGAAGCGCGTGGCCGCCGAGCAGCGCGTGTCCGTGGCGCGCACGGCGATGGAGGAAGCGAAGCTTGCCGCGCAGGAGACGCGGGTGCGGCGCGAGTCGCTCAACGAGCTGTTCGCGCAGACGCACTTCGAGCTTGCGCAGATCAATGCCGGCCTCGCCCCCGAGGCCACGGTCATCGGCTGGGAGCACAACTTAAGCGAGGTGCGCAGCGACATCGAGAAGCTGGGCCAGGTCAACCTCGCCGCCATCGACGAGCTCAAGGAGCAGAGCGAGCGCAAGGAATACCTCGACCGCCAGTTCGCCGATTTGAGCGACGCGCTCAATACGCTCGATCAGGCGATGAAGCGCATCGACAAAGAGACGCGCACGCGCTTCGAGGAGACCTTCGAGCGCATCAACAGCGGCATGAAGGAGAAATTTCCGCGCCTCTTCGGCGGTGGGCACGCGTATCTCGAGCTCACGGGCGAGGATGTGCTGTCCGCCGGGGTCGCCGTCATGGCGCGGCCGCCGGGCAAGCGCAACAGTTCCATCCACCAGCTGTCGGGCGGCGAGAAGGCGCTGACGGCGGTGGCGCTGGTGTTCTCGATTTTCGATCTCAACCCGGCGCCCTTCTGTCTGCTCGATGAGGTGGACGCGCCGCTCGATGAGCACAACGTGGGCCGCTTCTGCGACATCGTCAAGGAGATGTCGGCGCGCGTGCAGTTCATCTTCATCACGCACAACAAGACCACGATGGAGCTCGCTTCGCAGCTCATCGGCGTGACCATGAACGAGCCCGGCGTCTCGCGCCTCGTGGCGGTGGATGTCGATGAGGCCGTGCGGCTCGCGGCCGTCTGAGCTTAAGAGGCGGGCGGTTTGCCCATGCCCGAGCTGCGTTGGATATTGCTGATCCTGGGGGCGCTGTTCATCGGCGGACTCGCCCTGTGGGAGATGCGCCGGCAGCGACGGCTGCCTGCCACCCCGCCCGAGGAGCCGACGCAGCATCGTTTCCGCGAGCCCACTTTGAGCCTGCCGGAGATCCGCCCGCGCGAGCCCGCACCGTCGCTGCCGGTGCTCGAGATCGACGAGGACTCGATGGTGGGGCTGCGCGTGGACGGAGTGCGCATCGAGGAAGATATGGAGGCGGCGGAACCGACCGCTTCCGAGCTTGAGATCATCGATGAGCCCGAGCTGCCGGAGGCCCCCGCGGCTTCCCCCGCGCCCGTGGCGGAGCTGTCGCCACCCGCGGAGCCCATTGTCGAGTGGCCGCCTGAGGAGGAGCGCAAGCTGCTCGCGGTGCGGTTGCTGGCCAAGGCGGGCGAGCGCCTGCCAGGTCGCGCCATCCGCCTTGCATTGAGCGCGGAAGGTTTCCTGCCCGGCAAATTCGACATCTTCCACAAGCCCGGACCCGAAGGGCGCGCCATGATCAGCGCGGCCAGTCTCAAGCAGCCGGGCAGCTTCGATTTCAAGACCATGGACGGCCACCGCTTCGGCGGGTTGTATCTCTTCGCGGTGCTGCCGGGGCCGCTGCCGCAGGAGGCCTTGTCGGAGGAGCTCATGACGGTGGCACAGGCGCTGAATGGGCGCCTGGGTGGCGAGCTGCGCGATGAGCGCGGGGGGTCCGCGCCGTGAAGCCGGCCCCGCGCGCGCGCGCGGCCGAGCTGCGCGCGGCCATTGCCCATCACAACCAGCGCTACTACCAGCAGGATGCACCGGAGATCTCCGACGCCGAATATGACGGCCTGATGCGCGAGCTTGCGGAGCTCGAGAAGGCGCACCCGCAGCTGGTGACACCGGATTCGCCCACACAGCGGGTGGGCGCGGCTCCCGCCGGCAAATTCGCCAAGGTGCGCCACTCGGTGCCCATGCTGTCGCTGGCCAATGCGTTTGCCGAGGAAGACGTGGTCGACTTCGTCGAGCGCATCCGCCGATTCTTGCGCCTGCCGGCTGATGAGGAGATCGTGTTCATCGCCGAGCCCAAGATCGACGGGCTGTCGATGTCGCTGCGCTATGAGGAAGGTGTGTTGGCGGTGGGCGCCACGCGCGGCGATGGCACGGAGGGCGAGGATGTCACGGCGAATGTGCGTACGCTCGCCGATATTCCCAAAAAACTCAAAGGTGCGGCACCGCAGGTGTGCGAGGTGCGCGGCGAGGTCTACATGACCAAGTCGGCCTTCCGGGCGCTCAATGAGAGCCAAGCGGCGGCGGGCAAGCCGCTCTATGCCAATCCGCGCAACTCGGCGGCGGGCTCGGTGCGCCAGCTGGATGCCGCCGTCACCGCGGGTCGCGCGCTCGGTTTTTTCGCTTACTCCTGGGGCGCCATGAGTCAAATGCCGGCGGACACCCAGTCCGGCATGCTCAAATGGCTCAAGGCGCGGGGCTTTAAGACCAACCCGCTGATGAAACTCTGCCGCACGGTGGCGGAGTTGCTCGATTTTCATCGCGAGATCGGCATCGAGCGTGCCTCACTCGACTATGAGATCGATGGCGTGGTCTACAAGGTGGATCGGCTCGACTGGCAGGAGCGGCTCGGGGCGGTATCGCGCAATCCACGCTGGGCGCTGGCGCACAAGTATCCGGCGGAGAAGGCAACGACGATTCTCAAGGATATTGACATTCAGGTGGGACGCACGGGGGCCCTGACACCCGTGGCTAAACTCGAGCCGGTGAGCGTGGGCGGTGTGGTGGTGCAGAACGCCACACTGCACAACGAGGCCTATATCAAATCCCTCGATGTGCATATTGGCGATACGGTGACCATCCAGCGCGCCGGGGATGTGATTCCGCAGGTGCTGGGGGTGGTGCTCGAGGCGCGGCCGAAGGGTGCCAAGCCCTATGCGTTTCCGCGGAAATGTCCGTGTCCCTTGAAAACGGATGTCGTCAGGGAGTTGACGGCGACGGGCGAGGAGGGCGCGATCGCCCGCTGCACGGGCGAGTTTGCCTGTCCCTTCCAGAAGACCGAGCATCTGCGGCACTTCGTCTCGCGGCTGGCGTTTGATATCGAGGGGCTGGGCGAGAAGCAGATCCAGCTGTTCTACGAAAAAAACTGGGTGCGCGAGCCCGCCGAGATCTTTCAGTTGCAGGAGCACAAGGCTGATCTGGAAGCGGAAGAAGGCTTCGGCGAAGTGTCGGTGCGCAAGTTGCTGTCTGCGATCGAAGCACGGCGGCAAATTTCACTCGAGCGTTTTATCTATGCGCTCGGCATCCGTCAGGTCGGTGAGACCACGGCTCGTGCGTTGGCGCGCGGTTACGGCACCTGGCAGGCATTCCACGATGCCAGCCTCAAGATGGCGGCGGGAGATGCCGAAGCGCGCCTGGAAATGGATGCTCTGGATCAGATCGGTGAGACCGTCATTGAGGCGATCGCGGAATTCTTTGGTGAGGAGCACAACCGCCAACTGGTGGAAAGGTTGACGAAGGAGGTTGAAATCCATGCCGCCGAGCAACCCTCCCGTAACTCACCCATCGCGGGCAAGACCGTGGTCTTCACCGGATCGATGGAGAAGATGACACGCGAGGAGGCCAAGGCGCTTGCGGAGCGGCTGGGAGCCAAGGTGAGCGGCAGCGTATCGAAGAAAACGGATTTTGTGGTGGCGGGGGCGGAGGCGGGGTCGAAGCTGAAGAAGGCCGCGGAATTGGGGGTGAAAGTGCTGACGGAAGAGGAGTTCGTGGCGCTGGTGGCCACGGTGAAATAGTCCTCCTGTCGCTACCCGCAATTTCCGACAGATAGCGACAGGCAGCAAGACGGTATAAATCAGCTCCCGGCTGCCTTGTCTTTTTTCTCCGCGGCCGCCGTCGGCGCCGCCGCCGTATCGTTCTTCTGCACCTTCGCGGTCTTCAGCAGATCGTCCGTGTAAGCCTTGAACTTCTTCGACTGCACCATCTGCACCAGCCGCTGCTGCACCTGATCGAAAGGCGGCGCCGCGACGTCGCGCGTGTCCTCGAGCTTGATGATGTGCCAGCCGTACTGGGTCTTCACCGGCGTGTGCGTGAACTGCCCGGGCTTGAGCGCCACCAGCGCATCGGCGAAGGGCTTGACCATCCCCGAGGGCTGGATCCAGTTGAGATCGCCGCCCTGCTCCTTGGAGCTGTCCATGGACTCGCGCTTCGCCAAGTCCTCGAACTTCGCGCCCTTGTCGAGATCGCCGATCAGCTTCTCGGCGAAGGCCTCGGTGGCCACCAGGATGTGCCGCACGTGGTACTCGAGCCGCGGCAGGGCTGCCACCTGCGTCTCGTATTCGGCGCGCAGCTCCTGCTCCGTGGGCTTCTTGTCCTTGAGATAGCGCTCGGACACCGCCTGCTCGAGCACATTGAGCCGCGACAGCTCCACCAGCGAGGCCGTGTCGGGATTGCTCAGCATGCCGTCCTTGCGCGCCTGCTGCGCGATCAGCTTGCCGCGCACCAGATTGTCGAGCGCCTGGCTGCGCTGCTCGGGCGTCAGATCGGCGGGGGTCTTGCCGGAGATGGCCTTGATGTAGGAGGCGAAAAAGACCTGGCTGATGGGCTCGCCGTTGACCGTGGCCACCGGCGGCTTGCCGTCGTTGAGGCCGGTCTCGGTTTGGGTATCGGCGCCTTTGGGCTGGCAGGCGGTGAGTGCGAGCAGGCCTGCGAGGATGAGGAGTCGTGGGTGATTCATACGGGTTCCCGGTCGGTGAGAGTGGATAGTCGGACGGATTCTTCGGGGGTGCGCGCGGTGATGTTGAGCGCGTGGATGTCGCCCTGCATCAATTCCGCGACGGCCGCGTAGACTAGCCGGTGGCGCTCGAGCGCCGAGCGGCCGCGGAAGGCGGCGGACACCAGGGTGACGCGGAAATGGCCGCCTTCGCGCGCCCCGGCATGGCCGGCGTGCGCGGCGCTGTCGTCCTCGACGGTGAGGGAGAGTGGCGTGAGCGCACCCTGCAGCGCCTCGCGGATGCGTGTCATTCTATCCATTGAGGGGCGCCTTGGCGCTTTTCAGAGCCCAAGCGAATTGCAGCAGGACGAAGACGAAGGTGGCGGCGGTCAGGCCGAATATCTTGAAGTTGACCCAGGTGGCCGTGCTGAAGTGAAAGGCCACGAAGAGGTTGGCCGCGCCCAGGGCGAAGTAGAACGCCACCCAGGCGAGATTCAGCGTCCGCCAGCGCCTGAGGCTGAGCGCGGGGCCGTTCTCCAGGGTGCCCTCCAGCAGACGTTGCACGAAGGGCCGCTCGCCAATCCAAGTGCTGCCCAGGAACAGCAGGCCGAGCAGCCACAGGAACACCGTGGCCTTCCACTTGATGAAACGCTCATCGTGCAGCGCGAGGGTGGCGGCGCCCAGTACGAAGATCAGCGCCCCGCTCATCGCATGGAGCGGTGGGATGCGCCGCTCGCGGATATAGTCGATCAGCAGCACCAGGGCCATGGCGCCCATGAGCACGGCCGTGCCGACGTAGATACCCGCCAGCTTGAAGGCAATGAAAAAAGCCGCCAGTGGTCCCAGTACCAAGAAACTTTGCATCTATACTCAACGTAAGTCCCGGCCGCAGGCCGTGGAAACCGCGCATCATAACAGCGCTTCGGCTCCGCTATACTCACGCCCTGTGAGTTCCAACCCCCAAACCCGGCGTGTGCTGTCAGGGATGCGGCCAACCGGGCCTTTGCACCTGGGCAATTATCATGGCGCGCTCCGCAACTGGGTGGAGCTGCAGTACCAGTACGAGTGCTACTTTTTCGTGGCGGACTGGCATGCGCTCACCACTGGCTACGAGGACACCACCCACCTGCAGGAGAATATCCGCCAGGTGCTGATCGATTACCTCGCCGCGGGCCTGAATCCCGGTGTCGCGACCTTGTTTATCCAGTCGCAGATCCCTGAGCACGCGGAGCTGCACCTCCTGCTGTCCATGATTACCCCGCTCGGCTGGCTGGAGCGGGTGCCGACCTACAAGGACCAACAGGAGGAATTGAAGGAGAAAGATCTCGCAACTTACGGATTTTTAGGGTATCCGCTGCTGCAAAGTGCCGATATCCTGCTCTACCGGCCGCTGTATGTCCCGGTGGGGGAGGACCAGGTCTCGCATCTTGAGATCACTCGTGAGATCGCCCGCCGCTTCAACCATATCTACGGTCGGGAGCCCGACTTCGAGGCCAAGGCCGAGAAGGCGGTGAAGAGCCTCGGAGGCCGCAACAGCACCACCTACCGGCAGCTGCGCCGCAAGTTCCAGGAGACCGGGGACACGGTCGCGCTGGAGCGGGCGCGTGCCCTGGTTCAGAGCAATAACCGCATCACCGTGGCCGACCGGGAGCGGCTGCTCGGCTACCTGGAGGGTGGGGGGGTGACCATCCTGCCCGAGCCCCAGGCGCTGCTCACCGCCACACCTAAGGTGCCGGGCGTCGACGGCCGCAAGATGTCCAAGTCCTACGGCAACACCATCGGGCTGCGCGAGGAGCCCGACTCGGTGGTCGAGAAGCTGCGCAAGATGCAGACCGACCCGGCGCGCGTGCGGCGCACCGATCCCGGCGATCCGGACAAATGCCCGGTGTGGGACCTGCACCGCATCTACTCCGATGAGGGCACGCGCGAATGGGCGGACCATGGCTGCCGCACCGCCGGCATCGGCTGTCTCGACTGCAAGAAGCCGGTGATCGAGAAGGTGGTGGAGGAGATCGGCGCCATGCGCAAGCGCGCCCAGGAGTTCGAGGAGAACCCCGACCTGCTGCGCAATATCGTGGCCGAGGGTGCCGACAAGGCCCGCGAGGTGGCCCGCCAGACGCTGGACGATGTCCGCCGCGCCATGCACCTGCGGGAGGATTGAGAGTAATCTCGCGTCCCACATGAAGCCCGATCTCAAAATCGTCGCCGCCACCGAGCCGCCCGAGCCGGCCGCGGCGGCGCTCGCGCCCGAGCAGCAGGAGATGCCCTTCGCCATGGTCAACGGCGAGCCGGTCACCGCTCTGCCAAAGGACCTGTACATCCCACCGCAGGCCCTGGAGGTGTTTCTCGAGGCCTTCGAGGGCCCGCTCGACCTGCTGCTCTACCTGATCCGCCGCCAGAACCTCGACATCCTCGATGTGCCCATCGCCGAGATCACGCGCCAGTACATGGGCTATATCGAGATGATGGATGAGCTGCAACTGGAGCTCGCGGGCGAGTACATGGTGATGGCGGCTACCCTCGCCGAGATCAAATCCCGCATGCTGCTGCCGCGTCCCAAAGTGGACGGTGAGGGCGTGGAGGAGGATCCGCGCGCGGAGCTGGTGCGACGGCTGCAGGAGTACGAGCGCTTCAAAAAAGCGGCAGAGGGCATCGACCGGCTGCCGCGCCTGGAGCGCGATACATGGACGGCGAGCGCGGACCTCAAGGACCGCAGGGTGGTGCGCATGCTGCCGCAGGTCACGCTGCAGGAGATGCTGGTGGCCTTCAAGGATGTGGTGGCGCGTGCCGAGATGTTCGCGCACCATCATGTGAAGCGCGAGCCGTTGTCGGTGCGCGAGCGCATGTCCAATGTGCTCGATGCCTTGCGAAGCGCGAGCTTCCTCGACTTCAGCCAGCTCTTCCGTCCGGAGGAGGGGCGCATGGGCGTCACGGTCACTTTCATCGCTATTCTCGAGCTGATGCGCGAGGGACTGATCGAGATCGTGCAGGCGGAACCGTTCGCGCCGCTGCATGTGCGCGGCGCCAGCCCCGAGCGCAATCTGCGCCTGGTGGCGGACAACAGCGAGACGATGCAGGCCTCCGCAGAGGGCATGGGCGGGACGGCGCTCGAAAGCCCCTATGCGGATGAGCCGCCGACTGTGGAGGATGAGAGCACTCATGAGTGATTCATACCTGCGGAATGTGATCGAGGCGGCGTTGCTCGCGGCCGGGCGGCCGCTATCGCTGGCCGAGCTCGCGCAGCTCTTCGAGGAGTCGGCGCGGCCGGCCAATGCGCAGTTGCGCGAGGCCATCAAGCAGTTGGCGGCGGACTACGAGGGCCGCGGGATCGAGGTCAAGGAGACTGGCAATGGCTATCGCATCCAGGTGCGCCGCGAGCTCGCGAGCGAGGTGAGCCGCCTGTGGCCGGAGCGTCCGCCGCGCTACTCGCGCGCCATGCTCGAGACGCTGGCGCTGATCGCCTACCGCCAGCCCATCACCCGCGGCGAGATCGAGGCCGTGCGCGGCGTATCGGTGAACCCGCAGATCATCAAGGCCATGCAGGAGCGCAACTGGGTGCGCGTGGTGGGAGTGCGCGATGTGCCCGGCCGCCCGGAGATCCTGGGCACGACCAGGGAGTTCCTCGATTACTTTGGCCTCAAGAGCCTCGATGAGCTGCCGCCGCTCGCGGAGCTTGCTGCCATGGGCGATATCAACCTGCAGCTCGATCTCGCCGGCACGCCCTCCGCCGTCGAGGTCAGCAATTCCGAGCCGGTGGCGGCGCTGGGCGAGGACGCGGACCTGGGCGGCGATAGCGCTGTGGGCGCGGACGACGACGGCGGTGACGAGGAGGAGCTCTCGACCGCGCCGCAGGGAGACTCGGAGCTGGTGGCCGCGGGCCGCGACCTCGAGGAGTGACCGCGGCCGGTCACTGCGCATGATTTCCGCCTTAGTTCTCGCGAGCCTGATCGCGGCGCTGGCGTTTGGCGTGCTGCTGGGCGCCTGTGCCATGCATCTGCTGCGCTCGCGCAATGTGGAGCGGGAAAATGCACGGCTGCGCGCCATCTTCGATTCCATTGCCGGGGAAAGCCTGCGTGCCAACAGCGAGCTTTTTTTGCAGATGGCCAGGGAGTCGCTGGGTCGCGAGCAGATGGTGGCGCAGGGTGCACTGAAAGAGCGCGAGACCGCGATCGAGCAGCTGATCGCGCCGCTGCGCGCGGCGCTTGAGAAAACCGAAGCACAGGCGGAGGCGCTGGAGCGCGAGCGGCGCGACGCTTTTACCGGACTCAAGGTGCAGATCGAAGGGCTGGCCAGCGGCCACGTTCAGCTGCAGCGCGAGACGCGCAATCTGGTCACCGCCTTGCGGCGTCCCAAAGTGCGTGGCCGCTGGGGAGAGATGACCTTGCGCCGGGTGGTCGAGCTGGCGGGCCTGGCCGAGCACTGTGACTTCACCGAGCAGATGCAGATGGCGGGCGAGGGGGGCGCGCTGCGGCCGGATCTCGTAGTACACATGCCGGGCGCGCGCGATCTGGTGGTGGACGTGAAGACCCCGCTCGATGCCTACCTCGAAGCGATCGAGGCCGGGACGGATGAGGCGCGCCAGGTGGCGCTCAAACGCCATGCGCAGCAGGTGGAGATGCGCGTGCGCGAGCTCGGCTCCAAGAGCTATTGGGCGCAGTTTGCGAGCAGCCCCGAGTTTGCGGTGCTGTTCCTGCCCGGCGACCAGTTTTTGAGCGCGGCGCTCGCCGAGCGGCCGGAGCTTCTTGACAGCGCGCTGAAGCAGGGCGTGATCGTAGCCACGCCTTCCACGCTGATCGCGCTTCTGAAAGCGGTGGCGCTCGGCTGGCGTCAGTCAGACGTTGCAAAGAACGCCGAGATCATTCGCGAGCTGGGTCAGGACTTGTACCGGCGGCTCGGAAATTTTACCGGCCACTTGAGCAAGGTGGGGCAGCGGCTGAACAGCGCCGCGGAGGCGTATAACTCCGCCATAGGCTCGCTTGAGCGGCAGGTACTGCCGCAGGCGCGGCGCTTCACCGAACTCGGGGTGACGGCCGATGCGCCGCTGTCGGCAGGCGAGCCGATTACCCAGCTTACGCGTGGTGCGGCGCCCGCGGTTGCGGCCGATGCGTCGCCGGCGGACGATACCGACACCCCCAAGTTGCAATCATGACGGCCACCTCCGCACCTGCCGCATTCGATCCGCGGCTCATCACCCCGCAGCCCGGTGAGCTCAAAGACCGGGTCATCGCCGTCACCGGTCCGACGCGCGGTATCGGTCATGCGGTGGCTCTGGCCTGTGCCCGCCATGGGGCGCAGGTGATCCTGATCGGCCGCAACGTGAAAAAACTCAAGGTGGTGCACGCCGAGATCGAGGCCGCTGGCGGTGAGGCGACGATCGCGGTATTGGATCTGGAGCGCAGCATCGCCAACGACTACGACGCGGTGGCAGCCGGAGTGCAGGAATACTACGGGCGTCTCGATGGCCTGCTGCACAACGCCGGCCTGCTCGGCACGCTCTCGCCCATTGAGCACTACGATGTGCCGACCTGGTGCCGCGTCATGCACGTGAATGTCACCGCGGCGTTCGCGTTGACTCAGGTGCTGCTGCCGGCGCTCAAACGCTCGCAGGATGCCTCGGTGGTCTTCACCACGAGCGGGGTGGGGCGACGCGGGCGGGCGTTCTGGGGCGCGTATTCGGCGTCCAAATTCGCGGTGGAGGGATTGAGCCAGGTGCTGGCCGCGGAGATGGAAGGGATCTCGCAGATCCGCGTCAATGCGCTGAATCCGGGGCCGACGCGTACGCTGATGCGGCGCCAAGCGTTCCCTTCGGAGAATCCGGACGATCTGCGCACACCCGAGGATATCGTCAATGCCTACCTGGCGTTGCTGGGCTCGGCGAGCCGCGGGATCACGGGACGGAGCTTCGAGGCTCAGTAGACTCGTTCGTCGGTGTTGACAGCAATGCTTCGAGCTCCTCCGCGCTCAATTCGCGGAACTGACCCCGCGCGAAATGGCGCTCGAGCGCGAGCGTGCCCACCCGGGTGCGCAACACGCGGCTAACCTGCGCTCCCTGCCGCTCGAACAGCTGCCGCACATCCTTGCCGCTACCTCCCCGCGCGATCAGCGTGTACCAGCGGTTCGCGCCTTCCCCGCCCCCCAGATCGCAGCTTTCCACTGCCAATCGCTCACCGCGATCCAGAGTGCCCTCGAGCACCCCCTGCAATGCCGTCTCGGGCATCTCCCCGCGCACGCGCACGCTGAACTCGCTGTTCAGGCGATGCACCACGCGTTGCAGCCGCGCCGCCAGCTCGCCATCCGCGGTGACCAGCTCCAGGCCGCCGTCGATGCGCGGCATCGGGCTGATGGCGATAAAACGTTTGCCAGCGCGTCGCGGGATGCGGTCGATCAGGTCCTTGAGCTCCTCGCCGGTGGAGCGGTGGCAGAGAAACAGCGCCGGTTTGTGTTTTTCGGCGGCCGTGACCTTAGGGGAGGGTTGGCGGATCGGGCGGCCGTCGAGCTGCATCTTGTCGGCCGCCGTCACCCGCATTCCCAGCACCGCCGGCTGGCCGTTGACCATCAATCGCCCGGCCCGGATCCACTCCTCGGCCTCACGGCGTGAAGCGAGACCCAGCCGGCTCAACACCTTCTGCAGCCGTTCCGGCTCCTCCACAGGGGCTCTCGAGCGTTTCACTCGAGCCATTGCAGGATCTCGAGCGGCCCATCGATGCAGCCGTCGGCCTGCCAGTCCTCGATGCGATCGTGCGGGCCGATGTAGCCGAAGCGAGCAATTAGCGAGCGCATGCCCGCGGCGCGCGCCGCGACGATGTCGCGCTCGGCATCGCCCACGTACAGGCAGTGTTGCGGCGCCACGCCGATCTGCGCGGCGGCGTGCAGCAGCGGCCGCGGATGCGGCTTGCGCTCCTCGAAGGTATCGCCGCAGACGATGGAGGCGGCGCGGGTGTCGAGGCCCAGCGTCTCAAGCAGCGGCTCGGTGAGCCAGGTCGGCTTGTTGGTGACGATGCCCCAGGGGATGCCTTGGCTCTCAAAATGCGTGAGCAGCTGCGGCATGCCCTCGAAGAGTCGGGTGTCCTCGGCCAGGCAGCAACGGTAGATTTCCAGGAACCGCTGCCGCAAGACCTCGAAGGGCTCCTCGGGAAGATCGGGAAACCCCAGGCGCACCATGGCCGTGGCGCCGTGCGAGACGAAGGGCCGGATGGCCGCAAACGACAGCGGCGGCAGCTGCCGCTCGCCGCGCAGCGTGTTGAGGGCCGCCGCCATATCGGGCGCGGTGTCGAGCAGCGTGCCGTCGAGATCGAACAGTACCGCGCTCATGAGGGCTCGCGCGTGAAGTGCATGAGGTAGTTGACTGAAGGGTCGCCGCTTAACGTGGATTTGCCGGCCAACGGATCGAAATCAAGGCCGGCGGTCTCGCGCAGGCTCAAGCCCGCGGCGCGGCCGAAGCGCGCCAGCTCCGCCGGGCGGATCAGCCGCTGGTACTCGTGGGTGCCGCGCGGAATCAGGCCCAGAATATATTCGGCGCCGACGATGGCCATGAGGAAGGATTTGAGGTTGCGGTTGATGGTGGAGAGGAAAACCGCGCCGCCCGGGCGCGCGAGGCGCGCCAGCGTCGCGGTCATGGCCGCAGGATCCGGCACATGCTCCAGCATCTCCATGCAGGTGACCACATCGTAGGTCTCGGTGAGGGTATTGGCATCGCTCACGCGATAGTCGATGGCGAGGCTCTGCTCCGTGGCATGCAGCCGCGCGACCTCGATCATGCCGGGCGCCAGATCGATGCCGGTGACCTGCGCCCCGGCGCGCGCCAGCGCCTCGCACAAAAGGCCGCCGCCGCAGCCCACATCGAGCACGCGCGCGCCGGCGAGCGGCGCCCGCTCGGCGACAAACCGCGCCCGCACCGGGTTCAGAATGTGCAGCGGCTTGAACTCACCGCGCGGATCCCAGAAACGGTGCGACAGAGCCTCGAAGCGCTGCACTTCGGCCGTATCGACATTGCTCATGTGCTGACTCCGTGAATGCGTTGCGCCCACTCGCGCGCCAACGCGAGCAATTCCTGCTCATCGAATGCGAGCAGCCGCCCGTCCCTGACCGCGGCGCGCCCCGCGATCCACACATCGCTCACCTCCCGGCGCGTGGCGGCGTGAAGTACGGCGTCGGCGGGCGAGACATCGGGCTGGCAAGCGAGGGAAGCGAGATCGATGCAGATCATGTCCGCGGCTTTTTGCGGCTCGAGCGAGCCCACCATCGCGGCAAGTCCCAGGGTGGCGGCGCTGCCTAGCGTCGCAAGCTGCAGGGCTTGGAGCGACTCGAGCCCCTGTCCGAGGAGAGCGGCGGTGCGCGTCTCGGCCAGCATGTCGAGGGCGCCGGCGCTTGCCGGGCCGTCGGTACCGAGACCCACCGCCACATCCCGCTCAAGCAGCCGCGCCACTGGGCAGCTGCCGCTCCCGAGGCGCAGGTTCGACTGCGGACAGGCAACCACCGCCATGCCGGTGCGCACGACGGTCTCAAGATCCTCCTCATCGAGGCGATTCATGTGCACGCCGGTGAATCCCGGGCGCAGCAGGCCGAGCTCATCGAGGCGGCGCAGCGGCCGCCGGCCATGGACACTCAAGCTGTCGCGCACTTCCACCTCGGTCTCGTGCAGATGCATCACAATGCGCGCATCGAGTTCGTCCGCTATGCGGCGCACCCGCTGCAAAGTGGCGTCGCTCACCGAGTAGGGCGCATGGGGGGCGAACTGCAGACTGACCCACGGGCTGGACCGATACTCATCCCAGAGCTTCTCGGCGCGTGCGAGATAGGCATTGGCGTCCTCCGCCCAGGCCGTCGCCGCCTCCCCCACCGGCAGACCGACCACCGCGCGCACCCGCGCCTGCGCCGCCACGCGTGCGGTCTCCTCCGGGAAAAGATACATGTCGCTGAAGGTGGTGATGCCCGCGAGCAGCATCTCCGCGATTGCAAGCCGGGTGCCGTCCCGCACGAAGTCCGGGCTCAACCACCGTTGCTCCGCCGGCCAGACCGTCTCGCGCAGCCAGCGCATCAGCGGCCCGCGCGCCGGCAATCCCCGCAGCAGGGTCATCGCCGCATGCGTGTGTGCATTGACCAGTCCGGGCACCAGCACATGGTTGGCGCGCACCAGGTGCTCGCGCGGCTCAAACTCGGCCAAAAGCCGCGAGGTGGCACCGACCGCGGCGATCTGTCCGTCCTGCACGGCCACCGCATGGCCGCGCAACGCCACGTTCGCCGGCGCGATGGGCAGCACCCAACGGGCCTCGATCAGCAGGTCGGCGGGAAGTTTTGCGGGCATCTTCGGTCGGGGCGCGGCGGAGCGGGGGTATATGGTACCATTCCGCTTTCATCCAACGCCTGCGCCGCACGACAGACCTGCTGTAGATGAACGAAGTTGCCCGTGAAATCGTGGCCGTCAATCTCGAAGACGAGATGCGGAAGTCCTACCTTGACTATGCAATGAGCGTGATCGTCGGGCGCGCGCTGCCCGACGTGCGGGATGGGCTCAAGCCCGTGCACCGCCGCGTGCTCTACGCCATGCGCGAGCTCGGCAACGACTACAACAAGCCTTACAAGAAATCCGCCCGTATCGTCGGCGACGTGATCGGTAAGTACCATCCGCACGGCGATACCGCGGTGTACGACACCATGGTGCGCATGGCGCAGCTGTTCTCCATGCGCTACATGCTCATCGACGGCCAGGGCAACTTCGGCTCGGTGGACGGCGACGCCCCGGCGGCCATGCGCTACACCGAGGTGCGCATGTCGCGCATCGCGCACGAGCTGCTGGCCGATATCGACAAGCAGACCGTCGATTTCACGCCCAACTACGACGAGTCGGAGACCGAGCCGGCGGTGCTGCCGGCGCGCGTGCCCAACCTGCTGATCAACGGGCAGACCGGTATCGCGGTGGGCATGGCCACCAATATCCCGCCGCACAATCTCACCGAGGTGATCAACGCCTGCGTGGCGCTGCTCGACGATCCAACGCTGGCGCTCGCCGCGCTGATGCAGCATGTGCCGGGGCCGGACTTCCCCACCGCCGGCATCATCAACGGCGCGCAGGAGATCGCCACCGCCTACCGCACCGGGCGGGGACGCCTGTCCATCCGCGCGCGCGCGCATTTCGAGGACATCGGTAAGGGCGAGCGGCAGGCCATTGTCATCACCGAGCTGCCCTACCAAGTCAACAAGGCGCGGCTGCAGGAGCGTATCGCCGATTTGGTACGGGCTAAGGATATCGACGGTATCTCCGAGATCCGCGACGAGTCGGACAAGGACGGCATGCGCCTCGTCATCGAGTTGAAGCGCGGCGAGGTGGCCGACGTCGTGCTCAACAATCTCTACGCGCAGACCCCCATGGAGACCGTGTTCGGCATCAACATGGTGGCGCTGCAGGACGGGCAGCCCAAGCTCCTGTCGCTCAAGGAGATGCTCGAGGCCTTCATCCGCCACCGCCGCGAGGTGGTAACGCGCCGCACCATCCACGATCTGGCGCGGGCGCGCGAGCGGGCCCACATCCTCGAGGGTCTGGCCGTCGCGCTGGCCAATATCGATGAGGTGATCGCGCTCATCAAGGCCGCGCCCACCTCCATCGAGGCGCGCACCGCGCTGCAAGCGCGAGCGTGGCCGGCCGGCATCGTGCCCCAGCTGCTCGAACGGGCGGGCGCCATCTCGACGCGGCCGGCGGGGCTGGCCGCAGAGTTCGGTCTGAACGGCGGCGGCTACCACCTGTCCGAGACCCAGGCCGAGGCCATCCTCAACATGCGCCTGCACCGCTTGACCGGGCTCGAGCAGGACAAGATCATTGCGGAATACAAAGAACTGCTGGATCGCATCCGCGATCTGGGGGACATTCTCGCCCGGCCCGAGCGTTTGACGCAGGTCGTGCGGGGCGAGCTGATCGAAGTGCGCGACGCCTACGGCGATGCACGGCGCACCGAGATCAATCGCGACCATCTGGACCTGAGCACGGAGGATTTGATCGAGCCACAGGACGTGGTGGTCACTCTCTCGCACGCCGGGTATGCGAAGTCGCAGCCGGTGACTGAATATCAAACCCAACGGCGCGGCGGACGCGGCAAGGCGGCCACCGCAGTCAAGGACGAAGACTTCGTGGAGAAACTATTCGTGGCACACACACATGACACCGTGCTTTGCTTCTCGAACCGGGGCAAAGTCTACTGGCTCAAGGTCTACCAGCTCCCCCAGGCCGGACGCGGCGCGCGCGGCAAGCCCATGGTCAATCTCCTGCCGCTCGAGGAGGGCGAGAAGATCAACGCGCTGCTGCCGGTGAAGGAATTCGACGAGCAGCACTCCGTCTTCATGGCGACCAGCCAGGGGACGGTGAAGAAAACCCCGCTGTCGGCGTTCTCGCGGCCGCGCACCACGGGCATCATCGCCATCGGTCTTGAGAACAACGACCATCTGGTGGGCGTGGGACTCACCGACGGACATAAAGAGATCATCCTCGTCACCAGCGAAGGCAAGGCCATCCGCTTCCCCGAGTCGGACGTGCGCTCCATGGGCCGCGAGGCGGCCGGCGTGCGCGGCATCAAGCTCGGCGAGGGTAAGGAGCTCATCGGACTCATTGTCGTGGGCGAGGGGCATATCCTCACCGCCTCCGAGAACGGCTATGGCAAGCGCACACCACTCGAGGATTTCCCGGTGCACGGGCGCGGCGGCCAGGGCGTGATCGCCCTGCAGACCAGCGAGCGCAACGGTGCCACGGTCGCGGGCCTGCAGGTCACTCCCGGGCAGGAGATCATGCTCATCAGCTCTACCGGGACTCTTGTGCGCACGGCGGTGGATGAGATATCGATCGTCGGACGCAACACGCAGGGCGTACGGCTGATCCGCCTCGGCGAGGGGGAGCGGCTCACCGGCATCGAGCGGGTGGAAAGTTTCGAAGGCGAGGAGGACGTGGCGCCGGCGGAACCCGCATGACGCACATTGAGCTCGATGTTGGGCGCAGCCCATGACAAGAGTATTCAATTTTTCTCCAGGGCCGGCCATGCTGCCCCTGGAAGTGCTGGAGCAGGCTCGCGCTGAGCTGACCGACTGGCAGGCCTCGGGCATGTCGGTGATGGAGATCAGCCATCGCGGCAAGGCCTTCACCGCCTTGGCCCAGGAAGCGGAGGCCTCGTTGCGGCGGCTGCTGTCGATTCCCAACAACTATCGGGTCCTGTTCCTGCAGGGTGGGGCGACGGCCCAGTTCGCCGCCATTCCGTTGAATCTGGCGACGCCCGAGTCCACTGTCGACTACGTCAACACCGGCGCCTGGTCCAAGAAAGCCATCGGCGAGGCCAAGCGCTACTGCAAGGTCAATGTGGCCGCGGACGAGGTCGCGTCGAACTACAGCACCGTGCCTCAGACTCTGAAATTGACGCCCGGCGCGGCTTACGTGCACTACACGCCCAATGAGACCATCGGTGGGGTCGAGTTTCCCGATGTGCCGCAGACGGGCAATGTGCCGCTGGTGGCCGATATGTCCTCGACCATCCTGTCGCGGCCCATCGATGTGTCGAAATTCGGACTCATCTACGCCGGCGCGCAGAAGAACATCGGGCCCTCGGGTCTGTGCATCGTCATCGTGCGCGAGGACCTCCTCGGCCGCGCGCGTCCCGGCACCCCCTCCGTCTGGGATTACAAGGCCATGGCGGAGGAAGGCTCCATGCTCAATACCCCGCCGACCTTTGGCTGGTATATCGCGGGTCTGGTGTTCCAGTGGATCGAGCGGGCAGGCGGACTTGCGGCCATGGGAGAGCGCAACCGCGGAAAGGCCGAAGCTCTGTACCGGGCCATCGATGAGTCCGGCTTTTATCGTAGCCCCGTTGCGAAAAATTGCCGCTCCTGGATGAATGTGCCCTTTCTGCTGCCTACGCCCGCAATGGAGGCGGCGTTTCTGAGCGAGGCGCAGAAGGCCGGGCTCACCAATCTCGCCGGCCATCGCTCGGTGGGTGGACTGCGCGCCAGCATCTACAATGCCATGCCGCCTGAGGGTGTCGATGCTCTCGTGGCTTTCATGCGCGATTTCCAGAAGAGTCATTCATGAGCGCACGCTACCGGATCCAGACCCTCAACAACATCAGCGCGCGCGGCCTCGAGCGGCTGCCCGCCGATCGCTATGAGACCGGCTCCGAGGTCAAAGAGCCGCAGGCCATCCTGGTGCGCTCGGCTGACATGCACAGTCTGCAGCTGCCCGCCTCGGTGCTGGCCGTGGGCCGCGCCGGCGCTGGCGTCAACAACATTCCCGTCGCGGCCTTGAGCAAAAAAGGCATTCCGGTATTCAACGCCCCCGGCGCCAATGCCAACGCCGTGAAGGAGCTGGTGCTCGCGGGCCTCTTTCTCGGCGCGCGCAATATCTGCCAGGCCTGGGCGTTCGCCCACTCGCTGACCGGTGACGATCACGTCATCGATGAGGCGGTGGAGAAGGGCAAGAAGAAATTCGTGGGCTTCGAGCTGCCGGGCCGCACGCTCGGCGTGGTGGGACTGGGCGCCGTGGGCGTCGAAGTCGCCAACGCCGCGCTCAGCCTCGGCATGAAGGTCCTGGGCTACGACCCTTTGATCACCGTGCAGCGCGCCTGGCAGCTGTCCTCGCAGGTGGAGCAGGCGCTGTCGCTGGACGACCTGTTCGCGCGCTGCGATGCCGTCTCGGTTCATGTGCCGCTCAATGCGGATACCCGCGGCCTGGTGAACGCGGCGCGCCTGGCGCTCATGAAAAAAGGCGGCATCGTGCTCAATTTCGCGCGCGCCGCCATCGTTGAGGAGACCGCGGCGATCGCCGCCCTCGAGAGCGGCCGGCTCAATGCCTACGTCTGCGACTTTCCCAGCAACGCGCTCAAGGGCCATCCGAAAGTCGTCGCCCTGCCGCATCTCGGCGCCTCCACCGGCGAGGCCGAGGAGAACTGCGCGGTGATGGTGGCCGAGACCCTGCGCGACTTCCTGGAGAACGGCAATATCCGCCACTCGGTGAATTTCCCCGAATCGGTGCTGCCGCGGGCCCCCAACTCCACCCGGTTCGCCATCGCCAACTGCAATGTGCCGAACATGGTGGGGCAGATTTCCACCTGCCTGGCGGGCGCAAACCTGAACATTGCCGACCTGCTGAACAAGTCCCGCGGCGAATATGCCTATACCCTCATCGACACGGACGGCACGGTAGGCGAAGATGTGGTGGCGCGTATCCGAGGCATCGAGGGGGTGCTGGCGGCGCGCATCGTCTGAAGCGAAGGATATGGGTCGCAAGCCAGTTCCGCCGAAACAGCCGCCGCTCGATCTCGCCAAGGTGCGCTCGCGCATCGACGCCGTCGATGACAGCATCCATGCGCTGATCAGCGAGCGGGCGAAGCTCGCTCAAACCGTTGGGATCTCCAAGACCAAAGAAGGCCGCACCGTCGATTTCTATCGGCCGGAGCGCGAGGCGCAGGTGCTGCGCAGGGCCAAGGCGCGCAACAAGGGCCCGCTGCGCGACGAGGAGGTGCTGCGGCTGTTCCGCGAAATCATGTCCGCCTGCCTCGCACAGCAGGAGCCGCTCAAGGTGGCCTATCTCGGCCCCGAAGGCACTTTCACCCAGACGGCCGTGCTCACCCATTTCGGCCACTCGGTGCGCGCGCTGCCGCTGCCCTCCATCGAGGAGGTGTTCCACGAGGTGGAGGCCGGCAACGCCGACTTCGGCGTTGTGCCCATCGAGAACTCCACCGAGGGCACGGTCAATAACACCCTCGACCGCTTCTTGAGCTCGCCGCTCAAGATCTGCGGCGAGGTGGAGCTGCGCATCCATCATTGTCTAATGGGCAGGATGAGCTCGCTGCAAGACATCAAGCGCATCTGCTCCCACCCGCAGGCCCTGGGCCAGTGCCGCGCATGGCTCGAGGAGCACCTGCCCGATGCCGAGCGCGTTCCGGTGTCGAGCAACGCCGAGGGCGCGCGACGAGCGCGTGACGAGCGCGGCACCGCCGCCATTGCCGGCGACACAGCTGCCGAGGTGTACGGACTCAAGATTCTCGTCTCCGAGATCGAGGACCGGCCCGACAACACCACGCGGTTTTTCATACTGGGACGCAAGCTCTTCGCGCCAAGCGGCGACGATCGCACCACGCTGCTCGTTTCCACCGCGCACACCGACGCCTCTGGCGCGCTCTTCCGTCTGCTCGAGCCGCTCGCCAAGCACAGGATCAGCATGACGCGCATCGAGTCGCGTCCCTCGCACCGGCGCAAATGGGACTATGTGTTCTTCATCGATGTGCAGGGACATGTGCAGGACAAGCCACTGGCTGCGGCATTGGCGGCCATCGAGCGGCGTGCCTCGCTGTTTCGCGTGCTGGGCTCCTATCCGCGGGCCGTGCTATGACGATGCAATATCGGGTCACACCCGGCGGAGCCATCCGCGGCGAGATCAATGTGCCCGGGGACAAGTCCGTCTCGCATCGCGCGCTGATGCTAGGTGGCATCGCCGAAGGCGACACCCGCATCAAAGGCTTTCTGGACAGCGCCGACTGTCTGGCGACCCTCGCGGCCTTGCAGAATCTGGGTGTGAGCATCGAGCGGCCCGGTCCGGGGAAGGTGCTGGTCCACGGGGTGGGCATGCACGGCCTGCGTGCACCCGCACGGCCGCTCGACATGGGCAATGCGGGAACCGCGATGCGCCTTTTCATGGGGCTGCTGTCCTCGCAGAAATTCAACTCCACTCTGGTCGGCGATGCCTCACTGTCACGGCGTCCCATGGAGCGCGTGGCGGTGCCGCTGCGGCTCATGGGCGCGCAGATCAAAACCCGCAACGATTGTCCGCCGGTGGAGATCGAGGGCGGAGCCAATCTGCGCGCCATCAAGTACGACCTACCGGTGGCCAGCGCGCAGGTGAAATCGGCCATTCTGCTGGCAGGGCTGTGCGCCGACGGCCGCACCAAAGTCCTCGAGCCCGCCGTGACTCGCGATCACACCGAGCGCATGCTGAGCGCCTTTGGTGTCGAGGTGCTGCGTTCGCGCAAGGCGCTGGCCATCGGTGGCGGCCAAATCCTGCACGGCACATCCATCGATGTGCCGGGCGATTTCTCCTCCGCGGCCTTCTTCATGATCCTGGGGTGCCTTGCCTCGCAGGAGGGCATCGTGCTGCGTGGCGTGGGGATCAATCCGACGCGCACGGGCCTGCTCGAGTTGCTGCGCAAGATGGGCGCGGATGTGCGCATCCGCAAGCACGTGGACACCGGCGCCACGGGCACGCGAAAGATGGCCACCGCATTCGGCGGCTCGATCGGCGAGACCACCCGCACCATGCCGGCGCTCGAGCCCACCGCCGACATCGAAGTGCGCGCCAGCAAGCTCAAGGGCATCAAGGTTCCCGAGAATCTCGTGCCGCTGGCCATCGATGAGCTGCCGATCTTCTTCATCGCGGCGGCCTGCGCGGAGGGGGAGACGCTGGTGCGCGGCGCGCACGAGCTGCGCGTGAAGGAAAGCGACCGGCTGGCGGTGATGGCGGAGGGGCTGACGCGCCTCGGCGTGAAAAACGAGCTGCTGCCGGATGGCATCTGGATCGAGGGCGGCAAGGGTTTCAAGGGCGGGCGGGTGGACAGCCACGGGGATCACCGGGCGGCGATGGCCTTCGCGGTGGCGGCGTCGCGGGCGGAGGAGGCGATCGAGATCGACGATGTGGCCAATGTCGCGACGTCATTCCCGACGTTTGTTGAGGCAGCGCGGGCGGTGGGACTGGGAGTCGAGCTGGCTGGTGCCGAGTCGTAGATCGTAGGCTACGAATCTAAGACCCGGTACCGCTCAATGATTTACGACACCCTGATCGATTCCACCGCTCTTCTTCCTCGCCTTCACGACCCCGCTTGGAGCGTTATCGACTGCCGCTTCGAGCTCGTCCGCCCCGAGGCTGGCCGCGAGGCGTACCAGCGGGCTCACATCCCCGGCGCGCACTACGCGCACCTCGATGAGAACCTGTCCTCGCCCATCACCCCGACCAGCGGCCGCCACCCGCTGCCGGACATTTCCCAGCTCGCCCAGCGCCTCCGTGAATGGAGCATCTCAAACGATACGCAAGTGGTGGCCTACGACCAGGCTAATGGCGCCTTCGCCGCGCGGCTGTGGTGGCTGCTGCGTTGGTTGGGCCATCGCAAGGTGGCCGTGCTAAATGGCGGGTTGCAAGCCTGGCTCGCGGCTGGCTATCCCGTCGATGCAGAGCTTTCCGCGCCCGCAGCCGCTCGCTTCGAGCCGCATCCGCAGGCCAATGCTTGGCTCACCACCGATCAAGTGCAGCAACAGCTCGCCACAGGCGGTATCACGCTGATCGATGCCCGTGCTGCCGACCGCTTCGCCGGCCGTAACGAGACCATCGATCCAGTCGCTGGCCACGTGCCGGGCGCGCGCAACCGGCCGTTCGCCTCCAACCTCGACGCGCAACAGCGCTTCCTGCCTGCGAACGAGCTGCGGCAACAATGGCTCGAGGAGTTGCGCGGCAAGAGTCCCGGTCAGGTGGTCGCAATGTGCGGCTCGGGCGTTACCGCCTGTCATCACCTGCTGGCGCTGGAGGCGGCCGGGTTACCCGGGGCGCGCCTCTACGCCGGCTCCTGGAGTGAGTGGATCCGCGATCCCGCACGGCCGGTGGCCACGTAGCGCGATCCGCCACCGGCTAGAATTCACCGATGGCATCCACTTCAACCTCACCTCCCATCGTCACCATCGACGGCCCCAGCGGCTCGGGTAAGGGCACCATCAGCCGCGCGGTGGCCCGCCATGCCGGCTGGCACCTGCTCGATAGCGGCGCCCTGTACCGGCTGGTGGCGCTGGCCGGCCAGCGTCACAGCCTTGCCCCAGAGGACGTGGAGGGCCATGCCCGTCTTGCCGAGCACATGGATGTCGATTTCCGCATCCAGCCCAACGGCAGCGAGCTGATCTGCCTTGGGGGCCGGGATGTCACCGTCGAGGTACGCTCGGAGGCGGGCGGGCAGGGCGCCTCGCGGGTGGCGGCGTGGCCGCAGGTGCGGGCAGCCCTGATGGAGCGCCAGCGGGCCTTTGCGCGGCCTCCGGGGCTGGTGGCGGACGGCCGCGATATGGGCACCGCTGTATTTCGGGAGGCGCGCCTCAAGATCTTCCTCACGGCCAGCGCTGAGGAGCGGGCGCGCAGACGCTATAACCAGTTGAAACACAAGGATTCGGGTGTTAGCCTAGCCGGCCTTTCGCGCGAGATCGCCGAACGGGACCTGCGGGATTCGACCCGAGCCGCAAGCCCCTTGAAGCCGGCGCCCGATGCTTTGGTTCTGGACTCGAGCCATCTGTCGATTGAGCAGGTGGTCGGACAGGTCCTGGAGCTGGGGCGTGCCCGCGCGTTATGGAAATAAGCGATCAGGTGTCGGCCAGGCAGGATGTCGGCCGGTTTTAAATCCACTCCGGACTTTTGGAATCGAGTCCGGCTCAAGCGCGGAATTCCGCGCGAAGTGAAGGTATGACAGAAAGTTTCGCCCAGCTTTTCGAACAAAGCCTCGCCAACCAGCGTATCCGTCCCGGCATGATCCTGACCGGCCTTGTCGTGGATGTGACCCCCGATGTGGTCATTGTCAACGTCGGCTTGAAATCCGAAGCCGTCATTCCTCTCGAGCAGTTCAAGAACGAGCGCGGGGAGATCGAGGTCAAGGCCGGCGAATCGGTCGAAGTGGCCCTCGACTCGGTCGAGGATGGCAACGGCGAAACCCGCCTGTCCCGCGAGAAAGCCAAGCGCGCCCGGACGTGGACCCGTCTTGAGACCGCGTTCAATAATTCCGAGATCGTGACCGGCATCATCACCGGCCGGGTCAAGGGTGGCTTCACGGTGGAGATCGAGCATGTGCGGGCCTTCCTGCCCGGCTCGCTGGTGGATGTGCGCCCGGTGCGCGACACCTCCTACCTTGAGAACAAGCCGCTCGAGTTCAAGGTCATCAAGCTCGACCAGAAACGCAATAACGTGGTGGTCTCGCGTCGCGCGGTGGTCGAGCAGGAATTCTCCGCGGAGCGCACGGCGCTCATGGACGGCCTGCAGGAAGGCGCGGTGGTCAAGGGCTCGGTGAAGAATCTCACCGACTACGGCGCGTTCGTGGATCTCGGCGGCATCGACGGCCTGCTGCATATCACCGACATGGCCTGGAAGCGCGTCAAGCATCCTTCGGAAGTGGTCAAGGTGGGCGATGAGATCGAGGTGCGCATTCTCAAATTCGACCGCGAGCGCTCGCGTGTCAGCCTGGGGCTCAAGCAGCTGGGAGCCGATCCCTGGGAGAACATCGCGCGGCGCTACCCGCCCAACACCCGCGTGTTCGGCAAGGTCACCAACATCGCCGATTACGGCGCCTTCGTCGAGATCGAGGACGGCGTCGAGGGTCTGGTGCACGTTTCGGAGATGGACTGGACCAACAAGAACGTCAACCCGGCCAAGGTGGTGCACACCGGCCAGGAAGTCGAGGTCATGGTGCTCGATGTGGACGAGGAGCGCCGCCGCATCTCGTTAGGATTGAAGCAGTGCAAGGCCAATCCCTGGAAGGAGTTCGCCGAGAACTACAACCGCGGCGACAAGGTGGCCGGCCAGATCAAATCCATCACCGACTTCGGTATTTTCATCGGCCTGTCGGGCAACATCGACGGCTTGGTGCACCTGTCCGACATCTCCTGGGACATGCCCGGTGAGGAAGCGGTGCGCAACTACCAGAAGGGCCAGCAGCTGGAGGCCATGGTGCTGTCCATCGACCCGGAACGCGAGCGCATCTCGCTCGGCGTGAAGCAGCTCGCCAAGGACCCTTTCTCCGGCTGGATCGCCGAGAACCCCAAGGGCAGCATCGTGCGGGGCAAGGTGAAAGAGGTCGACCAGCGCGGCGCCGTGATCGATCTCGGCAACGGGGTCGAGGGGCAGTTGCGGGTGTCGGAGCTGGCGCGCGATCGCATTGAAGATGCGCGCACAGTGCTCAAGGAAGGCGAGGAGGTCGAGGCCAAGTTCATCGGTCTTGACCGCAAGACCCGCACCATCTCGCTCTCCATCAAGGCGAAAGAGATGCACGAGGAAGCCGAGGCCGTCTCGAGCTACCGCTCCGAGCAGGCCCCCTCAGGCACCAGCCTGGGCGATCTTCTGAAGGAGCAGATCGGTTCCGAGCGCGGTTGAGACCTTGTGACCAAGTCCGAGCTCATCGAGATCATCGGCGCGAAGCAGAAGCATCTGCCCGCGAAGGATGTGGAGCTCGCCTTGAAACAGATCCTGGAGATCATGAGCGATGCGCTCGCCGACGGTGAGCGCATCGAGATCCGCGGCTTCGGCAGCTTCTCGCTGCACTTCCGTCCGCCCCGTCAGGGGCGCAACCCCAAGACCGGCGAGGCGGTGGCTCTCTCCGGCAAGTATGTTCCGCACTTCAAACCCGGCAAAGATTTGCGCGAGCGCGTCAACGACGGCGCCGATCAACCCATTCGCGATTAGGAGAGACCCGATGAGTCTGCGGCCTGCCATTCGTACGGCGGTGTTTCCTGTGGCGGGGCGCGGCACGCGCTTTCTGCCGGCCACCAAGGCCAGCCCCAAAGAGATGCTGCCGGTGGTGGACAAGCCCCTGATCCAGTATGCGGTGGAGGAGGCGCTTGCCGCCGGCGCGCGCCGCCTGGTGTTCATCACGGGCTCCTCCAAGCGCGCCATCGAGGATCACTTCGACTCGGACCAGGAGCTCGAGCACATGCTCGAGGCGCAGGGTAAGAGCGACCTTTTGAATTCCATCCGCAGCGTGCTGCCCTCCTATGCCACCTGCATCTACATCCGCCAGGCGGCGCCGCTGGGTCTCGGGCATGCGGTGCTGTGCGCGCAGCCGGCCGTGGGCGTAGAGCCTTTTTTCGTGCATCTGGCCGACGATCTGATCAAAAGCGAGGTACCTTGCCTCAAGCAGATGGCCGAGGTGTATGAGGCCAAGCGCTCGAGCGTGCTGGGGGTGGAGGAGGTGCCGCGCAAGGATACGGACCGCTACGGCATCGTGGCGCTCGAGGCGAACGGCGCGCCCACCGCGCGCATCCGCTCCATTGTCGAGAAGCCCAAGCCCGCCGCGGCGCCGTCCACCCTGGCTGTGGTGGGCCGCTACATCCTGACGCCGGCGGTGTTCGAGCACCTGGAGAAGATCGGTAAGGGCTCGGGCGGGGAGATCCAATTGACCGACGGGATCGCGGCGCTGATGCACGAAGAGGCGGTGTATGCGCACCGATTCACGGGCAAGCGCTACGACTGCGGCAGCAAGCTCGGGTATCTTCAGGCCACGGTGGAATACGCGCTGGCGCACCCGCAGCTGGGCAAGGATTTCCGCAGCTACCTTCAGGGCACTCGCAAGTCATTGCGCGGGCGGCGGCTCTAACCCCTTGGAGTAGAGCACGCGGCCGTCGTTGCAGACGAACACCGCGTCGATGCCGGGGATGCCGGCCAGGATCCGCAACGCCTCCTCCGGTCCCACCACAAAGGCGGTCTTGGACAGCCCATCGGTTTGCGTAGCCGTGGGTCCGAGAATGGTTGCGCTGCGTACCTTGCTGGCCGAGTGCCCGGTATGCGGGTCGATGATGTGGTGGTAGCGCACGCCGTCCTCATCGAAGAACCGTTCGTAGTCGCCCGAGGTGGAGAGCGCGGTGTCGATGAGGGGGATGCGCGTGACGACCTTGGCTCTATCGTCGGGATTCTGGATGCCCACCACCCAGGGGCGGCCGAAGCGGTCGCCGATGATGCGGGTGTCGCCGCCGGCGGTCACGGCCGCGTGGGTGACGCCGCGCGACTGCAGAATGGCAATGCCGCGATCCACCGCATAGCCCTTGCCAATGCCACCGAGATCGATGCGCATGCCGGGCCGCTCGAAGCGGACGGTGTGGTGGGCGGGGTCGAGCAAGATGTGCCGCCAGTTGACCCAGGGCAGGGCGGCCTCGATCTGCGCTTCGGTGGGTCTGACATGCTTGCGGTAGTTGTAGAGGTAGCCCACGCTCGCATAGCTGATATCGAAGGCGCCCTCGGTGATCTCCGAGAAGTGCAGTGCCTGGCCAATGAGGTCGAAGAGCTCGGGGTCAACGGGCACGGGCTCTAGGGCGGCGCGGGCGTTGATGCGGGAGATCTGGCTGTCGGGCTTGTAATGGCTCATCAGGTCGTCGATGCGGTGCATCTCGGCCATGACGGCATCGATGGCCGCCTCGCCCCGGGCTGCATTGTCCTGCCACAGCTCCACGGCGATCCGGGTGCCCATGATGGCCTCGGTGCGTTGGTGCCAGGCCGCATTAGCGGGCATTACGGCGCAGCAGGCCAGAATAAGGCAATGAACCCCCTTTATTGGTAGCATGTCTGTCAGCGTCATGAGCACTCCGTCCACCGTTCTCGACCCCTCGGCCGACGCCCGGCGAGCCTACCGAACGCGCGAGGCGGCGGGTAGGGAATTGTTGATCAGTCTGGGCTCGCTGCTTGCGATTGCCATCATCGTCCAGTCGATCTACGCCACGGTGATCCGCCCGCGAGCCGAGGTGCTCATCGCCCAGTCGGCCGCGCAGGCTGCGCTGCCCAAGTCCCCCGGCCGGCAGCTGCAGCTGCGCTCCATATGGGTGATCCTGAAAGACTACGAGCAGGAGACGGCGCTCATCCTGGCGTTCTGGTCCTTAAGCCTCATTGTGCAGCAGGGGCGCGCGGTGGCGCGCAACCGGCGCCTGCTCGAGAAGGACTATATCGACGTGGGGGACAACCGCGTGCTGCTACCGGAGGATGTGCGCGCCTATGGCCGGCCCATCGAGCAGCTGCCGGGGGAGGAGCAGCGCATGTTTCTGCCGCGCGCGCTCATGGTGGGATTGAACCGTTTCGGCGCCACGCGCAGCGTGCAGGATGCGGCCGAGGCCGTGATCGACGAATGCGAGTTCGAAGCCTCGCGCATGGATGCGCAGCTGTCCATGGTGCGCTTCACCGCCTGGGCCATTCCGGCCATCGGGTTCGTGGGCACGGTGCGCGGCATTGGGCTGGCGCTGCAGGATGCGCAGAGCGCGCTGCGGGGCGATATCTCCGGTGTGACTCTGGGCTTAGGGATCACCTTCAACGCGACGCTGGTGGCACTGACCTCGAGCATTTTCGTGATGTTCTGCCTGCACCAGCTGCAGCAGGCGCAGGACCGGCTGGTGCTCGACACGCGCACTTATATCGACCGGCGGCTCATCAAGCATATGCGGGTGAGCTGAAAAAAAGTCCGAGACTCACAGTCCCGGAGGGTGTATCCTCAAGCACCTATGCCCAAAGCCATTGCCGATCTCAGCCGGGGCGGGATCGCCGCCGCTGCATTCGGTCCGGTGCTGCGCCGCCTGCGCAATGAAGCCAGCCACACCCAGACCACGCTGTCCGTTGCCTCGGGCGTGGACCGCACCTTCATCTCCCAGCTCGAGCGCGGCATCCGCCAGCCGAGCCTGGCGGTGTTCATCGACCTGGCGCGGACTTTGGAGCTGGACCCGGCGCGGCTGATGACTCTCACGCTGCGGGAGATGAGGGACCGCCGCCGCTCCTAAACCAGCGAGGCGCCCTTGGGTGCGCGTACCACCGCGGTGCCCGCGATCTTGTCGTGCCACGCCTGCTTGCCCTGATCGAAGGCAATCCAGAAAAAGCCCAGGCCGGCGATGGCCAGCGACAGAAAGCATCCCAGCGCGCGCACGATGGCCGTAGGCCAGTCCACCGCCCGCCCATCGAGCCGCACCACCTTGAGGCCGCAGATGATGCCGCCGATAGTGGAGCCTTTGAGCTTCCACATGATGGCGCCGTAGGTGGCGAGTACCAGGAGCTCGATCTTCCCGGCATCGCGTACCAGCGCGAGGATGATGCCCACCAGCACGACGTCGAGAAACAGCGCGCCCATGCGGATCCAGAAGCCGGCGCGGGGCAGCGTGGCCGCATCGCCGGCGGGGGGTGCGGCGGGCGCCGGCGGCTCGGCTGGCGGTGGAGCGGCCGCCGCTTCGGTCGCGCGATGACGCTGCGAGGTGAGGATCAGCGTGTAGACCACCACGCCGAGGCCGAGAATGCCCAGCAGCTTGTAGACAATGAAGCCCACGAACGGCACGAGATACAGCACCGTGACAATGGCGCCGCCGATGAGCACCGCGATCGCCGTGTGAGGATGACCCAGGAGCCGGCCGATGCGCTGGCCCAGCCAGGCGAGCATGGCAGCCTTGCCGAAGAGGCTGGCGATGAAAAGCGCAATACCCAAAATGGGTATGACGGCGATGCCGATGACCGTGATGCACAGCAGTACGAAGAGAATGGGCGTCAGCAGCAGCGCCAGCAGTGCTGCGAGGAGGGACCGTCCCGGCTGCTCCTCGAGCGTGCGCACGCAGCGGTCGATGCCGTCCCGGAACAGCAGCGCGAGGAGAATGTAGAACGCCAGGAAACCCAGCGCCAGTATCCAGGCCCACGTAAGGCCCGGCCCGATGCCGAGCGGCCGGCCGAGCATCAGGCACTGACGGATCCAGGGATGCAGCGCCTCAAAATGCGGGGACAGTCCGCCCAGGACATTCTGCACGCCGCCATGGATCACAGCCGCCGGATCGCGTTTGAGATCGCCGAGCACGGCCACCACATCGCCGCCGACCACGGCATGCGGCCCGAGCTCCACGTTGCCGAGCACGGCCACGGCATCGCCGCCGATCGGGCTGTCCACATATACATTGCCCAGCACGGCCACGGCGGCATCGCGCACCGGCCCGGTCACGCGGGTATTGCCCAGCACCGACACCACCGCATCGGAGACCTGTCCGGCGCTGGTGGCGGAGCCGAGCACGGCGACCACGGAATTCGCGCTCTCGCCGGCGGCGAGCGTGGCGTCGTGGCCGATGGCGACCACATCATTGGTGCTGTCGGGGACATTGACCTCGAAGTCCTGCTCCTGCGCGGCATCGGACTCGATCTTGGGTGTCTCGCTCGGCACACCGGCCTCGATTTTGATCTCGGCGGTGGGCGGTTCCTCCGCGGGAATCGCCACGGTGAACAAGGTGAGCAAGGTCAGGAGAAAAGTTTTCATAGACTCTCCGCAAGGAAACCCCTGACTTCAGTCAGGGGAGGAATTATGTCCTCGTCGTGTTCTGGGACCATTTAAGACTGGCACCGTAAGATTCTTGTGATGTATAGATATACAGTATATCCTGTGAGCCGTGGTCGACATACTGAACAAATGCCTCTGGGGCGGGCACCTGTGGTCGCCGTCGTACTACGTGGGGACGACTGGCCACGTGAGCGCTGAGACGATCCGCCGCTACCTCGAGCGATCCGAACACATCACGAAGAGGCGTTAAAGCATGCTGCGCACGGCCTCGATCCGCCTGGACACCACAACGCAGCAAGCGGCTGCGCTGTCCGCGCTGCGTTCGGCATACGCCCAAGGATGCAACCGCCTCGTTCCATGGGTTCGTGAGCATCGGCTGTGGAATCGCGTGGGGCTGCACCAGCGTGCTTACTCGATGCTGCGCGCGAGCACACCCTTGGGAAGCCAGATGTGCTGTAACGCCATCTTCTCGGTCTGCAAGGCGTACAAGGCTCAGAAGGCGCTGGGGAAGATCAAGAAGGACGAACCGGTCCCTGAGATCCGCTTCGAGCGCACGAGCGTGCACTACGACAAGCGTACCTATTCGCTCAAAGGCGAGGCCGTCTCGCTCAACACCCTCGGCGCTCGCATGGTGGTTCCCCTGGTGTTGGGTGAGCACCAGCGTCGAGTCCTTCAGTCCGGCCAGCCCAAAGAAGCCGAGCTGCTCTGCCACAAGGGAGTGTGGTACTTCAACTTGGTCGTAGAATCTAAAGATCCACACATGCGGCCATCCGGCCCAGTGCTGGGTGTGGATGTCGGAGAGAACACACTGGCTGCTACCAGCACGGGTAGGGTCTGGGGCGGTGAAGCTCTGCGCCATCGGCGCGATCGATACCTTGCCCTGCGTCGCCGTCTTCAGTCCAACGGCAGCCAGAGCGCAAGACAGAGGCTCCGGCAGGTCTCCGGCAAGGAGAGGCGACGCGTGAAACACGTCAATCACGAAACGAGCAAGGCGATCGTGCAGGAAGCGCTCCGGGCGGGAGTGGCCAAGATCCGCATGGAGGATCTCACCCACATCCGCCAACGCATCCGAGCCGGCCGGCGCATGCGTGGCCGGCTCCATCGCTGGGCCTTTTGGCAGTTGCAGACCTTCGTCGAATACAAGGCCCGCGCCGCCGGTATCGCCGTCGAGTACGTTGACCCCGCCTACAGCAGTCAGACCTGCTCGGCCTGCGGTGGCTTGGGCAATCGTCTCAAACATCGTTTCGTGTGCGCACAGTGTGGTATGCGGGCGCACGCCGACTTGAACGCAAGTCGAAACCTGGCCCGCATTGGCGAGAGTGCCCTCTCGCCAAGGGCGGCTGTAAATACGCCTGATGTGGGGAATGCGGGCCATGCTCGTGTTCTACAATAAAACCTTCAACTTCTGTCGAGGGTTATTTACCGTTCGATACTCAATGCTCGATAGGCAAGGGCGCCGAGCCCGAAGAGCGCGGCGTACAGAATGCCGGCAAACCCCAGGGCGCCGGCGATCCAGTTGAAGGGCATGACATGCAGCGCATGGTGCACGTGCGAGGCGCTCCAGGCGGTGGCCTCCAGGGACAGTTTCGCAAGTCCCAGGCATAACACCACGAAGGCCACGCGGCCAAGTAGCGGCCAGTGCATGAAGCCGCCGCGCGCCGCGCGGCGCTCGATCTCATTCAGCACATTCACCTGCAGGGAGCGCGGCGCCTTGCGCGGCGGCAGCTCGGCGAGCGTGCGGCCGATCAATCGTTCCAGCTTGCGGTCGTTGGATTCCATCATGACAGTACTAGTGATTGGGCAAGTGCGAGGCGTCCGCGCAGGATATCAGTCTTGACTTTCGACAGGCTCGCGCCCAATTGCTCGGCGATCTGCGTGTAGGACAGCTCCTCGAAATGATAGAGCACCAGCGGTACGCGCTGGTGTTGCGGCAATTGCGCCAGCGCCCGCTCGATGAGCGCGGCACGCTCGGCGCTGTCGATCTCGCCCAGCACATCATCCGGCGCCTCGAAATTCACTTCGATGGGATCGTCGTCCTCACCACCGTTCACGTGCGCCAGCTCGGAGAAGAGCCGCCAGCGGTTGCGGTAGCGGTACAGGTGATTGATGGCCGCGCGCCGCGCCACGGTCTTGAGCCACCCCCCGGCCGTCGGGCTGCCGCGCAGCTGCTCGAAGCTCTCGAAGGCCTTGAGAAAAGTCTGCTGGGCAATATCCTCGGCCTGCTGGTCGTTGCCGGTGAGGCGGGCCGCGGTCGAGAAAACCATGTCCTGATAGGCGCGCATGAACGTCGCAAATTCAGCCGAAAGTGTCGGGCTCGAAGCTGGGTTTGGCACGGGCGTAACAGTCGTTTAGGCCCAGAACACCGCTGGCGGCGGAAAGTTGCAGCGGGTTCTATACCTGTGCCCACGGGCGCGCAACCGTCGGGGTGGCCCGACGGCGGATATGCCCCGCTTCTATCAGCGGTTGTCTTGTTGATCGTCGCGCCGGCCGCCATGAGGAGGCGGCTCAGGCTTGGACTGCGGCCTGGGCTCCGGCCGATGCTCCTGCGCGGCGCGACGCTCGGGCGGCGGTTCCACCGCCGGGCGGCTGGCTTGCGGAGGACGATCCACCTTGGGTGGCGGGGGCGGAGGCGCCGCGATGGGCCGCGGCGGCTGCTCCCGCGGCATCTCCACGCTCGGCCGATCCGCGGTGATCTTGCGGGCGGCCTCCGGCGAAGGGCGGTCATCGCGCGGCGGTTGGATGGGGCGCGAGGGCGGGGGCTGCGACTGCGGTCGCGGGGGCACCGGTAGATCGCGCGGCCGGTCCGATCCATTGGGGCGGTCTGACCTCTCGGGGCGGTCCTGTCTCATGGGCTGCGTGGCCTGAGGTGGCCTGTCATTGCGACGTTCCTCGTTCTGATCTCGCTGGATCAATGGCCGGTCGTCGCGGTGCTGCTCTTGCCGTATCACCGGACGATCGTCGCGACGTTCCACCGTGGGCCGCTCCGTTTGAACGGCGGGCCGATCGCTTTGCGTGCCGTGCAGTGGCATGACCGGACGCTGCTGCGGACCTTGCGGAACGCGCCGCTGAATGGCCTCCTGCCGCTCCTGCACCCGCGGCGGCGGGCGCACCACCGCTCCCGGCCGCGACGCACCCAGCATGCTCTCTCGCTGCGGCGTGATTTTCGGCGGCGCGGCGCTGGCACGCAGCGCCGTCACATCACGATCGTTCAAACGAATCGTATTGCGTCCCACAGGCTGCGCCGAAGTGAAAGTACGTTGCGAGACTGCCGTCACCGCGCCCGGCGCGTGCTGATTCACGTAGCGCACGTTGGTGACACGATTGTTATAGACATTGTTAATGTACGTGTTGTTGACGATGGTCGTGTTCGTCACGTTGACCCGCTGTACGTAACGTTCGCTCACCCGGTTGCGCGGCACATAGACTTCGCGCGGCCCCAGCGGAAACCAGCCCACACCCGGTCCGCCACCCACGGTCACTGAGATACTGGTGCCGCCGTGTCCGCCACCCACCCAGGCGACGAGCGCGGGCGCGTACACGGGCCGCACATGCCGCGGTCCCGGCACCCAGCACCAGCGCGAGCGCGCATAGGCCCACCGGCCGTAGTGAAACGGCGCATAGCCCCAAGGCGCATCGTCCACCCAGGTCCAGCCCCAGGGCCCGATCCAGATCCAATGTCCGAAGCGATAGGGCGCCCAACCCACGGCTACTGTGGTCGGGTACCAGACATTGCCGTAGTCGGGGTCTGAACCCCAGGTGCCATAGTCATCGAGGTCCTGGTAGCCCACCACCTCCGGCGCCACATACTGCGAAGACACGGAGCGTTCATCGCGGCGGTCGCGACCGGTGGACCAGGCGTCGAAATCATCCATGGGCGAAAGACCGTGCACATCCGCGCTCAACCGGTCTGTGCCCGAGAAGCTGCCCTCCTGGTTGTCGCTCAGCGAGAACCGCTGGCCATTCCCGGAGATCTCACTCTCGCCGCGGCGCACGGCGACCCGTGTGGAATTGCCGTCACCATCCACCGAGATGCGGTACTGGCCGGGCCGCACCAGGGAGACCGTGGCATTGGGCGTGTCGACCTCGACGCTTTCCCCGCGCTGCAGGTCGCGCACGTTCACGGCCACCGTGCCGTCGGTGACATTCATCTGCAGGGTCTGGTCATCGAAGCGGGCGATGGAGAAGCCGGTGCTCTGATCCACGTGCACGGTGGCATCGCCGGCCTGCAGCTCCGCGCGCGACTCGCGATCCACCCACACCTTGTCGCCGCTGGTGAGGGGGCGGTTGAGGACGGCGGCCGCCCAGTCCTCAGTGCCCGCGGGCTCGATGGAGACATTGCCCTGCAGGTAGCTCAGGCGGGCGGCGCTGTCAGGCGGATCGGCCGCATCGGGCTCCTGGGCGAAGGCGAGGCTGCCGCCCAGCCACACGGTCAGGGAAAGAAGGAGGGGAATGCCGGGCCTTTTCATGAACGGATCTCCACGTACTGGGCGCTACTGTGAGCCTGTGTAGCTGAATGTACAGTGAAGAACGCGTAATGAGGAGAATGGCTCCCCGGGCGGCGCTGGAAAAGAGGTGCCGACCCCGCTTGTCGGCACCCACCCGTTATCGGCTCAGGGCCGTCGCCGGACTGCTGATAATGACCTCCACGCGGCGGTTCTGCTGCCGGCCGGTTGCGGAGCCGTTGTCGGCGACCGGGTCACTCTCGCCCTTGCCCGATGCGGTAAGCCGCATGGCGCCGATACCCTGTCCCACCAGATAGGACTTCACCGAGTCGGCGCGGCGCTCCGATAGCCCGCGGTTATAGTCCTCGCTGCCCATGCTGTCAGTGTAGCCTTCGATGGTGACGATGCGGTCCGGATACCTGCCGAGGAAGGCGATGAGCTTGTTGAGATTGCCGGTGGCGCCTGTCTGCAAGTCGGCCTTGCCGCTCGTGAACAGCACATCGCCCAGCGTGAGTACCACGCCGCGATCCGTGACTTTGGCCTGCATCTCATCGAGCTGCCGTTGCAGTTCCATGGCTTGCTGGTTCGAGCTGCCGGCACTCGCGTTTGCTGCATCGGCTTGCGCATGCGCGGCATCGGCTTCGCGCGTACGGGCATCGAGGCGGGCGCTCTCACGCTGCGTGCTGAGCGCGGCGCGCTGGTCCTCGGCAAAGCGGGCCTCAGCCAATGCCCGGGCCGTGTCAACTTTCCGGTCGGCCATATACACCCTGTGCGCCGCCAGCGGCGCATTGATTTCCGGCGTCTCCGCGGTGCGTACCGCGGCATCCGCTTCCTTGATCGCTTCCGGCGCGCGGCTGCCGAGGTTCGCATCCGCCTGCAGCTGCGTCAGTTTGCTGCGCGCCTGCGCAGCGCCTGCCGGTTTGACGGGCGCGGTGGTGCAACCGGTGAGCAGCGCGGCCGCCACGGCCGTCGCGATCAGAGTCTTATTTGTCGTATTCATGGCTTATCTCCGGCATTGCGATGCATTTCCTCAATCAGGGTTCCGGTGCTGCGCTTCATTTCTGTGTTCACGATGCTGGCTTTAGCCGACGCGCTCTTTGCAGAGGCGAGCTCGGCCTCGGCGCGCGACTCATCGGCAAAGCGTTCGGCGCTGATCATCTTTCGCCCCGCAACCTCCGTATTGGCAGAGGCGAGTTTGGTGCGCGCCTCGCTCAGTTCCCCGGGAGCATAGCGGCTGGCCTCGTCCCGCTCGGCGCTGGCGATGGCCTGCTGGGCGGCCTGCAGGCTTGTGGTGGGCACCGGTGGCGTCGAGGCGCACGCGGCGAGGAGGGACACGCCCGTGAGCGCGGCTGCAATATGCAAACCCGAGCCACGGTGTGTTGAGGGTCTTGGATTCATTTTAAGTCTCTGCTGGGTGGAAAGATCGAGTGTGCACGGTCACACCGGCGCGGTCGGTGCGCAAACGTACATAGGGTGCGATCGGCTCAATCTTCTCTGGGCAGCCGGACGGTGAACTCGCTGCCGCGCCCCGCGCCGGCGCTCGCCGCCATGACGCTGCCGCCGTGCAATTCAACCAGATCGCGCACCACCGCAAGACCCACACCCAGTCCGGATTTGGACCGCGGATCGCCTGCATCCGCCTGTTTGAACAGATCGAATATGTGCGGCAGGGCGTCGGCTGCGATACCGATCCCGGAATCCCGCACGCGGATGACCGCCTGGTCTTTGCGAATATGTACCCATACCGAGAGCTCACCGCCCGTGTCTGTGTATTTCGCCGCGTTGCCGAGCAGATTCACGAACACCTGTTCCAGGCGGCCGGGATCGGCGTACAGCCACACCGGCGCATCGGGCGACTCCGTGGCCAACCGGTGATGGCGTGCGCTGATGTCCGGCGCGACCGTCTCGATGGCATTGTTCACGACGACGCGCAGATCTATACGCTCGCGATGCAGTTGCACACGGCCGTTCGTGATTCGCGAGACATCCAGCAGGTCATCGACGAGCTGCGTCATGCGGAGCGCCTGGCGTTCGAGCAGTATTTGAATTTTTTGTCGCGTGGGGGTCTCGTCGGCCTGACGGCTCAAAAAGCGCACTGCGTTGAGGATCGATGCAAGGGGGCTGCGCAGCTCATGGGAGACCACCGCCAGGAATGGATCGGTGGGGGGATGCGGCCAGTTCGCCCCGCGCGCACTGGTCAGCGGCACTGCTTGATGACTCATATGTCCCCCGAACCCGTTCTTTTCCAAGCGAAAGTGCGCGAAGTGTACGGCCGGGCTGCAGCTGCGTCGGTGCGGCTGCGTACACAAGAGCTTCAGTGCATCGGGCGCATGTGCACCAGTCGGTCGGTCTCTTTTTTGACAACGCTGTAGCACTCGCAGGACAGCTCCTCCAGGCGAGGCCGGTCCAGTACCGTAATCTGCCCACGGCTATAACGGATCACGCCGAGTTTCTGCAGCTTACCGGCGGCGTCGGTGACCCCTTCACGGCGCACCCCTAGCATGTTGGCAATCAGCTCCTGGGTCATGGTCAGCTTATTGGAGGACAGACGGTCGAGCGAGAGCAGCAGCCAGCGGCACAGTTGCTGGTCCACCGAGTGATGCCGATTGCAGACGGCGGTCTGGGCCATCTGGGTGATCAAGGCCTGGGTATAACGCAGCAGGATATGCAGCATTTCCCCATGGCGATTGAATTCCTCCTTGAGCCGCATGCCCGTCAGCCGGTAGGCCGAGCCGGCGCTTTGCACGATCGCCCGGTTCGTGGTGGTTTCGCCGCCCATGAACAGTGCGACGCCGATCGCGCCATCATTGCCCACCACGGAGATTTCCGCCGATGCGCCGTCTTCCAGGACGTACAGGAGCGAGACGATCGAATCGGTCGGGAAATAGATGTGGCGCAGCGCGTCGCCGGACTCATAGAGAACCATGCCGAGCGGCAGCGAGACGAGCTTCAGGTGCGGATACAGCCGCTCGCGTTCCGCCGGGGGTAGGGCATCCAGAATGTGATTTTGCTGTGGACTGGGGGTTTCCGGCATCCTGGGAGTGTAGTCCTTTGACGGCAACTATGTACTGGAGCGTACAGAGGCCTGCGGCTGCATCCATTGGGCGAATTCCCAGGCCTCGAGCGGCCGGCTGAAATAGTCGCCTTGTCCCTCAGGGCAGCTCTGCGCCTTCAGGAACGCGAGCTGTTCCCGCGTTTCCACGCCTTCCGCCACGATTCGCATATGCAGGTTCCTGCCCATGCCGATGACGGCGCTGACGATGCTGGCATCGTCGGCATTCGTGGTGAGATCGCTGAGGAATGACCGGTCGATTTTCAGGATGTCGAGCGGGAAGCGCTTGAGATAGCTCAAATTCGAGTAGCCGGTCCCGAAGTCGTCGAGCGCGAGTTGCACCCCTACGTCTTTGAGGGCCCACAATACGGTGGCGGTGGCTTTCGAATCCTGCATCAGGGACGTTTCGGTCAGCTCCAGTTCCAGATTGCATGGCGCGAGTCCCGTCTCGGTGAGGATGGCTCGCAGGCCGCCAACGAAATCCGGTGCGCGCAGTTCCACCGCGGAGACATTGATCGCGACGCGCAGCGGCGGCAGACCTGCGTCCTGCCAAGCCTGGGCCTGGCGGCAGGCTTCGCGCAGCACCCACTGGCCTATCGGCACGATGAAGCCGCACTCCTCCGCAATCGGTATGAACCGCGCGGGGGGCACCAATCCGCGCTGCGGATGATGCCAGCGGATGAGCGCCTCGACACCGACCAGCGCGCCCGTCTGCAGGTTCATTCGCGGCTGGTAGTACAGCACCAGTTCCTCGCGCTCCAGGGCGTGGCGCAGACCGTCTTCGAGGGCCTGCCGCTCCATCGCGCGCAGGTTCATCTCCGGCTCGAAGAACCGGTAGCGGTCGCGCCCGGTATCCTTGGCGTGATACATCGCAAAATCCGCGTGCTTCATCAACGTTTCCACCTCGGTCGCGTCGTCGGGATAAGTGACGATGCCGATGCTCGCCGTGAGGTGCAGCTCGTGCCCATCGATGCAATGCGGCAGGCGCAGCGCCAGAAGTATCTTGTCCGCACAGGCGGCTGCATCCTGTGCATGCGCCACTTGTGAGAGCAGGATCACGAACTCATCGCCCCCCTGACGGCTGACCGTATCCGAGCCGCGCACGCAGGCAAGCAACCGCTGCGCCACCGATTTTAGCAGGCGGTCGCCGATATCATGCCCCAGCGAGTCGTTGATGTGCTTGAAGCGGTCGATGTCCAGGAACAGCAGCGCGAGTTTTTGCCGATGGCGGTGCGCCAGGGACAGTGCCTGCATCAGCCGGTCATTCAGCAGCACTCTGTTGGGTAGATCGGTGAGACTGTCGTGCTGGGCGAGATGGGCCATTCTGCCGGCCAGCGCCCGCGCGGCGCTCACGTCGTGAAACACCATGACGGCGCCGGTCACCTGTCCGCGGCGGTCGTGGATGGGGGCGGCGGAATCTTCGATGGCAGTCTCCACTCCGTCGTGTCGGATCAGCACGCAGTTCTGGGTGAGCTCGACGGTTTTGTTTTCCCGGATCGCAAGCTGCAGGGGATTCGGCACGGGTGCGCGAGTCGTGGCATCGACGATCTGGAACACTTCCTCGAGCGGACGGCCCGCCGCCGCCGCCCTGGACCAGCCGGTCATGCTCTGGGCCACCGCATTGAGATAGGTCACCCGGCCGTGCACGTCCACGCTCACGACAGCGTCACCGATGGAGTTGAGCGTGACTTGCGCGCGTTCCTGCTCGGCGAACAAGGCGTCTGCGTGCGTTGCGCGCTCGAGCATGCCCCGCAGGACCCTCGGCAGCAGGCGCAGGAAGTCGGCCAGCACCGTCCTCATCGACACGTCCCGTTCGGTTTTCAAGCCATTCAAGCAGGGTTCCCATGCGGCAATCTGTACGGTATCCGACATAGGCTTGAGTTCGCCAGCGCACCGAAAACCCACCGCACGCCGTGTACAAGCGCTGCGATGGCTCGCGCACCGACTCTCTATCCGTACACCGCCGCCAATCGGCTTCTCGGGGCGTTGCCCGATCGAACCCGGCGACGCATTCTGGCGAGCTGCGATCTCGTCCAGCTCGCTTTTGCCGCCGTGCTTTGCGAGCCGGGCGAGCGGATTCGCCACGTTTATTTTCCGATCGGCAGTGTCATCTCCCTGGTGACGGTGCTTGAGGACGGCCCGCGGCTGGAGGTGGGTCTCGTCGGGAACGAAGGCATGCTCGGGACGGCTCTCATCCTGGGTGTGAACATTTCGCCGCAACATGCTGTTGTGCAAGGCTCTGGTGCGGCGATGCGAATGGACACAGCGGCTTTTCGCCGTCACTGCGGCGAGAGCGTGGCATTACGACGTGGGTTGAACCGCTACGTCCACGTGCTGATGAGCCAGCTCGCGCAAACCGCGGCCTGCACCCGCTACCATTTCGTCGAGGCGCGTCTCGCCCGGTGGCTGCTGATGACCCGGGACCGGGCTCACTCCGACCGGTTCCGCCTGACGCACGAGTTCCTGGCCTACATGCTCGGCGTACGGCGGGTCGGGATCACCCAGGCCGCAAGCTCGCTGCAAAGGCGCAGCCTGATCGATTACCGCCGCGGTGAGATTGTCATTCTGGATGCGCCGGGTCTGGAGAAGGCCTCGTGCCGGTGTTACCGGGAGGGGAATGCAATGTATGAACGGGCTTTGGGGGTCGGTACGCTAGCGCACGGATAACCCGGGCAGCGGCGAGCAGGCTTGCGCCATATGTCCTATTCCAAGCTCAGCACTGGCGCGCCTGGTGACGCTGGGCGTCCCAAGATCCCAGAGCAGCCGAGGCTGCACGATGAGCGTCAGCTGTGCGCGCGATTCGCCAAGCCGTCAATGCCGCGTGCCCTGTGGCAGCTGGGCAGTACCCTGCCGCTTTTCGTACTGCTGTGGTCGCTGATGGCTTGGAGCATCGAAGCGGGCAGGGCGTATGGCTGGACCCTGTTGCTGGCGTTGCCTGCCGCCGGCATGTATGTGCGGCTCTTCATCATTCAGCACGACTGTGGTCACGGCTCGTATTTCGCGGCCCGGCGGGCCAATCAGTGGCTGGGCGCCTGTCTTGGGCTGATCACGCTCTTTCCCTTCGGCTACTGGAAGAAGACCCACGCCGTCCACCATGGCACCTCGGGGAACCTCGACCGCCGTGAGTTCGGCGACGTTCGCACGCTCACGGTCAAGGAGTACCGGGCGCTCTCCCGCTGGGGACGCTTTGTCTACCGCTGCTACCGCAGCATGCCGGTGCTGCTGGGAATCGGGCCGGCGTATCAGTTCGTCATCAAGCACCGGCTGCCCTTCGATCTGCCGCTGTCCTGGAAAAAAGAATGGACCAGCGTGCTGCTCAACAATCTGATGCTGCTGATCGCCGCGGGTGCGTGCGCCCTGCTGCTCGATTGGCGCGTGCTGCTGCTGGTGCATCTGCCCGTGGTGCTCATCGCGGGCGCGTTGGGTGTCTGGCTCTTTTACGTGCAGCACACGTTCCTGCGCGCGTACTGGGTGGGACAGGCGCAGTGGGATTATCACCAGGCCGCCGTCGCGGGCAGCTCCTATTACGATTTGCCACGCGTGCTGCACTGGCTCACCGGCAATATCGGCTACCACCACATCCACCACCTGGCGCCGCGCATTCCGAACTACCGTTTGCGCGCCGCCTTTGAGTCCAGTCCGCTGCTGCAGCGTGCGCCGCGCCTGACGCTGCGCAGCAGCCTCGCATGCGCCCGCATGAAGCTCTGGGATGAGGAGCGCGGCTGCATGGTCTGTTTTCCAACCCAGTCGTCGTCGGAGCAAGTGCAGGCCTGGGAGGACGAGGGCGGTAGAACGGCATCGGTCACCCAGCCACCTCGGATACTGATCGTCGACAACGACATGAGCTCGGCGGATTCGCTGGAGCTCATGTTGCATGCATCGGGCTATGCTCAGACGCGAGTGGCCTATTCCGGCCGCGCGGCGCTGGACATCGCCGCCGAATTTCAACCCACCATCGTCCTGCTCGAGCTTAATCTATTGGATATGAACGGCTACGAGATGGCGCAATCGCTGCGCGAGCACGCGCAAAATCACGCCTTGCGGCTGATCGCGCTCACGTCCAGTCGTGAGCACGCCGGTCGTGAGCTCGCCCGTGTGGCGGGGTGCGAGCGCTATCTTTTGAAGCCCGTCGCGGTCGCCGATCTGTTAGAAGTACTGACGATGGTGGTTTAGCTGTCCGGGCATCCAGTGCATCCAATCAAGGAGTCTACATTGAACATCAAAATAGTACGGCGTTACGATTTGCCGCGTTTGTTTCTGGCGGCATTGCTGATCGCCGCACCTGAAATCGTCTCGTCTCAGAACGGCACGGGCGCGATGCCTGCCAACGCTCAGGCGAGCCTCTATGGGAGCGGCTGGGAATGCTCGCGGGGTTTTGAGCAGACGGGCAAGGCTTGCCTCGCCGTCAAGGTGCCGGCCAACGCGTATTTGAATCCATCCGGCAACGGCTGGGACTGCAATCGGACCTACTCGAAGGCCGGTCGGGGATGCGTGGCGATCAAAGTGCCGGCCGATGCGCACGCGGCGGATGCCTACTTAAGCCCGGGATGGCAATGCAATCGCGGCTATCGTGAAACGCGCGGCAGCTGCACGCTCATCGTCGTGCCGCAGAACGCCTATGCCGTCGATTCATCCTACGGTCGTGGCTGGGAGTGCGCTCGCGGCTATCGTCTCGAGAACGCAAACCTCGATGGGGAAAACTGTGCCGCGGTGAAGGTGCCGGCGAACGGCTTTCTGGTACGCGCCGGGGACGATTGGGCCTGCGACCGGGGGTTTGCGAAACGGGGTAATGCCTGCGTGACGGTGGCAGTGCCGGCGAACGGCTATCTCAGCACGGCCGGAAACGAATGGAAATGCGAGCGGGGCTTCAGGCAGGAGAAATCGACCTGCGTGGCGCTGACGGTACCGGCGAACGCGTATGTGGATTATTCGGGGAACGAGTGGCGCTGTGCGCCGGGGTTTCGTAACCAGGGTGGGACGTGCGTGGTGAACTAAGTGGAGCCTGTCCCTTGATTATTGACGACCCGACGCGCTACCGATGGTTGCGGCGGTACTTTGACCGCATGAAATCGAATTTGCCAGGTCTGCAGGAGGGGTACTTCGAGGAGATTGCCAGAGGCTCCACTTACGAGAGGCTGGGCGTAGAGTTTCCGCACGACCCTGAGGCTGCGGCAGATGGATGCCATGCGCGTTTGATGTCGGACCGAGTGGCAAGTGACGCTCCGCTTGAAGCTTAGCGCACCGCCACCGTGTCTCGCTTCCACTGCGCATCCTGCCACCGACGGAACAGCACGAGAAGATCCGGTCGGCTGGCCTGTTTCTGCACCGCCAGGGTATCAAGGCTCAGCACCGCAAACCGCCGCAGAAACTGTCCATCCGCCTTGATCTCCAATGCCGTCAGCAGCCGGTCCGATCCCGGCACCCAGCCCGCGAGCTCGATATAGCCCAGATCGACGGCACTGGCGCCGGGCGGCAGCACGTCCACCTTCCAGCCGGTGACGCTCTGGTGGAATACCCACAGCTCCCGCCAGGTCTCGAGCGGCTGCACGGCCAGTGCCAGCGCGGTACCGGCCGCATTGGAGCTGGCCGAAGCCGCCCATACCGTGGCGAAAGTGCAGCGCCGCAACAGTGGGTTCCGGATATCGTGTCGCGCATCTTCCAGCAGCACACAGATCTCGCCGGGCGCACCGGATACCGTCTGCGCCCACAGCCTACCCGGCCGCTTCACAACGGGCTCGGCAGCCCAGCGCGAGCTGCCCACGCGCACGGCCGCATCGGTGTAGTCGATACCATCCTGATCGCTGAGCTCGGTTTTGTTGACCGCGGCGAGTTCCTCCAGCGCACGTTCTGCGGCCGCGTGGGGCGACGCACCGCGACGAGCCTGCGCGAAGGCGATGGCAGACCATACACCGGCGCGGCGAATGCGCAGACGGTTGCGCTGCTGCTCCGTCAATCCCGCAAGCGGCGGTCGGTCCAGCACCTGGGCGCGCCATAGATTCAATTGATACCGGTCGGTGGGTCCCAGATTCGGATCCACGCATTCATGGCGGGTCAGGCCAAGCGCCGCACGCGCGCTTTGCGCCGCATCCGCCGGCAGGGCCAGCGCGCGGCGGAACATTTCTCCGTCGTAGCAGATCTGCATCGCGCCGTCGCGCTCGAAGCTCCTCATGACAATGCCGTATTGGGCGGCTACTTCCAGATGCGCAGACACAATCGTCTCACTCAATGGACTCTGGTGAGTCGATGCGCGGCGAGCAAGACGGTCAGCTAGGGTGCCGAGCGCATCGAAGGGCTCGGCGGTCAGCGCCGCAGCCGGCACGGCCTGCAGATAGGCCGCCGCATAGCCTATCCCCAAAGCCTCGGCACCGGGCGTGTCGCGCAGAAAGCGCACCACGGACAGCAGCTCAGCCGACTGCGCAGGATCGAGCGATATCTCGCGCACCTGCGTCGCTTTAATGTAGCCCGCCCGCTCCCGTCGGTGGTCGTACACCTTGAGGTAGTCCATGCGCTGACCGCGCACTTCCAGCGCATCGCCCTGCCATAGCACGGCCTGCTGCGGCGCTGAGTCGCGCGGTGCCGCACGCAGAGCCGCCTGGTTTTGAGTCACCAGGGCCATGTGGGCCGCCGCTAGAGTTGCGATCAACATGATCTACTGTTTGGCGCCAAGCAGTGTGGAGCCGATGAAGCCGCCATCGGCCGGCGGTGGCGCAATGATCACCTGGATCTTGTCGGAGAGCTTGTCGGCCAGGGTCTTTTGGATCAACAGGGGATGGGTGGTGATCAGCGCGCCCTCGCGTTCCATCTGGTCGCTGTTGGCCTTGCCCACCTTCTCCAGCCGATACACCTCGGCATCGGCGAGCTTCTGGCGTGAGTCGGCCTCTCCGGCGGCCTCGATGCGGCGCGCCTCGGCGGAGCCTTCCGCGGAGCGGATGCGAGCGACCTTCTCCGCCTCGGCTTCGAGCCGGCGCTGCTCGATCTGCTTCTGCTTGAAGGGCAGCACATGCTGCATGGCTTCCTCCTGCGCGCGGGCGGCGATCACCTGCTCTTGGGCGGCGGCTTCCGCGGCCTTCTGCCGTCTCACCTTATCGGCCTCGCCGTCGAGCGCCGTCTCCTTGACGCGTTTGTCCTTGAGCTCCAGGGTGTAGCGCATTTTCTCCGTTTCGAGTTCCTCCGCGAGCAGCCGGTCCATGCCGTTGCGGTAGTCCTGTGGCAGATCCACCTTACCCATCTGCACACCGCGCAGCAGGATGCCGTCCGCCGCCAGCTTGGGCGCCAGCTCCTTCTCGAGGGTGCGCTGAATCTCGGCGCGCTTGCTGGAGAAAATCTCCCGTACCGTGTAGCCGGCGAAGAGCCGGTAGATCACGCCCTGCACAATGGGCTGCACAATCTCGCCCGAGAGGTCATCGGGGAAGTCGCGTGACAGGCTGGCGATGCGTCTGCGATCGAGGCAAAAGCGCACGGTCAGATCCACGCCCAGTGACAGGCCTTCCACCGATTGAAAGGGCGATGGCCCAGTGGCCGTGACGCTCTCGAGCGGTCGATAGATCTGGTCGCGAGTGGTGAAGCGGCGCACGTGGTGCAGGCCAGGCACCACCAGTACGCTGCCCTCCTCGAATTGCGTCGTGGTGCCGGTGAGGAGGTTGCTGCGCACCACCACTTCGCCGTGCTCTACGGACTGCAGCGGCGGATGCTTCCACAGTCCGTAGCCACAGGCGCACAGAATTCCCACTACGAGCAGCTGGGCGCGAGTGCTGGCCAACGCTCCTCCAATGCGTTGCGCAGCGTGGGCAAGGAGTTGTCCGAGGCGGCGAAAGAGATCAATGATGGCTTGAAGTCGCGTGGACATGAAGGGGCTCCGGCGGCCGCGACGTTCCGGTCTACAGGAAACGTCGCGGCTGCGATCTCAACATTATTGATTATTGACGCTGGGCGACGGCTTCGGTTTTGGTGGGCTCGATACGCACCACCACCCGTCGGTCGAAGGCATAGCCATCGACATCGCCGTCGGCGGCCTTGGCTTCGGTGTCGCCGTGGGCTTCGACGGTAAGGCGACTGGCATCGAGTCCGGCGTCCTTCAGGACTGCCGCCACGGCATCAGCACGCTCCTTCGACAGCTTGGAGTTGAACTCCTCCGTGCCGCGCGGATCAGCATAGCCCGACACGCGCACCTGCGTTTCGGGCAGGGTGCTCGCGAGCGCCGCCAGTTTCTTGAGCTCATCGGAGGTCTCGGCGGAGAGCGTCGCGTCCCCGGTACGAAACCCCACCTGGGTCTCGAGCTCCGTGCGCAATTCCAGCCGGTGCGTCAGCTCCTCGCCGTGCGCCTCGAGCTCCATCACCGAGGCGTTGAGCTTGCCGCGCTCGGCATTGCTCTCGGCCAGCTGGGTGGTAAGCGTCGAGTTTGTGGCGGCCTGACGGTGGTAGCGATCGCCCAGCCAGGCGCCAGCGGCGGCGCCGAAAATGGCGCCAAAGGGTCCGCCCGCCAGCGCGCCGACGACGAGTCCGGTGCCCACGCCGATATTCTCCTGGCGGGATGCGGCCCGGTCCGCCGCCTGAGCGGGCAGGGCGGTGACACAGGCCGCCGCGACCGTCAGCGCCAGCGCCGATGTCTGTTTATTGAAAGTGCGAACGTTCATATGCTGTACCTCTGCGAGTGTGGGCTCGAGCACGGCGCTCTGGCCTCGATGCCAGTACAGCGCGGCGGGGCGGTAAATTCCGGGCGGCATTCAGTCAGGGGTGTGAAGAGTTGTGGCAGACTATGGCGCGGCTGCAATGTGCGGGTGGCACCGGTCTGCCAATTGCTTTAGGATCGGCTTATGACCCGCCTCATACATCATGCCATTGTGATCGCCGTTGTGGCGTTGCAGGTCTTGGCGCTACCGGCACTCTCCGCACCCAGGGCGACGCCACACTCCGCAGCCGCCTCCAGCAGCTGCCCGGATCAGATGGGGCAGGGTGATCACTCATGTCCTTGCTGCCCCGATGGGATCATGGTGGCAGGCTGCATGAGCCTTTGCACCGCCTTCGCGACGGGCTCTGGTATCGCCATAACCGCTTTACAGCCCGTTCCGGCCGCCTCGATTCCCTTTGACCCGATACCGGTCTCCACGCAGACCTACGCTCCGCTGGATCCTCCTCCCATTCGCTGATCGCTCGGATGACCCATCCCGAAGCGCTTGAAGCGCGCGGGGAGATTTCCGACTGATCCGGAGGATTTTTTATGAACCTACGATTGCGGTGCGCCCCGGGCGCACTGTCCTGTATGGCTGTGCTTTTTTCGTTTCCAGCATTTGCCAAGCCGATAGCCTTTGCGAACGGCACCACTGTGATGGCCGAGTATGGCGCGGGCACCATGCGGGAGCTGCAGGTCTTCTATGCTCCACGCTATTTTTTCTCGGCGGGCTTGGGACATATCGCACTGGATAGTGACATCGACGATCGAAGCCGTGACATTACCTATGCCCGCCTCAACTACCTTGTGAAGCGGTGGAATCTCGAGAGTGCCCAGGCCAACATCTTCACCTGGGGTAGTGCCGGTAGAGCTACGACTGGCGATGACGGCGCCGGGCACTTTGCCTGGAATACCGGGGCGCAGTTCGACTACGAGACTCGGCGCGTCTATGGCTCACTGAAGAGCGACTATTATTCGTCGTCCGCTTTCTCGCATCGCATCGACACCCTACAGCTGGGCGTTGCGCCCTATGCTCACGACTACTCGACCCTGGCGACCTGGTTCGTGGTGCAGGCGCGCCAGTATACGGGCCAGATCCACAACGGCACGGAAGTCGCCTTGCTGCTGCGTCTGTTCAAACGGGGTGCGTGGATCGAAGCGGGGCCGACCACCGACGGCAAGGTGCAAGCCATGTTCATGCTCAATTTCTGATTGGAGATACCCCATGCGTACCTCATACGTTTTGCTCGCCATTCTCGCCCTGCTCGACACGGATGCCCGCGCCGGCACCATCGAGATGAAGGTCAACGGCCTGGTCTGCGGATTCTGTGCTCAGGGCATTGAGAAGACCCTGCGGAAGAATCCGGCCACCGCCGATGTGTTGGTGAGTCTCGAAGACCGGCTCGTTGCAGTGGTGACCAAGGAAGGTCAGGACATATCGGACGATGAGCTTAAAAAGGCGCTCACGGCATCCGGCTACGACGTTAAAGCCATCGAGCGGACCGCAACGCCGCTTGCGGACATTCGGGCGCGACTCGGAAGGAAATCCCGATGAGCGATCCTCACGCCCGAAATGTCGGGCTCGCCTTCGGAGCCCTTCTGGCCAGCTCGACGACATTGGTATGCTGCGTCCTGCCTGCCGTGCTGGTTTCTATCGGAGCAGGGGCGGCGGTGGTCGGACTGGTCTCGGCCGTACCGCAGCTCGTCTGGTTGAGCGAACACAAGGTTGTGGTGTTCGGTACCGCTGCGGGACTCTTGCTCATCAGCGGCATCGTGCTGTGGCGAGCCCGGACGCTGCCCTGTCCGGTCGATCCGGTACTGGCGAGCAGTTGCCTGCGGCTGCGGCGTATCAGTCATGCGCTTTATGCAGCCTCGACGGTACTCTTTATATTGGGAGCCTCTTTTGCTTTTTGGCCGAGATGATCGCTCGGGTGCCAGCAGGCCACTGTAGGACCGATCGCTTACGCGGCAGCTTTTTCGCAGACCGAAATATGTCCTTGGCCTTGCCGCGCGGGATTCGAGACACATCCGGCTGGCTAACCCCTGCCCACGGATAGGTCGTGGTACGACTGATACGCGACGTTTCGGCGCCGTTCTTATTTCCAGGCTACCGCTTCCGTCCATGCTTCAGCGGCGAATGCCTCGGGTAACTTTCCCCATCGGAGAAATGCTTCGCCGAGGGCCTCGAGTGTGGCTTTGTCCGCCAGACCCGCCTGCAGAATCTGCTTGGCAAAGGCAGAACGGCTCGTCAGCGACGAAAGAAAATGCGCGTTCGCAATCCGACTCTCGGCCGTCTCCGTCCAACAGTCGTATGAGGCTGAAAGATGGAATCGGGAGAACCCCGCGTCCAGCAGCCAGCGTGGCTGATGGCGGCCGGCGTGAGGATCTCCGCCGTTATGGCGCAGGAGCTCGATAAAAAGGCCCGTGAATCGATCCAACGGCGGCGGCGCAGGCTCGAGGAGAAAGCCCCCGAAGTCGGCATGGCGGACGCCGAGCACTCCTCCCTCCTTGAGAACCCGGCGAATTTCCCGAAGCGCTCGCACCGGTTCGGCAAGATGCTCGATGACACCGTGGGAAAAGACGGCGTCGAAGGTCTCATTGGGAAAGGGGAGGGCCAGCGCGCTGCCCGTTTGAAAGCGGACATTGGTAACGCCAGCTCGGCTCGCCCGCTCAGTGGCATGCGCAATCTGGCTGGCTTCAATGTCAACGCCGATTGCTTCGGCGGGGGTGACAGCGGCAGCCAGGTCGATCGTAAGAGAGCCGGTGCCGCTACCGCAGTCCAGCAGCCGCATCCCAGGTTTCAGGTGAGGAAGAAAAAAGCGAGCGTGGGTGGATGCCCGGCGGCACGCGAAGAAGGACATGGTCTCCTGGTCATAGCCGACGGCATAGGGTTGGCTTTCTGGCATTCAGGTCTCCAGCGGGCGTAGATGCGATCGCCGCCTCGGCATGCACAGGATGATACGGCGATATCGACTGTCAGCCGAGTCCCACTGCTCGCGCGATGAGGAATAACCCTGTACCGACCACGACGGCCCCAATGGCCCGCGCGACGCGCTCACCGCCCGACGCGAGACGTTCGGCAGTGATGGCTGCCGTCACGATCGCCATCGCGCGCAAGTCCATGATACCAAGACTCATGAGGATGGCCGTCAGACCGGCGCAGCAGTAGCTGCAATGCAAGCCGAGGCGCAGGCCGTGTCGCCATGCCGTGCCGGCGTTTGCCTTCAATGTACAGCCGCGCGCGGGCTCCTCCCGGCAGCAGGCAAGGTGGCGCGCCTTCCACGCAGTGAGCTGGACGAAGCCGGCCATTAGCACCACCACACCCACCGCGATCGGTACGGCGCGTGCCAGCTCGGGCTGCCGCATCTCGATCGCCGCCAGCGCGACGCCCAGCAAGAATGCGGCCATTCCAAACACGGTCCAGACCAGCAAGTACCCGGCGCCCACAATGACAGTCAGCCGATCGAGTTGCGTGTTGCCGGTGCGGCCGACGGCCTGGCGGTAGCGCCACAGCATGGGCACCAGGGATGGCAGCATCATCGCGATCATCATCACGATCCACATGCCGAGAAACGAGACCGCGGCGCCGGGCCATGTCTGACCCGGCATCCGCATCCACGCCATCGACATTGTCCAGCCGCCAGGCATCGGCATCCCGCCCATCGCCGACATCGACGAGCACCAGGCGATGGTCACCGCCGCGCTGGCCGCGAAGAACAGTGCCGAGACGCCGAGGAAAGCTCGCTGCGAGGCTCGTTCAACAACCACGCTTCGTGACATCCCGCATTCCCCGGTTGTGCAACCGACGCCCATGACCCGCCTCAGGCCTTGGCGTATTCATCGTTGCGGCGCCACCAGACTCCTTGCTCGTTGCGTCCTAGCGGAGCGCGGTCGAGCCACTGGTACATGCCCCACAGGCCGTCGAGTCCGCGCGCGTAGGTCGAGTAGGTGTGGTAAACGACACCGTCCTTAAGGGCGAACGTGCTCATGCCCGGGCGATCGCGCAGGAACGTGGGCGCGTCAACCCCGCAGCCTTTCGCGATCTGCTTGGCGATCTCCGGCGGCTCCTTCTGGTCTATCGCATGAGTGCCGCGCTCGTAGTTGTATTCGACGCCGCCCGCGCGCTGCTGCTCCTCGGTGATCGAGACGTTGAAGTCGAAGTTGAATTCACCGTCGAATGAGGAGGCCCACGGGAACGTCCATCCCAACCGCTGCTTGTACGTCTGTAGTTTCGCAAGCGGCGCCCGCGACACGGCCGACAGCGTGACGTCATGGTTCGCCAGGTGCACGGCGAAGCCGTTGAAGCCGTCCGCGATCGCTGAGCAGGAGGGGCACCCCGCCTTGTAGTCGGGTCCGAACATGAAGTGGTAGACGAGAAGCTGCGAGCGCCCGCGGAAAAGGTCGGCCAGCGAGGCGCTGCCCTCGTCGGTCTCGAATCGATAGGTCTTGTCGATACGCACCCACGGCAGCGCCTGACGCCGCCGCGCCAGCTCATCGCTGCGCCGTGTGTGCTCCTTCTCCGCCTCGAGCAGTTCGAGCCGCGCGGCAAGCCATTCTTTACGGGTTCCGGTCATGTGAGTCATCGCTCTTCTCTCCAATGGTTGTGGTTCGTGAGATAGTCTAGGCACCGGTGACCGTAGGCGGGGAGTGACAAGTGTGACGGGATTCCGATGGACTCGCTGATCACGGCCGCGGCGCGTGCTCTCGCGGCGGGTGATCCCCTCGGCGCCTTGAAACGGGTCGCCCTGCGCGATGATGCGCCGGCCCTCGCGCTGCGAGGCATCGCGATGGCGCAGCTCGGCGATCTGATGCGGGCGAAGGCGCTGCTGCGAAGCGCCGCGCGAGCCTTCGGTGCGAAAGAGGCCGTGGCTCGTGCGAGGTGCGTGGTCGCCGAGGCCGAGATTGCGCTCGCCTCGCGCGATCTGGGCTGGCCTACGAAAGCGCTCGATGCGGCACGGGCGACGCTTGAAGCGCATGGGGACTGGGCAAACGCCGCGCATGCACAGTATCTGGAAATTCGGCGACTCCTGCTGATCGGACGCCTTGACGATGCTGAGCGAATGCTTGACGAGTTGGACCCCGCGACTTTCCCACCCGCCTGGAGGGCCGCCCACGAGCTGGTGGTGGCGGGGATCGGAATGCGGCGCTTGCGGATCGGGGGGGCGCGAACGGCGCTCATCCGAGCTGAGCGCGCAGCCCGCGACGCACGCATCCCTGCACTGACGACGGAGGTGGAAAGCGCAATACAGGCTCTGAGCGCGCCCGCCGCGCGCCGGATTGCGAATGGCGAGGAGCGGCTCCTTCTCCTCGAGGAAGTCGAAGCGCTGCTGGCCTCGAAGGCATTCGTGGTGGACGCCTGCCGTCATGTCGTGCGTCAGGCCGGCACGGTGATCTCGCTGGCGAAGCGGCCGGTATTGTTCGCGCTGGTACGCGCGCTGGCCGAAGCCTGGCCGCAAGACGTACCCCGGGACACGCTGGTCGCGCGCGCCTTCAGAGCCAAGCGTGCCGATGAATCCTATCGCGCGCGGCTGCGGGTCGAAGTCGGGCGGCTTCGCAAGGTACTGCGGGCGTTGGCCGACGTGAGCGCCACGAAGCGTGGTTTTGCGCTGGCGCCCCGCCGTTCGCGCGAGGTGGTGGTGCTGGCGCTGCCCATCGAAGCAGAGGAGGCTTCGCTGCTAGCCTTTCTCGCCGATGGCGAATCCTGGTCAAGTTCGGCGCTGGCGCTGGCGCTCGGAACCAGCCAGCGCACGGTGCAGCGGGCGCTCGATTCGCTCACCGCAGCCGGCAAGGTGCAGTCATTCGGCCGTGGGCGGGCGCGTCGCTGGACGGCTCCAGCGGTGCCGGGATTCACGACGACTTTGTTACTCTCCGCTGCGCTGCCGATTGACTAAGATATCAGCATGAACACATCAACTGCCGAGATCGTCCGTGAATACGGACCCTTCCCAGGCGCCGGCCACGTGCATGGCGTCTCGTATGACGGCCGGAACGTCTGGTTCGCATCCGGAGACAAGCTGAACGCCCTCGATCCCGCCAGCGGAAAAGTGCTGCGCTCGATCGATGTGGCCGCACATGCCGGAACGGCCTTCGACGGCCAGCACCTGTTTCAGCTTGCGGAGAGTCTGATCCAGAAGATCGATCCGAAGACCGGCCGTGTCCTCGCCACGATCCCGGCGCCCGGCAATGGAGGTGACTCGGGGCTGACCTGGGCGGAGGGGACGCTATGGGTGGGGCAGTATCGGGACCGGAAGATCCATCAAATCGATCCGCAGACCGGCGCGATTCTTCGCACCATCGAGTCCAATCGTTTCGTTACCGGGGTGACGTGGGTGGACGGAGAGCTTTGGCACGGTACTTGGGAGGGTGATGAGAGCGAGTTGAGGCAAGTCGATCCTGGTACGGGAGAGGTGCTGGAGAGGCTGCAGATGCCTGCCGGAGTGAATGTCTCGGGACTCGAGTCCGATGGCGGGGATCGTTTTTTCTGCGGGGGAGGCAAGACCGGGAAGGTTAGGGCGGTGAAGAAGCCTCAGCGGAAAGGATAGACGCTCATGGATACGTTTAAAGTCGGCGAGATCGCCATCTTCTGCAACCCCGCGAGCCCCCGGCACCTGGAAGAGTGCTGCGTCGTGGAGGGGCTGCAGCCCGGCAAGATCGTGGACGATGCAACGATGACGTGGCGGTCGGGCGAGTTCTATCGGGTCACGTTCGCGGGCGATGATATCCGGTATGCGGCGGAGCCGCATCAGTTGCGCAAGAAGCCGGGGCCGGAGGTGCCGCCATCCGCGAAGCGCGAGCCGGTCGGCTCCTGGGATGAATGTGTGTTCAAACCTGAAGAAGTGACGAGCTAAGCAAGCAGCCGCACAAGTTCAAGAAGCTGACATGAGCATCGACGCTTATGCTGTAATGGCATCAAGGCTCGTAACGCCATGCTCCAATATCAGCACCTTTACAAATCCTTCGATAATAAAGCGGTCCTCACCGATATCGACTTTATAGTACCGAAAGGCCGTACCCACGCATTAATCGGTTCCAGTGGCTCCGGCAAAACCACCTTGCTGAGATTGACCCTTGGGTCGATTCCTTTCGACAAGGGATGGGTGAAAATCGACGATCAGGCACTATTGTCGTTCACTCAGGCTGAGTGGGCCGATCGGATTGGCTACATGCCGCAGGATGGCGGGCTGTTTCCGCATCTCACCGGGGCACAAAACGTGTCGCTGGTCGCTGGGTTGAGGAAGTGGCCAAAACCTAAGATTAACGAACGTATTGAGGAGTTGCGCCGGCTGGTGGGACTGGACGCGGCCTTACTCAAGCAATTTCCACATGAGCTCAGCGGCGGCCAGCAGCAGCGCGTGGCCATCATGCGAGCAGCAATGCTGGATCCCGCTGTGCTGCTATTGGATGAGCCTATGGGAGCTCTCGATCCGCTTATCCGGCGGAATCTACAACAGGAGCTCAAGTCGATTTTTCACCGGTTGGGCAAGACGGTGCTACTGGTGACCCACGATGTGGGTGAAGCGGCCTTTCTCGCGGACTGTATTACGCTCCTGCACGAAGGACGAATTGTGCAGACGGGGTCATATCGCGAGTTGCTGGAGCGCCCGTCGGAACCGTTCGTGACTCAATTTATCAATGCACAGCGCGTTGCTCCGGATACGGCCCCCGCATGAAATCACTGATCTGCATCCTGCTCGCTACCGTCGTATTGTCGGCGAATCCGGCAATGGCTGGCGAGGCCGTGGTGGTGGGATCCAAGATATTCACCGAAGGTTACATCTTGGGCGAGATTGCGGCTCAGGCGATCGAGACCTCGACCTCGACACCCGTGAACAGAAAGCTCGGGATGGGCAGCACCGGCATCTTGTTCCAGTCGGTATCCAGCGGCGCCATTGACGTTTATGCGGACTATACCGGTACCCTGGCGGAAGCCATTATCAAAAGGCCGGACCTCAAATCGCAGGAAGAAATCCAACGCGCGTTGGCTCCGATGGGACTCACCATCTCCAGATCGTTAGGGTTCAACAATACCTACGCGCTGGCGGTGAAAAAGCCATTCGCCGCCCGGTACGGCCTGCATTCGATCAGCGACCTGGGTCGGGTGGGCACCTTCAGGGCGGCATTCAGTTACGAGTTCATGGATCGGAAGGATGGATTCAGGGGGCTGGTCGATCGCTACCATTTGAACCTTGACGCCGCCAGGATCAGCCGCATGGAGCACAGCCTGACATACCAGGCCATCGACGACGGCGCGGTGGATGTGATCGATGTTTACTCAACGGATGCCAAGATCGACAAGCTCAATTTGCAGGTACTGAAGGATGATTTGTCATTTTTCCCCTCGTATGAGGCCGTATGGGTGGCGCGATTGCCCTTTGTGGAAAAACATCCCACGGAGTGGCGGGCGCTGCTGAAGCTTCAGGGCACCATCGACGAGCGATTTATGCGCGCCATGAATGCACAGGCCGATATTCAGAAGGTGAGCTTCAGCGCGATCGCGGCGCAATTTCTCGGCGCCAAGGCTTCCCGTTCGGAAACTTTGTGGGGTCAGATTCTCATTCGCACCCGCGAACATTTATGGCTGGTCGCGATGTCGCTGCTGTTTTCGATCGTCGTCGGTATTCCCCTCGGGATTGCGGCCGTTCGATTCAAGGTGGCGGGGCAGGGCATTCTGATATTTAGCGCGATCGTGCAAACCATCCCCTCATTGGCGCTGCTATGCTTCCTGATCCCTTTGTTTGGAGTGGGGATGAGGCCGGCGTTGGCGGCGCTGTGCTTATATAGCCTGCTACCCGTTGTAGTGAATACATTCACCGGCATTCGTGGCATCAATCCGCGGCATCTTGAAAACGCCCGTGCCTTCGGGTTGAGCAGGCGTCAGGTGCTGCTGCGGATTGTGCTGCCGTTGGCGAGCCCAATGCTGCTGGCGGGCATTAAGAACGCCACGATTATCAGTATCGGCACCGCGACATTGGCCGCTCTGGTGGGTGCGGGCGGCTACGGCGCGCCTATTGTTTCGGGACTGTCGCTGAACGATGTGCCCACGATTCTCACGGGGGCAATACCGGCCGCGCTGATGGCACTATGTGCCTACGGCCTGTTCGAGTTGCTTGGCATGGTTATCATTCCTGCTGGGCTGCGCAGACGCCTCGTTGCCTGATACCATGGCCCTATGAAAAGCACTTCCTGGGCCTCACGCCTGACTTCCTTCTTACCCTCCGCCGTGCTCGCCATCTGTGGCGCAGGGGCCTGCGCAACACCGCTTACCGCCGCCGAGTCCTCACTGCCGGCGAGCATCACGGCCTGTGCATCGGAGACGGATTCTCTCAAGCGGCTCATCTGCTACGACAATGCGGTCGCGCGGGGGTCCAAGAACACCACCGCAAACACCGCCCCTTGCACGCCAACAAAGGGCGACTCAACCGTGCGCTCGAAGCACATCGAAGCGCGCATCGTCCGCATGGAAAATCACCCGGGTGAAATTGTCGTGCAGTTGGACAATGATCAGACTTGGCAGCAGTTACCCCAGGACGATGCAGTCGATCCGGGTCTGCGGGTTGGCGATGCGGTCACGATTGAGCAATCTTTCGGATCCTATTGGCTATCAGGGCACAAAGGTGCCGCCATCAAGGTCCGCCAGGAGAACTGACCACCCGGGCTCGCCGAATGGCTCCCCGGGTTGGACTCGAACCAACGACAAGCGGATTAACAGTCCGCTGCTCTACCGACTGAGCTACCGGGGAACGGTGGGTCTTCTTGGAAGGCGGCGGATTGTCCGGGAAGCCTCCCGGATCGTCAAGGAACGGAATCGCCGCCTTAAGCAGGCCCTCAGCCGATAGCCTTGGCCGCCGGAATCAGCACCTTCACCTGCTCGGCCAGGAGCCCCGGCCCGAAGGTCTTCATGCGGTCGAGGAAGAGCGCATTGATCTCGAGCCCCCGCGGGGCGAGGAGGGTCCCTTCGCCCGTGCGCACCTCCTGCATCATGATCATGCCGGCGGCCACTTGCCCCAGGGGCATCTTGCGCACTTCGCTTTGGCTCGAGCCGCTACCTACATGAGTGGCGAATTTCTCCACCAGATCGGCGCCGTAGCGGGGCACCCGGGCCCGAAGCTTCTGCACGGCCTCGTTGATGCCATTGCCCTGGGCGATGAGGCTGTCGTACTCGAGCACCAGGCCGAGAATGCGGGTGGCGAGGCCGATGGTGCCGTCCCCTAAGCGCATGACCGCCTCGTCGGGCCATTGCAGCGCCATCAGCACCTGGATCACGGGCTCCAGGCGCGGGATATGCTCGAGGAGGTTGATGGCGATCTTCGGCACGCCCTCGGCCAGGGTGGCCTCCTCGGGGGTGAGCTTCTGCCCGTAGTAGAGCTTTTCGCACAGCTCCACGGGCAGCGAGACATAGCCGATTTGCGAGAGCATGGCGGCCGCCTCGAGCTGCCAGAACTCCGGGGAGTCGAGCTTCGCGGCGAACTCCATGGCCAGGCGCTTCACCCGGTTGGCCCGGCCGAAGGCAACGGGATTGGTGATGGCGAGCACATCCACCAGCGCCTTGATACAGCCGAGCACGGTCTCCTGCAGGATCTGCCGCTCGGCGTTGAGCAGGCGATACTGGATGACGCCCGCTTCCAGGGCGGCTTTCAGCTGGTCGGGGGGGCAGGGCTTGGTCAGGAAGCGGAAGATCTGTGCCTGGTTGACCGCGGCAATGGCCGCATCGCGCCCGGGCTCGCCCGTGAGCAGCATGCGCGTGGTCTCCGGGTACAGCTTCAGCACCTGCTGCAAAAGCTGCGCCCCGTCCATGCCCGGCATGCGCATATCGGAGAGCACCACGGCGGCGCCGCGGATCTCCTTCAGCTTCTGCAGGGCCTTATCGCCGCTCAAGGCGGTGTAAACGTCGAAATCCTTTCGTAAGTGCAGTACCAGGCCCTCGAGTACGCGCGCCTCGTCATCGACGCACAGTACGCGCGGCAGGTTCGGTCGGCTCATGTCTCATCGGCTCCTGCGTCGAGGCTCTCGGAGACCCGGCGCGTCACTTCCGCCCAGTCCAACGGGGCGTTCAGGGTTGCGAGGTAACTGGCGTCAATTCTCGCATCGTCCGCGAGCTTTGTGTCGAAAGCGTGCGCTTCGGCGGGGTCGGTGAGGGAATGGGCGATGGCCACGGCCGACAGCACGTCGAATTCGGTCTGGGGCACCCGGCGGGGATCGTGATGGTAGGCCACCGCCTCGAGCACCGAGTGGGGCAGGCCCCAAAGGCCCAGCAGATAGGCGCCGATCTCGGCGTGGGAGGAGCCGATGGTGCGCGTCTCGGCCTCGTGCAGGGTAATTCCGTCCTTCTGCGCCAGCGCCAGCGCCTCGGCCAGCTCCTCCGGGCACTCCTGCATCAGCACCCAGTAGCCGATGTCGTGCAGCAGCGCGGCGAGCATGGAATCGTCGGCGATGGCGGTCTTGGCGGTCAGCGCCTGGGTGGCGTTCGAGACCCGCAGCACATGGGTCTGCAGGCGTTCCAGATCGAGGATGTCGGTCTTGGTGCTGGCCTTCCATTCGGTGAACACTTCGGCCGACATGACCAGGTTGCGGACGGCGGCGAACCCCAGGTAGGTGACCGCCTGCTCCACGTTGGTCATGCGGCGCGCGAGACGGAAGAAGGCGGAGTTGACGATCTGCAGCACCCGCGCCGCGATGACCGTGTCCGCGGAGACGATCTTGGCCACATCGTGCACCGTGACGCTTTCCTGTGCTAGCACATTGAGGAGCTTGGAATAGGTGCGCGGCATGGCGGGGAGCTTGCGAATGCGCCCGACGGTGGCGCGCAGCTGCTCGTTGCGCAGCAGCTCGTGCAATTTAAGCGAGCGCTCGATGGCGTTCTCCAGACGCGGCGACTCGCAGGGCTTGCTCAAGTACTGGTGCGCCACCGGCACCAGGCGGATGGTCTGCTGCAGCTCGGCATAGCCTGACAGCACGATGCGGATGACTTCAGGCCAGCGCGCGCTCGCGGTCTGCAGCACCTGTGCGCCATCCATGCCCGGCATGCGCATGTCGGTGACGATCACATCGTAGTGACTGGCCTCGAGCTCGGCGAGCGCCCGTGCGCCGCTGTCGACAAAGGTCATCTGCCACTGGCTCTGCATGCGATGCAGCCGCAGGCGGATGGCATCGAGCACAGGCTGCTCATCGTCGACGAATAGAATACGCTTCATGCCGCTCCCCCTTTCTGCCGCCCGGCAATACTCAAACGGATGATGAAGCGCGTGCCCTTGCCGCGCTCGCTCTGCACATCGATGCTGCCGCCGTGCTTCTCCGCGACAATGGAGCGGGCGATGGCGAGCCCCTGGCCCGTGCCCTTGCCTACTTCCTTGGTGGTGAAGAAAGGATCGAATATCTTGTCCATGTTCTCCGCGGGAATGCCGCAGCCGTTGTCGCCGATGGTGATGATCACAGACCCCCCGTTCGCCGCCGTCGTAATGATAATGCGTCCCTCATCCGGCGTTCGCCCGGACTCTTGGATGGCATGAGCCGCGTTGACAATGAGATTCAAAAAGACTTGGTTTAGCTCGCTGATATTGCACATCACGGCCGGCAGCTCGCCGAGCTGGGTCTCGACGGTGGCGGCGTACTTGTACTCGTTGCGCGCCACGATGAGCGTGGTCTCAAGGGCATGGTTGATGTCGGCGGGGGAGTGCTCGGCGGCATCGGGGTGCGCGAACTCCTTCATGGCGCGCACAATGCCTGCGACACGCTCCACACCATCCAGCGTGCGTTCGAAAGCCTTGGGGATCTCCACGCTCAGGAATTCCAGGTCAGCCGCCGCTTCCACCGGCCCGACGCGCCTCAGCACGTCCTCCGGCGGGACGCGGTTGCGCAAAGCTTCAAACGCCTCGCGATAGGCGCTCAGCAGTCCCTCGAGGTCCTTCACCGCCGACTGCAGGAAGTGCACGCTGTCGCCCACGTATTGGATGGGCGTGTTGATCTCATGGGCGACGCCCGCGGCCAGGCGGCCCACCGACTCGAGCTTTTGCGCCAGGCGCAGCTCGATGCCCATGCGCTCCCGCTCCTGCATCTCGCTGTACAGGCGGTCCTGCAGCTTGCGCTTGTTCTGCTCGTCCTCGAGGCGCTGGGTGATGTCCGCGCCCACCATGACGTAGTGCGTGACCTTCTGCGAGTTGTCGAAGACCGGTCCCACGAACACACCCGACCAGAATATCGACCCGTCCTTGCGCCGGGCCCGAAGCTCCGTGCGGGCCTCGCGGCCATCGCGCATGGCCTCGTCGATCTGCTGCAGCTGAATGGTGCTCGACTGCGCGTCGATGAAGGAGCCGGCGCTGCGGCCGAGCACTTCCTCGGGCTCGTAGCCGTAGTCGCGCAGCACTGCCCGATTGGCGAAGACGATGGGCCAGCCATGCTGCTGCATGTCCAGCACCAGGAAGTGGCTGGCGGCGGCGTTCAGGGCGCAATTGCGCAATTCCAGGTCACGCTGCAGGCGCAGCCGGACGGCCACCTCCGCCTCTAGCACGACCTCAAGCTGTAGCCTGGCGTCTGCGCACCCCTCGGCATCCGCGTCGACGGCCTGCACCATATCGGTGTCCGTCGGATTAAAAAGCGTCGCTGCTTTCTGATCCATGCCCATATCCGCAATTTTTCCGTGAGGAGGCGGATTAGACCCGCTGCCTGCGCGGATTCCCCTGGCAGACGTCACATAATCAGGTGACGAACAGCTGTTTCATGCGCTGCAGGGCCTGCTCCAGGGTCTGCATGCTGCAGGCAAAAGACAATCTGATGTGACCGGGTGCACCGAAACCTGCGCCGGGTACCACCGCCACCCCCACCTCACTCAGCAGCCGCTCGGCCAGCTCGTTGTCGTCGCGCATTCCCAGGGCGGGGAGCGCCTGCGAGACATCGGCGAAGGCGTAAAAAGTGCCGGATCCGGCGAGACAGCTGACGCCCGGCAGGGCGTTGAGGCCGGCCACGATGAAATCGTGTCGCTCCTTGAACGCGCGGTTCATCCGCGCCACGCAGTCCTGCTCGCCCGCCAGAGCCGCCACGGCCGCTTTCTGCGAGATGCTGCAGGCATTGGAGGTGGACTGGCCCTGCACCGTGGCCATGGCCGAGATAATCTCCTTCGGGCCGCCACAGTAACCGATGCGCCAGCCGGTCATGGCATACGCCTTGGAGCAGCCGTTAATGGTCACGGTGCGCCCATAGAGCTCGGGCACCGCGGTCACCAGGCTGCAGAAAGGCTCCGCGTCCCAGTAGATCTTCTCGTACATGTCGTCCGTGCCGATGAAGATGCGTGGATGCTCGAGCAGAACCTCGCCGAGCGCGCGCAGTTCGGAGCGCGTGTAGGCGGCACCCGTGGGATTGCAGGGGCTGTTGAGGAGCAGCAGCCGGCTCTTCGGCGTGATGGCGGCAGCCAGCTGCCGCGGCGTGATCTTGTAGCCCTGAGTGGCGCCTGCGAAGGGCATGACGGGCGAGGCGTCGGCCAGCAGCACCATGTCGGGATAGGACACCCAGTAAGGCGCCGGAACGATGGCCTCATCGCCCGGATCGAGCAGCGCCATGCACAGGTTGTAAATGGTCTGTTTGGCGCCGCTCGACACCAGGATCTGCGCGCGCTCGTAGGTCAGATCGTTGTCGCGGCGGAATTTGGCGATGATGGCATCCTTGAGCTCATTGATGCCGTCGACATTGGTGTAGCGTGTGAAGCCGCTCTCGATGGCCTCGATTCCGGCGCGGGCTATGTGCGCCGGCGTGTCGAAATCGGGCTCGCCGGCGCCCAGGCTGATAATGTTTTTCCCTTCGGCTTTGAGCTTGGCGGCGCGGGCGGAGACGGTCAGAGTGGGGGAGGGCTTGACGCGCTGGACGCGTCGCGAGACGGAATGGGTCATGAAGGTCGCTTGAAGAAAAGGTAACGCGGCTATATTAATGGAATTCCATGGAACCTACCCCCTTCAAGCTCACCGCCGGCTACCAACCCGCCGGGGACCAGCCTCAGGCCATCGAGAAGCTCGTCGAGGGGCTGCAGACGGGACTTGTGCAGCAGACGCTGCTCGGCGTGACGGGCAGCGGCAAGACTTTTTCCGTGGCGTCGGTGATCGAGCGCGTGCAGCGGCCCACGCTGGTGCTCGCGCACAACAAGACCCTGGCCGCGCAGCTCTATGGAGAGTTCCGCGAGTTCTTCCCGCAGAACGCGGTCGAGTACTTTGTCTCTTATTACGACTACTACCAGCCCGAGGCCTACGTTCCTTCGAGCGACACTTATATCCAGAAGGATGCCTCGACCAACGCGCACATCGAGCAGATGCGTCTGTCGGCCACCAAGGCGCTGCTCGAGCGCCGGGACGCCATCATCGTCGCCACGGTCTCGGCCATCTATGGCCTGGGCGACCCGCAGGCCTATCTGTCCATGGTGCTGCACCTCTCGCGTGGCGACCGCATCGATCAGAGAAAGCTGCTGCGGCGCTTGGCAGAGATGCAGTACACGCGCAATGAGCTCGACCTCACACAGGGCACCTATCGTGTGCGCGGCGACGTGGTCGACATCTTCCCCGCGGAATCCGAGCGCGAGGCCATCCGCGTCGAGCTCTTCGACGATGTGGTCGACTCGCTGGCGCTGTTCGATCCCCTGACCGGCGCGGTCTCGCGCAAGCTGCCGCGTTACACCGTCTATCCCGGCACGCACTACGTCACCCCGCGCGAGCGCATCATCGAGTCGGTGGATCGCATCCGCGAGGATCTGCGCCTGCGCCTGCGCGAGCTGCGCGAGGACGGCAAGATGCTCGAGGCGCAGCGGCTCGAGCAGCGCACGATGTTCGACATGGAGATGATGCACGAAGTGGGCTACTGCGCCGGCGTCGAGAACTACTCGCGCTATCTTTCCGGCCGCGCGCCGGGCGAGCCGCCACCGACGCTGTTCGACTATCTGCCGAAAAATGCGCTACTGGTCATCGATGAGAGCCACCAGACCATCCCGCAACTCGGCGCCATGTACAAGGGCGACCGCTCGCGCAAGGAGACGCTGGTGGAGTACGGCTTCCGTCTGCCTTCGGCGCTCGACAACCGGCCGCTGAGATTCGAGGAATGGGAGCAGCTTGCGCCGCAGATGATCTGTGTCTCGGCGACGCCGGGAAACTATGAGCGGATGTATTCGGCTCAAGTAGTCGAGCAATTGGTGCGGCCCACCGGTCTCATCGATCCCGAGATCGAGATCCGCCCGGTGCGCAGTCAGGTGGACGATGTGCTCTCCGAGATCCGCAAATGTGTGGCGTGTAACGAGCGCGTGCTCATCACCACGCTCACCAAGCGCATGGCGGAGGATCTCACCGAATATCTCAACGAGCATGAGGTGCGGGTGCGTTATCTGCACGCGGATATTGAAACGGTGGAGCGCATCGAAATCATCCGCGATCTGCGCCTGGGCAAGTTCGACGTGCTGGTGGGCATCAATCTCCTGCGCGAGGGGCTCGACATGCCCGAGGTGTCGCTGGTGGCCATTCTGGATGCGGACAAGGAGGGCTTTCTGCGCTCCGAAAACTCGCTCATGCAAACCATTGGCCGCGCCGCGCGCAACATTCACGGCCGGGCAATCCTGTACGCCGACACGGTCACCGGCTCCATGCAGCGCGCGCTCGATGAGACCGGTCGCCGCCGCGCCACGCAGCTGAAGTTCAATGCCGAGCATGGCATTACGCCGCGCGGCATCAAGAAGGCGGTCATGGATATCATGGAGGGCGCCCGCGCCGAGGGCGGTGAGTCGCCGGTCGCAGGCAAGCGTGGCTGGCGCGAGTCGGGAGCTTCCGCCGCGCCCACGGACCTTAAGCCCGAGGCCATCGTGCGGCAGATCAAGAAGCTCGAGGCGGAAATGCTCAAGCGGGCGCGCAACCTCGAGTTCGAGGAGGCGGCGAGGACGCGCGATGAGATCGAGCGGCTGAAGCGGATCGAGCTTGGGCTGCCGCAGAATTTGTCGGCCTGACGGCCTGCTCAGGCACGATTCGTGCGAGGCTGGGGTCCATGAACAGCCCCGTTCAAGCCTCCCGACCCCTGCGCGTGTTCATTGCCACACTCCTCACGGTGGCCATGCTGCGCTATGCCGAGGATGTCTTCATCCCGCTGGCGCTGGCCCTGCTCATCGCCTTTGTGCTCGCGCCCATCGTCGATGGGCTGTGCGGCTGGCGTATCAATCGCGGCGTGGCCGTCATCGTCTCCGTGGCGGTGGCCGTGGCGCTCATGGGTACTCTGCTCTATGTGATCTTCAGTCAGCTCGCTGACGTGGTCGAGAAGCTGCCCGGCTACCGGCTGCAGCTGCGCACCAATCTCACGCATGTCAGCAGCTGGGTGCGCGGCGGCATGTCGGGCACCACGCATGCCATGGAGCAGCTCACCCGCGAGTTCAACCGTGTGGCGCCACCGGCCGTCGCGCCGCATATTCCGGCCGTGCAGGTGGTGCCGCTGCCCCTGACGCCCCTGCAGAGCCTGCAGCACTTCGTGTCCCCCTTCGTCAAACCGGTGGGCACGGTGGCCGTGGTGATCGTGTTCGCCATTTTCATGCTGTTGCGGCTGCCGGACCTGCGCGACCGGTTCATCCGCCTGCTGGGCCCGGAGAACCTGCGCACTACCACCGAGGCGCTGGACGATACGGCGCAACGTGTGAGCCGCTTTCTGCTGATGCAGACGCTCATCAATACTTGGCAGGGTTTATGGGTGTGCGTGGGGCTGTGGTTTTTGGGGGTACCCAACGCCATGCTCTGGGGCGCGCTCTCCGTCGTGCTGCGCTTCATTCCCTATATCGGGCCGTGGTTCGCGGCCGCCATGCCGGTACTGCTGTCGATTGCGGTCTCGGAGGGCTGGACGCGGCCACTACTGACCGTGGGACTTTTCGTATTCCTGGAACTGATCAGCAACATGATGCTCGAGCCCTGGCTCTATGGAAAGCGCACCGGCATCTCGCCGCTCGCTCTGCTGGTGGCGGCGACTTTCTGGACCTGGCTGTGGGGCGCGGTGGGGTTGTTTCTTGCGATTCCATTGACCGTCTGCCTCATGGTGATGGGCAAGCACATCCCGCAGCTCGAGTTCCTGTATGTGCTGCTGGGCGATGAACCTATGCTCGGTCCGCACGAGCAGCTCTATCACCGCCTGCTCGCCGGCAAGCGCGATGAGGCGGAGGCACTGCTCGCCAAAGCCTTGCGCAAGCGCTCAGCGCGGCGCGTCTGCGATGAGGTGCTGGTGGCGGCGGTGCGGCTCGCCGAGCGGGATCACGCCACAGGCAGTCTCGATGAGGCCCAGCGCGCGACGGTGCACGAGATCCTCGAGCAGTGGTCGAGGAAGCTTACTGAGGGCAAGCTGCCGCCCGGACCGATGAAGAGGCTGGCGGAGTGCGCACAGCGCATTGACGGGTGGAAGCGGGTGGTGAGCGCCTGAGGGCCGTCAGGACAGCTGAAAGCCGTGCGCCAACGGATCGCGCTCATCGACAAAGATCGTGTTGTGCCCAGTGACGCGCGCCCACCCCGCCACGCTGGGCCGGATTCCGGCATAAGTCCCTACCCGCGCCGCCGCTTCGACCCGGCAATCAAACATCGTCCCGATGATGCTTTCGTGAACAAACTCCGCCCCGACTGCTAATTTCCCCCTGGCCGAAAGCTGCGCCATCCGCGCCGACGACCCCGTTCCGCACGGCGATCGATCGAGCGCGTTCTCCCCGTAGAACACCGCATTGCGCGCCTGCGCTCGTGGATTGAGCGCCTTATCGCACCACATCACATGACTCACCCCACGAATCCGCGGGTCCTCCGGATGCACCGGCGCCAGCTTCTTCTGCGCTGCGCGTCGCACCAGTGGACTCAACGCCACAATCTCCCCCGCCCTCATCCCCTCGAGCCCCCGCCAATTCGCCTGCGGCTCCACAATGACGTAGTAGTTCCCCCCATACGCCAGATCGACCTTGAGCGCTCCCATCCCCGGCACCTGCAACTCCACATCGGAAGCGTGCAGATAGCTCGCCACGTTGTACAGCCGAACCTGCTCGACAAATTGACCTTTCTTGAGGTATTCGACTTCGACGCGTCCAGCTGGAGTCTCGATCACGAGCCTGCCTTCGATGCGCGGCACGACCAACCCTTCCTCCAAAATCGCCGTCACCGTGCCAATCGTCCCGTGCCCGCACATGGGCAGACAGCCGCTGACCTCGATGAACAGAAACCCGATATCGCAGTCCTCCCGCACCGTAGGGTAGAGGATCGCCCCGGACATGACATCGTGCCCCCGCGGCTCGAACATCAGCGCGCGCCGGACCCAGTCGTGGTCGCGGACAAACACCTCACGTCTTTCGGCCATCGAGAGATTGGGCAGCAGCGGCGCGCCTGCCGTCACGACCCGCACGGGATTGCCGCAGGTATGCGCGTCGATGCAGAAGAAAGTATGTCGTGTCATGGTGTCCTTCTCTTGCGGACTTAAGCAAAGCGGCCGATGTCATACGGGGCCATATCGATGGAAGTCGGCTTTTGAAAGACGAGCTCGCTCACCAGTCTTCCCGTCGTGGCGGCCTGCGTCAGCCCCAGATGTCCATGCCCGAAGGCATAAATGACATGGGGTTGCCGCTTCGAGGCGCCGATGACCGGCAGGCTGTCGGGAGTCGTCGGGCGGTGCCCCGCCCAATTCGTCCCGCCTTCGCTTTTGAGCTCGGGCAAGTACCGGCGCGCCAGCTCCGTAAGAGCCCGCGACCGCTTGAAATTGGCCGGCGCGTGCAACCCGCCAAACTCGGCCGCCCCGCCGATGCGCAGTCCACAATCCAGCGGTGTGGCCACGAATTTGCGTTCCGCGAAGATCAGTTGCCGTTTAATCCCGACGCCGGGGGAGGGAAGTGTGGTGTTGTAGCCGCGCTCGCTCTCGAGCAGCACCGTATCGCCCAGGCGCCGCGCGAGAATTCCCGACCAGGCGCCCGCGGCCACGACGGCCTTGTTCGCGGCGATCCGCTGTCCATCGGCAAGCTCCAGTGTTAGGGCTGAGATGGAACCCGAGACGATGTTGCGGACTTCGCCTGTGTGGGTGGTTACGCCCGCATTGCGCAACCACGCGCTCAAGCCCTCCATCAGACGCTTGGGATCGCCGACATGCGACCATTGGGGTGTCCAGACCGCCCGATGCACCCGCGGCCCCAGCGCCGGCTCCATGCGCCGTGCATCCTCGCCCGTGAGGTCTTCCACCACGATGCCATGCGAGCGTTTGCAGGCCCATTCGGCCGCGTCGCGACGATATCCCGCCTCGGTCTCATACAGGCTCAGCGCGCCCGCGCGATGCAATTGGTCCGACAGGCCCGTCTCGCGCAGCAGTGGCAGCAGATCGTCATAAACCCGTGAGTGGATCGCCGCGAGCGCCCGCGAGATCCGTATCACTTCCCGCGGCGTTCCGGATTGCGCAAAATGCAGCAGCCAGGGAATGAGTTTGAGTGCATGGCCGGGGCGCACCGCGAGCGGCCCCAGCGGATCGAGCATCCAGCCGAAGACCCGCCACAAAACTCCAGGGGCCGAGGCCGGCATGACTTCCGTGACCGCGATACCCCCGGCATTTCCGAACGAAGCCTTGTCTCCCTGCGGGTCGCGGTCGATGAGGGTGACCTGCGCGCCGTCTTTCGCCAGATGGTACGCCACGGCAAGTCCCACAATCCCGGCGCCCACGATGGCGACAGGGCGTTTGCTCAAGCAGGCTCCCGCGCTGATCCCGCCCGATGGTTTCGCAGCGTCACCAGCAGCTCCCGTCCCGCGCTTAAGATATGCTCTTTCAGGTATCGAACCGCGCGCTGGACATCCCGCTCGGCGCACAGACGCAGCAGCTCGCGGTGCTCTTTTTCGGCCTCATCCAGAGCGCCCGTCAGCAACAACTGCAATCGGACATAGCGGTCGGTCTGCAGGTTGATGCCTTGCAGAACCGCCAGCGTCTGGACCCGATCGGCCGCCACGTAAAGGCTGCGGTGAAACTCCCAGTTCAGGCGGCCCCAGCTCCCGACATCGCGCTGTTGATACGAGGTCTCGAGAGCTGTGAGAATGGAGCGCGAAGCCGCCAGATACTCATCCGTCAATTTAGGGATAGCCCTTCCTAAGATGTCGCACTCGAGCAGCGCCCGCAGCTCAAACAGCTCCGCGATCTGCTCGGTCGGCACCGAAGTCACCACGGCGCCCTTGTGAATCTGCATCGCGACCAGGCCGCTGGCCTCGAGCTGGCGCAGCGCCTCCCGCACCGGCATGCGGCTGACGGCGTACTCCTGCGCGATCGCATCCTGGATTAGCGCATCCCCCTCCTTGAATTCCCCGTTGAGAATGCGCTCCCGAAGCGATTCGGCCAGGGTTTCCGGCAGGCTTTGACGTCGGATCTGATGCCGGGCGGCAGCGGTGGAAGTGGACATGGAGGCTCCTGTTCTGTAGATTGTATCCAATCTACAGAACGGTACAAGAGGCCTGTATGGCAGCGATCTGGCGCGGGGTGTTTCCAGCGGTCACCACTAAAATGACCCGGGAGGGGGAGGTTGATCTCCAGGCGACCCAGCTGAGCCTCAATCGGCTGATCGAGAACGGCGTGTCGGGTGTGATCGTACTGCCCATGCTGGGGGAGAATGCCTCGCTGAATCTCGCCGAGCGCGAGAAAGTCATTCGCGCGGCGGTGGAAGTGGTCCAGGGACGCGTGCCGCTGCTCTCGGGTCTGGCCGAAATCACCTTGCAGATGGCTCAGACCCACGCCCGCGCCTACGAAAGCTATGGGGCCCAGGGCCTCATGGTCTTTCCCAGTCTGGGCTACAAGACCGACCCGCGCGAGACCACCGCCTGGTACCAGGGCATCGCCGCGGCTTCCGCGCTCCCGATCATGATTTACAACAACCCAATCGCCTACGGCGTCGATGTGACGCCGGAAATCCTGAAGACCCTGGCCGATACGCCGCGGATCGTGTGCATCAAGGAAGAGACCGGTGACATTCGCCGCATCACGGACCTGTCGATCGCGCACGGCGATCGCTTCAGTCTCTTCTGCGGCGTTGACGACCTGATCGTCGAGAGTGTGGCGCTGGGTGCCACCGGCTGGGTGTCGGGTATGACGAACGCCTGGCCGGCTGAGTGCGTGGAGCTCTTCAATCTGTGCATGCAGGAGAAATTCTCCGAAGCGAGAAAGCTCTATCGGATTCTCACGCCCTCATTTCACCTCGATACGCATGTGAAGCTGGTTCAGTACATCAAGCTCGCGGAGCATCGGGTCTACGGAGCGCCGGAGTGGACCCGGGCGCCGCGGCTGCCGCTCCTGGGCGATGAGCGCGACGCTGTGATCCGCACGGTGACTGCCGCCATCGAGGCGCTGAAGAAGCGCGCGCACTGAAGTCGGGCCGCATGTCCGGAATCAAGCCCAACTACATCGGTGGCGAGTGGGTTCGTGGAACCACGGCCGTGCCGAATATCAACCCTTCCGATATCACCGACGTGATCGGTGACTATGCGCAGAGCGATACAGCGCAGACCGAGGCGGCGATCGCTGCCGCGCGCGCCGCATTCGATCGATGGGCTTATTCCACGCCGCAGGAGCGCTTTGGTCTTCTGGATCGGGTAGGTACCACGCTGCTGGCGAGAAAGGAGGAAATCGGGCGGCTGTTGAGCCGAGAGGAGGGCAAGATACTGGCCGAAGGGATTGGCGAGGTCACGCGTGCCGGGCAGATCTTCAAGTTCTTTGCCGGCGAAGCCCTGCGCCTGCCGGGAGAGATCCTGCCTTCCGTGCGGCCGGGGATCGGGATCGAAGTCACGCGGGAGCCGCTGGGCGTTATCGGCCTGATCACGCCTTGGAATTTCCCCATCGCGATTCCGGCATGGAAAGTGGCTCCCGCCTTGGCGTACGGGAATTGCGTCGTGTTGAAGCCGGCTGAGCTCGTGCCCGGGTGCGCCCACGTGCTCGCGGAGATCCTCGCGGAGGCAGGGGTACCGGCGGGCGTCTTCAATCTGGTGATGGGGCCGGGATCGAAGGTAGGGGAGATCTTGGTGACCTCGCCGCAGGTCGATGCCATCAGCTTTACCGGTTCTGTGAGCACCGGACGGATGATTGCCGCCAAAGCCATTGCGTCCGGAAAAAAGCTTCAGCTGGAAATGGGCGGCAAGAATCCCCTGGTCGTTCTCGATGACGCCGATCTCAAGACCGCCGTCGATTGCGCCTCGAATGGCGCTTTCTTTTCCACGGGTCAACGGTGCACCGCCTCCTCGCGGCTCGTCGTGACCGAAGGCATCCACGATCGCTTCGTGGCGGCCTTGCAGGCGCGGCTTGCCGATCTGGTAGTCGACGATGCGCTCAAGGCCGGCACGCACATCGGTCCTGTAGTGGATCAGACGCAACTCGATCAGGACTTACGCTACCTGTCGGTCGGCATGGAGGAGGGCGCTCGGCTCGCCTTTGGCGGCCAGCGGTTGAACCGCGAGCACGAAGGCTTTTACCTCCAACCCACGCTTTTCACCGAAGCTACCAACGACATGCGCATTTCTCGCGAAGAAATCTTCGGGCCCGTAGCCGCCGTCATCCGCGTCAAGGACTACGAAGAAGCACTCGCCGTCGCCAACGATACGCCCTTCGGTCTGTGCGCCGGCATTTGCACGACCCGCCTCAAATCCACGATGCACTTCAAGCGACATGCCCAGGCTGGAATGGTGATGGTCAACCTGCCCACCGCCGGAGTCGACTACCACGTGCCTTTCGGCGGACGCAAAGGTTCCAGTTACGGTCCGCGAGAACAAGGCCGTTACGCGGTGGAGTTCTATACCACCGTCAAGACGGCCTATACGGCGTCCTAAGCCAGGGAGATCAGGAGGTATGGACCGCATAGGCCTGCAAACCCTCAAAGCCGAGATGCTGGCGGACAGCCGCATCATGCGGGACGCGTACACAAGGCGTACGTCCCGCTCTGATTCCGCAGGAGCTCAAGAACTCCTTGAACGAGCTGCGGGGGTTTCGTCATGTCTTCGTGCATGCTTACGATCTTGCACTGGACCCTGAAAAATTGCAGCCGTTGTTGAAGCATGCGGACCAGGTTGTCACCCACTTCCCCGCGCTGATCGAGATATTCGTCGTCGTGGTCGAGAAGCAGCTGCCAGGCGCTAGTGGCCTTTAAGGAGTGACCAGAGCCGGGCCGCAGACAGACCTCGTTTTCTGGTATGCTCCCCACCCCCGTTGGGGCGTAGCTCAGTTTATCCCCGCCCCGGCTGAAGCATTTGGCGTGTAGCTCAGTGGTAGAGCGTACCCTTGACATGGGTGAGGTCGGAGGTTCAATCCCTCTCACGCCAACCAGCCTCTCAACCCCCAGCCCGTACTGTCCGAAAAGACAAACGAACCGACTCGCGCGGCATTCTTATGATAAAAATTCAACGATTCTCCGATCCGCCGACGCTGTTCGACAACGAAACTACAAACGAACAGGCTCACGCGGCCGCCCGATGATAAGAATTCAATAGTCCCCCCAGCCGCCGCCGTCGCTCGACCCCGCCGCAATCCATTTGCGGGGCGCTGGCCCTCCCTTTTCCCCCCTCGATGAGCTGATTTTCCCTTCCTTGATGATTGCGCTCCTCATGGTAGTGCACCATGTACCGCTCAATCGCATGCCGCAGCTGCGCAGAACTAAAAAACATCATCCGATCCAAACACTCTTCTTTGATCGAGCGCACAAAGCGCTCAGCGAAGGCATTGAGATTTGGAGATCGCGGCGGCAGCTGCACCATCGGATTCCCTCACGCTCCAATGTCCGACGAAACGCCAGCGTGTACTTCGTATCTCGGTCTAGAATCAAATGGCTTTTGCTGCGTAAGAATCCCTCCTCAGGATCGATCAGGTTACGCGCCATCTGCATCATCCAGATCTCGTTGGGACTGCTGGTGACGCCCGCGATATGTACCGCTCGCGTGGCGAGGTCGATAAAGAAGAGGACATAGCAGGTCACAAAGCCGCGTAAGGTGCACATCTCGACACTGAAGAAATCCGTGGTCGCCATGCTCTGCCAGTGCGATTTCAGGAACGTCGACCAGGGCGTGCGCGAGCCGCGCTCTGGCGCGGGCTCGATCCCATGCTCTTTCAGGATGGTGGCGATGGTCCCTCGTCCCCACCTCGTGCTGCAGGTTGGCCAGCGCACCCTGGATCCGCGTATACCCCCACGAGGGATTTTCCCGCGCCAGCCGCAGGATCAGATCGACGAGCGCCTGGCGAGTGCGGGGACGGCCCGTTACACGCTGCTCGATCAAAGCGCGTTCTCCTCGGGCTTTCTAGATACATGTGCGCGGCAAGGCGTATCGGTGCTCGCGGGCGGAGTGTTCAATTCCGGATTTCTGGCCGGCGGCGCCCATTACGATTACCGTCCGGCCAGTGCCGCCCTGATCGAGCAGCGCGAGAAACTCCTGACCCTCTGCCGCCAGCATGGCGTGGCCCTGCCCGCCGCCGCGCTGCAGTTTACCGCCGCGCACCCGGCGATCACTTCTCTCGTGGTGGGTGCGCGCTCTTCCCACGAAGTCGATTCGATTTTTGCAGCGAGACAAGCCCGCATCCCACAACGCTTCTGGCAGGCATTGCGCGAAGCCCGCCTCATTCCGCTTGAGGCTCCGCTGCCTCATGATTGACGATCAGGAACACTGCTATGCGTTTAAAAGACAAGATTGCATTAGTCACTGCGGCGGCCGCCGGCATCGGCCGCGCCACCGCCCTGGCCTTCGCGCGCGAGGGCGCGCACGTCATCGCGGTCGACATCAATGAGGATGGCTTGGCGGCCCTGCGCGATATCCAGCCTACCATTGAAACCGAACGCCTCGATGTGACCGACGCGGCCGCCATCGATAGATTACGTGCTCAAGTGAGTCGTCTCCATGTGCTCGTGAACGCGGCCGGCATTGTCCACAACGGCTCCATCCTGGAGTGCACGGAATCGGACTGGTCCGCCGCTGTCGTTCTTAATCTGACGAGCATGGTGCGAATCGTGCGGGCCTGGCTTCCGGCGATGCTGGCCCTGGGCGGTGGCTCCATCGTCAATGTCGCCTCCGTGGCTTCAAGTGTCCGCGGCGTTCCCTCCCGCTTTGCCTATTCGACCACCAAAGCCGGCGTGATAGGCCTCACGAAGTCCATCGCCGCGGACTTCGTCACAAAAGGCATTCGCTGCAATGCCATCTGTCCCGGCACCATCGACACTCCCTCCCTCGCTCAACGCCTGCAGGCCACCGGCGATGAAGCCAAAGCCCGCGCGGCATTCACGGCGCGACAGCCGATGGGGCGCTTAGGTACCGCCGAGGAAGTGGCCGCGCTCGCCGTGTATCTGGCGAGCGAGGAGTCGGCATTCACGACCGGCGCCATTCACGTCATCGACGGCGGCTGGACGATGTAACGGGCACCGAGCTGCCAAAACTCACGATGAATCGTGATCCAGGCTTCTCAGGCACAGCCATCGCGACTCTCTGCATTCCTGGCTTTCGGACGCGGCGCTAGAGTTCCGCAGCACGGTCCATGCGGCGGCTGAGAAAACTAGCACATTGGCGACGATGACGGGCGTTGCGCCAATAAAGATGCCATAAACCATCCAGAGCGCCGCACCCAGCATTTGCATGGCACGCAGTGCCGCCGGCTTCATGCATAATAGCGCCCAGCTTCCTCCTCTTGGGGTGCGATCGTGGCGGCTCCGCTTAGCTTGACCTTCATTCCCGAAAGCATCGGTAATCCTTATTTTGAGGCGGTAACGGAGGGTCTCAAATCCGGCTGCAATGCGCTGGACTGCGACTTTACGTCTGTTGGGCCGGCGATCATGGAGGCGCAGTCGCAGGTGCCCTTCGTCAATGAGCAGATTCAGCATGGCACGAGCATCATCGCCATCGCACCGAACAGCCCGACCGCTCTCAATGAGCTATTCGACAAAGCACGGCGCGGCGGAGCCCTGGTGCTCACCGTCAGCTCGGATATTCCGGGTCACGAGACTCACCGGGACGCCGCAATCCTGCCGCTCGACTTCTCGCAGGTCGGAGCCGCGCAGGTCGAGCTGATGGGCTCGCTGATCGACTATCAGGGACAGGTGGCGATTTTGAGCACGACCGCGCAGGCCACTGATCAGGCGGAATGGATTGCGGACATGCGACGCATCCTGAGCAGCAACGTGAAGTACTCGCGCATGAAGCTCGTGGTCGCGGCGTACGGCGCTGACGATCCGGGGAAGTCCAAAGCACAAACAGAGAAGATTCTCGATAAATTCCCCAACGTGCGCGGAATCATCGCGCCGACCGTGGTGGGCCTTGCCGCCGCGGCGCAAGTGCTGCAGGCATCGGGGAAGGCTCGGCAGGTCAAGCTAACGGGTCTTGGCATGCCGCGGCAGATGCGTCATTTCGTTGCCAATGGCATGGTCACAGCGTTTCAGCTTTGGAACCCCTACCTGCTCGGTGTATTGGCGGCGCATTTCTCGGTAGGGGTGAAGCGTGGAACCATCCGCAATGTCCCCGGGAAGACTTTTCAGGTGCCGGGCTTCGAGAAGCTCCTGGTCCGCGAGCGGAGCATCGTTTATGTGCAATCGAGGCTGACCACGTTCGACCGCTCCAATATTGATCGCTTCAATTTTTAAGGTCACATGTAGCCGAGGCAGAGTCGCGAGTAGTTCGGTCCGAATCACGCGTGTTTCTGGGATAGGACGAAACGCGCCGAGGCTGCTGAACATGCCCGAGGTCGGAGTCGAATCGACTGGCGTGATGCTGTGGCAGGGCGCCAGCGGGCCGGCTACGATTCGTTTTATTCTTCAATGCCTCAACCCGCTTGACCGAGCGCAGGCACGTTCTCGAGAAGAGCGGCCGCCACCGAGTCGTCCGCAGTGCCTCCAATCCGCTAATATCCCCCGCGTATGACGATAAACCCGCGGGCGATCTCCCCAACACGCGACGGCGCATCCATCACCGCGGCACGCGAACGGCCGCGGCCGCGAGGCTCCAACCAAATCGGCATGCGGGAGTTCAACGAGCGAGTGGTGCTGCAGGTTATCCGGCTGCACGGGGCTCTGTCCAAGGCGCAGATCGCGCGGCTCACGCACCTGACGCCTCAGACCATCTCCTTCATCATTGGACGACTGGAACAGGATGGCCTGGTGCTTCGCCGCGCCGCGGTGCGCGGCAAAGTCGGCCAGCCATCCGTTCCCATCGCGCTCGATCCTCAAGGAGCGTACTCCATCGGCGTGAAGGTCGGGCGCCGCAGCCTCGATCTGCTGCTCGTGGACTTCATCGGCGACGTTCGGGAACGTATTTCCTCGAGCTATGCCTTCCCCGAGCCGGAATCGCTCTTCCGAAACATCGACAGCGGTATTCGTGAGCTGCGTCGCCGCCTGGGACGCAAGCGCGCGGGCCGACTGCAAGGAATCGGACTTGCCGCGCCCTTGTCCTTGAGCGGCTGGCACGACGTGCTCGGCATCCCCGCGGCGCAGGCGAGGCAATGGGAGGGGGTCGAAATACGCGAGCGCGTCGCCACCCTGACCGACTTGCCGGTGCAGTTCGTGAAGGACACCACCGCCGCGTGCGTTGCCGAGCTGGTGGCCGGCGGCGGGCGCGAATTGCGCAGCTTCCTATACGTGTTCGTCGGTACCTTCATCGGCGGCGGTCTGGTGCTCGACAGCCGACTGCATCGGGGGGCGAGCGGCAACGCCGGCGCCATCGGTTCGTTCGCGACCATGGCGGGAGCGGCGGGCGCGATGCCCGGCCAGCTGCTCGGCACGGCTTCGCTTTGGAACCTCGAGACGCGCTACCGGGAGGCCGGACTGGATTCGCAGGCGGCGCTCGATGCGCGGGCCTTGCAGAAACCCTGGGCCAAGCACACTCGGCGTTGGCTGCAAAGCGCCAGCGCACCCATGGCGATGGCCGTGCACGGCGCGGCCTGCCTGCTCGATGTTGACGCGGTGATCGTCGATGGGGCCATGAGCCGCCCCCTCTTGCAGGCGTTGCTGCAGGCCGTGGGCGAGGCGCTCGATGGCTGCAATTGGCAAGGGATATCCCGGCCCAGTCTGCAGCCGGGAACGATCGGCGCCGAGGCCCGGGCAATGGGCGGGGCGTTGCTGCCCTTATATGCCCATTTCGCGCCGGATCACGATCTTTTCTAGCGGTAGGATAAGGTAAATGGCTTGATTTATTGTCGGCGCCTGCCGATAATTTTCCCGCTGGCATTTTCATAACGAATCGGGTCACCGCGACAAGCGCTGGCGAGGGGGGATCATGATCGATCGCCGTCGGTTTCTAAGCAGCACGGTGCTGGGTTTCACCGCCGCTTATCTCGCCCACTGCGGGCGGTTGGCCGCCGCGGAGCAGGCGGGCAGGGCGGTCAATGCCGCAAGCGTGTCGCGCCCCGCGCGCAAGAATCCCAGGCGCGTGCTGCAGGCCGTGCGTCGTTACGCCAATCTTCCCGTGACCGCCGGAGCGCCGCTGCGCCGCATGCGCGTGCTATTGAACGGCGCGGCCGTGCGCGAGTTCTACATCGAACTGGCCGAGGCCGAACCGCAGTGGTGGGCCGTGCTCGATCTGGCGCCGTTCAAGGGCAAGCGGATTGTTTTCGAGGTCGATGAGCTGCCCGAGCATTCGACCGCTCTTGACTCCATCGTCCAGGCCGACACCCTCAAAGGCGCTGAGAATCTCTATCACGAGCGAGCCCGCCCCCAGTTCCATTTCTCCTCGCGCCGCGGCTGGCTTAACGACCCGAACGGCCTGGTCTTCCATGAGGGGGAGTATCACCTCTTCTACCAGCACAATCCGTATGGCTGGAATTGGGGCAACATGCACTGGGGGCATGCGGTCAGCACCGATCTCGTGCACTGGAAGGAACTGCCCGAGGCGCTCTATCCCGATGAGCACGGCACCATGTTTTCAGGCTCCGCCGTCGTGGATGAGCACGACACGGCCGGCTTTCAGGCCGGCACTGAAAAGGCGATGGTCGCTATCTTTACGGCGGCGCCCACGGGCGATGAAAGAAATCCAACCGCCGCCGCCGCGCCAAAGCGCTTGTTCACTCAAGGAATCGCCTTCAGCAACGACCGGGGTCGGACTTGGACGAAGTACGCGGGCAATCCTGTTCTGCCCGCGATCAATCCCACGACGCGCGATCCCGATGTGCTGTGGTTCGAGCCGCAGCAGAAGTGGCTCATGGCGCTGTATCTGGACAAGCGAGGCTCGGCCGATTTCTCGGTGTTGGAGGACAACGGCTACGCTTTGTTCTCCTCGAAAGACCTGAAGAAGTGGGAGAAGCTCTGTGACGTGACACTCCACGGAGACGGCGAATGCCCGAATTTTTTTGAAGTTCCAGTGGAGGGCAAGGCCGGCGAGACCCGTTGGATCTTCTACGGCGCGGCCGGCCGCTATTTGATCGGCACGTTCGATGGCCAGATGTTCGTGCCGGAATCGGGCCCCCATCTCCTGCATCAGGGCAACTGCTTCTATGCCTCCCAGACGTTCAACCACATTCCGGCCTCCGACGGACGCCGGATCCTGATCCCCTGGGGGATCGCGACGCAGGGTACGAGCGAGGCGGGAAACCCAGCGGCGAAAGCCACTCCGATCTACCAGGGCATGCCTTTCAATCAAATGATGGGCATTCCGGTGGAGCTCAAGTTGCGTGCCACCGAGGCGGGACTGCAGCTGTTCGCTCTGCCGGTCGCAGAATTGCAAACATTGCGTGTCGCTTCCAAAGTCATCGAGCCGCGGGCCCTTCATCCGGGCGACGACCCGCTGAAGGGCGTGCAAGGCAAGCTGCTCGACATCGCCGCCGAGCTCACGGTTGGCGATGCCAATGAGATGGGCTTCGATCTTCGCGGTGTGAAGCTGAGCTATGACGTGCACCGGCAGGAACTGTCCTGCCTCGATAAAAAAGCGCCGCTTGCGGCGCAGGGCGGAAGGATCCGGCTGCGATTGCTGGTGGATCGAACTTCCGTCGATATATTCGGCAATGACGGGCGACTCTACATGCCGATGGGCATGTCCATCGTCGAAGGTAACCGCTCAGTACAGGTCTATGCCATGGGAGGCAGCGCCCGCATCGAGTCATTGGAAGTGTTCGAGCTGAGATCGGCATGGACATGAGTGCCGAGGCGGCCGCGGCGCCGACCGGCCAGCAAGCCGCGGAGCGCTTGAGCGGGCGCCTGTTTTTTTGGTCCCTGACGGCGGCGCTGGCCGGATTTCTGTTCGGTTTCGATACAGTAGTCATCTCCGGGGCGGAGCAGAAGATTCAGGCGCTGTGGGGACTCAGCGCCGCCACGCACGGAATTGCAATCGCCTCCGCTTTGTATGGGACGGTGGTCGGATCGCTCCTCGGGGGGTGGCCGACGGACCGGTTAGGACGGCGCGCCACGCTGCTGTGGATCGGGGTGCTGTACTTCATCTCGGCGGTGGGCACCGCGCTGGCGCCGAATGTGGAGCTATTCATCGCGGCGAGAATGATCGGCGGTCTCGGCATCGGCGTTTCCACCGTGGTGGCGCCGCTGTACATTGCCGAAATCGCGCCGCCGCGGCACCGCGGGCGGCTCGCGGGGATGTTCCAATTCAACATCGTCTTCGGCATCGTGATCGCCTTTTTATCGAATGCGCTGCTGGTCGACGTCGGGCCCGATGCCTGGCGCTGGATGCTGGGCGTGGCGGCGTTTCCCTCGCTCCTCTACACCGTCTTGTGTTTCGCACTGCCCGAAAGTCCGCGCTGGCTATTGGCTCGAAAGGCCGATCGCGCGGCGGCACTGTCCATTCTGCGACGCATTCGTCCCGAGGCGAGCGCCGCCACCCTCGCCGCCGAGATGCAGCAGATCGCAGCGGCATCGGCCGGCGAGCCTGCCGCCGAGCGATTCTGGACCCGCCGATTGAGTATTCCCATCCAGCTCGCCATCTTCGTGGCGTTCTTCAATCAGCTCTCGGGCATCAACGCCATTTTGTATTTCGCGCCGCGCATTTTTCAGTTGGCAGGCTTGGGCGAGCGGGCGGCCCTCCTGCAATCGGTCGGCATCGGCATCACCAATCTGATTTTTACCTTCATTGGCTTGTGGCTCATCGATCGGTTGGGAAGACGGACACTGCTCTTTATCGGCTCATTCGGCTATATCCTCTCGCTCGGCCTGACCTCATGGGCCTTTTTCACCGCTCACTACGCCATCGTGCCGATGTGCGTCTTCGCGTTCGTCGCGGCGCATGCCGTAGGCCAGGGGGCGGTCATCTGGGTGCTGATCTCCGAGGTGTTTCCCAACCGCCATCGAGCCGGGGGCCAGGCGCTGGGGAGTTTCACGCACTGGCTCTTCGCCGCCTTGCTGACGACGGCATTTCCGAAGGTCGTCACCTATTTCCAGCCAGGCTACGTCTTCCTCTTTTTCTGCGGCATGATGGTGCTGCAGCTGATCTGGGTCAAGACAAGGGTGGTGGAGACCAAGGCCGTTTCACTCGAGCACATGCAGGAAAGACTGGGTGTGCGCTAGCTTCCCGCCGCGCTCATGAGCTTCAAAGTCGTCGGGATCGGTGAGGTGCTCTGGGACTTGCTACCCTCCGGTGCGCAGCTGGGCGGTGCCCCCACCAATTTCGCCTGGCACGCGGGCGCGCTAGGCGCCACAGCGAGCGTGATCACGCGCGTCGGCGACGATTCGCTCGGCCGGCGGGTGCTGGAGCGGTTCGAACGTATGCACTGGCCGCTATCCACCGTGCAGGTCGATGCGGCTCATCCAACCGGGACGGCGGCGGTGGCGCTGAGTGAGGCGGGCGTGCCGGAATTTAAGATCGCGGAGGGCGCCGCTTGGGACTACTTGCAGGCGAGCGAGTCGGCGCTCGAGGCCGTGCGGGATGCCGATGCGATCTGTTTCGGTAGCCTCGCGCAGCGCCACGCGATATCACGCGCCGCCATACGGCAGCTCCTGGCCGCGGCGCGACCGGGGGCGCTGCGGATTTTCGATATCAACCTGCGCCAGGGCGACTATTCGCGCGAGGTCATCGAACGATCGTCGAGGCTCGCCAACGTACTGAAATTGAATGAGGCGGAGCTCGTCATCTTGCAAGAGATGTTCGCGCTCTCGGGCGATGCCGCGGCTCAGCTCAAACGGCTGGCGCAGAGGTTTGAGCTGGCCACGGTGGTGTTGACCCGAGGGCCGGCCGGCAGCTCGATCTACCACAAAGGGGAGTGGTCGGAGCGTCGCTCGCAGCCGGTGGCAGTCGTGGACACCGTGGGGGCCGGGGATGCGTTCACGGCGGCGTTAACCATGGGGCTGCTGCGGAACCTCGAGCTCGCGACAGTGCACGCCGCCGCCGAGGAGCTGGCCGGCTTCGTGTGTTCATGCGCCGGGGCGATGCCGCCGCTGCCCGAGAATCTTCGTTTTTTTTAGTGCGCCGTGCTTTGCAGGACACAAAAGTTACTTTTGGCGGGGGCTTGATTCCATGAATCGCTCGTCGATTTTCACGTTGTTACTGCTGCTACGGCTCCCGGCCGCGAGCGCCACGATCTCGGATGAGATTCTAATCATCGTCAACGACGCAAGCCCGACATCAAAGGCGGTCGGCATGGACTACGCCGGCAAGAGACACGTGAAAAACATTCTGCACGTTCGCTGCGAAGACTCGGCGTTGCGGCAGAAAAATGAAACCATAGAGTTGAAGACATACGCTGAGCAGATCGAAGCGCCGCTTCGCCATTTTCTTCAAAGTCACACATCCATCAATTTCATCGTCACCACCAAGGGCGTGCCGATCAGAATTTCCGGCGCGCCTCTCGGCTGGGCTGACGCCGGAACACTGAAAGCCTCGCTCGACAGTTACCTGGCTGCCTTCGGCTACGACAAGCTGGCTGGCGCGGTGAAGGTGGAATTCAAGATGCCGGACAGCAAGGTTCCCGGGTGGGCCTGGGAAAATCGCTATTGGAACGCAAAGATTTCGTTCACGCACGCGAAATTCGGCGGCTATTTGGTTACCCGTTTGGACGGATATACTCAGGCGGATGCGCTGAGCTTGACGGCGCATGCTCTGGCCGCGGAAAGCCATCTCGTCCAAGGCTTTGTGCTGCTCGATGTTGACGCCACGCGTGGCCTGGGCGACAAGACCGCGCAACCCGCTGCGCTGCCGGGGACAGTGATCACAGCGGAGTCGGCTTGGGATGCCTGGAACGCCGACATGATCCATGCGCACGAGGAGCTCGTCCGGCGGCGTGTGCCCGACCGGCTCGACCTGACTGAGACGTTCGTCGGAAACCAGGAAAATCTCATTGGATATTTTTCGTGGGGAAGCAATGACGCTCATTTCTCCCAGGCCGCATATCGCTCGCTCCGCTTCCTGCCGGGCGCGATCGCAGATACAGCCGTATCTACCGGAGGCCGGAGCTTCTTTCGTCAAATCGAAGGCCAATCGATGATCGCGGATCTGATTGCGCAGGGGATCACGGGAGTCAAGGGCTACACGGATGAGCCGCTCTTGCAGGCGGTCGCCTCTCCCACCATCGCTCTCGATCGCTATTTGTCGGGATTCACGCTCGCGGAGAGCCTGTATGCCGCCTCGCACTTCGTCGGCTGGACGGATATCGTGATCGGCGATCCCATTGCGCGGCCTTATCGCTGACGCCGGCGGCTGCGTCTGGATCCACGGTCGTCGAGACGAATATTCACACTCCAATCGATAGCTCCTGGCTTGGGGATGGTGTTCGCGTGCTTACCCGCAGGATGAAACGGGACGGGGGGCGTTCAAGCCGACCTCTCGGAGGCCGCGATAGCGCCCCAGCCGCAGGCGTAGCCGGTGCTCGCCCATAGCCCCCGGAGGCCACCGCTGCCCGCGTCGTTGATGGCGGAGCGGAGCCCGAATGAGCGTCTCAGCCGCGATACCCAACTTGACGCCGGATCATGGCGATCGACAAGCGGCGTTTGCCATTTAGCCGTGACGTACGAATATCTGGACGGCAAGGGCTCCGACGGGGGATAAAGAAGACTTAAGCTGAAACTTACCGGCTCAGCTTGCATCGACCTGCTTCGTGGCGGTCCGCGGAAATCGGGCTGATCGACGGCTTCTACACCCTGACGGCGACCAGCGTTCCGCTCAACGCCTTGTCTCCGGAGATCGCCAAGAAACTGCCCGCGCTATCCCCGATTCTCGTCTCCGTATTTCCTTGGTTGTTGAAACTGTAGAGTCGGCCGTGCGCTGCAGCAACCATCGGACACTCGATCTATGATGGGTTGCCGTCGTCACGATTATCCTTTAGCCTTCACTTTTCTGCTTCAACGTTTTTAAGGCCTTTCCCTTTCCCCAGAAGTACTTAGGCGCGTCAGGATACAATCTTGACATGGTGGTGGTCGGTGGTTCGATCCCACTCGCGCCAACCAATTCACGTCATCCGCCCAGAGAGTACCCATGCCTGTCGTGACGTTGCCCGATGGCAGCCAGCGCCGCTTCGACCAGCCGGTTACGGTGGATGAGGTCGCGGGCAGCATTGGCCCGGGCCTGCGCAAGGCCGCCCTGGCCGGGCGGGTGGACGGCAAGCTGGTCGATACCTCGTACCGGATCGAGTCTGACGCTCAGGTGGCCATCGTCACCGACAAGGACCCGGACGGCCTGGACATCATCCGCCACTCGACCTCGCACCTGCTCGCGCAGGCCGTCAAGGAGCTCTTCCCCGAGGCCCAGGTCACCATCGGTCCGGTGATCGAGGACGGCTTTTACTACGACTTCTCGTACAAGCGCCCCTTCACCCCCGAGGACCTTAGCGCCATCGAGACCCGCATGCAGGAGCTCGCCAAGGCGGATCAGAAGGTGAGCCGGCGGGTCATGGGGCGCGATGAGGCCGTGCAGTTCTTCAAGAGCATCGGCGAGATCTACAAGGCCGAGATCATCGCTGGCATTCCCGCCGGAGAGGACATCAGTCTGTACGGCCAAGGGGAGGGCAAGAGCAGCTGGGTGGACCTGTGCCGCGGACCGCACGTGCCCTCTACTGGCAAGCTCAAGGCCTTCAAGCTCACCAAGGTGGCCGGCGCCTATTGGCGCGGCGATTCGCGCAACGAGATGCTGCAGCGCATCTATGGCACCGCCTGGCCGGATAAGAAGCAGCTTGATGAGTACCTGCACCGTCTGGAGGAGGCCGAAAAGCGCGATCATCGCCGCATTGGCCGCGAGCTCGATCTGTTTCACCTGCAGGAGGAGGCGCCCGGCGCCGTGTTCTGGCATCCCAAGGGCTGGGAGGTGTTCCAGCAGCTGATCCAGTACATGCGCGAGCGGCAGAATGCCGCCGGCTTCCAGGAAGTGAACTCCCCGCAGATCATGGATGCGCAGCTATGGAAGCAGTCCGGGCACCTGGAGAAGTTCGGCGACAGCATGTTCATGACGCAGACACCGGATGAGCGGCTCTTCGCCATCAAGCCCATGAACTGCCCGGGTCATATCCAGATCTTCAAGCAGGGCATCCGTAGCCACCACGATCTGCCGCTGCGCTTCGCGGAGTTTGGCATCGTGCACCGCTACGAGCCCTCGGGGGCCCTGCACGGCCTCATGCGGGTGCGGGCCTTTACCCAGGACGATGCCCATATCTTCATCACGGAGGACCAGATCACCCAGGAATCCGTGTCGGTCACGAAGCTGATCCTGGACATTTACCGCGAGTTCGGCTTTGACGATGTGCGCATCAAGTTCTCCGACCGGCCCGCCAAGAGGGTGGGCAGCGATGAGGTCTGGGACCGCTCCGAGCATGCCTTGAAAGAGGCGGCCCGGGCCGCCGGTATCGATTACACGTTAAATCCGGGCGAGGGGGCCTTTTACGGACCAAAGCTCGAGTTCGTGCTGCGCGACGCCATCGGTCGGGACTGGCAATGCGGCACCCTGCAGGTGGACTTGAACCTGCCGGGCCGCCTGGGAGCTCATTATATCGACGAGGGTAGTCATAAGCGGCCCCCGGTCATGCTGCACCGGGCCATTTTCGGCTCCCTGGAGCGTTTCTTCGCCATTCTGCTGGAGCACCATGCCGGCAAGCTCCCCGCCTGGCTGGCGCCGGTGCAGGCCGCCGTGCTCACCATTACCGAGCGGCAGAACGAATATGCCCTGTCGGTCACGGAAAGCCTTAAAAAACAGGGGCTTCGCGTTGAAAGCGACTTGCGGAACGAGAAGGTGGGCTTTAAGATTCGCGCCCACACGCTCGCGCGTGTTCCGTATCTATTGGTCGTGGGCGACAAAGAGGTTGCCGCGAATCTACTGTCAGTGCGCACGAGAAGCGGCGAGGATCTGGGCACTCTGTCCGTTGAGGCGTTCGCCGAGCGCCTGCACGGGGAAGTCCGGAGCCGCGGGCGCCAGATTGGGGAGGGTTGATTTATCAGCAATGCAACAAAGCGCGTTCGGCGCAATGAGGAGATCACGTCGCCGCAACTGCGCGTGATCGGGGCGGATGGAGGGCAGGCCGGCGTCATGAGCCGGTACGATGCACTGCAGATGGCCGCCGCAGCGGAACTGGATCTGGTCGAGGTCTCACCCACGGCGGAGCCGCCGGTGGTGCGCATCATGGACTTCGGCAAGTTCCTCTTCGAGCAGAACAAGAAAGCTCATTCAGCCAAGCGCAAGCAGAAGCAGATACAGGTCAAAGAAGTGAAATTCCGCCCCGGTACGGGCGAGTCGGATTACCAGATCAAACTGCGCAATCTGATCCGCTTCCTCTCCGAGGGCGACAAGGCCAAGGTGACATTGCGTTTCCGAGGCCGTGAGATGGTGCACCAGGATATCGGGCGCAAACTTTTGGACCGGGTCGTCGCAGACTTAGGTCCGCACAGCGTGGTGGAACAGAACCCGCTGATGGAAGGTCGCCAGATGGTCATGGTATTTGCGCCAAAGAAGAAGTGACGGATCTCGGCTCATCGTGAGCTGAGGACGTCCGCCCGCAAGCGACCGAGGGATTGCAAGTCCGTCGGTTTGTGAGTGGGGCTACAATGAC
>Ga0070667_100000151_pt1 | contig 86629 bp, 83 predicted proteins | sample KBSS33metaG_FD_64659 | JGI IMG/M metagenome (GOLD analysis project Ga0070667, IMG submission 64659) | Switchgrass rhizosphere microbial communities from Kellogg Biological Station, Michigan, USA - KBS S3-3 metaG | ecosystem: Host-associated > Plants > Roots > Rhizosphere > Soil ...
AGGGCCTGGTCCCTGCCCAGATCCAGGGACGGAATTATATTATTCAAATTATTTGCCAAAGCCAGCTCATGGTCGGGAATCCAGTCTTTCCCGGCCGCTTTTCCCATCCGGATCCCGGCTTTCTTCAGGTAAAGCGCATCTCGGAGGGTTTCCAGGTCGCCGGCCATTGATTCACGGATATAATGTGTCCCGTCGTCAAGAGTAAGGAAAATGCTTCCCTCTTTCCTTATCCAGTCTTCAACGGGTATCCTAACGGAGATGGGCAAACGATTTTTGCTATATACCTTTTTACCTGTGGCAGCGGGGGATTCACCCGCCGTTTTTTGCAAAACGGATAGAAAAAAACCCTCCCCCCGGACCTTGTCCGGATAAAACCGGTATCCAAGGGATCCGTGTGCGGACCGGGCGACAACCAGCGGCCAGGCAGGATCAGGCATCAGATCGACAGGCTGCACTGGATAATTGTCCAAAAGGAAATCCAGAATCTCTTCGTTTTCTTCCGGCGAATAGGAACAGGTGGAATAGATCAGCCAGCCCCCTTCCCTCAGACAATCCCAAGCATCCGCCAGGATTCTCTTTTGTCTTTGTGAACAGAGATTCACGGCAGCCGTACTCCATTGCTGAATGGCTCCCGGATCTCTCCTGAACAGGCCGCTGCCGCTGCAGGGTGCGTCGACGACGAGCACATCGAAGAATCCGGGCAGTCTTTTGAAGTGTGACGGATCATTGTTCGAAACCACGTGGTTGGCATATCCCCATTTGGTAAGTTGTTCAACGAGTACCGGCACCCTGGTTTTGATGAGTTCATTGCTGACCAGCAAAGAATCTGCAGACAGCAGGGATTGTATCATGGTGGATTTTCCTCCCGGTGCGCCGCAAAGATCCAGAACCCGGATCCGCTCTTCTCCCTGCATAATTTTCCCGAGCGCATGCGCAAGGAACATTCCCGAAGCTTCCTGCACATAGTAGCAGCCTGCGTGAAAAAGCGGATCGAGGGTGAAAGAAGGTCTTCCGTTCAGATAGTAGGCATCAGGAGCCCAGGGCACACGCTCTTTTGTTTTCAAAAAATCATTTTCTTCTCCGGTATCCTGCCCGGTAAATCCGCCGTGTTTTTTCCCTGGATTCAAATGGATGGAAACGACCTGTTCACCTGACGCATGCACCGACAGAAAAGCTTCCCTGTCAAAGTGATCGAGGGACGAGAGTGTCTGTAGCAATTCACCGGGTAACTGAAGAGCCAATATGATGGGTTTAAAATCTTATGGTAAAATCCTGTCTGACCTGGAATTCATCCCGGAAAAAAACAAGCCCTGCAGAAAAAATGTCAATGCTCATCTTCACTTTCGGGTGCTGCCGGATAAGGGTCCAGGCTTTTTTCATTTCAGAACTCCAGTGAATATCATGCAGGATGATCGCTGACTGTGAGGCCACGCGTTCCAGAAAAAAATGAAAATATTCCATAACCGGCTCAAGGCGGTGATTCCCGTCTATGTACACCAGTCCCGGCCGAAGTGTCTGCAGCTCTGTTCGTTTCAGCGCATCCTCGAAAGACATATTGAGCAGACTGATATTCCTGATGCCCAGGCTGCTGAAATTCTCACGGGCAACGGACGCAATGGCGGCAGAGCCCTCCACGGTATAAACGGCCGAGGAAGGCCGGGCCGAAGCAAGGTAGGCAGTTGAAATACCCAGCGAAGTACCCAGCTCGACCATCACTTCTGCGGCCGTAAAATCTGCCAGACGGAAAAGCAGGCGGCCGAATTTCCTGTCGCAGACCGAACGGGCTGCGATACCGGAAATTCTTTTTCTTTTCATGGTCGTTTTGCCTGCGTTGGCAGAAACCGTTCCGGCATTTTTTGAACCGTCCGCGCCTGCGCCCATGTCCAGCACATCGATGGCGGTGGTATCGCGCAGAAGTTTTGTTTTAAGTAATTCTATCGGTTCGAAGGCGTAGTAGCTGTTCGGATCATTCAGTACCCGGGTAACCAGTTCATAAACGAAGGGTGAATGAATTCCATGTCCCCTGCCGCTGGATGCCCTGACAACATAATTCAGCCATTCGATGCCGAGTCGGTAGGTCGGGTACATGTGTTAACCGGCAGATGCCGGAATGGATTTTATTTTCTCCCAGGTTTGAAAGTCCATGGCAAACGCATTTTTTTCATCTGCCGCCACTTTAACAGATGCCGTCAGCCGGAACAGGCTGGACGGAATTTCCGGAAAAAACGCATCCCCTTCGGGAGCGGCGTTGATGCGGGTAACATACAGCGTATCACACATAGGCAGGGATTCCTGATAAATCTGACCTCCCCCGCCAATAAAGGTTTCTTTTGCGTCCATCTTTTTCGCAAGCTCAATAGCCTCTCTCAGGTTTACGGCAGTTTGCAGTTCAGGATAATGTGCCGGAATTCCGGAACTACGGCTGACAACAATATTGAAACGGCCGGGAAGCGGCTGACTGTCCAACGCTTCAAATGTTTTCCTGCCCATAATAATGGGTGATCCCCAGGTCTTGTTCTTAAAAAACCGCATGTCTTCAGGAAGCGTCCAGAGCATCTGGTTGTTTTTCCCGATCACATTGTTCTCAGCTGCGGCTACGATGATGGCAAGTTTCATGGCAGGAAGTTTACACGGCCACGGGTGCCTTAATCGGAGGATGGGGCTGGTAATTCTCCAGCGTAAAATCTTCAAAACGAAAATCAAAAATGCTTCTGATCCCCGGATTCAGCTTCATTACCGGAAGAGGATTTGGTGTGCGGGTAAGCTGGAGGGCAGCCTGCTCGCGGTGATTATCGTAAAGATGCACGTCTCCAAAACTATGCACAAACTCACCCGGTTCCATTCCGCAAACCTGTGCGATCATCATCGTTAACAAAGCATAGGAAGCAATATTAAACGGTACACCCAGAAAAACGTCCGCACTGCGCTGATAAAGCTGACAGCTTAACCTGCGTTTTCCTTCCGGCGTTCCGGAAGGCGTTGTATAAAACTGAAAGAGCACATGGCAGGGCATGAGGGCCATATCAGGCAGTTCTGCGACATTCCAGGCACTGATGATCAGCCGACGGCTGTCGGGATTGGTTTTGATCTGACTTATAAGGTCGCTGATCTGATCAATCTGCCGGCCGTCCGCTCCCGTCCAGCTGCGCCATTGCTTACCGTAAACCGGACCGAGTTCTCCTTTTTCATCTGCCCATTCGTTCCAGATGCTGACGCCATTATCTTTCAGATAGCTGATATTGGATTCTCCCCGGAGAAACCAGAGGAGCTCATAAATGATACTTTTGAGATGAAGTTTTTTTGTTGTCACCAGCGGGAAGCCTTCCTGCAGATTGAACCGCATCTGGTATCCGAAACAGCTTTGGGTACCCGTCCCTGTACGGTCGCTTTTATGCACACCTTCATTCATCACATGGGACAATAATTCCAGGTATTGTTTCATGACCGCAATTTACGCAGTACAGGATTAAGCTTCTTCACGACTTATTCACCTCGCGGGCCCAGCTGTCTTTGAGACTGACGGTACGGTTAAACACCGGTTTTTCCCTTGTACTTTCCTTATCCAGGCAGAAATATCCTTTGCGAAGGAACTGATAACGTTCTTCAACCAGCGCGTCGGAAAGGGAAGGTTCAGCCCAGGCGGTGGAGATGACCTGAAGCGAATCGGGGTTAATATAGTCCTTGAAATCGCCTTCTTCGTCCGCAGGATTTTCAACTTTAAAAAGACGGTCGTACAGCCTGAGCTCCACCGGAATCGCATGGGCGGCACTTACCCAGTGAAGGGTTCCCTGCACTTTAAGGCCCGATGCATCATGACCGCTCCGGCTTTCGGGCAGGTAGATGCAGCGCAGCTCCTTTATTTTTCCTTCTTCATCCCTGACCACTTCTTCACATTGAATAATATAGGCGTTTTTTAATCGGACTCTTTTTCCCGGCGCGAGCCTGAAGAATTTTTTTGGCGGGTTCTCCATGAAATCTTCCTGTTCAATGTAGATTTCCCCGCTGAAAGGCAGTTCTCTTTGTGAATTTTTTTCGCTGCCTTCGGGGAAGTCTTCCGACACAACCATTTCCACACCGCCCGGATGATTGGTGATAACGACACGGAGCGGATCGAAGACCACCATTTTCCGCCTGGCATTTTTATTCAGGTCTTCCCGCAAACAGAATTCCAGCAGGGAAACGTCAATCAGGTTATCCCTTTTCTGCACCCCGATCCTGTCTGCAAAACTGCGTATGCTTTCCGGGGTATATCCCCTGCGTCGCAGGCCGGATATGGTCGGCATTCTCGGATCGTCCCAGGAGTTTACAAATCCTTCCTGGACAAGTTGCAGAAGTTTTCGTTTGCTCATGACCGTAAAGGTCAGGTTTAGCCTGGCGAACTCGTACTGGCGTGAAGGAAAGATCTGCAGTTTTTCAATGAACCAGTCGTAGAGTGGCCGGTGTGGAACGAATTCGAGTGTACAGATGGAATGGGTTATTTCTTCTATGGAATCACTTTGACCATGTGCGAAATCATACATCGGATAAATACACCAGTTGTCGCCCGTGCGGTGATGATGGGCCCTTTTGATGCGGTACATGATCGGATCGCGCAGGTGCATATTGGGAGATCCCATGTCCACCCTGGCGCGGAGAACGCAGGAGCCGTCTTCAAAATTTCCGGCCCGCATCCCGCGGAACAATTCGAGATTCTCCTCTATGCTCCGGTTACGGTAAGGACTTTCCCGGCCTGGTTCCACAGGCGTTCCTTTTTGGGCAGCGATTTCTTCGCTGGTGCTGTTGTCTACATAGGCAAGCCCCTTACGGATGAGCTCCTCGGCAAAAAGATAAAGTTGTTCGAAGTAGTCTGAGGCATACAGAATTTTTTCCGGCTCAAAACCCAGCCACCGGACATCCTCGATGATGCTGTCCACGTATTCTGTTTCTTCTTTCGCAGGGTTGGTGTCGTCAAACCGGAGATTGGTCTTACCCCCGTACTTCAGCGCCAGGCCAAAATTGAGGCAGATGGATTTTGCATGTCCGATATGCAGGTATCCGTTGGGTTCCGGAGGAAAACGGGTAAGTATCGTTTTATATTTACCGGAACCGAGGTCCTCTTCAACAATTTCTTCGAGAAAATTAAGTGATCTTTCTTCCGCATTGATTTCCGCCATGTATGTATTGATATCGGCGCGAATTTAAATAAAAGACACTACTTCTGCGAATTGGGACGATCGCCGAAAATCAGGGTGCCTATGCGGATCATATTGGAGCCTGCCTTCAGGGCCACCGGATAATCGCCGCTCATGCCCATGCTGAGCACGCGTATGGGGTCTTCCTGCATCCTTTCCCTGAGTTCCATGAACTGAGCCCGCAATCCTTCGAATTCGCGGCGCTGGGTATCAGCTTCCGCGGTCAGGGACGCCATGCCCATACAACCGGCAAGGCGTATGTGTTGCATTTCGCCCTGGCGGCGTGCGGATTCCAGTTCATCCAGCAGGCTGTTCCTTTCCACAGGATCCAAACCGAATTTTGTTTCTTCCCTTGCAATATGCATCTGCAGGAGGCATTCGATTGTGCGATTGTTTTTTTCTGCCTGTTTGTCAATTTCCCTGAGCAGGCGGAATGAATCCACCGACTGGATCAGGGCCACGAATGGTGCAATATGCTTTACTTTATTTGACTGCAGATGGCCGATAAAGTGCCATCTTATATCACCGGGCAGTGATTTTTGCTTTTCGACGAGTTCCTGGACATAGTTCTCTCCAAAATCTCTCTGGCCGAGATCATAGAGCTGCCGGATCTTTTCCAACGGCTGCGTTTTTGAAACGGCCACGAGTTCTGCCCCCGCAGCACGAAGGGAGTCGACAATATGATGATACGCGGCCGGGTCCATTCCTTTATTTTAATATGCTTCTTGAAATTACCATTCGCTGGACCTCGCTGGTACCCTCATAAATCTGGGTGATCTTGGCATCCCTCATCAGCCGTTCCACATGATACTCTTTCACATAACCATACCCTCCGTGAATCTGCACGGCTTCCGTTGCGGCCCACATGGCGGTTTCGCTTGCGAATACTTTGGCCATCGAGGAGCTCAGCGCATAATCCTGATCGTTATCTTTTTCCAGGGCTGCGCGGAAACAGAGCAGCCTGGCTGCATCAATGCGGGTAGCCATATCGGCCAGTTTGAACTGGATGATCTGATGATTGCGGATCTCCGTTCCGAAAGCCTTCCTTTCTTTTGCGTATTTCAGAGAAAATTCCAGCGAACCGGAGGCGATTCCCAGGGCCTGGGAGGCAATGCCGATACGCCCGCCTGCCAGTGTCTTCATGGCGAATGTAAACCCGAATCCATTTTCCCCGATCCTGTTTTCACGTGGTACTACTACATCGGTGAAGGAAATACTATGGGTGTCGCTGCCGCGGATGCCCAGTTTATTTTCCTTTGCACCAACGGTTACACCAGGCGTCGATTTGTCCACGATAAACGCATTGATCCCCTTGCTTCCGCGTGACACATCGGTTTGCGCCATTACCAGGTAGACGGAAGCCGAACTGCCGTTGGTGATCCAGTTTTTGGTTCCATTTAATATATAGTGATCTCCTTTGTCTACGGCTGAAGTCTGCTGGGAAGTGGCATCACTGCCCGCCCCGGGTTCGCTCAGGAGGAAAGCACCCATATACAAGACGCCGTCTTTCTTTCCTGCAGCCAGGTGCCGGAGCCATTTATCCTTCTGCCCGTCTGTCCCAAATCGATCAAGACCCCAGCATACAAGTGAATTGTTTACGCTCATGGCAACGGATACGCTCGCGTCGATCTTACTGATCTCCTCCATCGCCAGCACATAACTGACCGTGTCCATGCCTGCTCCCCCCCACTCAGGAGAAACCATCATGCCGAGAAAACCAAGATCGGCCAGCTTCATCAACTGTTCCCTGGGTAATTGCTGTTTTTCATCTCTTTCTATTACGCCGGGCAGGCATTCCTGTCTGGCAAAGTCGCGTGCGGCCTGACGGATGGCCAGCTGTTCTTCTGTTAGCGAAAATTCCATGTTATATTCAATGGTCGCGCAAAAATAAAAGATTCCCTTTAGAAAACTAACAACTGTTAGGTTTTGGCCACGCAGGCCGTTTAGCTAACTTCGTCATTCCAATAATCCGTTATGGGAAAAAAAGGAAATTCAGTAAAGGTCAGCTCAGAGATTGGCACATTACGCAGGCTGCTGGTTCACAGCCCGGACAGCGGACTGGGAAAGGTGGTTCCATCCAAGGCGCAGGACTGGCTGTTCGAAGACATTGTACACCTGGATACCATCCGGAAAAAGGAATATGACTATTATACCAAACTGCTCCTCTATTTCCTTGATCCGGCGTTGATTCAGGGTAAATTGAAGGTCATTGACGCCGAAGAGAATAATAGAAATTTTTATAAGCCCGGACATAAGGATTTTTTCCGGTCGGAAAAAGTTATTGAACTTCAGTGGCTCCTGGCCGAGATCCTGGAAGATGTAGAAATAAGGTTGAAGCTGGCTGCATCGGTGTGCGCGATTGAAAACTGCTCTTACGACACACAAAAGGAATTACTGGACCTCGATCCGGTGGAACTCGCCAAAACTTTTATAACGGGCAGCCTCGAAAGCGGACGTATGCTTTTTGCGCCCATACCCAATTTTATCTTCACGCGCGACATTGGCATTGTGATCAATGAACATGTACTGCTCAATAAACCCGCAAAAAAAGCAAGGACCCGTGAAGCGCTGATCGCGAAATATATTTTTTTCAACCATCCATTTTTTAAAGATTACCAGAACAATATCCTCGAACTCAACGACGGCTACCATCATTTCCTTTTGCCTAAGGAATCCGATGACCGGAAAGTAACGCTCGAGGGCGGTGACGTGATGGTAATTACAAGGGATCATGTACTGATCGGCGTAAGCGAAAGAACTACCATGGAAGCGGCTTATCAGGCCATTCAGCTTCTTTTTGACAAAAACATAGTGAAGAAGATCACGGTAATCCGTATACCCCGGAAAAGAGACTATATGCACATCGATACGGTTTTTACCCAGGTAAGAAAGGATGCCTGGGTTATGCTGGGCGTATTCTCTAAAAAATCAATGAAGCACGAGAACGAGGGTGCTGTTCAGCGCGCGCTGGAAGGTTCAAGAAAGGATGAAAAACTTAAGATCATCCAGTTCAGGAAGAAAGATCTCGAAAATCCGGTTTACTTCGACAGTCTCGAAGAACTCCTCACCCAGATCAGCCGTGAAGATTTTCAATGCACCGGAAAAATAAAATTCCTGTTTTCCGGGAACAATGAGTTTCCTTTTGATGCCCGTGAACAGTGGACAGATTCCTGCAACCTGCTGGCGCTTAAAGAAGGCGTCGTGCTGGGTTATGACCGTAACGACAAAACCATCGAGGCTTTCCGGCAAAACGGATTCCGGATACTGCATGCCAAAGACCTTATTCATGATCTTGAAGAAGGAAAAACAGAGGCCGGAGATATTAAAGACAGTTTTATCCTCATTCCTTCGGCCGAACTCTCCCGGGCGCGGGGTGGTTTTCACTGTATGAGTATGCCCCTGTTAAGAGACGAAATCTGATCCAAATGCAAAATACTTCCCGCATACTGATGATCAGGCCGATGCATTTTGCCTTCAACGCCGAAACAGCCGTAAACAACAGCTTTCAGATGCGGGGAGACGCGGAAAACCTAAGCAGCAAAGCGGTAAGGGAATTTGATGCCCTGGTAAAAGCCCTCCGGAAAACGGGCATCGAAGTATTCGTGGTGGAAGATTCTTCCGAACCGCACACACCCGATGCCATTTTCCCGAATAACTGGATCTCCTTTCACGAAAACGGCGTTTACTGCCTCTATCCCATGTTTGCGCCGAACCGCCGTATGGAGCGTAAGGAAGAAGTGTTGCGGCTGGTGACCGGACCTTTGCATTTTACAAAGCGGACGGATTTCACGGATTTCGAAAAATACAATCTGTTTCTTGAAGGAACGGGCAGCATGGTGCTGGACCGCGACCAGCGCCTGGCTTATGCCTGCCTGTCTCCCCGGACGAATATGGAAGTGCTTGAAGATTTCTGTTCCAAAATGAATTATGAACCGGTCGTCTTTCATGCAGTCAATAGTGAAGGACAGGCCATCTACCATACCAATGTAATGATGTGCGTGGCTGACAGGTGGGTGCTCATCTGCCTGGATGCCATCCCCGACAGCGAGGAAAGAGAGAAGGTCGAAAATGAAATCCGTCGCAGTGGCAAGGAGATCATTCTGATCAGTACCGGACAAATGAACCAGTTTGCCGGTAATATGCTGCAGCTGGAAAATAAAAAAAAGGAGAAGATCCTGGTGATGTCCGAGGCCGCCTGGTCTTCACTCAGCGAGGGACAGAAAAATAAATTGCAGGAACTCAATAACCATATTGTGCATTCACCACTGCGAAACATTGAAACGAACGGAGGTGGCAGCGCCCGCTGCATGATCGCCGAAATTCATGGGTAGAATGACATCGAATTAACTCAACAGCCTGTCCGTGTATCACCTGAAATGCTTATTTTTGGGACTTGTTTCCGAAAGATTAAAGAATTTCAATTGATCTTGCCATTTGATTGAAACCGTTTCAAGAAATACAACCCTTTTCTAATTAATGCAACAAAAAGTTTCAAAAATCGGGGTACTCACGTCCGGCGGCGATTCGCCTGGAATGAATGCCGCCGTCCGTGCCGTGGTTCGCACGGGGATTTACAATGGGCTTGAGGTATTCGGTATCATGCGGGGCTATAGCGGTATCATTGAAAACGACATTATTCCCCTTCATTCCCGGAGTGTTGCCAATATTATTCAGCGCGGCGGCACCATTCTGAAAACGGCGCGGTGTAAGGAATTTTTCGAATATGAGGGACGTTCAAGGGCGTTCGCGAATCTAAAAAAACTTGGAATAAACGGTCTCGTCATCATCGGCGGGGATGGATCTTTCCGGGGTGCCCATAAATTCAGTTCTGAATTTGAGATTCCCTGTATCGGCCTTCCGGGTACGATCGACAAGGATATAGCGGGCACCGACTTCACCATCGGATTCGATACGGCGGTAAATACGGCGGTCGAAGCCATCGACAAGATCAGGGATACGGCGGATGCCCATGACCGTCTTTTCGTGATCGAAGTGATGGGGCGCGACGCCGGTTACATCGCGCTGCACAGCGGCATCGCGACGGGTGCTGAAAATATCCTTATCCCGGAAAGAAAAACAGACATTGAAGAACTGATAAGTTCCCTGCAGGAAAAGGAGAAGAGAAAAAAACTGGTCAACCTGGTGGTTGTGGCCGAAGGTGACAATTACGGTGGCGCGGAAGAAGTGGCCAAGGTGGTTAAACAGCGTCTTCCCAATATCGATACGCGTGTTTGTATTTTGGGCCATATACAACGCGGTGGTTCTCCCTCCTGCCTGGACCGTGTCATCGCCAGCCGGATGGGGTACGCAGCGGTTGAATGTCTGCTGGAAAACAGATTCAACGTGATGGTTGGAATCGTAAACAACCGGATTCAATATACGCCTCTGGAAAAGGCCGTGAAAGCCAAACAAAAAATCAGCGACGACTGGCTGAAAATCATAAAAATCCTCGCCTCCTGACGAATGTTTCCAAACTCAACCTATTAATCAACGATCAGCATGTCTAAGAATATTGATAAGTATATCTACGGCCAGATGGACAAAAAGGCCGGACTCGAACACACTTTTCACCGCACCAAAATTGTGGCTACCGTAGGGCCCGCCTGCGACACCTACGATAAACTGCTTTCGCTTGTTAAAGCGGGGGTCAATGTTTTCCGGTTGAACTTTTCCCACGGCAGCCATGAGGACAAGGCAAAAATCATTGAACATATCCGGAAGATAAATTCGACGGAACCATTCAATATTGCGATACTCGGAGATCTCCAGGGACCAAAGCTCCGTGTGGGAGAAATCGCCGGTGGAAGTATGCTCGTTTCGGAAGGTGAGATCCTGACCTTTACCAATACCAAACTGGTGGGTACAAAAGAGCGGATCTATGTCTCTTATCCGAACCTGCATGAGGACGTCATGGTGGGCAACACCATCATGATCGACGACGGAAAGCTGGAAGTGAAGGTGGTGAGCATCGAAAAAAACCATGACGTGAAAGTGCAGGTGAAACTCGGCGGCATCCTTTCTTCCAAAAAAGGTGTTAACCTGCCCGATACAAAAATTTCTCTTCCTGCCATTACGGAAAAAGACGAGGCGGACCTGAAATTTATCATTGAACAGAATCTCGACTGGGTGGCGCTGTCCTTTGTGAGAAGGGTCAATGATATTGTCGGACTGCGCCAAAAGCTCAATGCCGAAAAAAGCAAGACCAAGATTATCGCGAAGATCGAAATGCCGGAAGCCCTGACCAACCTCAGGGAAATCATACTCGAATCCGATGGCATCATGGTTGCCAGGGGTGACCTCGGTGTCGAGCTGCCGATTGAACAAATTCCGCTGGTGCAAAAGCAGATCATCCGCAAATCGCTTCACAGGGCCAAGCCGGTCATCGTGGCAACGCAGATGATGGAGAGTATGATCGACCGTACCAAGCCTAACCGCAGTGAGATTACGGATGTTGCCAATGCCGTACTGGAAGGTGCCGACGCTGTTATGCTCAGTGCGGAAACAGCCACCGGAAATTATCCTACGCTCGTGGTGGAGACCATGCGCAAGATCATCATGGAAGTTGAGCGGACGGACTACAATTATAATCGTGAGGATGAACTTCAGCCTCAGCCGCATTCCCCCAGTTTCCTAAGCGACGCTGTTTGTTATAACGCCTGCAAACTTGCCCAGGACACCCAGGCAGATGCCCTGATCGGCATGACGCAAAGCGGATATACCGGATTTATGCTTTCCAGCTACAGACCGAAATCTCCGTTATATATTTTCTCGAAGGAAAAAACGCTGATCAACCAGCTGAGCCTGAGCTGGGGCGTAAGAGCCTTTCACTATGCGGAAGAAGACAGTATTGATGATATCATGTCTGACCTCACCGAGATTCTGAAACAAAGAGGGTTTGTAAAGAAAGGGGATGTGATCATCAATACGGGAAGTATTCCGGTGGATGAACACCTGGCTACCAACCTTCTTAAAATTTCAAAAGTGGAGTAGGACGGAATCCTTGCCGGTGCAACTTACCGGATCAGTGAAAGCATTTTTTCTATTTCCAGGCTGTCGGCCAGAATCATTTCCGGCTCTTCTTTCATCAGTGGCTGGATAAACTCCATTTCTGATTTTTTTGTCATCCGTGCGGAACTGTGGAACTCTGTAGCTCCGGTTGACTTTTTCAGATCCAGAATATTTTCTGCGCGCACACCCGAACCCGGCATGATGACAATGCGCCCGGCTGCCTGGTCCGTCAGATCTTTGATCAGGGAAGCGCCCAGGATGGCGGTAGGTTGTTGTCCTGAGGTGAGAATTCTCTCGCATCCCAGGGATATGATGTCTTCCAATGCCTCAAATGGGTTGCTGGTCCAGTCGAAGGCCCGGTGAAAACAAACGCCTAAGGGATAGGCAGCTCCGATTATTTTTTCCATGCGTGTTTTATCGACCCGGCCGTCGGGGGATAACATGCCGGTTACAATGCCCTCACATCCTGCAGACCGGCAGGCGGCAACATCATGCAGCATGACGTCAAATTCTTCATCGGAAAATAAAAAATCGCCCCCGCGGGTCCGGATGATGGGCCAGAGTTCCAGGTGAGATTTTTTTCTCACCATGCTGATCAGGCCGATGGCCGGCGTAGTGCCACCCGATGCAGGATCTGCACAGAGTTCTATACGGTCTGCGCCTGCTGCGGTCGCGGTAACCGCAGAAGGAAGATTATAACAACAGATTTCCAGAATATTTTTTTTCATCAGGAAAACCAGCTTTCGGATTCGACCATCTGATCTGTTGTTTCAGACCGGACAGCATAAACAAAACCTTTCTGAATGCAAAATGCACCATAACTGCCGTCTTTTTTCAATGCGAGGAACCCGACCTGGAGCTTTTTTGCTTTTTCAGGATTGCGCAGCACGATCCGCTCCACGGCTTTCCGGCAGGCTTCCCGGGGAGTGAGTCCCTGACGCATAAATTCCACGACGAGATGAGATCCGGCGATGCGTATCACTTCCTCTCCCACTCCGGTTGACGTGGCGGCGCCCACTTCGTTGTCGACGAACAATCCTGCCCCGATGATGGGTGAATCTCCGACGCGTCCGTGCATTTTGAAAGCCAGTCCGCTGGTGGTACAGGCACCGCTGAGTTTACCATTTTGGTCTATGGCCACCATTCCTATCGTGTCGTGATATCCCGGTCCTCCGGGCAGAATATTGGAGAAACTGTATTTTTTATTTTCAATATTAATTTCCGGTTCATACCTGGATTCCTTCAGCCAGTCCTTCCACATTTTTTCGCTCGCCGGTGTCAGCAGATTTTCTTTTTTGAATCCGTTGCTCAGTGCGAACTGCAACGCGCCTTCCCCGGTAAGAACAATATGAGGCGTTTTTTCCATCACGAGACGCGCCACGGAGACAGGATGTACAATATGCTCCAGGCACATGACGGATCCGCAGTCGCCGTTTCCGTCCATGATACAGGCGTCGAGGGTAACATATCCATCCCGGTCAGGCAGCCCTCCATAGCCAACCGTGTTGACCTCCGGATCGGCTTCCGGAATTTTTACGCCGGCTTCCACGGCATCCAGTGCACGTCCGTTTTTACTGAGTATCGACCACGCGGCTTCATTGGCGGGTTTTCCAAAATCCCAGGTTGAGATCACCAGCGGCCTCAGGTTCTTTTCTTGCCTGACAACAGGTGGTGCGCCTCTTACCAACAACCCTGCGGAAGCCAGTAAACCCGAGCCCAGAAATTTTCTTCTGTTGAACATGTCGATCGTTTAAACCCGAATTTAAGTCAAATGGGTTTCAGCACAACTGGTTTTATCGCGGATATTAATCAGGAGTGAATTTTCAATACATTTATTGGAAATAAATTTTACGGAATGAAATTCTCCCTGCTGACCATCCTCTTCCTCGGTGTCTTTTTTTGGAGCACGGCACAGGAAGTCAACTCCGACAGCGCCTGGTTCAGAGACAATTACTATAAAATTGAGAAAGCGATTCCGATGCGGGATGGCATAAGGCTTTTTACCTCCATTTATATTCCCAGGGACAGTACAGAAAAGCATCCGATTCTGATGGAAAGAACGCCCTACAACTGTTCTCCTTACGGACCGGACAGCTTTCGCAACTGGTGGGCGGACTACAAACGTTATTACCTCCGCGAAGGATATATTATGGTCGTGCAGGACGTAAGGGGCCGCTGGATGAGCGGGGGAAAATTTGTTGACGTAAGACCATTCATAAAGAATAAAAAGCAGGGCGACATAGACGAGTCTACTGACGCATTTGATACGATCGACTGGCTGGTAAAAAATATCGCCGGAAACAACGGAAGAGTTGGCGTATTCGGTACTTCCTATCCGGGTTTTTATGCCGGCATGGCGGCGGCCAGCGGACATCCGGCACTGAAAGCCGTAAGTCCCCAGGCGCCCGTCACGGACTGGTTTATTGGGGATGATTTCCACCATAACGGCGCTTTCTTCTACATGGACGGATTTGATTTTTACGTCGGCGGGGGATTCGGACGTCCACACCCCCGGCCGATAAGTGTAGAGAGCCCCATGCCCGATCCCTACGACAGCAAGGATAATTATCAGTTTTATCTTTCGCAGGGGGCCATAAAAAACCTCCTTCATTTCACCGGCGACAGCATTGCTTTTTTCAGCGAACTCTACCGGCATCCGGTCTACGATGACTGGTGGAAAGCCAGGAACGCCCGCGTGGCACAGTTTAATATCCGGCCGGCCATCCTGGTCGTTGGCGGCCTCTTTGATGCCGAGGATTGTTTTGGTGCCTGGAATCTGTATCGCGCCATAAGACAGCAAAGCCCGGAAACAAATGCCCGGCTGGTAATGGGACCCTGGTATCATGGGCAATGGTCTGCCGTTGACGGCACTTCCATGGGAAACATCAAATTCGGCAGCAACACTTCCATCCGCTTCCAAAATGATATCGAAATACCCTTCTTCAATTTTTATCTTAAAGGAAGAAAAGATCCCGACCTGGCGAAAGCAACCATTTTTTTCACGGGGGAAAACAAATGGAGAAAATTTGATCAGTGGCCCGACCAAAAGGCAACGCCCACCACTTTTTATTTGCAGGATAAATTTACCATTTCGCAGAAGGCGCCTGAGAGTGATCAGACATTTGATGAATACATAAGCGACCCCGCACACCCGGTACCGTACACAGAAGAAGTTCATTTTAACAGGACCAGGGAATATATGGATGACGACCAGCGTTTTGCCAGCCGCCGGCCGGATGTACTGTCCTATACCAGCGCTGTTCTGCAGGAAGACCTTACGATGGGCGGACCGCTGACAGCCGAACTGCATTGCAGCATCAGCACCACCGATGCTGATTTTGTGGTAAAACTGATCGACGTATTCCCGGACAGCCTTTCCTTTCAGCGTGTCGACATCTATGCGGTTCAGGAACCTGAAAGAATATACCCGCTCGGTGGCTATCAGATGCTCGTGCGTGGTGATATATTCAGGGGTAAATTCAGAAACAGTTTTGAAAAGCCAGTAGCCTTCGAACCTGAAAAAAGAGAAACGGTAAAATTTACGATGCCCGACCTGGCGCATACTTTCAAAAAGGGACACCGGATCATGATACAGATCCAAAGCAGCTGGTTCCCCCTCTCCGACCGCAACCCTCAAAAATTTACCGATATCTATACCTGCAGCGACGAAGATTTTCAAAAGGCCCGGATTCGCATTTATCATGACAGGTCAGGACCTTCTTCGATTACCGTGCCGGTACTGCCAGGGAGACCTGACTAAGGGTATACCATTAGACCGGAAGATTCTTTTTTAAAGTGCAGGGCGAAGGTTAAATTTATATTGGCTATCAACCGCATTTTTAATGGATCCTCTTCAAAAGCCATCCTCTGCACTGGAGCTCTGGCTCCAGGATGTCCAGTCATATATTTACAAGGTGACGAAGGGACCCATGCATCATGGCAACTTCAAATTCGACAGGAACAGTTTTCACTACAACAGAAAAAGCAAAAACAGCCAGGACGAACTTTCCATCATTTTCCTGAGCCAGTTCCCCGTTAGTTACAGGATTGGATTTCAGCTGGAAATCTGGCATCCCGAAATACGGCAGATCAAAGAGTCCTTCATGAGTGATATCCTCAACCGCGAATCATTTCTTTGCAGTATCATACTTTTCATGAAAGACTTTCCGTCGCAAGAAGCACCGGACGAAATCATGAAAGATTTTACGGTTTGTACTCACCGTGACCTTTTTCTCGCGGGTGCCTGGCTGGCGCAGACACTGCAATATGAACTGGTTCCTCTTTGTGACCAGATGAGTTCCATTAAGCATATGGACGACTTTTTTCAGGCCAGGCCACAGTGGTCTTTAAGCACCCGGAGTGGCGGCAATCTTTGCACTGACCTCATCACGGCCAAGCTGAACAAGAAAAGGGATTATCACCAGCGTTACCAGGAACTCCGGCAGGCCGTAAGGCTCGAAATTGAAAGCCGCTCGCTGAATCCGGAGGTATGCCGCCTGCTGGATCTCTGTTATGAATCCATCCGGTAGTCTCCCAGCGCAGGATTTGCAGTTATGCCCCCCGTCCAGATGTAACCGGCAGAATTTATTTCCGGAATAGTCATGAGGTTCACGCGACAATGACCTTCAGGCTTCTGTGTTTAGCCTGAATGGACTATTTTCGCGGATAATTGAAAAAACAGCCAGCAATATGAAAATGGCAGATTCTTATGAGAAAATTCCCCTGGAAATTTTCCCCGATGCCCAAACAGGTTCTTCCTTCGTCGCCAGAAAAGTAGCCACCCTGATCCGGGAAAAGGAATCCAGGAAAGAACGTTGTGTTCTGGGCCTGTCGACCGGTAAGTCCCCCCTGAAATTGTACGCCGAACTGATCAGGATGCACAAAGAAGAAGGCCTGAGCTTTAAACATGTGCTGGCGTTTAACCTCGATGAATACTATCCGATCAGGCGCAGCGCTCCGCAGAGCTACTATCGGTTCATGAAAGAAAACCTGTTCGATCATATTGACATCGATCCTAAAAACTGTTTTATTCCGAACGGAGAGCTGCCTAAGGAAGAGATGAAGGCATTCTGCTTATCGTATGAACAGGCTATTGCCGATGCAGGGGGGATCGATCTGCAGATTCTCGGGATCGGATCCAATGGACATATAGGATTCAATGAACCGGGGTCCAGCAGGTTCTCCAAAACACGGGTGACACCGCTTGAAAATTCCACCAGACTTTCCAATGCAGGAGATTTTGAAAGTGTGACACAGGTTCCCCGTCTTTCTGTAACCATGGGTATCAGCACGATCCTGAAAAGTAAAAAGATCATCCTGCTGGCCTGGGGGAACGGCAAGGCCCCCGCAGTACAGAAATCCCTCGAAGGGCCTTCTACAGAAGAAATGCCGGCTTCCATACTGCAACAGCATGAGGATACGCTTTTTGTAACAGATGAAGCAGCGGCGGCCGAACTTACACGTTTTAAAGCACCCTGGCTAACGGGTGACTGTGAATGGACAAGCGATATTTTACGAAGGGCCGTGGTTAATACGGCACTCAAGCTGGGAAAACCCATCCTGAGTTTAACAGACAAAGATTATAACGATCATGGACTGAGTGATCTGCTAGCTGTAAAGGGTGATGCTTATGAGATAAACCTGGAGACATTCTACATGGTCAGGGACAGCATTACAGGCTGGCCCGGAGGAAAGAACCAGCCGCTGCCTAATCCTCCCGAAAGAATGAACCCTTTTCCAAAACGCTGCCTTATTTTTTCGCCGCATCCGGACGATGATATTATTTCCATGGGTGGAACCTTTATGCGTCTGCACGACCAGGGCCATGAAGTACATGTAGGTTATCAGACCTCTGGGAACATAGCCGTTACGGATGAATTCGTGACGCGCTTCATTGATTTCGCCGTCGGATTCGAAACCATGTTTGGAATTGACAATAAACGCTCTTCGGAAATTCTGAGTAATGCACAGAAATACCTGAAGGGTAAAAAAACTTCAGGCGTGGACTCACCCGAAATCCGTGCGATCAAGGGTTTAATTCGCAGGTGTGAAGCCAGTGCCACCTGCCGGTATGTTGGATTGCCCGACAGCGGCATTCATTTTATGAATCTTCCTTTTTACGAAACCGGAACGATCGAGAAAAAACCGGCCGGAGAGGAAGATGTTCTGATCACGATGGAACTCCTGCAGAAAATAAAACCCCATCAGGTTTATTGCGCGGGTGACCTCGCCGATCCACATGGAACACATAAGATTTGTCTCGAGGTTGTATTCGAATCGATGCGACGCCTGAAAAAAAGCGGTGAAGCCTGGGTGAAAGACTGCTGGGTATGGCTTTATAAAGGAGCCTGGCAGGAATGGGATGTCAGTGAAATCGAAATGGCGATTCCGATGAGTCCCGACCAGGTATTGAAAAAAAGATTCGGCATTTTCATACACCAGTCACAAAAAGATATGGTACCGTTCCAGGGTTCAGACAGCCGCGAATTCTGGCAGCGGGCTGAAGACAGGAACGCCAATACCGCTAACCTGTATGCGCAATTGGGTCTGACCAAATATGCGGCTATGGAGGCTTTCAAACGCTGGCATTACTAACGATCGTTAATCGCCCGCATTACCGGTTTCCTGGAAATATAAATTTATTGATCCTGGTCAACATCTTTGGGCTAATACATTTTATAATCCATTGAGCGAAAAGAAAAATCAAAAAGACAATATTTCAGTTCGGGAAGCAGAGGTAGGAAAGGTGCGTAAATTAAAACGGGTATCGATCCGTTCCATCTGGTCAAGAGCCTGGGCTATTCCCTCCTACCGGTTAAAGCTTTGGACAGGCGCAGCAGTACTTACGGGGATACTTATCGCTTTTCCCTTTTTTTTTGCCGCCATTGAAAACCGCAACGGCACCCTGCTGAATGATTTTATTGTGAACTGGATCCCCGCACGGAATGTTTCTGTTGCCGTTTTTTTTCTTATCTGGTCTTCCTGCCTCTTGTTGGTTTATCGCATACCGCGCGATCCGATGATGCTGCTTGACATGATGTGGGCCTATAATGCCGTAACGCTGCTGCGGATGGCTTGTATCGGTATGATATCGCTCAATCCGCCCGTGGGACTCATACCGCTCACCGATCCTATCACGAATCAGTTTTATGGCGAGAAATATATTACCCATGACCTGTTTTTTTCCGGGCATACTACCACGGTTTTCCTTGTATTTCTCTGTCTGAGGAAAAAAGCAGACCGGATTTACGGGCTGCTGGCTTCCATTCTCCTGGGAATACTCCTGCTTGTGCAACATGTGCACTATACAGTAGATGTGCTGGCCGCGCCCCTGTTAACCTGGCTGGTCTACCGCCTGACGCTTCGTTTCACGAAGAAAGAATCAGATTTGCTCGCTCTGCCGTAAAGTCAGGTATAACCGAAAATGGCTAAATACGAAGAAAGCGCTTAATTCGTTGTATAAAACCAGCTGTCAAACGTGCCGTTAAGAATTTAAGACAGTGCTGGTTAATAGCACATTATTCATTAATTTTGCGAATAATAAAAAAATCCTCATTATTTTTAAATTAATTTCAACCTGTTCAAACTTGGGTCTTGGCAGATTTTGCTCACTGCTAAAGGCTTAAACGCCACCACGATATGAAAAAATTACAATGCCCTGATTTCGTTTTAGGTGAAAAACTAACCCCTGAACAAACAGCTTTTTTCCATAAAAACGGGGTGATCGTTTTCCGTAATGTCCTGAAGCCTGAAACTGTCGCATTTTTCATTCAGGAAATCGACCGGATCGAGAAGCAGTTGTTGGATGAGGGTAAAGATAAAATCAACGGTGTTCCCCTTAAATTCGGCAAGGACCACGATGGCAAAACCATTATACAGCGCCTGTGTTTTCTTTCGCTATACAGTAAAACATTTCATGAATTTCTGAACGATCCGCGTTTGATAGCGCTTCTTGAACTGTTGCATCCCTACGAAGGTCGCATTGCTGAGAACGAGAAGGACGGACTGATCCTGAATCATTATGTGAGAACACCGGAAAGTAAATTTTCACAGATGGGTTGGCATACCGACAGCCCCAGGGATCTTTTCCTTGGCCAAAAGATTATGCCCATGCTGAATGTAGGAATTCACCTGGATCCATGTCCCTTTGAAAACGGAGGATTGCGTGTGCTGCCTGGTACACACACCCAGGGTGTCCTTCGCCTTCTGTTTAAAAAGAAATATTTCATCGACAATAATCCCGATGCCCGCGAAATTGGATTTGACATTAATGCGGGAGACCTTACCGTTCATGACGGCAGGATCTGGCATCGTGCACAGCAGTCTCCACATATCGGAGAAGCAAGCCGCCGCCGGGTAATGTATGTTCCGATCATAACGGGCAAGTACATGCCTAAACATGAAAAGAGCAAAACGCCTTTTTATCATCGTCTGGCTGCCAAGGTTCAGAACTAGGATTTTTCCTGAATTTTAAAAACAACGCCGATGCCTTTTGCACTCGTCACCGGAGCCAGCAAAGGAATTGGGAAAGCCATTGCACTCAGCCTGGCCTCCCGGGGATTTGATATCCTGCTCGTAGCCAGGTCTGCCGATTTGCTTGAAAAAGTCGCCGACGAAATTCAGGCTTCCACGAGCAGAACATGTTACTGGCTTCCGCTGGACCTTGCCGCAGACCAGGCTGCTGAGGCAGTCTGGGAATGGACGGAAAAAAACGCTTACCCTGTTTCTGTCCTCGTCAACAATGCGGGATATGGCCTGAGCGGGAAATTTGAATCCTATACAGCGGAAGTACATGCGGAAATGCTGCATCTGAATATCATTACGCTGACCAAAATGACAAGGATTTTTTTGCCGGAGCTTAAAAAACACGCTCAGGCATATATTCTCAACATCGCGAGCTCCGCTGCTTATCAGGCAGTGCCCCTTCTCTCAGCCTATGCCGCTTCAAAAACCTATGTACTGAATTTCAGCCGCGGTCTTTATCATGAACTTCGTGGAACCTCCGTTTCGGTAACCTGTATCAGTCCGGGTCCTACAGATACAAATTTTGTAAATCGTGCAAACGTGCCGGAAAAGGGCCGGAAAACAGCAGAACGGTTTAATATGACTCCGGCTGCCGTGGCCGAGGTCGCCGTGAAAACCATGCTGCAAAAAAAGCCCGAACGTATTGTGGGGCTCAGCAATAAACTGAGTGCCTTTCTCGCCTGGCTTATGCCGAAGCCATTGGTCGAAACAGTGGCAAAAAAATTATACGATTAGCAGTATACTGATGTCAAAAAAGATATTTCTGCTCCTGATTTTATTTCCCGTCGTTCATCAGGCTTTTGCCCAGCCTTCATCAAAAAAAATATTGACGGGTGCTGAACAGACAGAAAAATATTTTCCCCTTTTGCGGGGTAAAAAAGTTGCCGTAGTTGCCAATCCCACATCACAAATTGCCGGAATTCCCCTGGTAGACAGCCTGCTGCACTCCGGCATCCAGGTAGTAAAAGTATTTGGACCTGAACATGGTTTTCGGGGAAACGCGAGCAATGGCGCAACCGTATCGGACAGTTTTGATCCGGTTACGGGCATACCGGTCATTTCCCTTTATGGAAAAAAATCCATGCCTTCTAAAGAAGACCTCGAAGGGGTGGATCTTGTCATCTTCGATATCCAGGACGTGGGCGCCCGCTTTTTTACTTATATCATCACGCTGCAAAGAGTGATGCAGGCCTGTGCTGACTGGCATAAACCGTTGCTGGTGCTCGACCGGCCTAACCCGAATGGATGGTTAGTTGACGGCCCTGTACTGGAAGATTCGCTCCGGTCAGGCGTGGGACTTCAGCCGATCCCCATCGCACATGGTATGACGATGGCAGAAATGGCCAGGATGATAAACGGGGAAGGCTGGTTAAAGAACGGAGTAAAATGCGATCTGCGCTTTGTACGGGTTGCCCATTATACGCACGCATCTAACTATATCCTCCCCGTTCCTCCTTCGCCCAACCTCAATACTTCCCTGTCCGTCCTGCTTTACCCGAGCATTTGCCTTTTTGAAGGAACCGTGATCAGCCTGGGACGCGGCACATACACACCATTCACCGTATTGGGAGCTCCTGTCTTGTCATCCCGGTATGAATTTCATTTTAAACCTGTTTCGATACCCGGCATGAGTGAACATCCTTTGTATGAAGATTCCGTTTGTTATGGATTAGATCTGTCCGTAACAGATACGGCTTCCCTTCGTAAAAGGAAACAGCTGGACCTGCGGTGGCTGTTTGAAATGTATAGGAATTATCCTCAACAGGCATTGTTTTTCGATGCTTCACGCAGCAGGCAGATTGGCAATTTTGACAAGCTCGCCGGCACTTCCACTTTGAGAAAACAAATCCTTCAGGGGAAATCCGAAGCGGACATCCGCAAAAGTTGGGAACCGGGACTGTCAGCCTACAAAATAAAAAGGAAGAAATACCTGCTCTATCCCTGAACCGTCACTTTTATTGCGGCCGGTTTCCAACAGTATTTTACCATGTGTTTACCTGTTTAATTCGGTTTGCCGGCAAATCTTTTGCAGGTAAGAGCGTGCACGCTGCAGGATACTGTAGTTCAAAAGACTTAAATTTATCAGCTAAACATTTTAATATGTCAAACGCAGATCTAAGCAGGAGAAAATTCCTGCAAACCGCAGGCAAAGCCGGAATGGCAGCCGGTTTAACCGGTTCGGTGCTGAATAGCATGGCCCGTACACCGGAAGGAAAAATAATCACGCCGCCCGATCCTGTACCCTACACACAGCGTCCCCTGCCTTACGCGTATACGGCCCTGGAACCGGCAATCGACGCGCAGACCATGGAAATCCACTATACCAAGCACGCTGCAACCTATGCGAAGAACCTGGCCGAAGCGGTCACTGCCGAGAAAGTGGACACGTCCACCACTTCACTGGAAAGTCTCCTGGCTAACATATCAAAATATTCCGTGAAGATGCGTAATAATGCAGGCGGGCACTATAATCACTCGATTTTTTGGGAAATGATGGCTGCTCCATCGGCGGCAATTGCTCCTTCTCCCGAATTGCTTTCAGCGATCCAAAAGGATTTCGGCTCAGTCGACAGTTTGAAAACAAAATTCAATGATGCCGCCAAGGCAAGGTTTGGCAGCGGATGGGCCTGGCTTATTGTGAAGTCCGATAAAAAATTAGATGTGGTCTCTACTCCAAATCAGGACAATCCCCTCATGGATATCAGCGATTCCAAGGGACAGCCCCTATTCGGTCTGGATGTATGGGAACATGCATACTACCTGAAATACCAAAACAGAAGGCCCGACTATATTACGGCCTGGTGGACAATCACCAACTGGGATTATATCAATAAACGGTATGCCGCAATGGGAATGATGTAATCATTCCATTATTTTCCGGCGAAAACCCAACCCTTTCAGAGTATAGTTGTTGGTAAATCAAATGTTTCTCAAATGTCAAATGTAAAAGCCTATGCCGCGCATAATGCGCAGGGAATCCTTGAACCCTGGAATCTCGAACGCCGGACCCTGGGGCCCAAAGATGTCCAGATCGATATTCTGTATTGCGGTGTTTGTCACTCCGACCTGCACCAGATTAAGAATGAATGGGGTGGTTCGGTATACCCTATGGTACCCGGCCATGAAATTGTCGGCCGCGTCTCACAGGTTGGGAAGGATGTAAAGAAATTCAAAGCCGGACAGCTGGCGGGTGTGGGCTGTCTCGTAGATTCCTGTCGTCACTGTGACAACTGCGCAAAGGGGCTCGAGCAATATTGTCTCAATGGCAATTCTCCCACCTACAATGGTTACGAACAGGATAAGAAGACGCCTACATATGGAGGCTACTCGAAGATGATCGTGGCGGACGAAGAATTTGTGCTAAAGATCTCAGATAAACTGCCCTTGCAAAATGTAGCCCCGCTGCTGTGTGCAGGTATTACCACCTATTCACCCATGCGACACTGGAACGTAAGCAAAGGTCATAAGGTGGGTGTGCTTGGTTTGGGAGGTCTGGGTCATATGGCCGTAAAATTCGGCGCGGCCTTTGGCGCCGAGGTAACCATGCTCAGCTCTTCTCCCTCCAAAAAAGAAGACGCTCATAAACTGGGCGCCCATAAATTTATCCTCACACGGGACGCAGATCAGCTGAAGGCGGTCAGTAACTATTTTGATTTCATCATCGATACGGTTTCTGCGCCCCATAACTATAACCAGTTCATTGGGCTTCTGAAAACAGACGGGGTGCATATTTGTGTCGGTGCTCCGCCCGCCCCATCCGAGATCATGGGACTGGCTCTTATCATGGGCAGAAGAAGTCTGGTCGGTTCACTGATTGGCGGACTGCCGGAAACGCAGGAAATGCTCGATTTTTGCGCAGAACATGAAATCGTATCAGACATCGAACTGATCCCGATCCGGGACATACAGAAATCTTATGAAAGAATGTTGAAGGGAGACGTGAAGTACCGCTTTGTCATCGACATGGCAACTTTGTAAACTATTCAAACGGAATTTTTTAAAAAAGAAAACCCCGGGGTTCCAGCGAACCGGGGTTTTTCTTTGGCCTAAGACGTCGAATGTATTTAAACGGGGATCAAAAATTAAAAATACCGCCGATCCCATAAATACTTGTATGGTAGTCATTCATGAGTTTCAGATAGGAAAGCCTGATTTCGATATTGTGTGTTCCGGCACCCACACCAAATCTGAAACCGATATTACCCGTAGGGCCCCAGCCCGATCCTGAGGTGGAATAGGTTTCGTACTGGTCTGTAGCAGTATAGGATACAGTATGGTATCCATATCCGATACCGCCATATAGACCAAAACGGCTGTCTGTTTCCTTAGTAGACCCGGCTCCATAGTTATAGTTAATGATGAATGGTGCATCAAACATCACACTGAGCGAGCCCGAACCAGTTCCCTGCGAACTGTAATTTCCGCTGAAGCCAAGACTCATGGGAATACCAAAAGAAAGTGAAGTATTGTCTGACTCCATAAAATTTATTCTGGGCGAGTACATCAGCGACCCATAGATTTCAGTCGTCTGGTTATAGCCGTCCAGACCTCCCTTGGCGATCAGGGTGTTGACCCCTACGCCATGCATAAAAGTCTGGGAAAAAGAAATCTGGCCAATTGCGAGGGCCAGCACAAGAAAGTAGAGTTTTTTCATACGGGCAGTTTATTATAAAACGCCCGCCCGGCCTGCTTATTGCGGATTTTCAGGCCTATTCGGCCACTGCATTTTCGATATTTTTATCGGGAATCAGCCACCGTACAGAAACAATTACGAAGAGAACAGCAGAGAAAATTGTGTTATAGTAAGCCAGCGCAATGGCACTGCCATAGCATACAAGGGAAAAAATACCTTTCCTTCTTAAACAGCCAAATGCTTCCGTCAGTTTCTGATTTCCCTGGCAAATCCTTTCCACACTTAACTGCAGGATGGTAAATGCAATGCCGCAGAGCAGCAAAAGACAGGCATACAAGACGACCGTGTTTTGTTCAAAATGATTTTCTCCCATCCAACCGGTAGCAAAAGGAACCAGCGAAAGCCAGAAAAGCAGGTTTAGGTTCGACCAGATGATGGAGGCATTCACACGTTTGAGCACGCTTATCAGGTGGTGATGATTACCCCAGTAAATACCTATGAAAACAAAACTCATCGCGTAGCTGAGGAAGACAGGTAATTGTTCTGCCAGGGCAGACCAGCTCGTATTGTGAGGTGTCTTGATCTCAAGCACCATGATGGTAATGATAATCGCTATGACCCCGTCACTGAATGCTTCCAGCCTGGTCTTGTTCATATCCTTAACTTATTCGGAAATTAGTTATCCTTCCTGTTCCAGGATGGCTGGATGAAATTCAGGGATGGCACCTTCAATCCAGGTGGGAAGATCTTTTTCCCTTACAGTCCAGGTATTATTCTCCAGATGCATGTGAATATAGTAACGATTGCCCCGGTCATCACTGACGTCTACATGGTAGACAGGACCAGCGAGGCCATTACTCCTTCTGAAATTGAATTCTCTCAACCGGCCTTCCGCTTTGATCAATTTCGAAAACTGCACATTTTTCAAGACTGCCATGTGGCAAATATAATTCTTCCGGCAGACAGTTTTAGGGTTTTAAAACGCCGGCATAGACGTTTTTACTTTTCGTTATGGACAGGATTCTGTTAAAACCGGGTCAGGCGGCCGGATGGCCTGCTGTTTTTTGAAAATCATGATAACCTGAAGCAGCCAGCGGGGTCTGCCGGCAAAAATCGGGCATGATTTTTAGTTACCTTAGAGTAATTTTTTAAATTACCTTATCCATTAGCGGTTCTACGCATGAGCACGAAAAAGAAAATCCTGATCGCAGCCGGAATTACACTGACGGCCATCCTGGTTTATCAAATCGTCAGACGAAAAAAAGCAGTAAAGAAAATGAGTATCCGAGTTGCCGAAGAAGGCTACGAAACGGCGGAGGATATTCTTTTTCCACGGAAGAAATTTCTCCGGTTCGGGTAATCCGGAACCGGTCTGCCGCCTTCTTCCCCCTATCGTTTACAAATCATTGACAAATAGCATTCTACGGGCGTCTGTATATGTCCAGCAGGACCAAAACACCGAAGATCCTTTTAAGAGAAATCTCTTTATTTATACTTTTTAGTATAAATGGTTTCGTAAATTTGCCCTTATGAAAACAGAACTTGTCCAGCCTGGGGGCCGTGAAGCTGAAAATGAGCTGAGTACCATAGAAAGAACGGTATTTAGTGACTATAAATATGGTTTTGTAACAGATATAGAAGCTGATGAAGCGCCCAAAGGCTTGAATGAGGATGTTATTCATTTTATTTCTGCCCGGAAAAAAGAGCCTCAATGGATGCTGGACTGGCGTCTGAAAGCTTACCGCCACTGGCTGACCATGAAAACGCCGGAATGGGCCAATATCAAATTTCCTCCGATCAACTACCAGGATATCATTTATTATTCAGCCCCGAAACAGAAAATCAACCCGAAAAACCTTGACGAGGTTGACCCTGAGCTTATCAGGACTTTTGAAAAACTGGGAATTTCGCTCGAAGAACAGAAGAGACTTACCGGCGTGGCGGTGGATGCGGTCATTGACAGTGTGTCCATCGGTACTTCCTTTAAATCACAGCTGGCTGAACTGGGGATTATTTTTTGTTCCATGAGTGAAGCCATTCAGGAGCATCCTGAACTGATCCGCGAACACCTGGGATCCGTGGTTCCCATTACCGATAATTACTTCTCCGCATTAAATGCTGCCGTTTTCAGCGATGGATCGTTTTGCTATATCCCCGCTGGTGTCCGCTGTCCGATGGAGCTTTCGACCTATTTCAGGATAAATGCCGAAAATACCGGTCAGTTTGAAAGAACCCTCATTGTGGCGGAAGCTGGAAGCTATGTAAGTTATCTCGAAGGCTGTACCGCTCCGATTCGTGATGAAAACCAGCTCCATGCTGCTGTGGTTGAACTGGTAGCGATGGAAAATGCGGAGATCAAATACTCCACGGTGCAGAACTGGTACCCAGGTGACAAACAGGGCGTCGGGGGCGTATATAATTTTGTTACAAAACGCGGGATATGTAAGGGGAATCATTCCAAAATCTCGTGGACCCAGGTAGAAACCGGTTCAGCCATCACCTGGAAATATCCGAGCGTGATCCTGAAAGGGGACTATTCTACGGGAGAATTCTATTCTGTTGCCGTTACAAACAACTATCAGCAAGCGGATACGGGAACGAAAATGATGCACCTCGGAAAGAACACCCGCAGCCGGATCGTATCCAAAGGCATTTCAGCTGGTTTCAGCAACAACAGCTACCGCGGTCTGGTACATGTCGGTAAAAATGCCGCAAAAGCCAGAAATTTTTCACAATGCGATTCCCTCCTGCTGGGAGATAAATGTGGTGCCCATACGTTCCCTTATATTGAAGTAAAAAATAACAGCGCCGTCGTGGAACATGAAGCAACAACTTCTAAAATCGGCGAAGACCAGATCTTTTATTGCAATCAGAGAGGAATTGATACAGAAACAGCTGTCGCCCTGATCATTAATGGGTTTGCCCGGGAAGTTATGAACCAGTTACCTATGGAGTTTGCGGTGGAAGCACAAAAACTTCTTGCCATCAGTCTTGAAGGCAGTGTCGGCTAATTCAAATAATTCAACCGGCCGGCAAACGGCCTTAAGAGGTCCAGATAAATAAAAACAACTATGCTGAAGATTCAGAATTTGCACGCAGGAATTGAAGGAAAAAAAATATTAAATGGCATACATCTCGACATACGGCCTGGTGAAGTACATGCCATCATGGGCCCCAATGGGTCGGGAAAAAGTACGCTGGCATCCGTTCTGGCGGGAAGAAGCGACTATGAAGTACTCGACGGGTCCGTGGAATTTCTGGGAAAGGATCTTCTTGACATGTCCCCGGAACAGAGGGCTGCGGAAGGGCTCTTTCTGGCTTTTCAGTATCCGGTGGAAATTCCGGGACTGAACACCGTAAATTTTATTAAAACCGCTGTTAACGAACAGAGAAAATACCGGGGGCAGCCACCAATGGATTCTGTCACTTTTTTGAAGAAGATGAAAGAGAAAATGGCTCTCGTCAATATCGAACAGACATTGTTGAGCCGCTCACTGAATGAGGGATTTTCCGGTGGGGAGAAGAAAAGAAACGAAATCTTTCAGATGGCGATGCTTGAACCCAGACTGGCGATTCTGGATGAAACAGATTCCGGTTTGGATATAGATGCCATTCGTATTGTGTCAAATGGCGTGAACAAACTTCGAAATAAAGACAACGCCGTTCTGGTGGTTACGCACTATCAGCGTTTACTCGATTATATCATTCCTGATTTTGTGCATGTGCTTTACAACGGCAGGATTGTCAAATCGGGCACCAAGGAACTCGCCTTTGAACTGGAAGAAAAAGGATACGATTTTATCAAAAACGAAAAAACGGTGGAGATGCTCTCTACAGGCATTTGATCAGCATGAATACAATCGCATATTTTAAGGAAAGATTTGAACAGCTCCAGCCGGTTGATGATCAGCAGGGGCTGGACAGGTTGAGAGATCAGGCTTTTCAGGCATTTTCACAAATGGGTATTCCGGGCAATAAACACGAAGAATGGAAGTATACCAGGATTTCCGGATTGTTCAACCGGGACTTCCAAATGCCGTCTTTCCCGGTAACGGGTTCGGTTTCGGCATCAGATCTGGCGGATTTCCTGCTTCCCGGCCATGAAGAAGCAAACGTCATGATTTTTGTCAATGGCTTTTATTCTTTTTCGCTTTCAAGGATCGTCTCCCCCGGACTTCAGGTGGTGGCTCTTGAAGAAGCTGCTAAGAATGAACATAGTGAATTGGTAAGTCGTTGGCTGGGAGACAGTGGACATTACCTTAAAGACGGAATTAATGCACTGAATACAGCATTTGTGAGAGGCGGAGTATTTATTCGTGTCAAAAAAGGGCAGAAACCGGAACAGCCGGTTCTTGTTTATCATATTACGGATGCCCGCTCAGCCAATATTTTTTCTCAGCCACGGAGTCTCATGGTGATGGAGGAAAATTCGGAGATCCGGATGGTGGAAACCTATCGCACGCTGGGTACAAACGAAAGTTTTACCAACCAGGTCCTGGAGATTATCGTTGAACAGGATGCACGCCTTGAATATTATAAAATCCAGAATGATGGCACCGGTAACAACCTGGTAAGTACAACCCATATCCGGCAGACGGGCAAAAGCTTTTCACATACCGTGAGCATTTCCCTGGATGGCGGCCTTGTAAGGAACAACCTCAACGTGGTCCTGGACGCTAAAAATTCCGAAGCACATCTTTACGGTCTTTACCTGCAATCCGGTTCAAGTCATATCGACAACCACACAATTGTAGACAATATCAAACCGAACTGTCTTAGCAACGAATTGTATAAGGGCATCCTGACTGACAAGTCGACGGGGGTGTTTAACGGAAAGATTTTCGTTCGCCAGCCAGCTCAGAAAACCAACGCTTACCAGTCCAATAAGAATATTCTTCTTACCGATACCTGCAGTGTGAACACCAAACCGCAGCTTGAGATTTTTGCAGATGATGTGAAGTGCACGCATGGATGTACGGTTGGCCAGCTGAATGAAGAAGGGCTTTTCTATCTGCGGTCCAGAGGCATCTCGGAAAAAACCGCGAGAAACCTGCTCCTGTCTGCTTATGCATCCGATATACTGGAAAAAATTCAAACGGAATCCTTACGATCATACGTGGAAAAACTCATCAGCCGGAGGCTGGAAAAAGATTTATCATGAGTAGTCCGTTAACCATAGAAAGGACGCTGGACGTCGAGGCCATCCGGCGGCAATTCCCCATAATAAACCGGGAAGTGAAAGGCAGACCGCTGGTTTATTTCGACAATGCGGCCACTACCCAAAAGCCTGCCGCGGTGCTGGATGCCCTGCAATTCTACTATAATAATTTTAACGCCAATATTCACCGGGGAATTCATACCCTGGCGGAGGAAGCCACGGCGGCCTTCGAACAAACCCGCGATGCAGTCAGATCGTTTATCGGCGCATCTTCCCGTGAAGAAATTATTTTCACCCGTGGTACCACCGAAGGCATTAATCTGGTAGCTTATTCCTGGGGAAGAAAAAATGTCCGCGCAGGCGATGAAATCCTCATCAGTGCGATGGAACATCATTCGAATATTGTTCCGTGGCAGCTGCTCTGCGAAGAGAAAGGGGCCGTTCTACGTGTGGTTCCGGTCAATGACCAGGGAGAGCTGATCATGGAAGAATACGAAAGGCTGTTGAACAGGAAAACAAAACTCGTTTCTATCGTACATGTCTCCAACGCCCTGGGAACTGTCAACCCGGTAAAGGAAATGATCCGGATGGCACATACCAACGGTTCACTTTTTATGGTTGACGGCGCACAGGCCGTGGTTCATCTTGACATCGATGTACAGGACCTGGATTGCGACTTCTTTGCCTTTTCAGCCCACAAACTCTACGGTCCCACCGGTACGGGAGTGCTTTATGGAAAAAAATCGCTTTTGGAAGCCATGCCACCCTTTCAGGGAGGCGGCGAGATGATCCGGGAAGTCAGTTTTGAAAAGACGAGTTTTAACGAATTGCCTTATAAGTTTGAAGCGGGAACTCCCAATATCGCGGGTGTAGTGGCATTCAGGCCTGCGCTGGATTTTGTTTTAAAAACCGGTAAGAACGCTATCCGGAAACACGAAGAAGAACTACTGTCGTACGCCCACCAGGAATTGGAAAAAATTTCCGGGCTGAAGATTATCGGACAGGCAAGACATAAAGTCAGCGTGGTATCCTTCATCATTGATAATGTGCACCCCCAGGATATCGGCATACTGCTTGACAACCGGGGCATTGCTGTACGAACCGGACATCATTGTGCACAACCACTGATGGACAGGTTTTGTATCCCGGGAACTGCCAGGGCTTCCTTTGCGGTTTATAACACCCTGGGAGAGATCGATGAACTGGCGGCAGGATTAAAGCGGGCGGTAAATATTCTGAGAAAATGATGCCCTTGAAATCCATAGTTGAAACGGAACAGGAAATTATTGAGGAATTTTCTTTTTTTGATTCCTGGGATGATAAATATGAATACATCATCGAGCTGGGTAAAAAACTCGCTCCGCTTGATCCTGCTTTCAAAACGGATGAGAACAGAGTGCGCGGCTGCCAGTCCTCAGTATGGCTCGTTGCAGAATTCAGGGACGGCAGGATTTTTTATAAAGCGGAAAGCGATGCCATGATCGTAAAGGGTCTGATCAGCATGCTGATCAGGGTACTTTCGGGCAGGACACCCGACGAAATAATTGAGGCAAGACTGGATTTTATCCGGGAAATCGGCATGACGACACACCTGGCACAAACCCGGTCCAACGGACTGCTCAGCATGGTCAGACAGATGAAAAATTATGCGCTGGCATATAAGATCAAAGATCCTGTCACGCAAAAAAATTGAATCATGGATGATCTTAGGGAAAAAGTAATTGAAAAACTGCAGACCATATTTGATCCGGAGATTCCTGTGAGCATCTATGAGCTGGGATTAATTTATGAAATCAATATATTACCCATCAACAATGTGCAGATTGTGATGACCCTGACGGCGCCGGGATGTCCGGCGGCACAAACCCTGCCGGTTGAGGTGGATCAGAAACTGAGAGAAATTGAAGGTATAAACGATGTGCATGTAGCGGTTACCTGGAATCCGCCATGGGATAAAACCATGATGTCGGAGGTGGCACAGCTTGAACTTGGGTGGTTGTAATCCGGGAAAATCTATTATAAATGAATTCCGAAGATCTGTCTTGTCATAACTGTTAGCATATGAAAATTACAGCGCAGGAAGAATTTGGCTTACGTGTTCTCATCCGGATTGCCGGTTGCGAGACCGCTGACGGCATGAGCATTCCTCAATTGAGCAAGGCAGAAGGACTTAGCAGTCATTACGTAGCCAAACTGACGAGAACGCTCCGCATGGCCGGATTCATCAACAGCACTCCCGGTTATAAAGGAGGCTATGTGCTGGCAAGGCCTTCTGAAGACATTAAAATTAAGTATGTTCTCAAGGCCCTTGGAGGTGTTTTATACGACAAGGATTTTTGCGGACAACATGCAGGCAGCCTGAAACTTTGCACCAATTCGGTGGATTGTTCAGCCCGCTCTCTCTGGCAGATGATTCAATTTACGGTAGATCAGCTGCTGGACAAGATAACCCTTTACGATATGGTCAATTCCAGGAAAAATGAATCTGCTCATTTTCTGCGCAGCTTACTGGAATCTGTTACCAAGCCTGTGTGATTATTTTTTGAGATGATCCGGCAGGGCTGTCTGACTGCTGTGCGGATCTGCAACAGGTGTCTCCCATCCTTTTTTTAACGGAATCAGTCCCGACCAGATGGGTAAACTGAGGTCTTCCTCGTCATCCACCGGCATGCCTGTACGAATCTTAGCGGAAGACTCATCAAGTGAAAAAGCCACAGCTACCGTTTTTTTCACTTCAGTTTCTTTTATGGGACGCAGATAGTCCCAGCTTCCGGGCACTATTTTGTTGGTCAGCCAGCGAAAGGCTTCAGTCCTTTGTTCAAGGTCGCCGATTTTTTCGCCCCTTGCAAAGATGACAACGGAACGGTAATTGATGGAATGATGAAAAGCAGAGCGGGCTACTACCAGGGCATCCATGAGGGTAACGGTAATGCATACCGGAATTCCCTTTTCGATTTCACGGATGAAATGGCTGCCCACAGAACCATGAATGTAAATTTTATCTTCATAACGGACAAAGGCCGTTGGAATGGAAAATGGATTACCTTCTGAAACGTAACTTATGGTGCAAAATAACGCTTCATCCAAAATGGAGTAAATGGATTCTTTATCGTAATGTGCTCTTTTAGCCAGTCTGCTCGGAATCAGGTGTTCAGGTGTTGAAGCCATATTTTTTACAAAACAGTATCTTTAGCAGCGAAAATAAATAAAAGCCAATGAAAAATTCCAGACGGGCATTTTTAAAAAATTCAGGACTTGCGGGATCCGCACTTCTGCTTACCAAAGCGGGATGGACCGCCTCGAGCTATCGCCGGATCATCGGGTCAAATGACCGTGTACGGGTCGGAGTGGTCGGATTCTCCGACAGGCACCGGTCAACGCACATGCCCTGTTTTATGAATCACTATAAAGAATTGAATTTTGACCTCGTGGCTGTTTCCGATATCTGGAACCGCAGGCGTGATGAAGGCGCGGCACAGTGGAAGGAAAAAATGCAGCATGATGTTGTTCCGTGCCGCAACAATGAAGAAATGTACGACAGGAAACTGGTGGACGCGGTATTCATCAGCACCGCGGATTTCCAGCATGCCCGTCACGCCATCCAGGCCGTTCAGGCTGGTTGTGATGCCTATGTAGAGAAACCTTTTGCCGAAACGATGGAAGACAACCGGGACGCTCTACGGATTATCAAAGGCTCTGACCGGATCGTGCAGATGGGCTCGCAACGCCGGAGTGGAATCAACTACCAGGCGGCCAACGATTTCATCCGCTCAGGAAAATTTGGGGATATCGTGATGGTAGAACTTACCTGGAACGTGAATCAGCCAGGCCGCTGGCGCCGGCCCGAACTGGTGCCGCTGTTAAAAGAATCGGATACCGACTGGAAAAGATATCTTATCAACAGGCCGCAGATTCCTTTTGACGCCAGGAAATATTTGGAATTCCGCTTATTCTGGCCATATTCATCCGGTATACCGGGCCAATGGATGAGCCATCAGATCGATACCGTAAACTGGTTTTCCGGACTCGCCCATCCGCGTTCCGTGGTGGCCAACGGGGGTATCTATATGTGGAAGGACGGCAGAAAAAACTGGGATACGCTTGCGGCCGTATTCGATTACGGTCCCTCTGACGATCTTTCTAAAGGATTTCAGGTCAGCTTTCAGTCACGCATGGACAATGGTGACGAAAATCCAATGGAGATCTACTATTCCAACGGTGGTGAGCTGAACCTGAACACCAATAAAGTAACACCTAACGGAGGGCTGACAAAACGTTTTGCCGAAGCCATGCAAATGCAGCCCAACCTGCTTCCCGAAATGAACCTGGCCACGGCAGAAAAGGTGGTGACTTCAGCCAATACCGGTGGGGACAGCCTGACTTCGGCGCATGTCCGGAACTGGATGGAATGCATAAGGAGCCGTAAACAACCGAATGCACCGGTGGAGGCAGGCTACAGCCATTCAATTGCCACCATCATGACCAATGCGGCGGCTCATACGGGTGCCAAAGTGGTATTTGACGAGAAGACCCAGAATGTAATGGCGGACGGAAAAGTGTTTCAATATTAAAACATCCCATGCCTGCGATGATCCGAAAATTGTTCCTGCTATGGCTGTTTCCTTTTGCGGTGTATGCACAGAATGAAGTGGAAGTAAAACGTCTTTCAGCAGGCCGGAAAATTGAAGTGTATTTAGATAAAAAGTTCTTCACGGCTTTTTGTTACCCTGACAGTCTCACCAAGCCCATTCTTTTTCCCATCATGGACGGCGCCGGACAACCGGTGACAAGAGGATTTCCATTGTCGCCAAGGCCGGGGGAACCCGATGACCATCCTCACCATACAGGCCTCTGGTTAACCTATGAAGATGTGAACGGCCTTGACTTCTGGAATAATTCCTACGCCATTCCGCCGGAGAAAAAACACTTATATGGGTGGATCAGAACAGACAGTATCCTGCAGTGCAGCGGAGGGAAGACCGGTGTTATTCGCTATCATGCGCGGTGGACTGATCAACAGGATGGGGTTTTAATGTATGAGGACACAAAATATATTTTTTCAGGCTCAGGCAATGACCGCTGGATCGACCGCATTACAGTATTAAAGGCCGATACGGATATTGTTTTTCACGACGCTAAAGACGGATTGCTGGGCCTACGGATGAGTCATGAATTGCAAATACCGTCACGGACTGATCAGCAATTCAGGGACAAAAAAGGGAATCTGACAATTGTAAAAAAAGACAGCATCGCCGGTGGCGACTACCTTACCAGTGAAGGCAAAAGGGGTGATTCTGCCTGGAGCACAAGAGCCGCCTGGTGTAAGGCATTTGGGAAGATAGGCCGCGATTCGGTAAGCATCACCATCTTCGACCATTCCGGCAACCCGAATTACCCCGCGTTCTGGCATGCGCGCGGATATGGTCTGTTTGCTGTAAATCCGCTGGGCGAAAAAATATTCACGAGTGGAAAATCCTCTTTCAATTTAGAACTCAAAAAAAACAACAGTGTCCGTTTCTGGTACCGGATCTATATCCAGAACGGACAAAATACACCTTCAGCAGTATCCCTTGACAGGCTGGAAGAAAACTTTAATAAATTAAAGGAGGAGTAAAAAAAGAAAGGCCTCCGTATCCGGAGGCCCTTCCCGCTCAAAAACCGAAACCTATATAAACCGAAAGCCCGTTATTTTTCGCATCTCCCAGCACATCGGATGAAAAACTTCCCGATTTGGCAATTTTCGTAAGCCCGTAATTGTAGCGTGCACCAATCGTGAAATTTTCAATGTCGAATGCTGCACCACCAGCCAGTCCGAAATCCCAGCGGTTAAAATCATTTGCATTCAGGTCGGTAATTCCGTGGATCGTTCCGTCGTTGTTTACGTCCTTGGTCTGGGCATTCGTCAGGTAGGCCCCATATCCTCCTGCGTGTATGCTGAAATTTTTGGCCAGATTGACCACTGCAAGCAACGGTACTTCCACATATCCCAGGTTAAAGCGATACTGACCACTACCCTGCAGGAAATTGTTATAGTCTGACTTGTTTCCTTTTACGCTGTAGAGAATTTCAGGCTGGATGGAGAATCCGGGTGTCACCGGAATTTTGGAATAAATACCTCCCACAAAACCTGCTTTCAGATGATTGTCGGAAAAATCATTCGAATGCAGATTGGTAAAATTTACCCCGCCCTTAATTCCGAACTTGGTAGCCGGAGCACTTTCATTAGATGTCTGCTGTTCCTGCGCTTTCACTGACACTTGCAAACTAAAGATGGCGGCAAATAAAAGGATGGCCGCCCGCATCCACGGCTGTCTGATTACAGTTTTCATAACAGATTATTTTGTTCAGGTACATATATTCAATTCTTGTGCCTGGACAAACCAATTGAAAACCAGTATGTTTAACGGGAAGGGGCGGGTCTGATGTCCGGATCTTTAACCAAAAACAGGGAGTCGCTGAGGATATTTTCAGCTGACGTGCATTCATTGATCCATTGAATGCGCGTGTACATATCGATTTTGGACAGGCCTGTGGTAGACAGGCCGAACGTCGCGGTTTTCATATTGGCGAACAGGGTATCATCCTTGAGGGCGTAGGATGTTTCGGGAAGGCGGTTGATTTTGATTTGAAGCTGCCTGAATGTTTTTCTGAGTTTAAAGAAATATACCTCGACATAGGCGGTGTCTGTATTGATTTCATTGATCACGCGGTCAACCATCGGGCTGCCCTTGATTTGTGTAAGTCTTCCTTGCTCATCATAGTTTTCCTGGTAGACAGCTTTGCGTGACTGATAGAAAGTATAAGACTTGAGTTGTCCGTCCGGATAAAAAAGATATGCGCCGCCTTTGAGACTGTCCCAGCCTTCATCATATACCGCAGTGACAACAGAGCGGGTGTCTTTAACAGTGATGGTGTGTGATGTTTTCCCCTTCATCACATCGTCAACTTTTATCGGGCAGGTCGGATTTTTCGACCTGCAGGCGCAAAACATGATGATCCACAGCGGGAGATACCATTTCATGTCAGGGGTTTTAAGTAGCAGGCAATTCAAAAAGATATGTGTCTGCCCGTTAAATTAAGCATATTTCACGGAATTTCGAACGACATGCTGCGCACGAATTCAGCAAATCCATCTTATTTTTATGCGATGAAAAGACCAAAGCAACTGTCGGCCGTGAGGCATGCCTTATGGGCGAATAAAATATTCTGATGCGGTATCTTAGCTTCCTGTTGCTATTTCTCGCTTTCCGGATTTCGCCTTTGTCAGCGCAGGACAATGGTTCAACGCTTCAAAACCGGCCGTCAACTTTAAAAGACACTTCGATCCTGCGAACGGAAACCCTGAAGAAAGCACCTGCGCCAGATACAGACAGCACTCCTCCGGTTCCCTCCCATCTTCAGTTAAATCTTCAGTATCAGTCAAACGATGTCAGCAATGGCCGCGCAGACTCTTCCGTGATACCCCTGGTTACACCTCAGGTGAGTTATATTTTTAAGAGCGGCCTTGAATTTGACCTGAGCATTAGTTACAATGTGTATGATCGTTCACCACAGGTGAATGAATATACCCTTGATGCGCTGTACAGTTTTAACCCCGGAAACTACAGCAATACAGTTACCCTGAGCGGATTTTTATATAACAAGCAAAGCGGAAGTGTAACCGCGGAACAAAAAGGAAGTCTGGAGATAGACAACAGCTACCAGTTGCCCTTTATCACGATAGGTGCTGATTTTACATGGACTTTTGCTTCTACGCCTGACTATCAGATTTCACCTTCCCTGCAACAGGAATTTGATTTTTTAAAGAACGGAAACCTCAGTCTTACTCCGACTGTCACCATGAATGCCGCCACCCAGAACACATATAATGCCTATTATAAGAACCGCCGGTTCAGTATTCCGCGTTCGGGCAAGCCGCCGATACCTGAGGTGCTAAACATTTCCGGTGAAGTATTGAATTCAGGAAAATTCCAGATTCTTGACTATGAGTTCAGCGCGCCCGTAAATTGGGCGGCGGGTAAATGGAGTCTGAATTTTACACCCACCTATGCCCTGCCGGTTAATCCCGCAGATGTCAAAATTACGCTTGAACTGAACGATCACACGGTAAAGAATTATACGTACAGGGAAATACTGCCTAACCGGTTTTACTGGCAGTTGGGAGTGACATATGATTTCTGAAATAAGAGACTGTTATAGCCAGATGACGCCCCTTGTCGGAATTACATTAGAAGGTTTCCCGGATGTTGAAATAGATACCGGCAAATCCATCACCCATTCCATAATCCACACAGATATTGGTGCGGTCGTTTTTATTCATCATTATACGGAGTCCGAAACCATATCCCGGTGCGATGGCGTTTAATACTTTCTGATCGGTAAGAGGATTGCTTGCGGTAGTGCCGTTAAGAAAAACAACACCTCCGAACAAACCGTTTTGGCTTAAACGAAAACGATATTCCATTTCGCCATACATCATATTCGTACCCCGGAATCTACCCTGGATATATCCCCTGCCAGAGCGGTTATAGGTATCCCAGGTGATAGCAGGAAGTGTCAGGTATGGAAGTGTTCCTGAGGCCTGAAAAGTTCCCCAAAGCCAGAAGGCCAGCACATCCCTCGGTACGGAAGACTTCACGCCAATATACTTCCGGAGGTCATAGTAAAACATGTCGCTGGCTTTCGAACTTCCCAATGCAACGGCGTTGAAGCGGTAGGCGACGTAAATGTAACTGCCTTTATAAGCATTTACGGGGTTATCCCTCGTATCCTGCATCAGCGAAAAGGCAAATCCGTTGGCGGAATAATGGAGTGTATCAAATCCGTATATTCTGGAATACCGATAGTGCGCAGATGTCCCGGAGTCCTGGAGGTATTCGTCCTTAATGTTGAAATCGATATCGAACATGGGGCCAATACCGGCATACCATTGTCCGCTAATCCTCCGCATAAAGTTATCGTAGAGCCTTATATAGTTAAACCGCATCGGCTGATCCGTAACTATTTTAGTAACACTGGACCCACTGATGTTAAAGGTGTAGGGCTGGCCCTGAAGCCCGTATATGCCAAGGCCATAAGTTGGCTGTGAAAAGAAAAGCAACCGGTTGTCTCCCGACATATACCATTTATTTTCCTTCAGAAACAAATCAAACCGGAGGTTCAAAAGGATCTGCGCCTTGGTGGTGAAAGATGCATTGATGAGTGCAGAGGAAAGCCGGGTTTTCTTGGGATCTCCGAGGTAGGAAGTTGAACTTATAGCCGCTCCCAGGACAAAACCATTTGCAGGACTATAACCCACGATGGGAAGAAGCGATATATTCTTAACATAGGGCTGCGGAATGGTGATCACAGGTTTGAAAGGTTTTCCTCTCCATTTCCGTATCACATCGAAAATATCGATCTGTTTGGTTTGATCAATGGAATCCTGCTGAGATGCGGTTGGTTTTTCCTGAGCCAATAATTTTGAGCCATGAAAAAAGAACGCAAAGAAAAGCAGACACGTGATTCTGGATATCGGGCCGGAAATTCTGGTGATGTTCTTTTTGGTCAATGCAGTTCGGTGGTTAACGAGGCGGTGGTGGAATTCTACACGAGTTATAAATTAAATCCTATTCTGATCTGAGGTCCGTACTCTTCCATGTCAAAAAGGAAACGGTTTGAACCGCTGCCTTTATTATAATTATTAGAGATAACGCGGTAGCCAATGCCCAGCTGTAAAAGCCGGGAAGCCCGGAATGCGATATCAGGCTGCAACTGCCAGGCAAACTGGGATCCTATGCCGAATCCGCCTATATCGGCCCTGAGTTGCAACAACCATTTATTTTGCAACCAGGTCCTTAACCGGGTGACCACAATGGGATCTACCCAGGTTACTGGTTTGCTTACATCTTTGTTCTGTGTGCCCGTGGGTGAATCAAACCGGATATTGACACCCGAAGTTATGGTATTTATGCGCGCGCCTAATCCTACCTCAAGCCATGGATTGAGATGATAAAGGGCTGCGAGCTCCCACCAAAACTGTTTCAGGTTGGCGGTACCGCTGATAATTCCGTTTTTACTGGATGCATCCTGAGAAAGGTCGGCATAGAAAAGATCTGAAGTATATGCAAGGCGGTCATTGTGTACTTCTGCATAGAGCATTCCCCCTATCTTAAGATAATCGAAAACCTTGCTGGCGGGTACACAGACAAATGTATTAGGCAGGTTACCGATTCCGGTAGTTCCACTCATACTCGTGAACATGATATAGGGCTCGAGGAATACTTTGTATTTGCCGGTCGAGTCAGGTGTCTGAGCTTTTACTGATGAACACAAACATAAAAGCATCCCTGACAACACTGCTGTGCAGGATCTGCTGTTCCACATTTGTTTGATAGTCATTTTCAGTTCAAGGTTGTTTGTCTATCATTTCCCAAAACCGGGACAGGTCCGGGTTTAATATAATGTCTGTTCTCCTGTTCTTCGCCCTTCCTTCCGGGGTTGAATTATCAGCGACGGGGTCATACTTGCCCTGGCCGGCCGAAGTTACCCTGTCCATCGTAACCTGATATTGATCTCTCAGCACCCTGACCACGCTGTTAGCTCTTTCCGTACTTAGTGACCAGTTGTCGGTAAACCCCTTGGTGACTTTTACAGAGTCTGTATGTCCCACAACATATATTTTCAGGTTAGGATTGTCATTCAGTACCTGGGCTACCACTGCCAGCGCCTCCTGACCTTTGGCGCCGAGTTTTGCGCTGCCCGGACTGAATAACAGTTCGTCCTGCATGGAAATATATACCAGTCCGTTCTTATAAGTTACCTCCACGCCGGCCTCGGCAAACTGGGCTAGTGCCAGTTCCGCTTTTTTCCTGATCTCTTTCATGGAAGTACCGTTAGCCTCCAGTGCCTGGTTGAATTCTTCCATCCTTCTGGCAACGGCCTCTTTAGCCACTTTGCAGTCATACGCTTCCTGCATGGCTACAGCATTCTGGCTTTTCATTTTTGCTATTTCCGTCTGGGAACCGGCAAGGGCAGCCTGTTGCTGCGTGATCTGGTTACTGAGCTGATTGTTCTGGGCTGTCATTTGCCCGATGACGCGGTTCAGGCTGTCTGATTTCTCACGCTCCATTAAAAATTCCTTATTCGGGCCACAAGACCATAAACAGACAGAAAGGAGAGCCGAAACAGACAATAATAATTTACCCATGAAGAATTACATTAGATATGAAAGCCGGGCTCCGGAATCTTAACCTCAATTGAATCGGGCACGAACCAGGCTCCCAAAATTAGTTTTATGAAGATGGCTTATCTAATTTAGTGGTATTTAACAGTAAAACAGTCCAGATGGTAGTCAACGCCCCATTTGCGTGATAACCGGTCAATAACAGACACTGAATTTAAAATGGCATATTGCAAAAAAATAAGAATGAAAAGACGGTTACTGGGCTGGCTGTTGGTCATTGGCTGTATCTGCTTTTTTGTACTTCCCCTCAAGGCACAACCGGGGTTTAAAATATTCCTGGTCGGGGATGCAGGGAACCTGACCGAGCCCGGAGAAACATTAAATGCATTGGGAAAGGCACTGAATGAAAACCCCAGAAGCGCAGTTTTATTTCTGGGCGATAACAGTTACCGGAATGTGATCTGGGGTCTCATTGCCGTTGGCTTTAAAGGATTTGACAGCAGCCAGAATACAATTGAGAAGGTAAGATCGCAACTGGTCATCCTGGATAACTACAAAGGACACGTTTTTTTTGTGCCTGGTAATCACGACTGGTGGAACAGAACGAATTATAAAAAAGGCAAGCCTAAACTGGCGATGGAACAGTCTTTTATCGAAAAAAATCTGAGCGCCAACAAAAACATCGCCAATCCGGAAAACACCTTCATCCCCCGGAATGGAGAATCAGGCCCCGATTATGTTGAACTGAACAACGATTCGATCCGGATCATATTTATAGACACTTACCGTATTATTCAAACAGGCTACAAAAAAAAGAAACTTCCAAAGGAAGTATTGCCATTCTTTAAGCGCCTGGACAGCGTCATAGCCGAAGGCTACCGTAAGCACCAGCAGGTGATTGTCGCCGCGCATCATCCCGTTTATTCTGTTGGGCCCTTAAACAATCACCTGAGTCATCCCTATCTTTTTGGGCGGATCAAGACTTCATTTATGGATTTTCCGGCTTACCGTGAGATGGCGGGTAAGATAGATACCATCCTTCATAAGTACCCGGGCATTTATTATGTCAGCGGTCACCTGCATGCCCTCCAGTATATATATACAAAGGACAAGGTTCGTTATATCATCAGTGGAGCTGGCAGCAAGGAGAACAGGATAAGCGAGAACCAGATCAAAGTCTACAACCACCAGCTCAGACCTGCCATCGACTATCTGCTGATGGAATGGAACTCCGGCGGATTCTTCGAGCTGGACTTCACCGGTCCGGGTGAGAAAACTTTTATGTATTACGACAATGCCCACAAGAAGTGCTATATACCCTAAACAGCCTTCTGTATTAAGGACGGATTCTCAGGCACCAATACACGCAGTTTAGAAAAGTATTGAATAAGTGAGGTACTTATATCGTTTCACTGACAGCGTCGAGGGTTATGTTATTGTTATGGTTTGCCTTAAACAAAGCTTTGACTGATTGCTTTTGTGCTATGCCGACTGATCAGCCTCCGGGATCTTACATCAGGAATCAGTAATTGAAAAAGATCAGTTAATCGGTGGAATTTCTCCAAGTAATTCGCGATTTCAATGGACAGGATCCGGCAGATTATCCTGTATATATGGCCGTAAGATGAATGATAAACACCGTGGCGTTATAGTACAATTGTACTTGGCTTATATGTATTGGTGGATTTTTTTTACCTTGATTCAATCATAAATACTGGTGGGAAGAGCCATTACTTTTGAATCTCCGAAGATTCGATGACCATGGAAAGTTCTTTTTCGAGGTCGAGAATAATTTCCCGGTATTCTTGCAGTGCATGCTGTTTTTCAGCTATTTCGCTCTCGAAATCATGAATCATTTTTGTACAAAGAAACAGGTCTGCGCAGAGAGACTTAAAATCGGAATCCTTTTTGTATAGTACATCGATGGCGGCCTGATGAGTAGGAAACCTGTTTTTTACCAGGCCAAGTTCCGTGAGAAGCGAGCTCATAACATTAGGTGTAAAAACAAATGATCATTCTTCTTTGCTTTTAGAAACGATATCAGTAATTTTATCGTTCGCTATCCGTCCCGTGCTTACTGAAGGTACTCTATTGTGAATCCAATTGTCATGCGATCCGGGCATTTAACGGTAAAACATCTGGGATGGGTACTAAAGCATCAGAAAGGGCAGGCGATCTTTTTTCGGGAGAATTTGTTCAGGAACAACTTCAAAAAATCTTTCTTTGTCCCGCATTTTCAGTCTCAGAAATTCTCAGGCGTTTTCTGACTTATATCGTCCAGGAAACGCTGGCAGGGAGATCGAACACCATTAAGGAATATACCATCGCCGTGAATGTACTTAACAAGCCGGCGAGTTTCAGGCCGCAACAGGATGCCATCGTCCGCATACATGCGGGTAGACTCCGCCGGGCGCTCAATTACTATTATAAGGAACAGGGTTCCCGGGATGAAATTGAGATTTCTGTTCCCAAAGGAAGTTATGTTCCACTGTTCACGACGCTTATCAAAGGCGAGGAAAGAAAGGAAATTATATTGCCGGTTCCTTCCAGTCTTTCATTGAATGATACGGTTACCCTGGTCGTGATGCCCTTTAAAACGCTGGAGACCGATATCGCCAGGTTGTCTTTCGTTGATTGCCTCGGACAGCAACTGGCGGCAGAATTCGGAAGATTTGCTGATTTTTCCGTAGTCTCTTACTATGCCACACAGCAGTCGACGGAGAAAAACAGGGATATCAGTGAGATTGCAATTCATTATGGGGCACAATACCTGGTCAGCGGAAATGTTCAGTTTGAATCCCGAAAAATGCGGGTCTCCGTTCAGCTGACAGATACACATTCGGGAACACAGGTTTGGAGTGAATTGTACCATAGGAATTACAGCGCTTCCAATTTGTTTGACATTGCAGACAATATCATTCCGCTGGTAATTGGAAATCTTGCTGATTTCAACGGGATCATCGCACAACAAATGGCACGCGGGATGACCAGGAACCGGAAGGGTAAACCCTGCTCAACGCCGATTTCATTTTACCACGAGTTCTACAATAACTTTCAGGAGTCGACATTTAAAAAAGTATTTTATTCGATGGAGCAGGCAGTCCAGCAGGACCCTTCCAGTGACCTTGCCTGGGCCCTCCTTGGCGAACTTTCCCTGTTGGCTTTTCTGTTTAGCCACGACACGAAAGAGAATCCGATGGTACAGGGCCTTCGGTACGCGCACATGGCGTTAAACCTCAATCCATTAAGCCAGCAGGCACATATTACCCTCGGGCTGGCTCACCTTTTATTTGACAGGAAAAAAGCTGCCTGTGAATCACTGGAACGTGCTTTGGCATTGAGCCCGAATGCGGCCGGTATGACCGGTGTCATTGGATGCCTGATGTTTGCGGCAGGTGAAACAGAGCGGGGCATATTTCTGATCAACCGGTCCATTGAACGAAATAAATCTTATCCTTCGATTTTCAATCTCTTCATAAGCCTTCACCACTTCATTCATCAGGAATTTGAGCTGGCATATCAAAGCGCTGAAAAAACAGGAATTCCGGATCTTGGCCTTAATATTTTGCTGAGGGTTTCCATTCTCAGCCGGATGGGTCGCAAAACGGAAGCCTCAGCCCTGCTGAAAACGCTTAAGGAAACGGCTCATCACAAAAGTTGGGTTTCCAAAGAATTTGTAAGCCGCCTATTGCTCGACAAAAAACTCGTCGACCAGCTGTTCCAGGGTTTAAAATCGGCCAGTATTCCGGTTCTTACCGTGGCTTGAAATAGCTTTGCCATCTCCGTTTACGTTTATCTGTTAAATGAACAGGACTCCGGTTGTTTAAGTAAAGTTAATCTACCTTAGGGTAAGACCTTCTGCCGCGCTTCCAGTATAATAAGAGTCTTTGATATGAAAACTGCGCGGTTTCCGGTGCTGAATATTGAACTTTTCCAGTCACTAAAATTAACTCTGGTGAGAAACCTGCATATTCCAAAGAAGACGGAGCTCCTGCTTACCATCTTCCTTATCATATCCTGCATGGCGGGATGGGGTCAGAAAAAACTTCCGGACAGCTTCAACATACGATCAGCGAGTTTTTTCCTGCCACAACCACTGCCCAAGGGACACTACTCCTCGTGTATTTCGGTTCTTTATGTGGTGACACCCCGGGACTGGACCGACGACGTGATCACGGCGCCTATGTTTTATTACCAGGCAAAATATACGCTGCCAAAATCTTTCAACGTCCAGGCCAGCCTCGCGACGCTTTTCATATCGAACCGTATCACGCTGGGACCTTTCTGGAATTATAAAATAAACGACAACAATTATGCGGGCGTGGGCTGGCAGGTTGTCTGGAATTATGGAATATTAAACCAGTTTGGATTTTCTACGCAGATCACGGGCTGGGAGCAACAGCCCTCGCTGACCTGGGGACACGTATTCGGTACGTATGCGTTTTCGGTCAAAGGAAATTTGTACTGGACCAACAAACTTTATTTCATTGAAGGCAAAAGTTCAATTCCCACTGCGAATCCCTTTATCAATGGATATGGAATCACATTAAACTTTGACCAGAAATTGTATAAGAACAGGGCATTTACGCTTGGTTTCAATATGTCATACCTCCGCTACCATATTGTGGCATGGCCCGCTTTTCCTGTAAACCAAAAACGATACTGGGTTCCTGAATTCCAATTCGGGCTGGCTCTGTAACCTAATAACATTATTATGAGAACTGCATCAAAATATTTCCTTGCCGGCCTGCTCTTCTTCTCCTGTTCCAAAAACCAGATCACTCCACAGCCCGACGTGAGTATTGGAAACGTAATTACGATTCCTACCAGTCCGATGAAGAAAATGGAGTCGATTTACAAACTCGCTTCTTCCATCACTACCCTGGGTACTGAATTTGTATGTAAGGTTTCAAAATTTAAAGTTTCATTTTTTGGCAATCAGGGCGTATTTATGATATTGAAATACGGCCTGAATCCTACTGACAGTACCCTGAAATTTTCAGGCTTCTGGCGATTTTCGGAAATAGCCACCCAAGGGCTGATCGACTTCACTGTACCGAAAGATCAGGCGAAGACATTCCTGTTGACCGGCGATCCCAGCGGACTGCAACTGGACGGTTTTTTTGAAAACGACAAATCGGCCAGTAACCCGATAAGCCTGAAATTCGACAGGGAGTTTTCTGACTATACAAAAAATACGCCTTTTGAGATTTATGCACATCACGGCGTACAAACAGTGTCAAATCCACCATTCGCTCAAAATTCGCTTAATGGTGTCCTGAACGATGAAGACTACGGTGTAAATGGAATGGAAATGGATGTGCACCTGACGCGTGATAACATACCGATCATGATGCACGATGCAGACATCGACATTCACCTCACGCTGAAGAGCCCGATAATAGGAGATTATAGTCAATACGCTTTCCCATTCATTGAAGAATATATCCGGCTGATCGACGGGCAACAAATACCTTCCCTTGATCAGTGTCTTACAGCTTTTGTCGATTCTACCACCATGAAATATTTCTGGATGGACGTCAAAGGGGACGACAGCGTATTCGAAGCTTTGCTTCCGGTAGTACAAAAAGCTTATGACCGCGCGGCAGCAGCGGGTCGGGACATCGTAATTTATGCTGATCTTCCGTCTAACACGGTTATTGAACAGTTTCAGTCTTATCCACCTTATCGCCAGTCAGGGCTGCCTACCATGTGCGAACTGACCTTACAGGATGTAATTGACAATGGATGCACCCGCTGGGGGCCGCGTTATTCACGCGGCCTGCTGCTCGACGACGTGCAACAGGCGCACGCACAGGGTATCAAGGTAATCAGTTGGACACTTAATGACAAAGGTCTCGTTAAATACTATATTGAAAATGGAATATTTGACGGATTTATTTCGGACTATCCCTGTTATGTAGTCTATGACTGGTATACACTTAAATAAAACTGATTAAACACCGATTTTAAAATATTCACATGCACATCTTCCGGCTTACATTAATTTCCACTGCCTGTTTTCTGGTCGTCCAGGGAATGGCGCAATCGGACAATATGATAAATTTCAAACCAGATAAAAATGTGGAAGCGCCTTACAAAAAGTTTTCCATTTATCTGGGAGCAGGTCCGAGTTATTTCTTTAATAACGTGGTTACTTTCAAAGACGACGTAAATTCCTGGCATTACCAGATTTCGCTCCGGTTTATGTGGGAGCCACCGCATTCCAAACTGAGCCTGGGTTTTGAAACAGGATACTACCGGCTGTATACGGCAGAAGCCGGAGAACCTATCGCGGCTCATGTGAGCAACAGTGCTATTCCATTCCAGTTGGTAGCAACCATGCGATTCAATAAGAATTTTTATGCCAGCTGGTCAATGGGCCAGAATTTGCTGATCAATACGGTCGATGCGAAAGACAAGCCTTATGATTTTAACGCCACCGCTGTTTCTCTTTCAGACGGTTCGGCAACCCTGGGATATAAGTTTGCCCAAAAGCCAAGACTTTCTTATGCAGTAGAAACCAAATTCTTTTATTCGGCAAGTTTTAATAACGCCACAGTAGCCATTCTGTTCCTTGCTGGTTTCAAACTTTAGCAGGTAGTCGTCCGTTAACAGCCGGACGCAAAAAAGGGAGCGCGAGCTCCCTTTTCTTTTTTAATTAGTTTATCCCCGTTTATTTAGCTGGTACAACTCCGGGAGGAAAGCTTGCCATGACTTTCTGCACTACCGTGTTGATTTGCTTTTCAGGATCATTGGAAGGTGCATCTATATCCTGGTTACCTACTCCTTCCCAAAGTAGTTTTTGTGTTGCGGCGCTGGCTACTTCGATGATCAGTGATCCTGCCACGTAGTTCTGGACATTCACCGTAGTAGACATATTTCCGCCACCCCATGCATAAGGACGATAACCGCCTCCATAGCCATAAGAATTGGCGACAATCTCCTTTTGGTTTTTCATGATGCTCGTAATGTTTACCAGCAGATCTGCATTTTCAGATTCTGTAAAGCCTTTGGCAAGCATCTGCGCACGAACGGCATTGATCACCCTGGTCTGGTTAAACTGACTGAGTGCCTGATACTGTTGTTCCAGCTTCACGATGCGGAAGGTTTTATACTGGCTGAAATTGGCGGTATGATCATAATCGTAGGTTACCGTTAACTGCGGACCGCAGGCAGAAAATAAAATCGCAAGCGAAAGGACCGCGGCGGAAAGACTGACCAGTTTTTTCATAATTGATGTTTTTGAAAAGAGAATAAGTAGGTGAAATGGTTATTTACTTAAGCGGACGCGGACTAAATTTAGTTCAGGGGGAGGAATTATGAAGTAGATGACCTGTTTAACTGTAAAACAAAAGTAGCAAAAAATAGAATTAGCTGTTCATTTGCAATGGCAACGGATGATTTGGATCCGGCCGGTTCTTCATCCCTGTAGTGGGGTACCCGTGTTTTAAAGGTATGCTGTGAGGCGGAAACATAATTTAACTGTTAAACGAATTCCTGATGCGCGGACCAAGCTGGAGGCTTATCATTCTTTTTCTGGCTGCTTCTCCGGCCTGCCTGAGAGCGCAGGATTCCGGTTCGGTTAAGCGGCAGATCTGGCCTGAGGTGGACGTCTACTACCGGTTTAATGAGCGATTCAGGCTTTTTCTTCAGCTTACCGGCACGGAAGCCAATTCGGAATATACCGATGGTACTGTGGGCGCTTACGTGGATTATTTTGCGTTCCCCTGGTTAAGGCACAAGCTCAACCCGGAACTGTACGACAGCACAGGCGGTTATTACTGGTGGTTCAGGCTGGGTTACTCCTATTCAAGTGCTCCAGCGGGAGAGCCAAAGAAAGTGGTGAATATCCTGGAAACAGAATCGAACAACAGTTTTGACCTGCCGGCAAAGATTATTCTTGAGACCCGTAACCGCTTTGACTGGCGTTTTGTGAACGGAGACTTTCAACCCATTTACAGACCGAGAGCAAAATTTGTACGAAACCTGAAAACGGATTATCTGACCTTTAATATTTATCTGTACGGAGAATATTATTTCTATCTCAATGACCATTCCGACGACCGGTTCCGACTATGTCTTGGCTATGTGGTAAAAGTTCTCAAATGGCTGGACCTTGAAACATATTTCCTCCATCAGTTTCCCAATTCTCCCAAGGTATCACAGCTGGAAGCAATAGGGTTCAAACTGGATATGTATTTCAACTCCAAACAGCCGGCGAAATAAAAAAGCCCCGCCGGGGCAGGGCCTTCTGGTCAAAGGGAAAGAAATCCTATTGCAATTTTTTTGCGTAGTTGGTGTTGGAGATCATCAGCTTCATATTCTTGGCCGGCATGTCCAGTTCACCACTGTCAAAAGCCGTTAGCCCGTTACTGAAAGACTTATAGTTTGCGCTGCCACTGATGGCGTCCCCGGACGTCATTGTACTTTTGAAATTCTGACTGATATAGGCCAGGGTTTTACCTGAAACATTCAGTACTAGCTGATCGTTTGGTTTATTTACATTCGACCCTGTGATCGTAATCGTATTGCCGGACTGCGATACGTTTCCGTTGTCAAAAAAATCAACCATCTTGCCTTTTGACATATACAGGTAAGTGGCACTTGTCTGAACTGCATCATCGACATAGGATTTCATTTCCGCCATTTTTTTCCTGGCGATATCCCCGCGTATTCCCCTTGTAGGCGGCGGATCGGTCATTTTGGACGAAACGGCCGTGGTCGTGACCTTTCCGTCGGGTCCGACTGAAACCGAACTCACAATGGTGTTCTTTAGCTGACCTTCCACAAAAACCTGTACAGTGCGCGTCCAAACATAATTTGCCAGCTGTACACGGTTGGCGGCAGCTGCGCCCGAGACCTGCAGGCTCAGGTTTGTTTTGTTTCCTGCCTGCGCCTGGCTGAATTGAAACAGGACCAGCAGCATTCCACAAAAGAGAATTGATTTTTTCATTTGATTGCAATTGAGGTTTAATTTTCGGAACTCATTTCTCACGGTATCTCGTTCTCCATGCGAAATTGGATCAAATAACGATCAGTTGGCGGAATTGGGTCGTTTATCGGTTAAATGACATCGGTCATGGTAATACTATGCCCATAGACTCAAATGGTAACGCCTCTGCTTCCTCTTACCCTGGGAAGGGACATGCTTTGGTGTATTCTGGGGAAAATTTCTTTGCAGCATAATCAGTATGTATTAAATTGATCTACCCGAAGTCCATAAATTACCCCGCATGCCCCCAAAATATGATATCCCCGCTTACCTGGTTCGATTTTCATTCATTGTATGCCTTTTTTTAGGCATGTCATGGACCCCGCCAGTCATGGGTCAGATGGCAGACTCGGCTTCAGCCAGCCGGGGAAAGAAAATGAATAATGTTATTAAACTCAACCTGACAAGCTGGATTCTTTATTCCAGTGGCATCCAGTTGAGCTATGAGCGGGTGCTCTCGCCCAAACGAAGCATAACGATTTTCGGTGGTTATATTCAGTTCCCTATGCCCACCGTGATCGAGAACAGTACAATGCAATTCGATTTGAATAAAGCAAAAAGTGGGTTCGTTATCGGATCCGAGTATCGCTTTTATCTGAAAAAAGAGAACAAGTATGATGCACCTCATGGCGTTTATCTGGCGCCATTTGTGAGCTACTATCATTTTAAGAACCAGCGAAGCGGAAGAGATACGCTGACCAATGATAAACTGACGCTGAATTCAACCCTTGATTTTCTGAATATCGGCGGGGAGATCGGATATCAGTTCATTATAAACAAACATTTATCCATTGACTGCGTAATGTTTGGCCCTGCCGTATCCAGTTATTATTTCGGTGTGAAACTGGACGGCAGCACATCCGGAAACCATTCAGAAAAATTACAGCAGATTATAGATGCACTGAAAAAGAAATATCCCCTGTTAAATGATCTTTCCAAAGGTGAGACCGTAACTTCTAACGGTGTTTCTAATTTCTGGGCACTCGGATTCCGTTACACCATACAGATCGGGTGGCGTTTTTAAGATACTTCCGGCACTGACCTGGCTGCAGGTGCCGGCCCGGGAACTGCCGGGGAACCGGACTTGATCATCTTATCTACCCTGCTGAGCAGGTATAGACTTAACATGGAAATGCTTACCACGATATATCCCAACGTATCGTAGTGTTCTAGCGGACTGAATTTTCCTTTCTGCACCACGATCACACCGGCAAATGCCGCGGCAATTCCGCCCGCAATCTGCTGCAGGGATGCATTGACGCTCATGAATGCTCCCCGGTCCTGCATTACAGGAACCGCAGTGATCAGGGCCTGGGATGGAACGATCCTGCCCATTATCCCGGCCATCATCAGCACATTAAATAATACGACGAGCAATAGCGGTGTCGGACCGAGATGCGTGTAAACCACCACCATAATGGCCATCCAGGCGGTAGCTATGGCAAAAATTTTAAACTTGTCCTTTTTATCGCTGATTTTGCCCACAAGCGGCATAATAATCAGGGAGCCAAGGCCGGATACCATAAAGATCAGGGGCAGCTGATGCTGCGTAATTCCCAGATTGTTTACGGCGAATGCGCTTCCAAAAGGCATCATCATGAATCCGCCAACAGAAAGCAGTGCAGTGGCTGTGAAGCCGATGCGGTAATTTTTTTTGGCAACGGTATGCATCAGGTGCTGAAGGGCTGATTTGTCCCTCTGCACAGCGAGATGTTTCGTCAGCGGTTGCAAACGCCATGAAATAAAGAAGGCAACGATGATCGCCATTCCGCCAACCCAGATAAAAGGCGCGTGCCAGCCCCAGGCATTGGCAAGGTACAACCCGATAGGAATTCCCAGAACCTGACTTGCCCCAAATCCCATCTGAACGAAACCCATCACACGGCCACGATGCTGCAGGTCAAAAACATCGGCTATGATAGCCATGGAGACCGAACCGATTACTCCGCCAAACAAACCTGTTATGATCCTTGCCGCCACCAGCGTGGGATAAGAGTTGGCCACTCCGCAAAACAGGGTGCCGGCGATAAAACCACAATAAAAAAAGAGAAGCAGTTTCTTTCGGTCGAACCGGTCGGCAAATCCTGCCGTCAGGAGTCCGGATATACCCGCACTGAATGCGTAGGCAGATACCGCAAAACCAAAATGAGCCGGCTTCAGCCCAAGAGATTTCATAAGAATATCGCCCAGCGGAGACATGACCATAAAATCCAAAATTGCCGTGAACTGGGTAACGGCCAGAATGAAGATGACAAATTTCTGATAGGAAGAAAAGGCAGCTTTGCCTGCAGGTTTATTTTCCATATGAAAAGGTAAAGGGAGGGTAAATTAGTAAATCCCTTTCAAAGGAAATGTCCTCCCCGCGTTTAGAACGCAAGGTGGCTTCTTCGGGTTCCAAAAACCTAAAAGAATATACCCCGGTGCCATCGCAGGTCAGGGATGAAAGGGAAAAAGAAGGAAGGTGACAGTGCGCCTATTCAGGCAAAGGATCAGAAAATAACTTTTTCAGTTTTGCAATGTCGCAGGTGGCCTGGTGGCGTGCGATTTCAACCCGGTTGAGGGTACCGTCCAGGATCGACCGGATATCGCTTTTCATCATATCGATGATTCCGGACTTGTTGAGGTCCTTTGATATCGTCTTTGCTATTTTAGCCGGCATTTGCGGGACAGAAACCACCTTGTCCAGTATTTCCTGGAGATAGTGACCGATCTCATGCATGTTGTTGGACTGAAGTATTTTGAAATGCAATTCGCGGATACCGGAAAGAAGGGATTTGTGCAGTTGGCTTTTCATGAGTTGTCGTTTAAAATAAGGAATGAGGTTTGAATAACCTGATAAACTGGCGTCCATGAAATTTTCTCTTGCAATAATAGGGATAGCAATCAAAAATAAGGCCATGCGGGCCGGCTTTTTATCCCCATTTAATCAAGTAACGTGTGATTAGCGCCCAGATTGCCCTGGCCGTAACAAATAATAATTTCCCCGCAGGGTTCAGGCCCTTAATATGTAATGTTTCTAAAACATTAATGCAACAGTTTGTTTAAGTAGTTATAACTGTTGGTAACGTTTTGTATAGGTTGCGGTGCCCCGTCCTGTTCAACAAAAAAATATTTCATCCCGGATTCCTGTGCATTCTCAAAAACGCGTTTGAAATCCACTACGCCCGATCCTACTTCTGCAGGGTTCATGGTGGTTTTATCCAGGTCCTTTACATGCCAAAGGGGATAACGGCCGGGATACAGTTTGAACAGTTCAACAGGATCCTGTTTGGCCTTGGTAGCCCAGGCGAGATCGAGCTCCATTTTCACCAGGTCCTTATCGGTATGACCTAAAATATAGTCGAAAGGGCGGACTCCTTCAATAGTGTCAAATTCCGTCTGATGATTGTGATAGGCAAACTGAACCCCGTTTTTTTTGCAGGCTTCTCCGGCTTTGGAAAAAACGTCCACGGCAGTTTTTATCTCGTCCATGGTATTCACCGGAATGGCAGAACATACCAGATAGCTGATACCACCCTCAGCTGCATCATCGGCCAGTTCCTGATAATTCTCTTTCAGGTTAGCTGACTTTGGCCTGTTCTTAAATTGTTCAGCCATCTTTTGAATCCGGGCGGAATCTTCAGCCGTTTTCGCCATTTTCATGATCTGTTCTATCGTGAAGGGTGCACCGGGCACATGGGCGGAACGCCAGTGCATGCCGGCATCCTTCACCATGGAAGAAAATTCTTTCGGTTTGTAGCCATAAAAATTGCCCTTCTGTGAACCGGCACTTTCCACCTCCTTATAACCGATGGCCGCTACCTTATCCAGTGTGCCCTTTGTATCGGTTGTCATCAGACTGCCCAGCGTGTAAAGTTGAAGGCCGACGGGAACTGTCGCTGCCGGACCAAAGAAAGCTGCGGCGTGCCCAAGCTTCGGAAGGAACATGCCAGCCAGAGCGTAAGCTCCTGTTTGTTTTAGAAATTTTCTTCTGTTTCCCATGTTGTTGGTTTTTTATGGTGAACTCAAATACGCCGATCTACCGGTCACTTAGAGCTATTAAATATACCCCTCAACAGTGCAAAAAATATTCCTTCGTCAAATTGTTCTACTTACTCAATCCGCTATCCGGTTACCTCAAACATGCCGATCCTCTCTACGGCCCGGCTACGCGATCCTTTTTAAAAGCTGACCGCGGTCTCATGCGCAAACAAACTGAATTAGTCAGGGTTCAAAAGCGTGCTGTGAAAAGTTGGATATTGGTGCCCGTTGATCCGTGTCTGCCGAAAATTCAATGAAAAGGAATGTAAAAAAAACCATTGGAGGAAGGGCTGGTTTTGGGGGTGAAACCGGAGCATTTCCATGCGAGTCAGCGGGGTAATGGATCGGTTTTCTCTGGTATCCGATACTCGTACTCTTGTCGACGGGCCATTACAAATAAAAAAAGACCGACTTAAGCATTAAATCAGTCTTTCCATGCAATTAATTGAAAATCAGTGACCCCGTCAGGATTCAAACCTGAAACCTTTTGATCCGTAGTCAAATGCTCTATTCAGTTGAGCTACGGGGCCATCCCGGATATGGCGTATCCGATGGGCGGCAAATATATGCCAAAAAAAATGGAGTAAAAAATCGCAACCTGCCCCATCGCGCTTAAATTTAATGGTCTGTCATTGTAGATTACCCGCCATTGAAGAATTCCTCTTCCCTTCCCCTGCTCGCACGAAAGATCAGCGTGCTGCCGCTGGCCGCCGTTATTTTTTTCACTGTATCCGGAGGTCCTTACGGTATTGAACCCCTGATCGGTTATGCAGGCCAGTGGGCTATTCCGCTGCTCCTGGTCACGCCCCTCCTCTGGGATATTCCGATCATCCTGGTCGTGCTGGAACTTAATGGAATGATGCCCGTGGAAGGCGGATACTATGAATGGGTGAAGCGCGGTTTAGGCATACGATGGGCTTTTTATGAAGGATGGTGGACCTGGCTCTACACTTTTGTAGACCTGGCGATTTATCCCGTTTTCTTCGTGGAATACGCTTCCTTTTTTTTCCCCGGCATCGAATCTTTCCGCGTACCGGTTTTCTTGGGTATGATATGGTTTAACGCGCTGCTGAATATCCGCGGGATTGTTCCGGTGGGAAAAACGGCCATGTTGCTGACACTCGCTGTGCTCCTGCCCTTCCTGATACTTTTTGCCACGGGTTTCGCACACCCCCAACCGGAAGCTGTATCCCATCCGGCGGGCATTCCTTCCACGGGCATGGCATTGTTTACCATCATGTGGAATTTTATCGGGTGGGATAATGCCACTACGTACGCGGGAGAAGTGAAAGGACCCGTAAAGGCTTACCTGAAAGCCATTGGCATTGCTTTTTTCGGAATTTATTTTTTCTATTTTTTGCTGACCTGGCTTGCCGTGCATTCCGGAATATCCGGAGAAACTCTGGCAGAAAAAGGAATTCCCTATCTCGGCTATGTGATGGGAGGAAAAGGGTTGGGTATCCTTCTTTCGCTGGGCGGTATGGCAAGCATGCTTGGAATTTTTTGCGCCGTATTGCTTTCTGTTTCCCGAATTCCTGCGGTCATGGGCCGGGACCGGCTTCTGCCAGGAATTTTTTCCCGTCTGCACACAAAGTATGATACTCCGTATATCTCCATCATCATCTGCGCATCGCTGGTAAGTCTTCTTGTTCTTCTTCCGCTGGAAGATCTTCTCGTAACCGATATCTGCCTCTATTCTGCCGGTATCTCCCTTGAATTTGCCGCCCTGATCAGGCTTCGGAAATCGGCTGCGGGACTGAGTCGTCCATTTAAAATTCCATTGAAGAAAAGAGGGCTCCTTTTACTTTTTATTGCACCTGCCGCTATATTCTTCATTGCATTGACGGGCGCTTTTATAGGAACCGGGGAGAATGCCCGCGCGGGACTTTTTTCCATCGCGGGCATCCTGTCTGCTCCACTGGCCTGGATTTTTTTTGGAAGAAAAAACAGAACAGAACGGCCATCGTCCCAATAGAACAAAGACCTATTTTTCACCAGGCAGGCCAAAAGCCACATAGCTGTCACCCGACATGGTGCCCAGCTTTCCTCCGCCGCAGGCTATCACAATGAATTGTTTTCCCCTGACGGAATACACGGCAGGTGTTGCAAAACCCGGATGAGGCAGACGTGTTTCCCACAGCAGTTTTCCATTGGCCTTGTTGAACGCCCTGAATTTTCCATCTTTCGTGGCAGCAATAAAAAGTAAACCGCCGGCCGTGGTTACAGGCCCTCCATAGTTTTCAGTTCCGGTCTGTGGCCTTCCTGCTTTTTCGAGGCTGTCTTCATTGCCCAGCACCTTCTTCCACACCAGGTTGCCGCTGTTCATGTCGATGGCCGACAGCGTTCCCCAGGGCGGGGAAAGCGCGGGATATCCTGATTTTGACAGGAACTTATGATATCCGGAAATCGTGTAGGGAACCTGACGGAATTTTTCAATAGCCGTCAGTCGCTTGCGGTAAGTCCTTTTCTTTTCAGAGGACAACTCAAGTACATAGGAAGCAATGGCTTCCTTATCCTGCTGCGGTAAAAAAGAATAAGAAGGCATCATTCTTCTGCCGGTTGCGATAAAGCTGATAAGCTGATCGCGGTTCATTTTTTTATTTATATCGAGTATCGAAGGATAATTTCCCGAACCCTTTCGGTCAGCGCCGTGACAGGACATGCATTGCTGTCTGAATAATTTTTCTCCTGCAACCCCATAGGTTGACAACGTATCCGCCCTGGTATCCACGTCCAGCATATGCAGTATCCAGGCCATTTCATTGGCATTGACATAGAGTATACCGGTACCGGGGTCTACCGACGGACCACCCCATTCCGCACCTCCGTCAAAACCCGGAATAATGATCGTTCCCTTTTTGGATTGCGGCGTGAAAATCCTGCCCCCGCCATATTCTGTCCAGCGGGATTTTACGTCGGCAAATTCCTCGGGTGACAAATAGGGGTTGATGTCTTTTTCGGTGAAAGCCTGCCTTACAAAAGGTGCCGGCTTTTGAGGAACAGGCTGGGTTCCGGAAAGTTTTTCCCCCGTCAAACCGGTCTGTGTATCCACTGGTGATTCCACAATAGGAAAAAGAGGTGTTCCGGTTTTGCGGTCGAACAGAAAAACGAAACCTGTCTTGGTAGTCTGCGCCACGGCTTCAACGGATTTCCCGTCATGCCTCACCGTGAGCAATACCGGCGCTGACGATGGATCCCAGTCCCAGGTATCGTGATGAATGTATTGAAAATGCCACAGGTGTTTTCCACTGGAAGCGTCCAGAGCAAGCATGCAGTCGGCATACAGGTCATTCCCTCTTCTTTTGCCTCCCCAGAAATCCATGGAGGAAGAACCCAGTGGTATATACGCAATTCCGCTCTGCTGATCAACCACCATGCCCATCCAGTTGTTTGCGCCTCCTGTGTTTTTCCAGGCATCGGGATCCTCCCAGCTTTCATAACCGTGCTCCCCGGGATGTGGGATTGTATGGAAAATCCAAACCATTTTGCCGGTCCGGGTATCATAGGCGCGGATATGCCCTGGTGCTGCGTCCATTCCTTCTGAAACACGGGTTCCGGCAAGAATTAAATCCTTGTAAACGGTAGGCGCTGACGTTGCCGTAACAAACAAGCCGGAGGCATCCGCCTCCAGTCCCTCTCTGAGATCGATCTTCCCTTCTTTGCCGAAACCGGCAACGACTTTTCCCGTCCTGGCATTCACGGCCCGCAGGTAGGGACCTGCGGTATAAAACAGTCTTTCATCATCTTTCCCATCCGTCCAGTAGGCAACACCGCGGCTGTTGTTAAGGTTAAAATCCACTTTCTTTCCCCCGGGTGTTGAATCAAAGGGATAGTATTCCCATTTCAATTTGCCCGTTCCGGCATCCAGTGCAAAAAGTTTCAGCTGGGGAGAAGTTCCGTAAAGAGTGCCGCCGACGATGATCGGGTTGCACTGGATCTGGGAATGAGCCGCTGTATCGGCATCGCCTGTATGAAAGGTCCAGCTCACAACGAGATCTTTTACATTGGAAGTGTCAACCTGATCCAGGTTTGAATATTTGTTCCCGGTATAATTGCCATTCACCACACCCCAGTCTTCGTAATGGTCGTGTTGCTGACGGCAGGAAAACAACATTATGCATCCGGACATTCCTATGCCGGCCATAATGACTTTAAGGAAAGCATTCATATAAGCGTCATTGATACTAACGTCAATATACAACCGAAATCAACAGCAGGCTGTGTTGCAAACCCCGGTACGTGTTATAGATCAGGATATCCCTGACCTGCCTGCTACCCGCAGGACGCTTTACCAAGATGTCAGGAATCTGCTGTTGTTGCAGGATTTCCAAAGCCAGCCAGCTGGCATAAGCCCCAGCCGTACAGTATTCCCCGCACAGATGCTTGAAACGGGCAATTCCGGTTGTTTCCGGAAAAAGTTGCTCGGCAGCTGTATAAAAAGGATCGAGGCGGTCATCACCGTCTTCCCCTGTGATCAGCAGGTCCGGAAAATAAGTCCGGCCCTGCGCCTGCAGGAATGAACGGATACTTTCCATGACCTGGTTCAGGTCGGTGGAATGAATGGTCCTCATAGCCCTCAGTTTTCCAAGCGCTCCTTCACTCCGGTTGCTGACGCGTGTCATGAGTGCACCTTCTCCCGCGATCGTACCGCTGGTCTTTTTTCCGAACAGTTTCCGGTTGCTCAACGCCGTATTCGAAAACCATCCCGCCAGCCTGTCGATATTATGATTATACGGTGAGATTTCGTCGGTCGCCCCAAGCAGGTATTCCCGGTCAGGATTTTCTTCTATCCACATGTACGCATCCATCAGGGCGTTTTCGAAAGCAAGGCCCCGGTGCACATGGGTAATATTATATCCGTAATTTTTTGTTGTCAGCGCAATCTGTGCGGCGGCTGCATTGGACGTGCTTTGCACAAAACTGGCCGGTGTAAGCAAACCTTCGCGGTATTCCAGGATTTGATTCAGGAATTTGATACAGTCTTCCATTCCGCCATTGGCGGTTGCCAGTATGATGCCGTCCGGTGCAGGCTGGTTTTGCAGAAGCGGAAGGGCCGCGCCTACAGCCATGCGAACCGATTTTCCCATTCTCCTTTTCAATGCTGCAGGAATTCCTGCATAGGCCGGTTCGATCACAGAAAGCCGGTTATCCACCGCTTCCTGCAGAGAAAATTCCCTGTGGCTGCCGGGGAATCCAGCCTGAGGAGAAATGCATATCGTGGAATGAAAATAAAACATCATCAACAGCTTGAAAAAATGAGAGAACTGCAGTTGCCGCCAAATCCAAAAGAGTTCGACATCACGTGACGCAGCCGGGCAGCATCCGTATGTCGCACAGGGACAAGGCCCGTGGACGGTATGGGATTCCTGAAGCAAAGCGAGCCATACACTTCCTGATAAAAAAGGTTCAGCACGGAATAAACCGCTTCGATGGCGCCGGATGCACCAAGGGTATGGCCTGTATATGACTTGGTGGAAGAAAAAGCAGGCGGTTGGTCAAAAAGCCTCAGCATTGCCCGGCTTTCCGTCTCGTCATTGTTTTCCGTTCCCGTGCCATGGGCATTGATATATCCGATGTCAGCAGGAAAGAGTCCTGCTGATTCCATGGCTTCCCTCATGGCGAGATAGGGGCCGTCTCCTTCAGATGAAATGGAAGAAGGATGATAGGCATCGTTTTTATTTCCAAATCCGCTGTACACGGCATACGCTTTTCTGCCATGCAGATCTTCTTCTTTTTCCAGCACCAGAAAAGCTGCTCCCTCTCCAAGGTTCAGTCCGTTCCGGTCGCGGTCAAAAGGTGCGCAGGGTGCAGTCGAGAGGATATTGAGTGCATTAAATCCGTTGATCGTAAATTTCGCCAGACTTTCAGCCCCGCCCACGATGGCACGTTGTGCAAGTCCGCGGCGGATGAGCCGCGCACCATAAGCAATGGAATTGGCAGATGAAGAGCAGGCTGTATTGATGGTAGCTACTTCACCGCTGATCCCAAAGCGCTGTTGCACGGCAAGCGTCACCGAGGCGTAGTCATATTGTTCAACCCAGGCAGAACCCTGCGATTCGGCCTGCGCATCCTGGAAGAGTTCTTCTGTAAGGCAAATGCCGCCTACCGTGGTTGCACCCACCAGTGCAGTGCCGTCTGAAGAAAGAATGTCCGGTGAAAGGGCTGCATCGCTTATTGCTTCTTCCGCAGCAATAAGCGCTAACAGCGAAGTGCGTGTAAGTGTTGGCGAAGGCAAAATAGAAATGCGATTCATCAGGTCCTGATTGCTGTATGGGACCTCTGCGGCCGGAAGTTTTCCGGCATATGCCGTAGGATAAAATTGAATCGTCCCTATTCCGCTGTGTTCTTTTCTCAGGCTTTCCCTGTTTTCTCCGAGATTATTACCCAGAGCACTGATGATCCCCATTCCAGTGACAACTATTCTGCTCAAATCGGGCGCTTTACTTTGTTCTGTGTTTCTCGATATAGTCGACCATGGTATTAATATCCGTCAGGATCTTCCGGCCTTCTTTCGGATCCTGGATATTGATACCATACTCACGGGAAAGAAGTACAATCAGTTCGATGGAATCAATGGAATCCAATCCGAGTCCTTCACCAAAAAGTGGCTCCTCATCCTTAATATCTTCGGGCTTTACCGTAGTCAGGTTCAGAAACTGAATGATCTGTTCTTTTAACTGTTGCTTGAGCGCCGCTGTTTCCATTTTTCTAAATTATATTTTTTTTCTTCAGGCCGTAATACGTTACCGCCTGGATGACTGCGGTTATACCCAATAAAGATAGAATATTCGGCCATATGTCCCGGAGTTTTCCCCCTTCGAGAAACAGGCCGTAAAAGCCCTCGAGTGACCAGTAGAGTGGTGATATTCCCAATATGGTTTGAAGACTGGCAGGCATTGCGAACGATGGCACAAGAAGTCCGCCGAAGGCAGCGAAAATTAAAATGGAAATGGCCCCGAACCCGTTGGATTGCTCGGGCGTTTCAGCATACACGCCAACGCAGATCGCGTAGCTCACGGCGCAATATCCTGTAACAAGGGTAACAAGGAATAATCCGGCAAGATCTCCGGGAAGGTGAAGTACCGGCAATCCGATATATCCGAAAAGGTAACGTCCGATGCCAAAAATCAGTGCGGCCTGCAGGAAGGTTACTGCACCAAATACGATTTGTTTGGACAGAACTGCATAGAGATAGCTCGAGGGCAGCGTCTTAAGCCGCAGAAAACTTCCGCTGTTTTTTTCCCTGACGATGCCCGATCCGAGCGGTACTACAATGAAAAACATTGCGAAGATCGTCCAGGCAGGCACGTTATGTTGCGATGAATTCGGAACTGCGTGCGTTCCGCCCCGTGAAACGGGAATTTCAGCAACAGGAACCTGACCATATAGAATCTGTTGTTCGAGATCCTGCGGAATCTCACGCTGGTTTAGCGATTCATATAATTTTTTTACGATGGCCTGGCCCTGTATTACCTGTAAAATACTTTTCACCGCGCCGTCGACCGACCGGCGGAACGACGCCTGCATGACAGGATGATAATACATCCGCAGCGAGTCTCCGGAATTCATTGCTTTTGACTTCGGTTCGGCCAGGGAGTCAGGGTCTTTCAATGCACTGTTGGCGATGGATTCAGCTTTTTCATTGATATTCCGGCTGAAATTTTCAGGGATCACCAGGCCTACCAGCGCATCATGCGCGTGCATAATAACAGATATCTGATTTTCCTGGTCGAGGGAATCAAGGGCCCTGAGGTTGAACATGCCCATCTTTCCGATATCTTCCAAAAACTCCTTTCCCCGCGAACCGGAATCCCTGTTAAGAATAACGAGGTTGATCTTATTGTTGTTGACAAGGTCGAACGTGCTGTTCTGTACACTGGTGATCACGATGACCAGAATAACAGGCATAAAAAAAATCATGATCAGCCCCAGGCGGTCACGCAGGAGAATTTTTAAATCCTTGACAATGGTAGCCTTCAGTATGTGCATATCAGTCGCGAAACCGTTTACCGGTGAGTTCAAGGAATAGTTCTTCCAGTCCTTTATGATTGTGTTCCCGAAGCAGGTTGTCTAACTCACCATGGGCTATGATCCTGCCGTTGTCGATCAGGGCGATCTCATTGCAAAGGCCTGCAGCTTCTTCCAGCTGGTGGGAAGTATAGATCAGTGTCGTACCGGACTCATTAAGTTCCTTAAGGAAGCGGATGATCGAGTGCCGGGACTGCACATCGACGCCGACCGTTGGTTCATCCAGAAAAAGTACCTCTGGCCTGTGCATGACGCCCACAGCAAGATTTATCCTCCTTTTCATTCCCCCCGAAAAGGTTTTCATTTTTCGGTCGCCCGAGGACGTTAGTCCCAGTGTGTCCAGCAGTTCCCCGGTTCTGTTCCGGATCTCGTTCTTTCCCATCCCATACCAGGCTCCGTAAAAAGAGAGATTCTCCCTGGGCGTAAGCTCGGTATAAAAAGAGAAATCCTGTGGAACGAATCCGAATAGCCTGTTCACCGATTTGGGATGATCACGCACTTCATAATCCAGGAGACGAACGCTTCCTTCAGTGTATTTCAGCAGCCCCGTCATCAGGTTCATAAGGGTGGTTTTGCCCGCACCATTGGGCCCGAAAAGGCCAAAGCGTTCACCCCGCTTTACTTCCAGGTTGAAATGGGTGAACTGCACGCCTTCCTGCCGTGGATATTGAAAGCCAAGGTCAGTAATATGGATTGCAGATCCGGTCATGCCGGCCATTTTATTTTCGAAAGCGCGCGAAAAGCCTGCTGCTCAACATCCGCAGCGCTTAGAAGATATTCGCTCATCTGTTCGAAATCGGCCTGTGTGCCGAGTCTTCCCTTGTATATCCCGGCGGCCTGAACGGCGGCGGAGCGCCAGATATCTCCCGACCGGGTGAATTCTTTGGATATATTCATCAGCTCGTCAACAGGAAGGTATTGATAAGCTTCCTGTAAAAAAGCGCCATAGATAAAACGGAAACCTCCTCCGCCGGTGCCAATCTCTTCCTGCATGCGGACCACCTGGGCCAGATAGCTTCCTGCTTTTTGCGGCCCCAGTTTGTTACGCCATCCGCGAATTCTTTTGGCCGTAAACCGGATTCCTTTTATGCCGGTAATCGGACCGGGGATGTAAAGCATATCGCGGATATTTCTTTTGATGCCCGACTTAATCCCGCCTCTCACCTGGTCGTCGGTAACCGGTTTTTTTTCTTTTGGATAGTACAGCTGACCACGTGGTGCAAAAGCCCCTTTGGCAAATCTTACCCGGTCCAGTTCATAACTGCTGAGCGAGGTTGCCGTTTCCATCACCGGGTCGCTGATGAGGTAGCTGTCGTCCTCTTTTCCGAATATGATGAGGTTGTGTGCGTTGAAATGGAAACGGTATTCCTTGGGAAAATAAGTTAGGTAGTAAACCCCGACCTGACATCCGACGGGCTGACCCGCGGTAAGACATTCCATCAGTACTTTCTCTGCTTCTTCACGGGAACTGAATTTCTTTCTTTCCACCGGAATATGTAATGCTTTGCAGGTCCTTTTGAAGATGAGTCCCGGCTGGGTCCGGAAAGCAACGGCCGGGCCGTTGTTGATCTTCATGAAAGGGATATAGACAAAAAACAAACCTGATCCAATTCCGAATGCCAGGGGCTCTGTAATCTGCGCTACTCCGTGATGACGGAGGAGACTGGTCGTCACGCCATTCTCGCAATGGGCCGCCTGGCGGTGTTGAAAGTCAATCTTCATGTGCATTCATCGTTTTAAGGTCCTCCACCGACACTTCGAATAGGGAGGCATATTTCTGAAGCCTTGATTCCGACAGCTTTTCAAAAACAGAATATTTTAAATGCCGTTTTACCTGCCATTTCCAGAACCCGGTGTAGGCGGCGACGATCGGAATATCCATTACCCGCAGGGCCATAAAGAAAAGAATCGGGCTGGCTTCACGGTTAATCACTTTTTGTTTCGCCTCCGCGATCCGGGCCTTCACGTCCTGCCAGGCAACTTCAAGTGCTGAAGATTTTACTTCCCAGCCATTGCTGAGCGCAGTAGTATACTTTCCGGATTCATCTACAGCGTAGCAGATTTCTCCGGTTATTTTTCCCAGGGCGCCGAGGTCCTGGGGAATTTCTTCTTTTTTCATAACGAGGAAATTTATCCGGCAGTTAAGAGATCAGCAAACGGTCAGCAGGGCATACATATAGGAGAATCGGGAACTTTCAGGTACCAGGAGCAGTACTTTCTGACCTGCTTTCAGATTTTTGCTTTTGAACACTTCATCTACCATAAAATAAACGGAGCCAGCGCCCACATTGCCCAAAGTACTCAGATTGACCACCCATTTATCGTAAGGAATCGGTGTCCCGTTTTTTTCCAGCTGGTCGAAAATTTTCGCCCGGAAAAATTCGCTGGACATATGCGGAAGGAAATAATCTACTTCCGACGGGTCCAGTCCTTTTTCACGGAACAACTTGGTTAGCTTGATGCCGCCAAGAGGAACAATATTTTCACTAAGCAGTTTGACGTCCTGCTTGATGCTCATAATTGATTTTGCTTCGACTTCTTCCCGGCTATAATCCAGGTAACCTTTCAGGCTGCCGTCCTCCTGTTTCTCACCCCCCATATACATACAGGCCTTCATTTCATTGGCATAAGATACTCCCTCAATCCACTCAATTCGCAGGCTGAACCCTTCCTTATTTTTCCTGTCGGACAACAAAAATGAGGAAGCTCCGTCGGAAAGCATCCAACGGAGAAAGTCTTTTTCAAAACCAATGTATGGATTTGATTCTAATTCGCTGATTTTCTTAGCTTCTTCTTCAAATACCTCAGATTTTAGTGCGGCTGAAAACCGCTCCGATCCGGTGGCGACTGCTTGATGGGCATTGCCGGTCTTGACGGCCATGTAGGCATATTTCAGGGCGTGCATACCCGCGCAGCAAACGCCCGAGGGGGATACCACTTCAATGGAACGGGCTTCCGGAAGTTCGCCATGCACCATCACTGCGTGCGAAGGCATCAACTGGTCTGGTGACGAAGTACCGCAGACCAGCAGGTCGATATCAGCGATCTGTTTTTTATCGTTGTCAAACATATTGCGGATGGCCTGTGCGGTCATCTGTGCATTGGTATGCGTGGGTTTCCCTTCCCGGGTCAGTGCATAAAACCTGTTCCTGATTCCGTTGTTCCGCAGTACGATACGGCGGGACTTGGACGGGCTCTTGTTGATCAGTCCGAGGAAATCCTCCATCTCTTCATTGGAAACGGGCTCATTGGGAAAATAAGTAGCCGTTTTTATGATATAAACCTCATTAAAATCCATCTGGATTACCGGAATTAGTTCAGTCCTGAATAATATTTTTTCTGTCTTCTTATGCGCCCGGAAAGAAAAGGCTTGAAAAAAATGGCGTCCACTGTCAGGATAATGGGGGCAGCTATAAAAAGCGCAATTAAAAGATAATATTTGAATGCAACAAGCCAGGCATCTCTTTTTTTGCGCTTCGAAATGATGCCTGCCCATACCTTAAAAATCTTCCTTGCCTTGCTCTCGATAAACATCAGCGCGTATTTGACAGGAACGGCGCCCTGCTTCACCATTTCTTCCTGAAATCCCTGCCATTCTCCCCTGTCGAGGTGCGGAACGGCGATGCGTCCCAGTGTCTCGGTATGCAAAATATCTTTTTCCGACACACCCGGTACGGGAAAAATGTTAAGATACCGGTCCTTCCTTCCTTTGAACATCCAGTGAAAGATCGTTACAAAGCTTACGAAGTTGTGATGACGGTCTACCAGTGCAATATTTCCCACCAGCGGGCAGCCGATATTCCTGAGTACCGGTTTGATCTTTTCCATTGCACTCAGCCACATATTCCTGGCTCCTGTGATGGTAATAACCGGCGTGTCTTTTGCCAGGCGCCGGAAGCTCTCGTCGTGTAAAAGCGTGTTAAAAGGGATGCTGGGGGAAAGAAACCAGGCCTGATAGCCAAGGATGATCAGATCGTAGCGGGATTCTGCAAAGGTGAACGGCCGGAGTTTGCCGGGAACCATTTGAACGGATTCCGGCATTACTCCGAAAAAACTCCTGCTTTTCCATGGAAAAGGATAGGGATTCTCCGGATATATCCTGAGCTTGTCCACAACACAGCCTGAATCCGAAAAAGGCCGGGTAAAATGATCGATGATTTGTTCTAACTGTCCTGACTGAGAATAAAATACTGCTAAAACCTTTTTTCCCATTGCAGGCTCTAAGTTAAGAAACCTCAAGCTTCAAAATCTTTGATTTTTTACTGTATGCGACGATGAACTGCTGTACCTCATCGGGCAGTGTTTTGTAGTGCAGACGGATGAAATCGCTGTCCTCTCCCGTGTTGTTGTGGTAGCCCAGGACAGAAGGCGCGTGTTCCTGTACGACAAGCCGTAAAAAACGGAACTCGGTATTTTTCGGATCCTTGTGTATGGCGGCTTCCAGCATCTTATGTCCTTGTTTAAATGCTTTGAGTTTGCTTGGGGCACTCCCTCCCATTCCGGCTTTTTTCATCAGCATCGCGCCATTAAAGGCCTCCCTGATTTCAACCGGAGCTGTTGGCATCAGATCGAGCTGCTCAATTACCCATTGCTTGTTGTTGCCTTCCATAGCCTTATAAAAAGCCGCCCTGTTGAAAAAAGCGCCAGGGATGGCAACCGGCGTGGTATCGCGACAAGAAATGGTTTTTTCCTGATCATGGTTCATGTTCCGGTCATGGGCTTCTGCAAACACTATAGCCGAGAAAAAAAACAGTAAACCTGTGAGTAAGTTCTTAATCATATTCTTCCAAAAAGTTCCGGAAAATTAAAATTTAAACGGGTTTGATCACTGCCGCGCGTCCTGGATTTCTTTTTCCGAAGAACCTGCCCGCCGGTCGATGAATTTTACCGGCTTGCGGCCTGAAGAAGGAAACTGAAGCCGGTTCATTTCTTCCGGATTCACAAATCGTATCTGTGGACTCACCCTCAGTTTTGCCTGCAGGTAAGCCCTGATCCGGTGTTCCGATTCTTCTGAATAGCGGAGCAGCACCAGGTGAAGCAGCAATTCATCCGTTCCCAGTTCATTTGAAAAAACTTCCACAACAAAATCACTGATATCATCCATTCCGGACAACAGGTCGAAAACCGCCGGTGCAAAAAGCGTTGTTCCCTTAAACTTGATCATTTGCTTTTTCCTTCCGATAACCGGTGAAAGTCGAAGGGTATGCCGCCCGCAACGGCAGGGTTCCCGGTGGGCAATACAGATGTCGCCCGTTTTATATCTTAACAGCGGCATCCCTTCCACGCCCAGGGTGCTGATGGTCACTTCTCCGGCCTCACCGTCACTGACAGGTCTGTTCTGTTCATCCAGGATTTCCAGGATTACCAGGTCGGGCTGATGATGTCCTCCCTGACCCGCTTCACACTCTGTAAAGGCGGTCTGCATTTCGGTGGAAGCATATGTGGAGAAAAGACGGATATCCCACTGATCGGCGATTTTTTTTCCCAGCAGGTTCAACCGGAAGTCGGGCTGGCGTATATTTTCTGCAATGCAGATGGCTTTTTTTACAGAACTCGATGAAGGATCGATCTGATGCTCCTTTGCATATTGAATCAGTTTTACCAGGAAGGAAGGCACGGCAACGACAACCGTAGGTTTCAACCGGAAAATTGTTTCCCACTGCAGTGCCGGAACACCTGGTCCCACACGAATGATCCCCGCCCCGAGTTTCCTGATACCGGAATAATAAGCCATGCCTGCCATGAACTGACGGTCGAGGGTGAGCATCAGTTGAAATACATCGGTTGACTCTCCTCCTGCACATGAAAAAGATTTAAACTCATTGTAGGCAAGTCTCTGCAAATCCCGCTCTGTGAGGGCAATAGTTACGGGTGAACCGAGGGTGCCCGAAGTAGAGGTATATTCGATTACAGAGGACCCGGGTACACAGAGAAAATCCTCATTGTGTTTCTGCAGGTCTTCTTTTTCCGTAACGGGGATGTTTTCAAGATCGGACAGTTTTCGGATGGTTTCAGGATGAATGCCGTGGGTTGTAAAAAGATTTTTATAGTACGGAGAATGATGTGCGAGATAGGCAATCAGTTCCAACAGTCTTTTTTCCTGCAGTTCACGGATTTCCGGCTCTTTCATAATCTGGCTGGATGTGAATATTTTCATGTTTCCAGGATAACGACGGCCGAAGCCATGTTCTTTACATGTGACAACGATACGTGGATACGGCGTATCTGCAATCCCTCCAGGGTCTTGGCGGTTTGTCCACAAACCCGGAGGAAGGGCTTCCCGTTTTCTTCGGGAAGTATTTCAATTTCGTTCCACGACAAACCTTCTGTCCAGCCGCTTCCAAGGGCTTTTAAAAAGGCTTCTTTGGCTGCAAACCTTGCAGCATAGTGTTCGAACGGTGCAGCCTTAGATTCGCAGTACGCCATCTCTTTCTGTGAAAAGACAAGTTCACGAAAACCGGAATCTCTGCCTACACTGCGGGCAACGCGCTCCACTTCGATCATATCGATCCCGGTTCCGAAAATCATGAGGGCTTTTTAAGTTTTTCTTCTGCCTGGCTGATTCTGTTTCTGATTTCATTCTCCTCCGTTTTTGTCGCCACCTCATGGGAGAGTGCCTGACGATAATAGTCAATTGCTTTCTTAAAATCTCCGGCTGCATACATTTCATTGCCGGCCAGCTGGTATGCCTGGTAGAAATGGGGATTGCTGGAAATCAGGCTGTCGGGATCGACCCGCACTCCTTCTGAAACTGCTTTTTTATATTCCCGGAATTTCAGAAAGGAAAGATAGGCGGATTCCTTCATAAAACTGTCTGCCGGAATATCTTCCGCATGGCTTGCAATTTCGCGGTTAATGCGCATCGCGCCTGGTGAAAAAACGGAATCCAGGTTGTAACATACATAGACGCCCAGCTGCCACGGACCTGCGGATACCCAGACCTTTCTATGCTCCGGTTCAAAAATAACAGAATGATGGGCGATAAGCTGGTTGAGGGCTTTTTCATTGCCCATGCCGATATCTGCTCCTTCCAGACCGCTGCGGTCTCTTAGAATTTTTGCAGTTTCCGTAACCGTGTTCGCCTTAACAGATCCGAGTAGTTCCTGAAGCCGCTGATAACGGTAGACAGACGCACTTTGCCTTAACTGGATTCGGTTTGAACGGAGCTTGCCCAATTCCGGGCTCTGAAAATGGTTGGCGCAGAGAATTTCCTGGCCTCCCGGATCATAAAGGCCGATCGAGTCCGGGGTTTTTTCGATGATCACGGCCTTTCTGTCTTCCGCCGATCCGATCAGAAAAGATTCGGAAACAAACATTTTTCTTTTCCTGGCAATGGTCCATGCTTCAGAAATATTTTTAGCATACTGCAGAATTTCACGGGCCACGATCGAAACAGGTGTCGCTGATCCGGAGGGAACTTCTGATTTGGCGGCATTGATGGTTACCGTAAGACCTTTTTCATTCATGCCGGAAACCACTCCGATGAATCCACCCCATCCAACCGACATAAACCGGTATCCTTCCGAAGGGTGTTCGAAAGAAATAATTTTATTTTCTGCGAATTTATCCCCTGCATAGAAATCAAAATTTCTCCCGATGATCAGTTCACCATTGGCAGAACGCTTACCCCAGGTCCCAAAGGAAGTGCATCCCACCAGGGCGAGATTCTGCAGCGCATGTCCGATATCGTGAGCCGAATGATAATTCAGGATCCGCTGATAGTTGCTTCCGATATACCGGTAGCGGTCTGATGCAGCAAAAGAAACCCCATAGATCTCCTCTTTGTATTCTTCAGGCACATATTTATCCAGGTCGCGGTTAAACCAGCCGATCACATATTTTAGAAAATGCAGGTAAAACTTCGACGGGACCATCCGGGTGATCTGCTCATTGAAGTAGTCTTCCTGCTGACGGATGAGTTCCGCAGTTAGTTTCCCTTCGGCCACACCGCGTTCAAACGGTTTTCCTTCCACATACAATTCAAATAAGCCTGTGTTGCTTTTTCTGAACCAGTCATTTTGCACGGTAAAGAGTCCCGGGAAGGGTTCTTTACGCTGCCATTCCAGTGCGCTCCTGTCGCTTACCTCCGGTGGCTTCGTGGTGGACACGATCAGCACATAAACGAAAACCGCGAGAAAGACGAGCAGTATCCCTCCCAGTATGAGGGCCGTCCATTTCCATATTTTTTTTCTTTCAGGCATGGCTGATTTTTTCAATAAATTCTTCCTGTCCCGTCAGCGCCATCACGGTCTGGAGCCCGCTGATCGCTGTGCCCAGTATGCCATGGATATTCAGGTACTGACCCGTAAGAAAAAGGTTTGAAATCCGTGTTTTGGGTGATATCATGGATGAAACGGGCTGACGGTAGTCCTTCCGGAATCCATAAAGATTTCCGTCCTGGTTGCCGATATAGTCCCTGAAAGTGAGCGGCGTGGACATATAGGAATGAAGGATGGCTTTTCTCAGATCCGGAAACCGTTCTTCCACCGTGTCGAGCAGCTGTTCCCTTTTACGGTTCTTGAATTCTTCATATCCATTCCCTCTGGGATGTTTTGCGGCTACCGTATTAAAACTGTCTGCCCAGGATTCCACTTCTGCATAGCGCATGTAGGCAAAAATAGTCATCCCGCGGGCATATTCGCTGTTTTCAGAAGGTGCTATATACATCGCGTAGCCGAGCGGCCACTCCTCTTCACGGTAATTTTCCATATTCCACAATTGTCCTTCACGATGGTAATAGTAGTTGTGCTTCAGGTAGGGAAAATGATTTCTTTTGAAAACCAGGTTGAGGACAAAACTGGAAACGGTATTAGGCTGTTCAACCATTCTCTGCCTGGTTACGGGCCTGATCCGGGCTGAATCCGTCATCCGGTAGGTATTGGCCGGAGAAGTATTGGAAATAAAATAATCGGCGCTTACCGACGTGCCATCGCTCAGGATCGCCTTTTTCACCACCTCGCCTTCCATCTCGAGTTTACGTACTTCGCGGTTCCGGATTATCCTTCCTCCCGAAGCCAGGATATTTTTTGCCATCAGCTGCACAATCTGTGAACCGCCATTCAGGCACCGCCAGGCGCTTTCGATATAGCTGTTGGTCGTCAACGCGTGTACATAAAGTGGTGTATCATCTCCTGATCCGGCGTACAGCATATTGTTTCCCGCCAGTACCGCCCGAAGGACAGGATTCTGCGTCAGCGACTCGATGAATTTTTTGGCTGATATCCCCATGGCCTCCTGCTTTTTCATCGTATCGCCACCGGTGTGAAGCCGGTATAAAGGAAACCGGTCGCAGATACTTCGGATGGTTGACAGGTATTCGTGAACAGCTTTTTCCTCATCGGGGAATTCACGCAGCAGCTCCCTTTCAAAATTGTCATAGCCCTGCATGATGCGGTATTCTTTCCGGCTGTTGCCTACAAGGATGCGGTCGAACGCCTGATCCATCTTTTCAAGGCGAAGATGTTCCGTAATCCCAATCCATTTGAAGATCTGGTACAGGTTCTGGCCTTTGTCCAGCCCGCCGAGATAGTGTACACCTGAATCAAAAATGACTTTATTGCGAACATAAATCTGAAGGTTTCCGCCCAGCTGTTTATTTCTCTCCACCACGCAAACCTGGTATCCGAGTTTGCACAAAAGGCTTGCGCAGACGAGCCCGCCCATGCCGCTTCCGATGATGAGAACTTCAGGCTTCTTCATAGGATTCTACCGTATGGGTGATGATAAATAGCCGGTTCGATGTGCGCCCCGACTGGGAAAGAGACCTGCAATGCATCCTGCGTCTCCCGGCCAGTTCGCGGATATTGCTGCCCGAAATGAAATGCAGGGGTTTACCCTCGGTTTTATTGAACGCAAAAAACTTTGTCGAAAAAAATTCAGTCATCCTGGTTGCTTCATGCTTTTTTTCCACATCGCGATCTCCTTCCCTGACGAGCAGGATGCCACCGGGCCGGAGTGATTCCATGCATTGAAGCATCAGGGATTCCTGCTGCGAAGGTTCCAGGTAGTGCAGGATATCGGAGAGAATAATCGCATCGGCGGGGCTGAATTGCATGCGCGTGATATCGGCCGTCAGGAAACGGATATGTTCATCGCGGCTGAAACAATGTTCGGCTGTTGCTATTTTTTCCTCGTCATAATCATAACCGGTCAGGTCGCGTCCGCGTGCGGCAAAATGAAGCATATAGCTTATGAATCCGTATCCGCAACCGATGTCCAACACCCTGCCCTCTTTCGGGATGAGCTCATGGTAAATCTGATAGTCGTTTTCAAGTCTGATCTTAACGCGCAGGTACCACTCGAGCACGGGTCCCTTATACAGGAAATTATAAATAAGTTGTTCACGATAAAACCGGGGCCGTTCACAGGTCTTACTGAAGGCTGCATATTGATCCCGAAAATACCGGCCCAGGTACTTGGACCGCTCCGTATAATCCGTCCCAAAATAATAGTCACCGGGTTTTATCCGGGGAAGATATTTTACCGATATAAATCCGTCCTTCAGAAGAAAGTCACTTTTCGACATCGTATAACCCGTGCCATGAATCATCACAGGCAATATATCAAGCTGTAGTTTTTCGGCAATGTAGAATGCCCCCTTATGAAATCTTTTGATCCGGCCATCGGGTGTTCTTGTACCTTCTGGGAAAACGGCAATGGAATAACCCTGCCTAACCTGCTCCCGGAGATATTCAATGCTGTTTTCAATTCCGTCCGCGACCCGGTAATAACCCGCCATCCTCACCAGTTTTCCAAAGAGCGGAGATTTCCAGACCCACTCATTGGTCAGTAGAACGACTTTTGGATAAAGCATGGTCATCACGAGAATATCCAGGAAGGACTGGTGATTGGCAATCAGCACACAGGGTTTTGAAAAATCTTCCTTGTCAGGATTTATAATTTTTTTCTTCACGTTGGTCATGATATAAAGCACCGACCAGGTGTAAGAGGAAAGCATCCGGTGATAGATATAACGTGAACGGGGTCCGCGAAACGGATTCCATTTGACGAGGACATAACCGAAGCCCGTAACCAGTAAACTTCCGAATGCAAAGTAGCTGAGGGAAAATACAGACTTAATAAGTCCTGCTGCCGTCCAGGGAAATCTTCCTCTCCGGATGCGGTTGCGGATAAGAAAATTAAAAAAATAAGGAATAAGCACCTGTGCAACCAGCACCACAGACAGGATTCCGGTTATGGAGATCAGTGCAATGGATCTCAGGGCCGGATGCCTGGCGAAGATCAATACGCCAAGCCCTGCCAGTGTCGTGATAGCCGAAAGAACAATCGATGATTTATAACTCGACAGATTCTTCTTCCCGGTCTTGTATTCCTGAAGCAGCCCGTCCATAATAAACAGACTGTAATCGTCACCAAGTCCAAAAATCAGGGCTGACAAAATAATGTTTACGATATTGAAGGACAAGCCAGCCAGCCCCATGATACCCAGGATCCAGATAAAGGCGACTACCATAGGAATAAAGGAGACCAGTGTGAGTTCAATTCTACCATAGGTCAACAGTAGCACAACGAAAACAAGGATGGATGTCATCCATCCTATGCGTCCGAAATCGGCCCGGACATCGTCGAGGAGGCGGGTGGCGAGCCACTGACGATCCGCGACCGTGACTCCTTTCAGTCCTGCAAAAGCGGCGTAGATGTCTTTTTTATCATCGGGTGCCGCCTTCAGGAGACTGACCAGGGTGGTATTGCCTTTTTCCGTCATGAAATACCCTGTTGCGAAATTCTGTTTCAGAAAATTCATATCACCGGTATCCAGCGTATGAAAGGATCTGCCCAGTGTTTCCGAAAAAGCACTGAATGCACTGCCTGAAAAACCCAACGGTTCCGCTGTGATCCGTATGGTTTCTTCCAGGGCCTTCTTCTTTTCATCTGTCCAGAAAAGATTCCAGTCACGAATTTTCTTTTGTTGCAGTGAATCCGACATCACCAGTTTAAAAATGCCGGTATATTTCCTGATTTTTTTTTCAGCTATAAGGGAGTCGGCTATCCGGTCCAGACTTTCCTGTCTTCTGAGCGCGGTCTCGGGATCCACGGCTTCATTGATAAGATATACTGACCGGAGACTGTATGAATTGATGCGGTTGAGGGTTGCTTCGGCGGTTCTGAGTCCGTCCGGCATGTAGTTTAAGTGCATCATGTCCTCGTCGAAACCGGTGCGATGCACATAAAAGGCAAGGATGCCGGTCACGGCAAAGATGATTGCGACCAGCCATTTATTTTTTTCCGGATGATAATGGGAAAATTTCTCGATCCAGGTCTGACCCGGGATTTTCTTTTCTCCGGAACGGGCAGGTGCAATAAGGTGCGGAAGAAAAACGAGTGAGCTCAGCGAGGCGCCGATGAGGCTGAAACCTGCAAAAAGGCCAAGGTCCTTAAGGATCGCTGAATGGACGAACTGAAGACTCAGAAAGCCCCCGATCGTCGTGAGGCTGCCAATGGTAAGCGGAAAGGTCAGATCGCGGATAACTGTTTCCATATCCCCCCGGTGACGGAAATGATTATATACATGCAGGGAATAATTGATGGCGATTCCCAGAACAACTGATCCGGCTGCCAGCGCTATCACAGAGATTGAGCCCTGGATAAGCCAGATCAGGGCAAGAGAAAAGCTTAGACCGGATATGACCGGTATCAGCACGATAAGCGGTGCAGTTTTTTTTCTGAAATACCAGCCCAGGAATAAAATAAAAAAGGCGGCTGTTATGCTTACAGTGAGCAGGGAATCTCTGCGCAACTGGGCCGCATTTCCGGCCGCTACGGCAGGGGCCCCGAAATAAGCAGCGTCAACCGTGTTAAATCGTCCTGTGTCCAGTGTTTTGCGTATACCTTCCATGGCCCGGATGAGCATCGTGTTCTTTCCGGTGTTATCAGGCGGGAAGGCCGAACGGATAAATACCAGCAGGTAACGGTGATCCTTTGTTACCGGATAGCCCCCGTAGATTTCAAAATTGTCATCATACCGGAGTTGTTGCAATCGCTGCAAGACCGGATAGGCAAGCCCGAGCGGATCCCGGGCAATGAAATTTTTCAGTACCATGCCCGAAGGCGTGCCCAGCTGGTGCAGGTCATTTTCCAGCGCTTCACGCACCCTTGCAGGATGGGTGAGACTGTCGATACGGGCATAATCGCCAGACTCGAGAAATACCGGGAGGTTTGCATATACGAGACTGAGAAGCGCCGGATAAAGACTGTCGGCCGTATTTTTTTCTTCAGAAACAACATATTCCGGATCATCCCGGATGAGCCGTGACAGAAAAGAATCTGCATACCCGGCCAGCAGTCGGGGATCGGTTTTGCTGCTGTCTTTCAGGGAAACAAGCAGGACCAGTTTGTCGGCAAAAGGAGAAGATGAAAGAATATGACCGAGTTTTGCCGCCGCCGTATCCCTGGGAAGGATTCCGGAAATATCTTCTTCCGCTTTTACCTTAAAGGAGAAATATCCCGTGACCAGAAACCAGAGGACGAAGAGCAAAAAAAACAGTTTCCGGCGGGTCAAAAAAAACCTGTAGATATAGAGAAAAGGTTTAGACATGTTTTACCCGATCGCCCGGTTTTTCCTTCCGAACAATTTAAGCAATAAATAACTGATCAGGCCGGCAGTGAAACCGGCGAGCAGGGCCAGGCTGATGCTGCCCGCAAGGTATTGCCAGAACTGATATCCGACAACCTGCAGACTCAGGGATTTCGTCATGGAAAATGGAACGTGGCTGCCTGGCATCCACCACTCCCCCATTTTAAAACTGGCATACAGAATCAGGGGAATCGCGGGTGGAATGCTGATGTTTGCAAACAGGATAACCAGACCTTTATTCAACCGGAAAAGTACGGCTAGTGCAATGGCTGAAATGAGCTGAAATCCCCAGATAGGCAATATGCCCATACACACTCCAAATCCGACAGATACCGATTTGCGTGTGTCTGTTTGCAGCGGATCGAACAACTCGGTGACAAAAACCTCTTTCCATTTGTGTTTCAGAAAAAGTTTTCTCAATAGGTCACGTGGTCTGATGTAAAGGAAACTGATAAGTACCAGAAAAGTGTTCAGGATACTGATTCGGGTGAAGTCTTTAAAAGGTCTGAAATGACTTATACGTTCACCTGCCGGAGGATAGTAGACAGACACCGGAACGGAAATTACCGGTATCCCGCTCCAGGCGGCGCGCACGATCACTTCGATTTCAAATTCGAATTTTCTGGTAAAAAACCGCATGGCCCGCAAACGGGCAACGGGATACAGGCGGTATCCCGATTGGGTGTCGGGCAGACGGATGCCGGTTTCCACCCTGAACCAGAAATTGGAAAAGCGATGCCCGAAACTGCTTTTGGAAGGAACGGATGCTTGTTCCATATTCCTGGCACCGATGATCAGTGATCCCGGATTATCCTGCAGTTTTTTGAGAAAAGCGGGAAGGTCGCGGGGGTAATGCTGTCCGTCAGAATCTATTGAGATTACGTAGTCAAAGCCTGCATCCGTGGCTGCGTGAAATCCTTTTCTGAGCGCATACCCCTTACCTCTGTTACTCGCATAGGAAAGAGTCTGTATTTGAGGAAATCCGGAAAGAATTTCTTCGGTTTCATCCGTGGACCCGTCATTGACGACGAGTATATGCGTTCCGTATAGCAGAATTTCTGAAATCAGGGGTTTCAGTGTCAGGGCATTATTAAAGGTCGGTATCAGGATACAGACCTTATTGTCCTGGAAATTCTTTCCGGTATCGTCCTGTGCGATCATGGTATACGAATTGCCCCCTTCCCCCGGTATGACCCGTCGTCAACCGGAATTATTGAAATTCTTACCATGCTTCAGGGAGAATTTTAGCGGGGTCCTGGTTTTCCGCCAAAGGTAATAAATGTCGATTTGTCGTTAAATTTGAGACATCACGGAAGAAAAAGAAACCGAATGCCAGGACGTATAATGATATTCGATGATGACACCGATCTGCTGGAAGTTTGCGGTCTTGTGTTGAAAGCAAAAAGTTATGAGGTCTTCGGCATGAACCACTGCAACGATGTGCTGCGGGAGGTGAAAGCCTGTTCACCCGACATCATCCTCATGGACAACTGGATTCCGGATGCGGGGGGCGTGAAAGCCATTCAGGAAATCAAGCGGGATTCACAGCTTAAGAATATTCCGGTAATTTTTTTCAGCGCCAACGATCATGTGGATGCACTGGCAGCAGAGTCAGGTGCAGAATTCTTTCTTGCCAAGCCATTTGAAATCGACGATCTGGAAAATGTCATTTCAAAGGCCTTTGAATTTTCCGGCCACACAGAGGCCAGGCAAACACTATAGAAGTCAGTCATTTAGTTAAAATACAAAAGTCCTGAAAAAAATTCAGGACTTTGTATGTTTCCCCTATCCTAAGACCAATGAATGCAACTACCTAATTAAGATCAAATGTTTTGCCAGAAATTTCAGCCCTTCTGTGGGCTTTAAAGCCTGTTTTTTGTAGAATATGTTTCACATAATTTTCTGTTTGTGGATTCCTTTTCTAAAACTCAGGCGAGAATAAGCTTATATACCATAGAGATGTCGATATCCTCCAGGTAAGGATACAGTTCAGACGGATCCTGAAAACTACGGATGCATATATAGAAGAAACGTGTACGGTGGTAATAGATTTCCACGTAGAAGTCATTTATCTGATAAAGGCTTATCCGGAAGCATCCGTCATTTCTTTCGGCCAGGAAAACCCCATCGGTGGCCAGCGCCTCGGTTTTGGCCATCCCGTCCATAAAATTGAAATCCTTTATATCCATATTTGGTATTTGTACGTTCTTATAAACATTCAATGAATTTTAATTCAAATCACATACCGGTATTGTTAACAGAAAATGGCATAAAATTCTAAATTTCCAAGAGTAATGGAAGAGATGGTGCTGACCCTTACCCACCGGGAGCTGTTAAAAGCCGATAAAGACTATGAAAAAGCGGCCCATGCCGTGAATTTGGTCTATGTAAGGGATAACATGCCTGGTATTCATAGGTTTAAGAAAGGAAAAGGGTTTACCTATGTAATGGAAGAAAGGACCCTGCGGGATAAGGACCAGCTGAAAAGGATCCGTAAACTGGCCATTCCGCCCGCCTGGACGGAGGTTTGGATCTGTCCGCTGGATAATGGTCATATCCAGGCAACAGGGCTGGATATCCGAAAAAGAAAGCAGTACCGCTACCACAGCCTTTGGGGACATGTGCGCAGTGAGACAAAATTCCACAGACTTTATGAGTTTGGCAAATTATTACCCCGCCTCCGCTCGCAGCTTCAGGCCGACCTGCAGATCCGTGAACTCAGCCAGGAGAAGGTACTGGCCACTGTGATCAGCCTTATGGAAAGGACTTACATACGTGTAGGGAACAGCAGCTATGAAAAACTTTATGGTTCATACGGTCTTACCACACTGAAAGACAAACACGTTTCGATTAACGGCGATAAAATTCGGTTCGCTTTCCGCGGAAAAAAAGGCATTATGCACGACATTACCCTTAAAAATAAAAAGCTCGCAAGGTCTGTCGAACAATGCCGCGACATACCGGGAAAGGAAATTTTCCAATACTATGATGAAGAGGGAAACAAGCGGATTGTCGAATCGGGGATGGTGAATGAATATATCAGGAAGTCAACAGGAAGGGATTTCAGTGCCAAGGATTTCAGGACATGGGCAGGTTCAGTTCATGCCCTGGAGACACTTTGCGGATTTCCGGATGTTAGCACTGATACAGAAAGGAAAAAAAATATCCTGACCGTTCTGGACTCCGTTAGTCAGAAGCTGGGCAACTCGCGCGCCATTTGCAAGAAGTATTATGTTCATCCGGGATTGCTAAGATTATATGAAGAGAATTCCTTTTCCAGGTATACGAAATCGCTCGACCAGATCGAAAATGGTGAAGAAAACGGGGGCCTTACTCCTTCGGAAAAAATCCTGCTCAGGATATTGAAGGAAAACTGATCTGCTCAGGCCCGCTCAAATTTCAAAATAAAATTGGATCCCTGGTTTACGTCGGTCTGCACGTCAATGGAAGCCTTGTGTGACTGGATAATATTCAGGGTGGTGGCCAGTCCCAGGCCCAGTCCGTTTCTTTTGAACGTGAAATAGGGTTCAAAGAGGTGGGCCATGGTTTCTTTGCTGATGCCTGTTCCGTTATCCTTTATCGACACAAGGTAATGTCCGTTCTGACCGGTGACGGAGATACAAAGCTCACCCTTATTCTCGTGCATGGCTTCTATCGCATTGATGATAATATTGGTAAAGGCGATTTTCAGCTTTAAGGAATCACCTAAGATAAACGCCGGCTCTTCCGGATAACTTACTTTCCAGTTCACTTTTTTTAGAATGATCCGGTCGATGATGGCGGCAATGGTTTCATCCAGTATCTGCTGGAGCGATTTCCTTTCGCGAATATTTTCCGGGGGAAGGGAAGAAGAAACAAGCAGTTCGGTAATCAGGTCGTTTATCCGCTTGCTGTTCCGGCTGATGATATCCATATAAACCTGGCCGGTATCGCCCGGGGACTCCTGCTGAAGCTGCTCAATGGAAAGATTAATATTGTTCAGTGGATTGCGAACCTCGTGAGCCAGGGCCCGTACAAGCCTGTTTGCCGCACCAAGTTTTTCAACCTGCAGGGTGGCTTTTTCCGCTTTCTTAAGGTTGGTTATATCGTGGATGATACCCTGTATGTAAATATTGTCGTCTGCATCCATTTCCATGGAAAGGGAAAGGATGATTTGAAAAACTTCCCTGTTCCTGTTGATTATTTCCACTTCCAGATCTTCCACGATGCCCTCTGTCCGGAGCAGGTGCTGGATTTCATTTGTCTTATCAGGATCGGCAAGAAAATGAAATAAGTTCAGGTCGAGAAGTTCTTCCCGGCTGTAACCAAACATCTGGGTACTGATATAATTGACGTCCTTAAAAACCAGGTACTCGTCGGTGAGGAAAACGGCATCTTTGGATCTCTCAAATATGCTTCGGAATTTTCGCTCATTGGAGCGGAGGATCTTCATGGCAGCGGCCCTTTCGAGGGAATACCGGATGCACCGCTCCAGCTTTTCTGTGTTCAGTTCAAGTTTTACCAGATAATCGAAGGCGCCGGCCTGCATGGCTTCCACGTCAATCTGCTGATTGCCCATACCCGTGAGCAGAATAAGCGGCTGTTCACAATTTTGCTCCAGGGCCTCTTTCATAAGGTCCAGACCGGTTTTCGGACCCAGATAGTAATCGATAAAATAAATGTCGTAACGCGCTTCCACGATGGCATCCAGGGCGTCCTTGTACCGGTAACACCAGTCGATGACGAATTCCTTGCCGCGGATTTTTTTAATAAACTGGCTGGTGAGAAAAAAATCCTCCTCATCGTCTTCGATGATCAAAACCCTTATCGGACTATTGTCTGTAGTCATGGACAGCTCGGAATATCTATCGGTTTTTTGCAAGGGTTAATGATTTTTCATTTCCTCGTAGAGAGTCATTTTATTGTATAGCGTTTTCCTGTCTATTTTAAGCAGCTGGGCTGCCTTACTTTTATTGTAGTTTGATTCTTTGAGCGCCTGCAGGATCATTTCATACTCTGCATCTATACTGGCCTCTTTCAGGGAACTTTCGTTAAGGTTGATTTTGCCATTTGGGTTGCGGGTCTCATTTACAGGCTGACCGGTTGCGGAAGGGGCCTGCTCGGAAAACTGCAGTTTGCTGAAATTGGAAATTTCGAACGGCAGGGAACGGGCTTCTATAAATTCTCCTTCAGTGAGAAGGGTTGCCCGTTTAATCACGTTTTTGAGCTCGCGCAGATTGCCGAACCAGACGTATTTCTTAAATATTTCTTCCACGTCGGGGTCAAACCCTTTTACCTGCTTGCCCAGTTCTTCATTGGTTTTCTGAAGAAAATGGGACGCGAACAGCATGATGTCATCCCTTCTGTCCCTCAGAGGTGGAATTTCAATAGAAAATTCATTGAATCGATGATACAGATCTTCCCTGAATTTGCCCGTACGGGTTGCGTTCCACAATAGTTCGTTGCTGGCGATGAGGATCCGTACGTCAAGGTCAATGTCCTTGGTTCCCCCCACCCTGCGCATTTTTCTTTCCTGCACAACCCTCAGCAGTGAAACCTGGACATCGTATGGCAGGTTGGCTACTTCGTCAAGGAAAATGGTGCCACCATTGGCGAGTTCAAAGCAGCCTATTTTCTGGTTGAGCGCACCGGTGAAGGAACCTTTTTCATGACCAAAAAGTTCACTGGCCGCAAGTTCTTTGGAGAGTGCGCCACAGTCAATGGCAATAAATGTTTTGCTGCTGCGCTTGCTTCGCTTATGAATCTCCTGCGCGATGGATTCCTTGCCGCTGCCGGTTTCACCATAGATGATGACACTATAGCTGGTCGGCGCCACAAGGGCTACCTGTTTAAGGATTTTTCGAAATGCTTCTGTGTCTCCAAAAATGTAATCTCCGGAATAGGTTACACCGGTTGCTTCCATTTTTGGTTTATCCGCCGGTACAGGACCGGCCTTCGCCTTAACGGCAGGCTTAGCCGCTGCGGATTCACTATGGTCAATCGCCTGCTGGATGGTATGGATGATTTCATCGGGAAGAAGGGGCTTGGTAATATAATCGTACGCGCCCATTTTCATCACTTTTACAGCCGTTCTCATGTCGCTGTATCCGGTAATGATGATCACCGGAACTTCGGGATACTTGTTTTTGATGCTCGTCAGCATTTCCATTGCATCCATATCCCCCAGCCGGTAGTCGCACATCACCAGGTTGGGCTGATGGCTTTCCAGCCACACGAGGGCTTTTTTGCCGGTGTACATTTCAATCACTTCATATCCCCTGCGGGTAAGAAACCGGTTTAACAAAAGACAGATGTCGCGGTCGTCATCGATAACCAGGATTTTTTTCATAAACAATGAATTTGAGTCCTAACGGTTTTAAATAAGAATGCGGATCAGTTAAATAGTGCCCTCATCTGGGCTACGGGTATGTTTAACTGATCCCTGTATTTGGCGATCGTTCTGCGGGCGACGATATACCCTTTATGAGAAAGGATATCGGCAAGCTGCTGATCGGTATAAGGCTTTTTCTTGTCTTCTTTTTCCACAACTTCTTCTACGATGGTCTGGATGACTTTATTGCTGATAATGTCGCCGTCCTTATTGGAGAGCCCTTCGGTAAAAAGGTCCTTCAGAAGGATCATCCCAAAAGGTGTATCCGCGTATTTATTACAGGTGATACGTGACACGGTCGAAATATCAAGCCCTACAATTTCGGCGATATTTTTCAAAACCATCGGTCTTAGCTGCATCGTATCACCGTATTTGAAATATTCCTGCTGGAAATGGACGATGGCCCGGATTACTTTGAGCATATTCGATTCCCGTTCCCGGATGGCCTTAATAAACCATTGGGCAGAGGCCAGCTTGCTGCGCATGTACTGCCGGGTACCTCTGTCAGTGGATTTATCCTGGTCCATGTGCTGAACCGTTTCCGCCCAGGCCTGATTCACGTGAAGGGATGCGGAACGCTGACGGGCCAGGGCCACCATCACTTCTTCCCCCTCCACCGTAATGATAAAGTCCGGAAACACGGTGTTATTAAGCTGGGCGGGACCGGTCGTTCCCGAAAAGGGCCTTGTTCTCAGCGTTGACAATACCTGCAGTACTTCTTTCACCTCACAATCGCGCATCTTCATATCCCTGCGGATTTTTTCAATATTGCAGGCGTGCAGGTCTTCAAAATGATGTTCCACCAGGTCGAGGGCCATGCTGGTCTTTGGATCCTGCAGGTCCTTTTTCCGGAGCTGCAGCTGGAAAAACTCTCCGAGGTTACGGGATCCGCAACCAGTAGGATCAAGCTCCTGAATGCTTTTCAGCACGGGCTCCAGTTCTTCCGGGTGTACCCAGATATTTTGCTTAAAAGAAATCTCTTCGGCGATCGTCTCCAGTTCGTTGAACAAAAATCCGTTTTCATCCAGGGAATCGATTATAAAATCAGCCAGACGATACTTTTGATCGTCGGTTTCCTGAAAACGATATTGTTTCTTCAGTTCCTCCCGGAAGTCAACAGACTCCGCAATCTGACGATCCGGCATCTTGTCTGCGGGAAGATAATTCTCGTATTCAGTCTTATAATTCGGAATATCGTCGTAACCATATTCCTCCCAATTCTGAAAGTCCTGTACGGTATCTTTTGTGAACTTGTCACCAAGGCTGTCCTCGGTACTGCTGTTTTCCTCCAACGCCGGATTCTCGTTGATTTCATCCTCAATACGCTGTTCCAGGGACAGTGAGTCCAAATGTAACAGATTGAGCAGGGCGATGTGATGAGGAAGGATCTTATGCTGTAACTTTTGCGACTGAAGCTGGTTAAGCATGCGACTGTCTTTAGTTAGCCTAGAAAAGACAAATTAAGCACCAGAAATTTCCCCTTTGAATTTAGTATAAATACGCCTGAAAACCAAAAACCGGGGGAATATATTCCCCAATTTGGGGAATTAACCTAGTTCTTGGAATCTTTTGCCGATTCTTTCTCAGGCTGGGATTTGTCCGCTTTTTCCTGTTCCTCCTCTTTCTTTTTCTCTTCCATCTCCTTTTTCTTTTTTTCTTCTGCCTTTTTCTTCTTTTTAAAATATCCCCGCAGCAGGAAGTTATGTTTAGCAGCTTCCATATTCTCGTCCAGGCCCTGAGATCCTTTTTTCAGATTGACCATGGTGGATTTCAGGTTATTTCCCATACTGGAATCGCCAAGGAGCCTTGCGATGACGCCATGCCCGTGATTTACTTTATAAGAAATTTCTGAAAGCTCCCGGGTGATTTGGACTGCGTTATCTGCAGAATTCTTCAGGCTGGCCATGATCTGATCCGTTTCAACGGGCGGATCGGAAGCCAGCACATCATTGTCGCGTATGGGACCGGAACTGTCAATGGCAGGGCTGATCAATACAACCCGTTCTCCCATCAGTCCTTCCGTTCCAATGCCCGCCCGGGAGCCCCGCCGTATAAATTTCCTGACTTCTGATTTAATGCTCATATCCACCATCACCGAAGTATCATTGATCAGACCGATATTTTCTACCGTACCGACGGCAATGCCTCCGAAACGGATATTATTTCCGACTTTAAGTCCGCTGACGTTCTTAAAAGCCGCCCTGATAGTGAAGACCGAGACAAAAAGGTTTTTTTGTTTACCGATGAAGTAGAGCCCGAATACGAGCAGAACCAGACCTGCTATTATAAAAATTCCGAGTTTCCATCTCAATCCTGGTTTCTTTTCCATATCCCGTCATTTAACTAATTAAAAAATGAATGGATCCATTCATCCTTCGACTTCGACAATTCGTCCCAGGATCCCTCTGCAACGATCGAACCTTCCCTGAGCACAATAATCCTGTCGGCAGTCATTCTTGCACACTGGATATCGTGCGTAATGATGAGGCTCGAGATTTTGTATTTGTGTTGCATGTCCTTAATGAGCTGACATATCTCCTTGGTTGTCGCGGTATCCAGCCCGGTGGTGGGTTCATCGAAAAGCATGAGTTCAGGCTTCAGGATCAGGGTGCGGGCAAGCCCTATCCGCTTGCTCATGCCTCCTGAAAGCTCCGAGGGCATCATATTTCCCGCATCCGGAAGTCCGACATTTTCCAGCACTTCTTTAATCAGCGCGTCCGTTTTTTCAGGTGTATATTCCTTTTTATGATGACGGAGGGGAAAGGCGAGATTTTCATATACCGTCATGGAATCATAGAGTGCACCGGCCTGAAAAAGAAATCCGATCCTTGTGCGGAGCCCGTTCAGTTCATCATAGGGTACGGTTACCATATCCTTTCCGAAAATGCAGATTTGCCCCTGGTCAGGTTCTTCCAGCCTTACCATACATTTAATCAGCGTGGATTTTCCCGAACCGGATCTGCCTAGTACAACCAGGTTTTCAGCTTTTCGTATTTGAAAGCTTACTTCCTTGAGGACCTGTTTGTCGCCAAAAGACTTGCTGAATTTATCGATCATCACCACTTGTTCCTGGCTGTCGCCGGCCTGGGCAGAACCCGATTCTTTTTTTTCCTGTGTGGTCGTTTCCATATCAGATGATATCGGTTATCTGAACGGTAATCATATCGATAAAGAATATCGCAAGGGAAGCGGAGACGACCGCTGAGTTTGCCGCAGCGCCCACACCGGCGGTTCCACCAGAAACACGCCAGCCTTTATAGCATCCGACGATCCCTATAGCTGTGCCAAAAAGAAAGGACTTAATAAGGGAGGGGAACACATCGATCCAGTCGAGTTTGGAGAGGGCTGCATCGAAATAGCTTACCAACCCCATCTCTCCGTGAATATTATAGGCGAGATAGGAAGAAAATATAGCAATGGTATCGGCAAAGGTAGCCAGGACGGGCATCACCACCGTGGCTGCCAATACCCTTGTGACGACCAGATAACGGAAAGGATTGATCGCAGATACCTCCATGGCATCGATCTGTTCTGTTACCCTCATCGATCCCAGTTCGGCACCAATCCTCGAACTGATCTTGCCAGCGCAGATAACTGCCGTGATAACAGGACCTATCTCCTTGACAACCGAAACGGAGACCATCCCCGGAAGTAGTGTCTCCGCTCCAAAAGGAACAAGCGAAGGTCTGGTTTGCAGTGTAAGCACAAGGCCCATAATAAATGCAGTAATCAGTACAAGGGACAGGGACAGATTACCCATCTTATAACACTGAACAATAAACTCCTTTCCCTCGAACGGCTTCTTAAATGATTCACGCAGAAATCTCAAAAAAAAGAGAAAGAAGTCACCGGTAGCCACCATGGTTTTCTTAAAAGGAACCCAGGAGGGAGCGGGAGTTTGTATGGAAGACATGTCTGTAAAGGTTATGATCGACAGATAATAAGATCATGCCGGGATTTTATAT
>Ga0070667_100000152_pt1 | contig 86556 bp, 85 predicted proteins | sample KBSS33metaG_FD_64659 | JGI IMG/M metagenome (GOLD analysis project Ga0070667, IMG submission 64659) | Switchgrass rhizosphere microbial communities from Kellogg Biological Station, Michigan, USA - KBS S3-3 metaG | ecosystem: Host-associated > Plants > Roots > Rhizosphere > Soil ...
CGCCCTTCACCTGCGCCTGGCCGCCGAGCTTGCCCTCGGTGCCGACCTCGCGCGCCACGCGGGTCACTTCCGAGGCGAACGAGTTCAGCTGGTCCACCATGGTGTTGATGGTGTTCTTCAGCTCCAGCACCTCGCCTTTCACGTCGACGGTGATCTTGCGGGAGAGGTCGCCGTTGGCGACCGCGGTGGTCACCTCGGCGATGTTCCGCACCTGGCCGGTCAGGTTCGCGGCCATAAGGTTCACGTTGTCGGTCAGGTCCTTCCAGGCGCCGGCGACGCCCTTCACCTGCGCCTGGCCGCCGAGCTTGCCTTCGGTGCCGACTTCGCGCGCCACGCGGGTCACTTCCGACACGAAAGAGCCGAGCTGGCCCACCATGGTGTTCACCACCTTGCCGGTGCGCAGGAACTCGCCGCGCAGCGGCCGCTCCTCGTTCTCCAGGTCCATGGTCTGCGAAAGGTCGCCCTTGGCCACGGCGCCGATCACGCGAGCCATTTCGGCGGTGGGGTGCACCATGTCGGCGATCAGGGCGTTGACCGCATCGACGCTGGCGGCCCAAGAGCCTTGCGCGCCCGGCAGCTTCGCCCGGTGATTGATCTTGCCCTGCCGGCCGACCGTCTCGCCCAGCCGGTCGAACTCCTTGGTCATGCGGTCGTTGAGCTCGACCACCTCGTTGAAGGCCTCGGCGATTTCACCGCTGACGCCGGCCAGGCCTTTTGGCAGCCGCACCGAGAAGTCCCCGCGACGGAACGCACGCAGCGCCGCCAGCAGGTCGGCGGTTTCCAGCGGCATGTCCAGCTTGGATGCGCGCGGGGCGCGAGTCTTCTTCGCGGCCGTACGGGCAGCGGTCGTCGACGATTGCGGCATTTCTTCCCCGGAGACCAGCGTGGCGGCGACGGGGCCGTGCATTGTTGCACCAAGTCGGCACAACAAGACACACCCCCGCCCTGTCGGTGGAACTGCCGAGACCGCCTGCGGGTTCCAGCTTGACCTAAGAATTTTTTCGGTAGGTGGAAGGCCGCCGACGAGCGGCTGACTCACGCCGCGAACGAACTCCCTCGCTAGGGAATCTAGGGTGAAAACGATGAAAAAACAATCACGACCTTAGGTGTTCTCCCTAGGGTGCGCGCGGAACCGTGCGGCTGCGCTGTCGTTTGGGCCGAGGGCGCCGAGCGCGCTGCAGAAACTGGGACGCCTTCCGCCTCATGTCGCAAACCTATGACGCCTCGTCGTTCGAGCCTCCCCCCGAGGCCGAGGCGTACTACGCCGAGAGCCTGCGTTTGCTTAACGAATCCGGCGTGCCGTTCCTGTTGTCGGGCACCTACGCCATCACAGCCTATACGGGAATAATCAGGCCGACGAAGGACCTCGACGTTTTCTGCAAAGCGGGCGATTTCCCCAAGATTCTCGCCTACTTCCAGGCCCGCGGCTATCGCGCCGAGGTGGAGGACGAACGCTGGATCGCCAAGGTCTGGTGCGACCACCATTTCTTTGATGTGATCTTCGCCATGTCGAACGGCACCGCGCCGATCACCGACGACTGGTTCCGCGGCAATCCGACGATCGAGGTCTATGGCAGTCGCGCGATGATCACCCCGCCGACCGAACTGCTGGTCTCGAAGATGTTCATCCAGGACCGCTACCGCTACGACGGCGCCGACGTGGCGCACGTCATTCTACGCGCCCACGACCGGATCGAGTGGGATCGGCTGCTCCGCTACATGGAGCCGTACTGGGAAGTGCTACTGACGCACCTGTTGAACTTCCGCTTCATCTATCCGACGGAACGCAATCTAATTCCGCGGGAATTGATGGAGGAGCTGACGACGCGGCTGGCCGCGCAGGTCAGCCTGCCGCCCGCCCGGGTTAAAGTCTGCCGCGGCCGGCTGTTCAGCCCCCGCGACTACGTGACCGACATCACCGAATGGGGGTTCGCCGACGTCGTCGGCAAGGGCCTGGAGGAACGGCATGAGCCTATCGGCTAACCCGTCGGCGGGACCTATGCGGCTGGCCGCTCTGGGCGACCTGCACATCGGCGAAAACGCTGAGCGCCCGTACCGCGAGCTGTTCTCCCGCATCAGTCAGGTGGCCGACGCGCTCGCGCTCTGCGGCGACCTGACCAACTTCGGCAAGACGCCAGAGGCCGAGATCCTGGCCGAGGATCTGCAGGCGTTGACGATCCCGGTGGTCGGCGTGCTCGGCAACCACGACTACGAATGTGGGCAGCCGCAGGAGGTCGCGCGCATCCTGCACCAAGCCGGCGTCAAGCTGCTCGACGGAGAGGCCTACGAGGTCGAGGGCGTGGGCTTCGCCGGCGCCAAGGGGTTCATCGGCGGTTACGGGCGCAACATGCTCAGCCCCTTCGGCGAGCCCGCGATCAAGGCCTTCGTTCAGGCTTCGGTTGACGAGAATCTGAAGCTCGAAAGCTCTCTGCGGATGCTCAAGACCGAGCGTACCGTGGTGGTGCTGCACTACTCGCCGATCGCCGAGACGCTGGAAGGCGAACCGCCGGAAATCTTCCCCTTTCTGGGGTCGGCGCGGATGGGTGAAACCATCGACCGCTTCGACGGCGTGAAGCTGGTGCTGCACGGCCATGCCCATTCCGGAGCCTACCAGGGCCATACGCCGCGCGGGACGCCGGTCTACAACGTCGCGCGCCAGCTGCTGACGCGCCAGCGCGGCGAGGAGTTCGCCCTGTTCGACGTCTGACGCCCCACAGTCAGACTTCGGCGTCTATCCCGCTCAACTGCAGCTGACGCCTGAGCTCGGCGCGCAGCCGGTCCAGGCCTTCGGGATGAATGCTCTCGCACCGGCAGGTGAGCTTGGCCTCGGTGCCGGAGGCGCGCAGAAGCCACCAGCCGTCGGCGGTCTCCACACGGACGCCGAGTTCGTCGTCGACATTGGCGCCTTCACGCACCAAGCGCTCGCCGACCTCGGCGACCACGCCCGCCTTGCGAGCCTCGGGACAGGCGATGCGCAGCTCGGGCGTAGCGAAGCTCGGCGGCAGGCTATCGCGGAAAGCGGCCAAGCCGCCCTGCAGGCGCGAGATCGCCTGGAAGGTGCGGATGGCGCAGTAGATCGCGTCATCGACCCCGCCCCAGGCGTCGGCGAAGAAGATGTGCCCGGTGAGCTCGCCGCCGATCGCGGCGCCCTTCTCCAGCATCGTCTCGCGCACCAGCACATAACCGGACGGCGACAGATCGCAGTGACCGCCGGCCGCCTCCACGCCGTCGAACAGCACCTTCGAGCACTTCACATCCGCCACCACGCCGGCGCCCGGCTCACGCGCCAGCAGGTCCCGAGCCAGCAGCAGCAGCAGCTGGTCGGCCCAAAGGATGCGGCCCTGGGCGTCGACCACGCCCAACCGGTCGCCATCGCCGTCGAACGCCACGCCCAGATCGCAGCCGTTGGCGAGCACCGCTTCGGCGAGGTGGGAGAGGTTGTCGGCGACCGCCGGATCGGGGTGATGCGCTGGAAACCGCCCGTCGACCTCGGTGTGCAGCAGGATGTGTTCGCCCGGCAGCGACGGCGCCAGCCGCTCGACGACCGGCCCCGTGGCGCCGTGCCCGCAGTCCCAGGCGACCTTGAGGGGCGCCATGCCTTCGGCGGCGCGCGCCAGCTCGGCGACATAGGCGTCCATGATCGTCGTGCGTCGCGCCGAGCCGCAGATGTCGCGCTCGCAGGGGCCGTGCACCATCGCCTTCAGGTGATCGCCGTGCACCCGCTCGTCGCCCAGCAGGATCTTGAAACCGTTCTCCGCGGCCGGACTGTGCGAGGCGGTCACCATGATGGCGCCGCCCAGGCCCAGCTCGCGAGCGGCGTAGGCGAGCATCGGCGTGGGACCGAGGCCCAGCCGTTCGACCCGCATGCCGCCGTCCATGAGACCCCAGACCAGCGCCTGCTCCAGTGTGGGGGAACTCACACGTCCGTCGCGGCAGACGCCGACGCGGGTGACCCCGGCTTTGCGCGCCTCGGCCGCATAGGAAAGGCCCAGCGCGTAAGCGCCGCCGCGGTCGATGTCCCGCCCGGCGTGACCGCGGATGTCATAGGCGCGGATGGCGGCGGGGCCGATGCGGGTCTCCGTGCGGGACTTGGGCAGGCCCTTCCCATCACGTCCAGGATCGGCGCCGGCGGGCTCTAACTGCATGCCCTTCGCTCCGCTTAAGCGGTGAGCGGGGCCATCGCCACACCCGCCGCGGGCGCCGCCAGGCGCAGCGCCCTCCAACCAAGCAATGGTTGTGCGCAGACCTTGTTCCGGTCTGGTCGTCGGCCGCCACCGGAGAAGCCGTTCCGCCTTCCCTAGGTTCGGCCGCCGACAGCTCGGATCATCGACCCGAAGCGTCCAGCAGACAACCTTTTGGCGGGGACTCGCCACGAACCGAGCGAAGGGTCATCCTGCGACGGTCATGTCCGAGGGCTGAGATGCTGGTCCATGGCGACCGAGACGCGACCGCCGCCCCGCGTCAGGTCCTGCGCTCGATCACCGCGGCGCTGAATACGGTCGAACACTGCGAGCCGGGGCCGCGGCGACACGACCTTCTCACGTCCGCCTTCCTCGAGACGGCAGGCCTGCTGCAGGGGATCGCCGATGCGGAGATGCAAGGGCGCGGCTTCGATGAGCTGAGCCCGGCGCAGGACGCCGCCATGGCGCTGACGCTGATGCTTGCGCGCAAGCTCACCGCCTCGGCCTGGAGCGGCTTCGCCGCCATCGGATCGGGGGTCACGCCGGAGTTGATGGAGCTGGCGATCCAGCAGTTGCCCGAGCGGGTGACCATCTTCACACCCAGGGCCTTCGCCTTGGACGCCGTCTATCCCGAAGCCTATCTCAAAGCCGCGGCGGAGCATCCGTGGCCCGCGCCCCCGCTGGTGATCGGCCTACGCAGCGCCGGCGCAGCGCTGGGCGCTCTAGTGGCGGCCGCCACTGGCGCGCGCACCGTCGTCACCCTCCGAGCGACCGGCCCGGCGTCGCAACGTGAGCTGCACGCCTCCAGTCAGATCCGCGCCTTGTTAACAGCGCACCAAGGGCCGTTCGCCATCGTCGACGAGGGGTCCGCCGCCGCGGGCGGGTCATTCGAGGCTACGGCCGACTTGCTGGCGAGCCTGGGCGTCAGCAGCGATCGGATCGTCTTCCTGCCCAGCCAACTTGGCGGGCTGGGACCCGCCGTCGATCTGCGCCACCGCACGCGCTGGGCCAGCGCCGCGCGTGCGGTCGCCACCTTCGAGGACCTCGTCGCCGAGACGCCGCTCGCCGACTGGTTCAGCGACCTGACCGGGCAGGTCGCAAGGGTCGACAACCTCTCCGGCGGGGCCTGGCGCGCGGCCGGGCGCTTCGCCGAGACGCCCCCAGCCTACCCGGCGCGGGAGCGGCTGAAGTTCCGCCTGCACTCCGCTTCCGGGCAGTGGCTCGCGCGATTCGCCGGCCTGGGCGTGATCGGCGAGGCCAAGCTCGACCGGGCGATCGCCTTGCACCGCGCGGGCTTCACGCCGGAACCTCTGGCGTTGCGCCGCGGATTTCTGCTGGAGCGGTGGGAGGAGACGGGCGCCCCTGGTCCCCTGCCCCGCCAACGCTTCGTCGAGCAGCTAGGCGCCTACCTCGGCTTTCGCGCCATGGCCTTCCCCGCCGAAGACCACGAAGGCGCAAGCCGCGAAGTCTTGGCGGAGATGGCGCAGGCCAACATTCGTGAGGCTCTTGGCCCTGACACGGCGCGAGGCCTGCTGCGCGTATTACCGCGGCTGGTCTCCGCACCCGCTGGCCAACGTGTCCACGTCGACGGGCGACTGCATGTGTGGGAGTGGCTGCGCACGCCCGACGACCTGATCCTCAAGGCCGACGCCCTCGATCATTCGGCGAGCCATGATCTCGTCGGCGCCCAGGAGATCGACTGGGATATCGCCGGCGCCAAGCTGGAGTTCGACCTCACCGCCCACGAGCTCGCCCGGGTTCGCGATGCGGTGCGGGACGCCACGGGCGAGCGGCCGCATCCCGCCGCCCTGCTGTTCTTCGAAATCTGCTACGCGGCTTTTCAAGCGGGGTGCTGGCGAACGGCGCTAGCCTACGCGCCAGCGGCCGAAGCGACGCGACTGGCGACCCAGGCCGCGCGGTACGAAGAGCGCCTTGGCCTGCTCGCCCAGGCTGCGGAATCGTCGGAATAAGAGAGCCTTTCGCCGTCAGGACGGTCGGCTTTGCGCTTCGCTCTGTTCAAAGGCCCGTCGCAATACGGCTCGCTGCGGCTGCACGTCGATCAGCTTGCCCAGGCGCTGGTCGAGCTCGGCTACGAGGCGCGCATCGTCGACATGGCCGCTCCGGACGTCACTGCGCAACTCGAGGCCTGGATCCGCGATCCCGGCGATTGCGCCTTCACCTTCGGCGGCGGCGGCCACGACCTGCGGCTTGGAAGCCAGTCAGCCTACGACGCACTGGACGTCGTGTTCGCGTCCCTCCACGTCGACCACCCCTGCCATCACGCCGTTCGCCTGCAGACGCCGGTTCGAAGAAGCGTCGCCCTCTTCCTCGACCGCACGCACCTGGACTACGCCAGGTCCCTGCCCTGCGCGTCGAACTTCAGCAGCCTGGATTTCCTGCCGCCCGGCGCCAACGAGCTGCCGGAATCGCCGGACCTTGCCGAGGACGCGTTCGCCCGCCGGGACATCCCGCTGATGTTCACCGGCACCTTTCGCGGAACGCCCTCGACGCCCTGGCGGGGATGGCCCGACACCCCGGCGAAGACGTTGGTCTCGGACATGGCCGAGCAGATGGTGGCCGACGGCGGACTGCCGGTCATAGCGGCCTTGAGCAATGTGCTCAGCCGCATGGGCGTCCAGCTTACGCCCCAGTTTCTGCAGGACGCCACGCCGCTCGTCGCGACCGTGCAGAGCTTCGCCGAGGCCTACCATCGCGACGCGGCGCTGCGCGCGATCGGCCGGGCCGGGCTGCCGCTGCACGTCTGGGGAAACGGCTGGGAGCCGATGCTCGAGGCGCACCCGTCCTTCGTTTTCGGCGGCGTGGGGAGCTTCGCCGAGACGCTGCACACGCTCCGGCGGGCGCGGGTGGTGCTCAACCTCAACAATGGCTTCGTGGCCGGCGGGCACGAGCGGGTGTTCACCGCCATGTGCGCCGGCGCGGCGGTGTTCTCCGACGCCAGCCGCTACTACGACGACGCCTTCGAGGCGGGCTGCGAAATCGCCACCTTCGCCTGGCGTGAGCTGGCGGCGATGCCGGACTCGCTTGGCGGTCTCGTGGCGGATGCGGATCGCGCCGGCAAGATCGCGCGCGCGGGGGCGATGCGCGCGCAGGCGGAGCACCGTTGGATCAACCGTGCCGAGGCGCTTGTCGCCGCCGTCGAGCGAGCGCTCTGAAGCGCCGCCATTCCGCCTTCAGTCCGACCTAGCGTCGAACGAATCGGGCCGCATCCCGCTTCGGTCTCATGTGCAGGAGGAATTCGATGCTCAAACAGCTCGTCGCAGTTTGCGGCGCCGCCGCGCTGGTCGCCGGCTGCGCGTCAACCGAGAGCAGCCCGAGCCGCAACGTGCAGAACCAGGCGCTGACGGGCGCAGCGATCGGCGCGCTCGCAGGCGGTGCGCTGGGCGCGGTGTCGGGCGATCTGGGCGTGGGCGCAGGCGCAGCGATCGGCGCGGCGGTCGGCGGCGGGGTGGGCGCCTACAAAGGGTGCCGCGAGGACGGTGGCTGCGGTGCGCAGCACGCGAACCGACGCCAGTACTACGACGAGCGCGCCGGCCGCTATTACTACTACGACCCGTCCAGCCGCCGGTACTACTGGGAGAACGGCGAGCCCAGGTACTGAGGAAGATGCTCCCCCTCAGGGGAGCTGTCCCGACGGGACTGAGGGGGCTTCCGCTCAGACAGTCCGACCTGACGGCTTCCATCCACATCTGAGTGGAGGCCCCCTCCGGCCTTCGGCCGCCTCCCCCGATGGGGGAGGATCTTTGTGCGCCCTACCTCGGCAGCTTGGTCGAGCCCATCAGGTATTCGTCGACCGAGCGGGCGCACTGGCGGCCCTCGCGGATCGCCCAGACGACCAGGGACTGGCCGCGGCGCATGTCGCCGCAGGAGAAGATGTTAGGCGCCGAGGTGCGGTAGTCGACGACGTTGGCCTTGACGTTGCCGCGCGGGTCGAGCTCGACGCCGCCCTGCTCCACCAGGCCCTCCCGCACCGGGCTGACGAAGCCCATCGCCAGCAACACCAGGTCGGCCTTCAGCTCGAACTCCGAGCCCGCCACCTCCTGCATCTGCATGCGGCCCTGGTCGTCGGGGGCCCATTCCAAGCGCACGCACTCGATCGCCGAGACCTTGCCGTCCTTGGCGATGTAGCGCTTCGTCGCGACGGCGAATTCGCGGTCGCAACCTTCTTCGTGGCTGGACGAGGTGCGCAGCTTCAGCGGCCAATCCGGCCAGGAGAGCGACTTGTTCTCCTTCTCCGGCGGTCGCGGCATGATCTCGAGCTGGGTGACCGAGGCCGCCCCGTGGCGGTTGGAGGTGCCGATGCAGTCGGAGCCGGTGTCGCCGCCGCCGATGACGATGACGTGCTTGCCCTTGGCGCTGATCGTGCCGTTCGGCGCGGCCACCGGCTCGGCGTCGCCGGCGTTGCGCTTGTTCTGCTGGGTCAGGAACTCCATGGCGAAGTGCACGCCCGGAAGCTCGCGGCCCGGAGCCGCCAGGTCGCGCGGCTTTTCGGCGCCGCCGGACATCACCATGACGTGGTAGTCGTCGAGCAGGCGGGCGACGGAGACCGTCGCGCCCACTTCGAAGTTGGTCCGGAAGATCACCCCTTCCGCCTCCATCTGCTTGATGCGGCGGTCGATGAGGTGCTTCTCCATCTTGAAGTCGGGGATGCCGTAGCGCAGCAGGCCGCCGACGCGGTCGTTCTTCTCGAACACGGTGACGGCATGGCCGGCGCGGGCCAACTGCTGGGCGCAGGCCAGGCCCGCCGGGCCGGAGCCCACGACGGCGACGCGCTTGCCGGTGCCGCGCGGGCTCGGCTGCGGCGTGATCCAGCCCTCGGTCCAGCCGCGGTCGACGATCTCGCACTCGATCGTCTTGATGGTGACCGGGGTGTCCTCGATGTTCAGCGTGCACGACGCCTCGCAGGGCGCGGGGCAGATGCGGCCGGTAAACTCCGGGAAGTTGTTGGTCGACTGCAGGTTCTCGAGCGCCGCGCGCCATCCGTCCCGATAGACCAGGTCGTTGAAGTCCGGGATCTGGTTGTTCACCGGGCAGCCCTGGTGACAGAACGGAATGCCACAGTTCATGCAGCGCGAGGCCTGCTCGCGCAGCTCCGCACCCGGCAGCGGCCGGACGAATTCCTTGTAGTGCTTCAGCCGCTCGGCCGGCGCGTCGTAGCTCCGGTCGTGGCGCTCGATCTCGAGAAATCCGGTGGGCTTGCCCATCGGCGGGTCTCCAACTCTTAAGAGCCCTCCCCCATTCGCGACAGCGCGAGGGCTCGAACCAAAGGACGACGATCCTGATCGGCCCGCCCGACCAAGGTGGTCAGGCAGGCCAAGTCTGGAGTGTTACGCGGCTACTCGGCGGCGACGGGCGTGGCTTCGCGCTGCGCCTGCATATCGACCAGGGCGCGGCGGTAGTCCGTCGGCATCACCTTTACGAAGGAAGCGAGCGCCTTGTCCCAGTCGGCCAGCAGGTCCGCCGCGCGTTTCGAGCCCGTGTAGAGCTGATGGCGCTCGACGAGGATACGCAGCCGCTCCGCGTCGAACCGCAGCATGTCGCCCATGCCGTTGTTCTCGACGGAAATCGCACGCTGAGTCGGCCTGGAGGCTTCGTCCGCGGCGGTCGGCGCCGTGGCCGGAGCGATCTCCTCGATCTCGACCATGGCGGTGTTGCACAGCGCGCGGAAACGCCCGGCCGGGTCGTAGACGTAGGCCACGCCGCCGCTCATGCCGGCCGCGAAGTTGCGCCCGGTGTCGCCCAGCACTACGACCACGCCGCCGGTCATGTATTCGCAGCCGTGGTCGCCCACGCCTTCGACCACCGCCACCGCGCCCGAGTTGCGCACCGCAAAGCGCTCGCCGCCGACGCCTTCGAAATAGGCTTCGCCGGCGATGGCCCCGTAGAGCACCGTGTTGCCGATGATGATGTTGCGCGTCGGCTCGCGCTTGGAGCCCTTTGGCTGACGCACGATCACCCGGCCGCCCGACAGGCCCTTGCCAACGTAGTCGTTGGCGTCGCCTTCCAGCTCCAGGCTCACGCCGCGGGCCAGAAAGGCGCCGAAGCTCTGCCCGGCGGTGCCGAGGAACTTCAGCTGTATCGTCTCGTCGGCCAGGCCGGCATGGCCATAGCGCTTGGCCACCTCGCCCGACAGCATCGCGCCCACGGTGCGGTTGATGTTGCGCACCTGGTATTCGCCCTGGACGGGCGCGCCGCCTTCGAGCGCGGCCCTGGCGTCGGCGATCAGCGAGTGGTCGAGCGCCTTGCCCAGCCCATGGTCCTGACGGTCCGTGTTCCAGAGGCCCTTCGCCGCTTCCGCCGGCGCCGAATAGAGGATCTTCGATAGGTCGACGCCGTGCGCCTTCCAGTGATCCAGCGCCGGCCGCATGTCGATCCGGTCCACGCGCCCGATCATCTCGTTGACCGTGCGGAAGCCCATCTCGGCCATGATCTCCCGCAGCTCTTCGGCGACGAAGAAGAAGTAGTTGATCACGTGCTCGGGCTGGCCGGTGAAGCGCGCGCGCAGCACCGGGTCCTGGGTCGCCACCCCCACCGGGCAGGTGTTGAGGTGGCACTTGCGCATCATGATGCAGCCGGCCGCGATCAGCGGCGCGGTGGCGAAGCCGAACTCGTCGGCGCCGAGCAGCGCGCCCACCGCCACGTCGCGGCCGGTGCGCAGGCCGCCGTCGACCTGCACGCAGATCCGCGTGCGCAGGCCGTTCAGCAGCAGGGTCTGCTGGGTCTCGGCTAGGCCGATCTCCCAAGGCGAGCCAGCGTGCGTCAGCGAGGTCAGCGGCGAGGCGCCGGTGCCGCCTTCGAAGCCGGAGATGGTCACGTGGTCGGCGCGCGCCTTGGCGACGCCGGCGGCCACGGTGCCCACGCCCACTTCCGACACCAGCTTCACGGAGATGCGGGCGCCCGGATTGACGTTCTTCAGGTCGTGGATCAGCTGCGCCAGATCCTCGATCGAATAGATGTCGTGGTGCGGCGGCGGGCTGATCAGGCCCACGCCCGGCGTCGAGTGACGGACGCGGGCGATGTTGCGGTCGACCTTGTGGCCGGGCAGTTGGCCGCCCTCCCCGGGCTTGGCGCCCTGGGCCATCTTGATCTGGATGTCGTCGGCGTTGACCAGGTACTCGGCCGTGACGCCGAAGCGACCCGACGCGACCTGCTTGATGCGCGAGCGCATCGAATCGCCGTTCGGCAGCGGCTTGAAGCGGTCGGATTCTTCGCCGCCCTCGCCGGTGTTCGAACGGCCGCCGATGCGGTTCATCGCCAGCGCCAGCGTGGTGTGCGCCTCGCGGCTGATCGAGCCGAAGGACATGGCGCCGGTGGCGAAGCGCTTGACGATCTCCGAGGCAGGCTCGACCTCGTCCAGCGGAACCGCCTGGTCCGACGGTTTGAGGCGCATCAGGCCGCGGATGGTCAGCAGCTGTTCACTCTGCTCATTGATCGAGCGCGAGAACTGTCGGTACTCGTCAGGCAGGTTGCCGCGGACGGCGTGCTGCAGCTTCGAGATCGATTCCGGGTTCCAGGCGTGCGCCTCGCCGCGCAGACGCCAGGCGTACTGGCCGCCGACGTCCAGCATGTTCTTGTAGATCGGGTTGTCGCTGAAGGCGTCGCGGTGGCGCCGCACGCTCTCCTCGGCGATTTCCCGCAGGCCCACGCCCTCAATCGTGGTGGCCGTGCCGGTGAAGTACTTCTCCACCAGACCGCCCGAGAGGCCGACGGCGTCGAAGATCTGCGCGCCGCAGTAGGACTGATAGGTGGAGATGCCCATCTTGGACATCACCTTCAGCACGCCCTTACCGATCGCCTTGATGTAGTTCTTGCGAACCTCGTAGGCGCTGAGCGGCAGGCCGCTCTCCACCCGGATCTGCTCCAGGGTCTGGAACGCCAGATAGGGGTTCACGGCTTCGGCGCCGTAGCCCGCCAGCACGCAGAAATGGTGCACCTCGCGCGCCTCGCCGGTCTCGACGACGAGGCCGGTCTGCATGCGCAGGCCCTGACGGATCAGGTGGTGGTGCACCGCCGCCGTGGCGAGCGCCGCCGGGATCGGGATGCGATCGGCCGAGGCCGCCTGGTCGGACAGGATCAGGATGTTGGCGTCGGCCAGCACCTGTTCCGTGGCTTCGGCGCAGAGGCGTTCGAGCGCGGCCTCGAGGCCGTCGCCACCTTCTTCCGCCGGCCAGGTCGCATCGAGCGTGGCGGTGCGGAAAGCGCCGTCCAGCAGTTCGTGGATCGAGCGGATCTTTTGCAGATCCTCGTCGGTGAGGATCGGCTGCGAGACTTCGAGCCGCTTGTGCGAGCCGGCCTGGCGGCCGAGCAGGTTCGGCCGAGGACCGATCATTGACACCAGGCTCATGACGAGCTCCTCGCGGATCGGGTCGATCGGCGGGTTCGTCACCTGGGCGAAGTTCTGCTTGAAGTACTCGTAGAGCAGCTTCGGCTTGGCCGAGAGAACGGCGATGGGCGTGTCGGACCCCATCGAGCCGATCGGATCGTCGCCGCTGCGCGCCATCGGCTCCAGGAAGAAGGCGATGTCTTCCTGGGTGTAGCCGAAGGCCTGCTGCTGATCGAGCAGCGCCGAGGGGTCGTTGGGGCGCGGATGGCCGCCGTCGCCGAGCGACAGCTCCTCCAGCTTGAACTGCGTCTCGGAGAGCCACTGCTCGTAAGGCTCGGCCTGGGCGAGACTGGCCTTGATCTCCTCGTCCTCGATGATGCGACCGGCTTCCATGTCGATCAGCAACATCTTGCCAGGCTGCAGGCGCCACTTGCGGACGATCTTCTCGTCGGGAACGTCGAGCACGCCGACTTCCGAGCCCATGATCACATTGTCTTCGTCGGTGATGACGAAGCGCGCCGGGCGCAGGCCGTTGCGGTCGAGCGTCGCGCCGATCTGGCGGCCGTCGGTGAAGGCCACCGCGGCGGGGCCGTCCCACGGCTCCATCAAGGCCGCGTGGTACTCGTAGAAGGCCTTCCGCTTCGGATCCATCAGCGGGTTGCCCGCCCAGGCCTCCGGAATCAGCATCATCACCGCATGGGCCAGCGGATAGCCGCCGGCGACCAGCAGCTCGAGCGCGTTGTCGAGGCAGGCGGTGTCCGATTGGCCGTGCGGGATCAGCGGCCACATCTTGTGCAGATCGGGGCCGAGCAGCTCGCTCTCCATCGAGCGGCGCCGCGCGTTCATCCAGTTCACGTTGCCGCGAACGGTGTTGATCTCGCCGTTGTGGGCGATGAACCGGTACGGGTGGGCCAGCTTCCACGACGGGAAGGTGTTGGTCGAGAATCGCTGGTGCACCAGCGCCAGCGCAGAGGCCGCCAGAGGATCGGCGAGGTCCTTATAGAAGGTCCCTACCTGGCCGGCGAGCAGCAGCCCCTTGTAGACCACCGTGCGCGTCGACAACGACGGGATGTAGAGCTGCGAGAGCCCCGGCAGGTTCCGCTTCACCGCCAGGTCGGCCAGCGGGTTCTGGATCTGTTTGCGCACCGCCAGCAGCTTGCGCTCATGCGCGTCCTGGTCGCGGATCGTCGTGCCGCGCCCGATGAAGCACTGGCGGACCACGGGCATCGAGGCGAGCACCGCCTCGCCCAGGCCGGTCGTATCGACGGGCACGTCGCGCCAGCCGAGCAGCGGCTGCTTCTCGACCGAGAGGAAGTTCTCGAACTGCTGGACGGCGGCGGCGCGCGCCTCCTCGTCCTGCGGCAGGAAGCACATCGCCACGGCGTACTCGCCGAGCGGCGGCAGGGTCACGCCCGCGCCGTTCGCCCAGTCGCGATAGAGCGCGTCTGGAATCTGAATCAGAATCCCCGCGCCATCGCCCACCAGCGGGTCGGCGCCGACCGCGCCGCGGTGGTCCAGGTTGAGCAGAATTTTCAGGCCGGCCTGGATCACCTCATGGGATTTGCGGCCCTTGATATTGGCCACGAAACCCACGCCGCACGAGTCATGCTCGTTCGCCGGATCATACAGACCTTGCCGGGTGAACCCCATCCGCTCGTCCTCTACTCCCACTCGCGCACGCCAATACGCGGCCCAACCCCTGTTCGAGACGGACCGGTGTGGCGCAATCGCGGGCATTTAGCTGGCAAATGGGGACCTGTCGATGGCAGGGAAACGACGCTCGCCTGAGAATTTTGCGGCGGAGCGACGCAAATGCGCGCAGATCGAAGGCTACTGCCTTTCACAAGGCGCCTTCGCAGCCTGGGCGGCGACGCCCGCCGAGGCTCAGAAGCTGTAGACCAGCGTCACGCGGGTAGTCGTGTCGGTGTTTTTGCGGTCGAGCGGCGGCCGGCTCTCATAGCGCACCTCCACCGAGGCCCGCGCGGCCAGAGCTTCGTAGAGCCGGGTCGTCAACGCGGCCGAACCGACCAGGGTCGAGTTGCCGGATTGCAGGTAGGCGATCGTCCGCTGCGTGAACTCCTGGCCGGGCGCGAACTTCCAGCTGAGATATTCCGCGGCGCGTAGGGAGCCCGATTGTTCGTCGCCTGTCTCCAGATAGTCCGCCTGGCGCAGCGCTGGGCCCGCCTCCGCGCGCAGCTTCAGGCCCGGTCTGTTGATCAGGCGATAGCCGATTCCGGCGCTTTCGGAGAAGCGGCTATGGTAACCCGCGAACCGGTCGCCCTCGCCCCAGAGGACGCCCACCAGATAGAGGCGGCTCGACAGCTTGTAGTGGGTGGCGAGCGACAGGAAATACCGTTCCTTGGTCAGTTCGCCATCCTCGCGCTGCACGTCGGCGGTCGCATCGAGCGTGTGCCACCACTTCGGCCCATCCTTCTCGAGCTCAACCCCCAGCGCGAGACCCTGCTGATCGGTGTTGCCGGTGGAGACGTTGATTCCCGCCTCGCCCTTGCCGGTCCAGCCTCCGAAGCCCCCCTGCTGTGCGGGCTCGCGCGCCTTGCGCCCCGCGGCCCGCACTTGAGCCTGCGCCGCCAGAGCATCGATCTCGGCGATGGAGTCGGGATTGGCCTTCTTGGCGATCTTGACGACAGTCTGCAGGACTTGGGGATCGTTTGCGGCGGCCTCGATCATCTCTGCGACTGGCGCAGGCAACGGTGTCGCCTCCGCCCGGCCGGCGGACAGCGTTACCAGGACGCCGATCAGCGACGCTGCGCCGATCGCCCAGGTTTGCGCCCGATGCACGACCTCCGCAGTCGTCATGCGCCTCTCGCGGCAAAACTGGACGATGGAGAGCCCATGCGAATGCGGCCACCCAGCAAGGACCGGTGTTGACGTCCGCATTTCAAGGAGTCGCCGCGAGCTTCCCCCGCACAGCGGCGGCATGGGCGTCGAGGCCTTCACGATGGTACCGCCTCCCCGGATCGAACGGGGGACCTCCAGAGCCACAATCTGGAATTTTGGACAGACGCCACCCGACAGAGCGCGACAGTTCGTCCGGATTTTCCCTCGTTTCCCCATAGCGTTATCTCGATTGCCTGTTAATGTCGGCGACGCGGGGCGACACCGGCAGACAGCCGATTTTGTTACCCCTACGCCACCCGAGCATTTCCAGGGGTAACAATGGCAGAGCGGGCGAAGACCCTCACCACCTTGTCCGTCGAGAACCTCAAGCCCGATCCGGCCAAGCGCCTGGAGATCCCGGACGGGGGTTGCCGTGGGCTCTATCTGATCGTCCAGCCGAAGCCCTCAGGGGCCAAGAGCTGGGCGGTTCGCTACCGCTATCAGGAGTCCCCGAGGAAGCTCACGCTCGGCCCCCTCCTGTTCACCACGGACATGCCCACCGAGCCCCCGGGCGAACCGCAGATCGGAACGCCCCTCACCCTCGCCCAAGCCCGCGAGCTGGCCGTTCGGGAGCTGCGGAAGATCCGGCAAGGCGTCGACCCCGCCGCGCAAAAGCAGGCCAGCAAGAGAGCCCAGATCGCCGGCCGGCGCCGCACCTTGTTCGAGGAGACCGTCGACGACTTCGTGCGCCTGCATTGCGAACGTCACAACAAGGTCAGGACCGCCGCCGAGACCTCCAGGCTTCTCGCATCTCGGGTGACGCCGATCTGGAAGGGTCGGCGGATTGGCGAGATCGGTCCGGAGGACGTGATCGCCTTGCTCGACGACATCGTGGCGGGTGACGAGAAGAAGGGCGTTAAGCCGGCACCGATCGCCGCGAACCGGGTGCGCGCCGCGCTCCTGACCCTGTTCAAGTGGGCCAAGGGCCGCCGGCTGATCACCGCTTCCCCGGCAGAGGGCGTGCCCGTCCCGACGAAAGAGCGTGGCCGGGATCGCGACCGCACCCCCGACGACGCCGAGCTGAGACTGCTTTGGCTTGCGGCGAGCGAGATGGGCGCACCGTTCGGCAACCTCTACAAGCTCCTCGTGCTCACCGGCGTTCGGCTCAGAGAGGCGTCTGATGCTTCGCTCACCGAGTTCGATCTGAAAACCCGGGTCTGGACGATCCCGGGCGAGCGCATGAAGGCCGGCCGGCCTCACGAGGTCGCCCTCAGCGACCAAGCCGTGCAGATCATCGAAGCTCAGCTCCAGGACCTGAAAGACCGGGGCCTGAAGAACGAGGCCAAGCTGTTGTTCACCACCACCGGCGAGGGACCGATCAGCGGCTTCAGCAAGGCCAAGTCCACCCTCGATAAGCACATGTTGAAGATCGCCAAGGCGGAGGCGCAGAAAGCCGGCGGCGACCCCGACGCTGTGCAGCTCCAGGCCTTCGTGGTCCACGACATCCGGAGGACCGTCGTCAGCGGACTCGTGGGCCTCGGGGTTCGCGAGGCCGTGGCGGATCAGGTTCTTGCGCATAAAGGCGGAGCACGGACGGGCGTCGCCGGCACCTACAACCGGTTCTCCTACTTGGAGGAGAGCCGAAAGGCCCTCCGGCGCTGGGCCAAGCACGTTGAGCGGGTGACGTCCGCCGATGCGCCCGCCGGCAACGTCCTGCCCTTCGATCAGCAGCGAGCGGCCCGCTGAACGAGCGCGCCACGACCGAGGAACTGATCGGGCTGGCGGCGGAGGCGCTCGGCGTCCGCCCGGACGGCCTGCCCGTCGCTGATCCGCCTTTGCTCGGCCCTTCCCGACCGTTCGGCGCCCGCTTCCGCGAGTTCAGCAAGCTGGTGGCCTCCGCCAACGGCATCGAGCGCATTCGAGAGGGTCGGCCAGGGGCGCCAGAGACCAAGGAACGCCTCGCCAAGCTGGAGAAAGCGCTCGCCGCCGTCGAGGCCGCGCTGGGGGAGATGGGCGACGACACCGCCCGGTACTTCGTCACCTTCAACGCTACGCCCCCGCCGGCACAGCTCAGGCGCTTCTGGGGCTCACGGCCGGCTCGCTTTGCGCGTCTGATCGCGGGATGGCGCGCCGACGTGAGCGCCCTACGAGCGGCCGTGCTTGGCCAGCCCGGCGACATTCCGCAGTTCGATGCGTCACACCGTGCAGCGCTCTACGGGCTGATGCTGGCCCGCGAATACGGCTCCTCCCGCAAGCACAAGGTTCAGGTGGCCCTCGCCGGCTATCTCCTTGACGCCGGATTGGGCGCCAGAGACGTCGACCTCACCTCAGCCTGCCGAACCGTCCGACGCCGCTTGAGCAAGGACCCCCCTGGCTGGCTCAGGGGGTCCTGACTTCGACCGGCGCGGCCGAGTCGGAAAACGTCCGCTCCTGACGGCGACATTCGCCGCCGCATTCAGGAGCGAACACGATGGAAGACGACGACGTCCGGCTGAGCAGCCGCGCACTTCAGGAGAGATTTCAGATCAGCGACCGCACGGTCGACCGGTGGCTCGCCGACCCTCGGCTGAACTTCCCCCGGCCGGTTCTCACGATCAATCGCAGGCGGTTTTGGAGCCGAGCGGAGATCGTCGCCTGGGAACGGGCTCGCGCCGCACGGGCGGGCGTGTAGGCCTATGGCCGAGAAGAAAGCCCCCGGCCGCCGCGGCAACGGCGGTGGGGGCGGTGGTGGTGCTCAGCGCAGCGAGCCCCGCCACCATAGCGGCGCGGAAAACCCGGGCAAAGTCCACCGTCGCGACCTGACAGGTGGCCTGCTCCTCAAGGTCCAGCTCATGCGCCAGCGCGACGGCCTCGGCGTGGATGTCCGGATGTGCCGCGCCGGCCCCGGGGGCGAGATCAAGGGCACGCGCAAGGGCGTCCGGCTTTCCCTTGCGAACGCGGCCTGGGTTGCGGCGGCCATCACGGAAGCCCTGCGGGAGGCCGCCGCGCGTGCGATCGACACGCCCGCGGACGAGTGAGCCAACTGCAATGGGGCTCGACCATGCCCGGACGGTCCCCCCGGCGGCCACACCGCCGGGGGGCAAGCACCTGTACGTCAGTCATTTGCTCGTGATGCGCGAGGCACCTGCCTGGCGCTGCCTTCCCGACAACGCCCGGCGAGTCCTCGACAGGCTGGAAGTCGAGCACCTACGTCGCCGCGGCCGACAAAACGGGCAGTTGTTGTGTCCCTACGGTGACTTCCAAGAGTGGGGCCTCCGCCGCGCATCGGTTCGGCTCGCGATCGAACAGGCGGCCGCGCTTGGCTTTCTGGAGGTCACCAGACGCGGCTTCAAGGCCGTGCCAAGTCTATATCGGCTGACGTATGTCAGGAGCCTCAATGACAAACCGCCGCCGACAGACGAATGGCGGGCGTTTCACACGATCGCAGATGCAAAGCGAGCACTCACCCGCGTCGAAGCCGAGTTGGACAAGGAAAGAGAGCTTAGAAAGGCTAGAAAAGCGATCTCACCGAGGGCGTGAACTAAGGCTATGGAGCCCGTCCCGGCCCGTCAATTCACCTTCTTGGTTGCGATTTCGTCCCTCGCCGGTTGCGAAATCGCAACTCCACCCCGGTTGCGAAAACGCAACTCCAGCGGCGATCTCGCCAGTTGCGATATTGCAACTGCTTCATATACCGCCCTGGTGAGGGGTTCAGGGCGGATCGCCCAGCCGAAGACTGCCCCCTGAGCCCACGTGGGATCAGGGTGTAGTCACCTACCGGACCGGTTTTTCGCGCAGGATGCGCGTGCGGAGCGGGGCTGGAATCGGGCACCATCCTTGGATGCTTGCACGGCCTTCTCCAATGATCTGGGCGGCGGTCTACGCACTGCTGATGCCGCTCGCCCTCGGCGTGCTCGCGAACTACGAGGGGCTGCGACGTATGCCGGATCTGGCGGCTTGGATGCAGGCGGGCGGCTCGGTTTTGGCGATTGGCGCTGCGATCTGGATCGATCAGGGATCAAGCCGACGTGCGCGCGAAGCCCGAGCCGCTTCAGACCAGAAGATGCGCGATGATCGCATTTTGGCGGTCATGTACTGCGCCAGCGTGCTCCGGGACATCGGAACAGCTTTCGAGGCCAAGCAATTCACGGGGAACGCGGAGCTGGTCGTCGCGGACGGCTCGCTTCGAGCCCTGGACGTGGCCCAACGCGCAATCGACTACTACGTCGCCAATGCGGGTGAGGTTGGGCCGGACCTGATGGGCGTCATGGCGCATGCACAGCATGTGCTCGCAGACGGCCGCCAGCGGCTGGCCGACACCAAGAGCTTCAAGAGCGAGGCCGCCCTCAAGGCCGCGGCCAAGGCCTTCAATGGGCGGGCTCAGGACATTGCGGACGTGCTCGCCGAGCTGCATCCGCATTCTCCGCGGCTCACCGAGATGCTTCAGGCGAACTACTACACGGCCAAGCGGCTGAGCTTTCTCCACTACCCGCCCGGTTACCTAGACAACCGCCCGCGCCGATAGAGCGGCCTTGGCGCCAGAAGACGGAGGAAGCGCCAGCATCAGATTTTCAGTCTGGCGCTCCCCTACCCTTCCACCCCTATAGTTGCCTGTCGATTCGCTGGAGCAATCGGGCTCTCGGGTAACAGACGGGGAACGAGATGGCCGCCAAAGCCCGCGGAATAGCCGCCGCTTCCACCCCGGAAGCCGGGCCGAATCAGCCGGGCTCAGGCGTCGACCGGCGGCGGAGAGAGGCCAGGCGCTTCGAGGCCGTTTGCGCGGAGCTGGCGGCGGAGGTCGGCGGCTCGCCATCGGCGGCGGAGGCTCATGTGATCCGGTCGGCCGCGTCGCTGGTCTTGCAGAGCGAGCGGCTGCAAGAGGCGCAGCAGCGCGGCGAGGTGGTCGATAGCGACGAATTGGTGAGGACAGCCAACGTCGCCGCGCGGCTGCTCAGCACCTTGCGGGCCAAGCGCAGCCGGCGGGCGCCGCTCACCGGCCGGATGGCGCTGGAGGCGCACCTGCGGGCCAAGCACGGCAGGGCCGACGCATGACCGCAGCGCATGAGGACATCGTTACGGCGCTGCGCGACCCCGCCACGCTGGGCGCCGCCTTGGGCGACCCCGAACCTTGGGCGATGTGGTTCGTGGTGCTCCAGGCGGCATTCGGTCTTGGGCTGAACCGGGCGGAGCGGCGCGCCTTCGCCAAGGTCGCCGGTGGGCGCAAGCCGCCCGCTCGGCAGGTCCGGGAGCTGTGGTGCATCCTCGGCCGCCGCGCCGGCAAGTCCCGCGTGGCCGCCGCCATCGCCGCGTACATCGCCGCCTTCATAGACCACAGCGACCGCCTGGCCGCTGGCGAGGTGGGCGTGGTCGCGGTGATCAGCGCCTCGAAGGATCAGGCCGCGACGGTGCTCAACTATGTCCTGGCCTTCTTCGAGTCCTCGCCGACGCTGGCCGGCATGGTGCTCTCGACGACGGCCGATGAGGTGAGGCTTGCCGGCAACGTCGTCATTCAGGTGACGAGCGCGAGCTACCGAACGGTGCGCGGCCGAACCCTGTTGGCGTGCATCCTCGACGAATGCGGGTTCTTCCGGGACGAAACCTCCGCCAGCCCGGATGTTGAGGTCTACAGGGCCGTGCTGCCCGCGATGAGCACCACGAACGGGATGCTGATCGGCATCTCCAGCCCGTACAGGCGGGTCGGATTGCTGGGCCAGAAGCACCGCGACGCCTTCGGCCAGGATGATCCGGATGTGCTTGTCGTGCAGGGCGCGTCGACCACCTTCAATCCCCGGCTCGACGAGAAGATGATCGCCCGGGCTATCGCTGCGGATCCGGAGGCCGCTCGCGCGGAGTGGAACGGGACGTTCCGCGAGGACATCACGTCGCTGCTGTCCGACGCAGACATTGACCGCGCCGTCGACGATCAGAGGCCAATGGAGTTGCCGCCCGAAGGGGGGCGCACCTACTTCGTGTTCGTAGACGCCAGCGCATCGCGCCGAGATGCCTTCACGATCTGCGTCGGGCACCGCGAGGGTGATCACTTCATTGCCGATCTTGTTCGCGGGCGGAGGCCGCCCTTCGAGCCAACCGAAGTCGCCCGGGACTACGCCGCTCTGGCCGTCGCCTACTGCGGTCCCGGCGCCACCGTGCACGGTGACAACTACGGCGCCGAATGGGTCCAGAGCGCGTTCCGCAACGCCGGGGTGCAGTACAAGCGCTCGGATCTGCCCAAGTCGGGCTTGTACCTCGAAATGGCCCCGCGATTCCTCGGCGGCCAGGTCTCAATCCCCGACTCGCCCCCTCTGATCCGCGAGCTTCGGCTTCTCGAACGCCGGACGAGCCGCAGCGGCCGAGACGTGGTGGATCATCCGGCCCACGGCGGCGGCTCGGATGACCTCGCGAACGTGTTGGCTGGCGCGATCCGCTGCGCTTATCCGCGCCGCGGCGATGAGCTGGACGACACTGGGCCTGCGGGCGCGGAGGTGATCATCCACGACCAGTTGAGCGACGTCGAGGAGATGAACCTCGACATGCCCGATGACGCCACCGTCGACGAGTTCGGCGCGGTTTGGGGATAGGAGGACCGATGTTCGGATTGAAATCGAAAGCGCCGCCCGCGAGGGCGGAAGCCGCCGGCGCCCGCGCGCTGCTGCTGCAATCGGCCGCCGACGCCGACGCCGCGGCGGGGGCCTTGGCCGTCGCCTTGGCCCACCGGCGGGCCGCCTTGCAGACGCTGGCGGCCTACAGCCCGAGCAGCGGGCAGAGCATGAGGCTCAAGCGGGCGATGCACCGCAGCGCCGTCGACCGCGCGTTGGCTGCGGCCGGTGTCTCGCAGCACGCCAGCATCGAACACTCGGGCGCCGCGGCGAGGCGGTCGCTGACAGATCAGGCCCGGGCGGTGCTCGGGCGGGAAGCAGAGGAGTAGGACTATGGCGAAGTTGAGCGAAGACGAGATCGCCGAAGGCTTGGGCCTGCCGAAGCCGGAGAAGAAGGCCGCCGCCACGGCGACGGGCCGGGCGCTTCAGGACGTGGCCACGCTGGACGGGCGTTTGCAGAAAATGGCGGAGGGCCAGCGCCAGCAAGGGGAGACGAGCGCGGCCGCTATGTCCCGCCTGCTGCGCGAGAACCCGAACCTCGCGACGAGCTACGATCAGGAGCGGAGCGCGATCCTCAAGCGCCACGGGGTCGGAGACGTCGCCGGCATCCCCGGGGGCGCGAGCTGATGACGATCGCCGGTGTGATGACGAAATTCGTGATCCACGAGCTTTCAGCCGTCGACCAGCCCGCCCAGACCGCCGCGCGCGCGACGATCATGAAGCGCCGCGACGGCGGCGAGGTCGATGACGTCGCCGACCTCGGGGAACCGACCGACTCGCAGTTGAAGCGCGAGAAGGAACGCGGCGAGGCCCTCCGGCGGGCGCTCGGCCGGGCGCCGGCCGTGCGCAAGCGGGCCGTCCTGAGCGAGCTGGAGACGCTCGCCGCGGACTTCGCGAAGCGGGAGAACCTCAGCTTCGCGAAGGCCTACGCGGCGATCATCGAAGACGCCTGCCGCCTGGAGCCGGCCGTCCACGACGTCCTGATGAACTGAATCCGCGCCGTCGCTCATTGCGGCGTGGTCCCGGCCGGCGCCGGGCGGCCCATTCGGCAGGTGGCCGGAACAACAGCCGAAAGCCCGCGGCGCCGTTGAGCTGGCGCGCGGTGGGCGCCCGTCGTGGGTCTCCAACCTTCGCTGGCGGGCAAAGGCGGCGCCGGACGGGGTGCACAATCACCCCGTCCGGCGCCAACTTCTAGGACTAGGAGCAAATGACCGCCGTCGCCAAACCTCGCAACGAGCCTCGGCCGGGCGCCCAGATGTCCCCGGAGGCGGAGCCGGGCGCGGCAAGCGCCTGGTTGGGCCAAATCGCATATGACGTTGGGCTTAGCGACCTTGGGGCTCGCCTGGCTGCGGCCCTCGCCGCAAGCCTGCCGCCGGGGGGAATGACCACCAAACTGGACCTCGCGATCACCGCGCAAGCCCTAGCGCGATCAGAGCGTGCGGTGATCATCACCGTCCGCGAGCTGGCCGCGAGAGGTCACGTGGGGCTGGCGAAGGGCGCGAACTTGCACGGGGCAACCCGCTTGAAACTGCTGTTGAAGTGACGGGGAAAGGAAGACGCATGGTCGAAGTTGTCGTGGTGGTGCGCGAGGTCGGCAGCGTGAGGCCGGACTATTCGCTCAATTTCGAGCTGCCGGAGGTTCCTCGCGTGGGGAGCTACCTCTCAATCCGCCGCCCGGATCACAGAGACCCGCTCGGCGAGGATCTGGTTGTCCGGAAGGTATGGTGGCGCCTGTTCCACCCGGTCACGGCCGGCTTCGCCTCGGATGCGGAGGCGGAGCGCAAGGGCTCGCTCACGGAGATCTTCGTGGAATGCGACGTCGCGCTTGGCCCCTATGCCACCGAGCGCTGGCGGGAGAAGGTTGAGCGGTATCGCGCGGCCGGCCACGAAATCGAGGACTTCGAGGTCAGTCGGCGGCGGTTCTGACCCATCCGGCGGGTTTTCCGGGCCGTGGGCGGGCGTTGGGCGTTGGCGCGGCTCCATCGGGGCCTCGCGAGCCCAGCGCCGCTGTAGGCCTCAGGAAACTCGCGCGCTTCGGGTAGGATTGCAGCCCGGGGGACAGACCGATGGACGAAGGCGAAATCGGGCGCCAGCCCACCGCGCGTCAGCTCGCCGCCATGAGGACGTACAGCGAGCTGATGGACGAGCTGCGCGTCCGCCTGGAGTGGATCGAATATGCAGGCAACGGCCGCACCGGCATGGACCGGCGCCTCGTGTTGGAGTTCGGGCTGCTCCAGCTCCGGATGATCGTCGAGGTGTTCGCGCTCGCGTGTCTCGTCGCTCACGGGGACATCGCGGAGGCCCAAGGTCACAAGCTGCGAGGATCGTGGTCGGCAGACGAGATCCTAAACCGGCTTGAGCGCCTCCATCCGGACTTCTACCCGCAAGCGATGCAGGAAGGCTCCCGGGGATCCGCCGGAGAGCGGAGCTTCAAGGAGCGAGAGCCGGACTACATGACGAAGGCGGGGCTCATCGAGCTGTACCGCAAAGAGTGCGGGAACGGCCTTCACCGGGGCAGCCTCAAAAACCTGCTCTCACCCCGCCAGCCGGTGCGAAAGGGCTACCCCGAGCTTTTCGGGCCGGCGCAGCGCATCGCCAACCTGCTGGCCTTCCACCGGCTCTCGCTGATCGACGGCGACTCGCTGCTGCTGTGCCATCTGGCCGATCCCGTGGAGGGCAAGGCGAAGGTGTCCTTTGCGGTGGCGGCCGGCCCCTGGCACCGGCCTCCGGCCGGCCGATAGGCGGTTGCAGCCACCGCAAATCGCCTGACGATCCTGGGGGTCATGCGCGACATAGACCCCCACGAGCTACAGCTACGGCGCGGCCGAGAACTCACGGCGTGGATGCACCGACCGCGGGAGGTTCAGGAGGCGGAGCGCCGCGCGCGCCACGCCCGGTGGCTCGGCGCCCTGACCGCGCGGGACTGGCGGAGGATCGCCGCCCTCGCGGATCAGGTGACGGACGCGTTCAGCCCCGCCCGGCTCGACGACTTGGACGCTAAGGGACTCGCCGTGGGGGTCTGCGCCGCCGGGGCGGAGCGATGGATCAGCGGCGAGCGCATCGGGGCGCTCCGTGCCGGGGCGGTCGCGGTGATCGTGTGGGCGAAATAAGCCGCTGGAGAGCCCGAAAGTCTGCGACTGAGGCCCGATTTCGTTACCCGGCGCGTTACCCCGGGGAAAACTGGCCTAGCCGTGAAGTGGGCTAAGTCATTGATTTGCGATGGTACCGCCTCCCCGGATCGAACGGGGGACCTCCAGAGCCACAATCTGGCGCTCTAACCAACTGAGCTAAGGCGGCGCGTCGCGAGGGCGGGGTTGTAGTCGCGCCGGGCCGTGGGATCAAGCCGGCATCCCGCATAAGAAAACGGCCCCGGAGGCGAACTCCGGGGCCGTCGTATCAAGTGTCCGTCGTCGTCAGCCCTTGGGCAGACGGAAGGAGATCGGAATGGTGATCCGACCGCCATCGACAGGCGCGCCATCCTTTGTCATGGGGCGCATCTTGAACAGTTTGCTCATGCGAAGCGCGGCGTCGCCGAACCCGCCGTCAGCCGGCGTTTCCGAACTGACCGAGCAGCCTTGCAGTGTTCCGCGAGCGTCGACCGTGCAGCTGATGCTGGCGCGGCCTTCGACGTTCATCCGCTGAGCCCGCTCCGGATAGTACCGTTCCAGATCCTCCGCGGAGGGCCGTCGCACCCAGTCAGGCTGAGTGATGACCGACGGGCGCGGCGGTTCCGGCGGCGGCGGGGCCGGCGGCTTGGGCTCTTCCACCCGCTGCGGCACCGGCGGAACCGGCAGCGGCGGGATGGTCGGCGCTTCCGACATCGCGGCCGGAGGACGCGGCTGCAACTTGGGCGGCGGCGGCGGCGGCGTGTTCGGCGGCGGCGGCGGCGGCGGAGGCGGCGGAGGCGGAGCCTGAGGCTTGATCAGGGCCACATCCGTCACGTCGTCCGAGTATTCGTGAAACTTCGCCTCGAACTTGCTCTTCCACAAATAGAACGCCAACGCAGCGTGGGCGATCGCGGCGATCGAAACCGCCATGACGAAGCCCTTGCGCTGCTTGGGCCGCGGCATGTCGAACGGATTGTGTCCGGGGTGGGCGACGTCGCCTCGCTGTTGAATATCAGCCATGCGTCACCGCCTACCGACGTTTGTCTTCGCCGACGAGCGCCACGCTGTAGAACCCGTTGTCCTGCAGCATGTTCATAACGCCCATGAAGTCCCCGTAGAGGACCTCCTTGTCGGCCCGGATGAAAATCCGCTCTTTCGTCGGGTTACGCTTCGCACCCAGGGCGGACCGGACGTCGTCGCCAAGAGTGGCGAGATCCGTCTGGCTGTCCTGAATGAAGATGCGTCCGTTCGGCTGAAGCGAAATGTAAATCGGCTTCGGGGGGTTGGGCGAGGCTTTCGCCACAGCCGGAGGCAGAGCCACCTTCACGTTCACGGCCGTCATCGGCGCCGCGACCATGAAGATGATCAGGAGGACCAGCATCACGTCCACGAAGGGCGTGACGTTGATCTCGCTGTTCTGCTCTTCCTGGTACTTCCCCCCAGAGCCTGCAAGCTTGGCTCCCATGGTGGGTTAGGCTCCTTTGTCGAGCTGCCGGGAAATCGCGTTCATCAGTTCAGCGACGAACCCTTCAGAGCGAGCGCCGTAGGCCGAGATCCGCGTCTGGAAGTAGTTGTAGAAGATAACCGACGGGATGGCGGCGAACAGGCCGAGGCCGGTGGCCAGCAGCGCTTCGGCGATACCGGGCGCCACGACCGCGAGGTTCGTGGTGTTGGTGTTCGCGATGCCGATGAAGGAGTCCATGATCCCGTAGACGGTGCCGAACAGGCCGATGAACGGACCGTTGGAGCCGACCGAGGCGAGGAACTGCATGCCGCTGGAAAGGCGGCGGGCCAGCGAGGCCTGCACCGCGCCGACGGCGGAGTGCGCACGATCGATCGTGGTGTCGCGGTGCTCGCCGCCGACCTTCAGGCCGGCCTGGCGGGAGAGCTCGACTTCGGCGGCAGCCGCGGCGGCCATGTCGGCCAGCGGGTTGCCTTCGAAATCCTCAGACTGGGCGATACGGCCCATGTCGGTGATCGACTTCGCGCCGCGGAACGCTTCGACAAAGCTGTCGGAGGTGCGGTTCAGCGAGCGGAACTCGATGAGCTTGGTGATCAGGGTCGCCCACGAGAACAGCGACGCCAGCACGAGGCCGATCATCACCACCTTAACGACGGGCTTAGCGTCCATGAACATCGTGCCGACGTTCAGCTTGCCGGCATGGCTCACCTGAGGCGGCAGTTCGGCAGCCGGAGCGCCGGCGTCGGCCGGAGCAGCCGCGGGCGCGGCGTTGCCGTCGGCGGGAGCCGCGGCCGCAGCCGGCGCGGCGGCCGGATCGGCGGCGTTCTGCGCGAACGCAGGCGCACTCGCCATCAGCGCCACGGCGCCGACGAGAGCGATGAGGGAGGTCTTCCGTTTGTTGTCGAGCATCTGTCGCCAGTTCCTGGTTGGTCTAGCACGATTGGCCGAGGGTCGTCGCGCGAGAGCGTCTCCACCCTTGTTGAAACAGTCCCACCATCCATCCTCGGATCGAGGGCCGGACGGCGGAGCCGCTGTCGCTGCGCCTGCCCCGGAACGCGTGCTCCCAATCTTTTTCTTGGAGGAAGCTTGGCGTTTCGAAGGCGCTTGGCGACCTTGTCTCCCCGACGGGGACACGAAGGTCTCACCGCTATGTTAGACGTGCGGCTGCGGTCCTTTGGCAACCCCTTATTAAAGCGTCAAGGGGGGAGAGCCATTACGGGACGACTTGCAGACGACGGAGACATGCGGAATTGCTGCGACGCAGCATGCCGCACCGCGAACGCAAGCAGCGAATTCCGCAGCCACATCGAATTTCGACGCCGCAGTGCAATAAATCCTAGCGAACCTTGGTCGTGAAACTTTGGATTGTAGCGCCGCGCGGAAGTTGCAGCCTCGGCGCCGGGTTCGATCCGCAACGCGGCGCACGGCCGCCGCCTCTAGACGAGCAACTGCGGGGCTTAGCCACGCCCACGTCCAATCAGGATGGAAGAAGTGGTGCCTGGGGGCGGATTCGAACCACCGACACGCGGATTTTCAATCCGCTGCTCTACCAACTGAGCTACCCAGGCTGAGGCCCGCCGTCGCGGGAGCCGCGTCTATAGAAGAGCCTTTCGGCGAAGTCCATACGCCGGTTCAGTCCTCGTCCGACGAGGGATCTTGCGCCGACTCCTCGTTCTCCACGGCCGGCACGGCATAGCGGCCCGAGAGCCAACGCTGCAGGTCCACGTCGGCGCAGCGCTTGGCGCAGAACGGGCGAACGGATGCTTCGCTCGGGCGACCGCAGATCGGGCATTTGGACTGGGTCATGGCGCGCCGACGTCGAAACTGTTCGGCGGGCGCAAAGGATCCGGCGACACCTCGAATCGCGCGCCGATCCGCGCGGCGAGGCGCTGCGCCAGCGGCGCGGCGGCGGCGGCGACGGGCGGGGCGCAGCGGGCGACCAGCTGCGCGCCGGGCAGAGCGGCGGCCTCGGCCTCCAGGCGGCGGATGAGCCGAAGCGCCAGGCTCTCGTCGGTCAGCGTTCCGTCCAGGCCACAGAGAACCTCGGCGAGCGGCCGCGTGCGCCTGGGCAACGAGAGTTGCAGGACGCCGAAGCGCCCGATCGGTTCGATTGCTACGCCGGGATTGTCCGGCGCGAACGCGATGCGCGCGGCGGCGCTCAGCGCCTTGGCGTCGTGCCCGCGACCGACGAGGTCGATCGCGACGATCCCGCCCAGGCTCTTGAGCCTGAGCAGGCGCGCCGTTTGGGCGATGGCGGCCAGATTGGCGGCTCGCGTCACGCGCTTCGAATCACCGCCCTTGCGCTGGCCGAGGTCGACATCGACGGCGGTGAGCGCACGCGTCGGCTCGATCGCCAACGTTCCCCCGCCCGGCAGGGCGTGCAGCACCTCGAGCGCTTCGGCCTCGGCCTCGTCGGCCATGACGCGAGCCGGCGCGCCGGTGACGAGCGTGGCGCCCGGGACCAGCGCCTTGAGCGTCACAGCGAAACCGGGCGCCTCGGCAAGGAGGCGCGGCGGACCTTCCGCCGCCCCAAGCAGCCGCGCGACCGCAAGCTTGCCGCGCCGCGGCTCGCCACGGATCTCGACCTCGACCACCTCGCCACGTGCAGGCTTGGCCTCAGGCTTGAACTGCAGGATCGCCTCGGCTCCTCTGCCGAGATCCAGGAAGGCCATCGAGAGCGCGGGCTCGAGGCTGGCGACGACACCGGCCAGGCGCGCGCCGGCCTGCAGCCGGGGATCATCGCCGTCGCGACGGACGAACAGCCGCTCGGGCGCGCCGTCGAGCGTCACCACCCCACGGGTCTCGCCCAAGCCCTCGTCCAAGAATATCCGACGCTCGCTCATTTCGACGCCATCGGGCGTCGCAGACCGAGCCCTGTCAGCAGGTTCATGGTTTCGTACAGCGGCAGGCCCACCACGCCGGTATATGAGCCTTGCAACTCCGTGACGAAGGCGCCGGCCAGGCCCTGGATGGCGTAGCCGCCCGCCTTGCCCCTCCCCTCGCCGCTTTCGAGATAGGCCGCGACTTCGTTGGGACCCAGCCGCTTGAAGCGCACGCGGCTCTCGACGAGCCTCACCGAGCTTTTCCCACCAGGCGCGACCACGGCGACCGCGGTCAGCACCCGGTGCGCGCGCCCGGACAGCAATTCGAGGCATCTGCGGCCCTCGGCGTCGTCCTCGACCTTGGGGAGAATCCGCCGACCGACGGCGACCACCGTGTCGGCGGCCAGCACGAAGGCCGCGGGTTCGCGGGCGGCGACCGCTTTGGCCTTGTCCGCAGCGAGACGCACCGCGTGCTGGCGTGGCGTTTCATGACGCTGAGGAGATTCGTCGAGCTCGGCGGCCACGACCGCATCGGGCGTGACGCCGATCTGGCGCAGCAGAGCCAAGCGCCTAGGGCTCGAGGACGCCAGCACCAGGCGTTGATGATCATGTGTCAAAACTTCGGGGGCCTCAGCGTACGCGGAAAGTGATGCGGCCCTTGGTCAGGTCGTAGGGCGTCATCTCGACTAGAACCTTATCTCCGGCCGACACGCGAATGCGGTGCTTCCGCATCTTGCCGGCGGTGTGGGCGATGATCTCGTGGTCGTTCTCGAGCTTCACGCGGAAGGTCGCGTTCGGCAGGACCTCGCTCACGGTCCCGGGAAGCTCGAGCAGCTCTTCCTTCGCCATGCAGGTTTCCCACACCAACAATAACGACGGCCCACCCCTGCACACAGGCCGCGAGCCGTTGACCACAGGTGAAGTATAACGCGGGCGGCCTGGGGAGGTCGATGGGTCAACAACCACAGCGTTGCAGCTCAATCCTCACGAAAACGCTCCGCAATACGACGCGCGAGTGAATCACGGACCAGTCGATAGGCCTCCAGACGCGTCTCGCGCGAGCCTTCAGCCAGGGTGGGATCCTGGGTCGCCCAGTATTCGATCACCGCAGCGCGGCCGCGGGCCAGTTCGACGGCCCGATGCTGCGCCTCGGGCGTGAGCGACACCACCAGATCGAAGCTCTCGTCCTCCAACTCGTCGAAGGTCTTCACCCGGTATTCGGAGAGGTCACAGCCGACCTCCGCCATCACGGCGGCAGCCAGGGGGTCGACTTCCGAGCCGCCATCCGGCTCGCTCTCGGGCGGCGGCTTCAGGCCGCAACTGTCGACGAAGATCCGCTGCCCGGCCAGCCGCTTCAGCAGAGCCTCGGCCATCGGCGAGCGAACGCGGTTGAAGTTGCAAGCGAAGAGGACGGCTGCCGGGGAACGCCGGGAGGACTGACTCACGGCGTCACGTCCGCCGGTGCAAAGCGCAGATCAGCGTGAACAGTCGCCGCGCCGTGTCCAGGTTGGTGTCCACCTTCCCCTTGAGCCGCGCGCGCAGCAGTTCGGACGCCTCGTTGTGAAGGCCGCGCCGACCCATGTCGAGCGCCTCGATCTGGGCCGGCGTCGCGTTGCGGATGGCCTGATAGTAGCTTTCGCAGATCATGAAGTAGTCGCGGATCACCGAACGGAAGGGCGAGAGGGAGAGGATGTGGCGGCGTTCGTAGCCGGGTCCTGTGACATCCAGCACCAATCGGTTCTCGATCAGGCCCATCAAAAGGTCGAAAGGCCCCTCGCCGGCGCCATCTGGCGCGAAATAGTTCTCTTCCAGCAGGTCGAAGATCGCGATCTGCCGCTCCTGCTCCTGGTCGCGCGTCGCCGCGGCGAGGGAGGCCTCGTCGAGCTGGACCGATTGCAGGCGGTGATTTGAACGGGGCGGAGCCATGAGTCGTGGGAGCGGACCGCCTGCACCTTTAGGCTATTCCGCCCCCACACGTCATCCCGCCTCGTCACCATCTCCTTCGGGCCATGGCGCGAAGGAGGCCGGGCAGCTCAGTACGAGGCGTAACGGGCGCCCTCGGAGCGGACGTAGGCTCCGTTGACGTAGCCGATCCCGACGCCGTCGCGGCCGACGAGGATCCATTCGCCGCCGCGCACCTGGGCCATCGCCTCGAAGCGCTCGCCGCGACGCAAGCCGCCCATGCGCGGGCTGCCCGAGTTCGGCGCAGCGCGCAGATTCACCGTGCTCGTCGCCACCAGGGTCTGACCGAGGCGCTGGTAGTTCGCCGGCTCGACGCCGGATTCCAGCTGATAGCCCTGATGCGAGTAGGTGCGCGCAGCGTCGCCCTGCTCGTTGGCGGCGGCCGCGCGCTGCGCATCGCCCTTCTGCATCTGGCAGCCGACCGCCGAACCGGCGGCCGCGCCCGCCGCGGCGCCCAGCAGCGTACCGGTGGTCCGGTTGTGGCCGGCGATGCTGTTACCGAGCAGGCCGCCGGCGACCGCGCCCAGACCGGCGCCCATCACCTGCTTGTTGCCTGACGCGCTGCAGCCGGTCACGCCGGGAACCAGCGTCTGGGCCTGCGCCGGAATCACCGCGAGAACAGAGCCCGCCATCGCCGCGGCCGCCACCGCGCCCGCCATCATCTTCGAAGTCCGCATGAGACAACTCCAGTCTGCATTGTCCGTGCGAGGCGCTCGCCCCGTCGCATGCAAGGCTAGGCGGCCGAGCCTGAACGGCCGCGCCATGCGACTGTCAGCTATTGTTTAGCTTCGTGAGAGTTGGCTTAGCGGATTTGGTTTAAGCGAATTGCCGCTGATCGGGCGTGCGCCGGCAAGCCCTCGGCTTCCGCCAGAGCGACGGTCGGCGGTCCCAGGTTGGCGAAGGCGGCCGGATCGCACTTCACCAGCGAGGTGCGCTTCAGGAAATCATAGAGCGACAGGCCCGAAGAGAAGCGCGCCGCGCGGCTCGTCGGCAGAACGTGGTTCGAACCGGCCACATAGTCGCCGACCGCCTCGGGCGTGTGGCGCCCGAGGAAGATCGCGCCGGCGTGGCGAATGCGGGCGGAGAGCGCGTCCGGGTCCTCGACGGCCAGTTCGGCGTGCTCGGGCGCGATCAGGTCGACCAGGCCGGCGGCCTCTTCCAGGCTGGCGATCACCACCGCGCCGTGGTCGCGCCAGGAGGCGGCCGCGTCTTCGCCGGTGGCGAGCTGCGAGAGCTGGGCGGCGACCGCGGCCTCGACCCTGGCGGCGAAGGCTTCGTCGTCGGTGATAAGGATCGACTGCGCCGCGGGGTCGTGCTCCGCCTGCGACAGCAGGTCCGCGGCGATCCATTCCGGGTCGTTCTTCGCGTCGGCGACGACGACGATCTCCGAGGGGCCTGCCAGCGCATCGATGCCGACCACGCCATAGACCCGACGCTTGGCCGCGGTGACGAAGGCGTTGCCAGGACCGACGATCTTGTCGACCGGGGCGATCGGGCCGGCGCCGAAGGCCAAAGCCGCGACCGCTTGAGCGCCGCCGACGCGCCAGATCTCGGTGACGCCCGCGGCTTTGGCGGCGGCCAGCACCGCCGGCTGCAGACGTCCGGGCGGCGTGACCATGGCGATCCGCGCCACGCCCGCGGCGGCGGCCGGCACAGCGTTCATCAGCACGGTCGAGGGATAGGCTGCGCGACCGCCAGGCACGTAGACGCCGACCGCATCCAGGGGCGTCCACCGCCAGCCCAGCTCCACGCCGTCGGCGTCCTTGAACCACTGGTCGGCCGGGCGCTGACGCTCGTGATAGGCGCGGATGCGGGCCGCGGCGAAATCGATCGCCTGGCGGACGTCGGCGGCGCAGGCCGCCGCGCCGCCCTCGATCTCGTCCTGGCTCACGCGCAGCGTCGCCTCGGTCAGCTCGACCCGATCGAACTCGCGAGCGAAGCGCAGCAGCGCCGCCAACCCCTCACCGCGCACCGCGGCCAGCACGTCGCGGACGATGGCGTCGACGTCCTCGGGCGTGTCGCGCCGCTCGTCGACGAATGCGGCGAAGGCGGCTTCGAAGCCGGGATCGGAAGTGCGGAAACGGCGCATGTCTTTTAACTTAGAGCTCGTGGGCCGGCTTGCGAGGCGTCGGCCACGGTTCGGAAACGTCGGCCAGCACGGCGTCGACGCATTCGACGACGGCGCGCAGGTCCCCGCCGCCGGCGAAGCTGAGGGTGACCTCACCGCCTGGCGGGTCGCCGGGCTCGAACGAGAGGGCGAGGAGCTCCAGCACCGCTTCGGGCGCCTCGCGGCGAATGTTGCGCGCCTCGACCTTCAGCACGCCGGCGATCTGCAGCGCCGCGCGGACCCGCGCTCCGCCGCCGGCCTCCCAGGCGTAGCGATTGAACGCCACGGTGAGCAGCCGCGCTTTCGGTTCGTAGGAGATGTCGCCCACCTTGGCGACGGCGTCCTGCATGGCGGCCGAGATCACCGCGAGGTCTTCGGCGTCCTCGGCGAGCAGCTTGAGCGGCGCGGGCCTGGACATCAGAGCTCGGCCTCGCCGTCGCTCTTGAGGCGACGAATCTGCGCGCCGCAGGCGCTGAGCTTCTCCTCCAGGCGCTCGAAGCCGCGGTCGAGGTGGTAGACGCGGTTGACTACCGTCTCCCCCTGCGCGGCGAGGCCCGCGATCACCAGGCTCACGGAGGCGCGCAGGTCGGTCGCCATCACCTGCGCCCCGTCCAGCTTCTCGACGCCCCGCACGCGAGCCTCGCCGCCCTGTACGGTGATGTCCGCCCCCAGTCGTGCGAGCTCCGGGGCGTGCATGAAGCGGTTCTCGAAGATGGTCTCCTTGATCACGCTCTCCCCATCGGCCAGCGTCATCAGGGCCATGAATTGCGCCTGCAGGTCGGTGGCGAAGCCGGGATAGGGGTCGGTCTCGATCTCCACGGCGCGCAGACGCCCGCCGTTGCGCTTCACCGTCAGGCCGTCGTTGTGCGGGATCACCTCGACGCCGGCCTCGACCATCTTGTCGAGCATCGCCTGGATGAAGTCGCAGCGGGTCCGCGTGAGGCGCACCTCGCCGCCCGCCATCGCGGCGGCCAGCGCATAGGTGCCGGTCTCGATCCGGTCGGCGATCACCGCGTGGGTCGCGCCGCGCAGTCGGTCGACGCCCTCCACCAGGATGGTCTTGGTCCCAGCGCCCGAGACCTTGGCGCCCATCTTGTTCAGACAAGCCGCCAGGTCGCCGATCTCCGGTTCGGCCGCAGCATTTTCCAACACCGTATCGCCGCTCGCCAGCACGGCGGCCAGCAGCGCGTGTTCGGTCGCGCCCACCGAGACGAACGGGAACACGATGCGGCCTCCGGTCAGGCCGCGGGGCGCCTGGGCGTAGACGTAGCCTTCGTGCAGGTCGATCCGCGCGCCCAGCGCCTCCAGCGCCTTCAGGTGCAGGTCGACCGGGCGCGCGCCGATGGTGCAGCCGCCCGGCAGCGAAACCTTAGCCTGGCCGGTGCGGGCGAGCAGGGGCCCCAGCACGTTGAACGAGGCGCGCATCTGGCGAACCAGGTCGTAGGGCGCGAAGCCGGAAACGATCTCGCGGGTGGTGAGCAGGGTCTCGGGTCCGTCGGGGCCGTCGCTCTCGACCACCTCGGTCCCCAGCCGCCGCAGCAGCCGGCCGAGGAATCGGGTGTCGGCGAGCCTCGGCATATTGGTCAGGCGCAGCGGCTCGTCGGTGAGCAGGCTCGCCGCCATCAGCTTGATAGCCGAGTTCTTGGCGCCGCTGATCGGGATTTCCCCCCTCAGCCGCGCGCCGCCGGTGATCGCGATGCGGTCCAATCCCAACCCTTCGAAACGGCCGCGATCGGAACATCGCGGAGGGCGTCATCCAAGAGCGCTATCTAGCGTGCGGCCCGCCCCGCGCATAGGGCGGCTCAGGTGGATTCGCCGCCCTGCGTCTTCGGCGCCTCTTCGCGAGGTCCGTCGGGGCGTGCGGGCTCCGCCTTTCGACGGCGCAGGTTGGTCCGCAATGCGGCGGCGAGCTTCGCCTCGCGGGCTGCTTTCGGGTCTGCGCCGCCCTCGCCGTTCGGCCTGCCGTTCGTCGTCATGACCACATGCGGTGCGGCCGCCTATGCGCCGCGTCAAGCCGTCCCGACGCGAAATGAGGGCTTCACGCCGGCGGAATCGTTGGCTATAGCCCCCGCCTCGCCTTTCGCCGCCGTAGCTCAGTGGTAGAGCGCATCCTTGGTAAGGCTGAGGTCGGCAGTTCAATCCTGCCCGGCGGCACCATCATCTCTTCAGATGTCTCAGGGGCGCCCGCAGCGCCAGCGCGCTGCGGGCGCCTTGCCGCGCAGCGGCCACCTTCGACTTGCCCGCGCCCTGCGTCGGGCAATACATTCCAATGAATTACGGGCGAGACCCACGCCGCCGAGCGGCGAAGGAAATAAGCAAATGGGAGCACAATCATGCCTGGCCCTCTGGATGGACTGCGCGTCGTGGACTGCTCGCTGGGAACCGCCGGGCCGCAGGCCAGCGGGCTGCTGAGCGACTACGGAGCCGAGGTAGTCTGGATCGAACCGCCCGGCGGAGATCCGGCCCGCGCGCGGCAGCCGGCCGCGGCGTCGGTGTTCAATCGTGGCAAGCTCAGCGTCACGCTGGATCCCGCCAAGCCCGAGGATCGCGCGCAGTTGATCGAATTGATCGCGCGGGCGGACGTCTTCATCCAATCCTGGCGGCCCGGCGAGGCGGAGGCGCTCGGATTAGCTTACGATCAATTGCACGCCCGCAGTCCGCATCTGGTCTATTGCGCCATGACCGGCTTTGGCGAGGATAGCCGTTGGCGGGACCTGCCTCCTTACGAGCCCCTGGTTCACGCGCTGCTCGGCACCATGGCCTACCAGGCGGGGCGCCGCGATCGGCCGATCTTCGAAGCCCTGCCGTTCGCCACGACCGGCGCCGCGCAGCTCGCCGTCATCGGCATATTGGCCGCGCTCTATCGCAGACTCGACGATGGCTTCGGGCGCCGGGTCGAGACCTCGCTGCTCGACGGCGCCCTGGTGTTTCATTCGCTCCTATGGGGCGAATCCGAGGCTGCGCTCGCGACGGGAACCCAGCGCACGCCTGATAACCGCACCCTGATCAAGCCGTCCACCATGCGCATGGTGGTCCGCGCCTTCCGCTGCAGCGACGGCGAATATGTCAGCGTCCACACCGGTGCTGTGGGCGCGTTCGGGCGCCTGATGCAGGTTCTGAAGATCGACGACAGGATCAAGCCGTCGGAGTCGGGCCTGGACCTCGGCACGCCGCTTCCTCCCGAGGACGCGGAAATCCTGGAGGAGGCGTTGCACGAGGCCTTCGCCAAGCATCCGCGCGACGAGTGGGTTCGCCTGCTCACCGAGGCGGATATCTGCGCGGTGGAGGTCTTCCGTCCGACCGCCGCTTTCGACCAGGCGCAGACCCGGCACAACGGCATGGTCGTGCAAGTGCAGGACCCCCTGCTCGGGGCGGTGGAACAAGTCGCCCCGCCAATCCGCCTGGGCGACGACGCGGCGGCGCCGCCGCGGCCCGCGCCTCTGGCCGGCGCGAACACTCAGCAGGTCCTCGCCGGCTTGGACGGGCCGGCTCCGCCGTCCGGCTGGCTGCCCAATCCGCCGGCGGCCGCGCCCGTGCTGGATCGCCCGCTGCTCGAAGGCGTCAGGATCCTCGACTTCGGCGCCTACTACGCCGGCCCCTACACCTCGCGCCTGCTCGCCGACCTCGGCGCCGATGTGCTGAAGATCGAGACCGTGGCCGGCGATCCGAACCGCGGCATCGAACGCGTTTTCTTTTCCGGCAACGCCGGCAAGCGGTCCCTCGCCGTCAATCTCAAGGACGCCGCACTGCGACCGGCCATCGAACGCCTGCTGCAGGACGTCGACGCCGTGCACCACAACATGCGGCCAGGCGCCGCCGAACGCCTCGGTCTCGGGCGCGAGCAGGTGCACGCGGTCAATCCCGAGGTGATCTATGGCTACGCCCCCGGTTGGGGCTCCGCCGGCCCTTGCGCGCGGCGGCAGAGCTTCGCGCCCCTGATGTCCGCCCACGTGGGCAGCTCTTACGAGGTCGCCGGACAGGGTAATGAGCCGATGCCCTCGCTGGGCAACGAGGATCCCGGCAACGGCCTGCTGGGCGCAATAGGCCTGCTGATGGCGCTCCTCGAGCGGCGGCGCAACGGGCGCGTGCTCTATTGCGAGACGCCGCAACTCAACGCCGCCCTGGGCATGATCGCCCACATCGTGCGCGGCGCCGACGGCCAGCCGATCGGCGCCGGCGCGCTGGACGCCGACGCCGCCGGCGTCTCAGCGCTGGAGAGCCTCTATCGTACGGCGGACGGCTGGGTCTGCCTCGTCGCCCGGGAGGATCGCGAGATCCGCGCCGTCGAGAGCCGAGTGGGCGTCGAGATCCTGAGCGACGCCCGCTTCGCCGATATCCCCGCGCGCCTCGGGAACCGAGATGCGCTGAGCGAGCGCCTGGCGTCGGCTTTCGCGTCTCGCACCACTTCGCAGTGGCTGGACGCCTTCGCCGACGCCGGCGGCGTTCTGGTCGAGCCGGGCGGAGAGTCGGCTATGCATGACATGCTGAACGACCCGCAGCATCGCGGCAGCGGCCGGATCGCCGAGGGCGTCCACCCGGAGAAGGGGGCCGTCCGCGAGGTCGGCGACCTGATCCGCGTCAGCGGCGCCGCGAAGCTGCCGCACAGGTTCGCGCCGGGCCTGGGCGAGCACTCCGAGCGCGTGCTGCTGGCGGCGGGCTGCACGCCGGAGGAGCTCGAGGCGCTACGGGCGCGTGGCAGCCTTGCTGGGCCTCAGCTGACGCCCGCCTGACGCAAGGGCGACGGCCAGCGGCGCGAAAGGCCGCGGAACCACCCCATGGCGGGTGGACCGCAGCTTGCCTAGAGTAGCCTGAATTCAGACGCGGAGCGCAGGATGGCGCGCCACGCCGACGCCAGGCTTCGGCCCATGATCGCCGCAGCGCGCGGCCTGCTCGGCCCCTTCGCGGCCGTGGCTATGGTGGCGCTCGCGACGGCGACCCACGCCTTGCTGATGCAGTTCGTGCCGCGGCTGCCGGTCTTCAGCCTCTACTATCCAGCGATCCTGGCCGCGGCGCTGGTCGGCGGAGAGATCGCCGCGGTGATCGCCGTCACGTTGAGCACGGTGCTCGGCTGGGGAGTTCTGTACGCGACCCTGGGCGCGCGGCTTTCGGCCGACGTGCACGTCGACGTCCTGCTGTTCGCCCTGACCGGGGCGTTCATCGGCGCCGTCGGCGCGGCGCTCAGGCGCGTGCTGCTGAGGCGCCGCGCCGTGTTCCTGCAACTGGCCGATCGGGAAGCACGCTACCGCGCCCTGTTCGACGGCGTGGCCGAGGGCGTCGCGCTGCTCAAGGCGGTGCGCGAGGACGGCAAGGTCGTCGATTTCGTCATCGCCGAAGCCAATGCGGCCGTCCTGGAAATGTTTCACCTCACCTCGAAGATCGTCGGACAACGCCAGAGCACCTATCGCGAACCCTTCGCCCCTGAATATCTCGCCGCCGGCAGACGCGCTTTGGATGGGGTGCCCGTGCGGATGGAGCTTTATTCGCCTCCCGCAGGGCGTTGGTTCGAGATCCGCATGACCCGCGTCGATGACGACCTCATCGCCCAGATCTTCGTCGACATCACCGAGCACAAGGCCGCGGAAAGACACAAGACGGAGATGTTCAACGAGCTGAACCACCGCGTGAAGAACAATCTCGCCGCCGTGTCCGCCATGCTGAGCATGCAGGCCCGGGCGGCCGACGACCCACGGGTGCGCGACCAACTGGCCAAGGCGGTGGACCGGATTGAGAGCATCGGGGAGGTGCACGCGAGCCTCTATCGAGCCAGCAGCACCGGCGATGTCGATTTCTCGGGCTACTTGCAGCGGCTCTGCGCTCGCCTTTCTACAAGCCTTCTGGACAGCGACCGCGTCCGGGTGGAGGTCGACGCCGACGCGGTGACGGCGCCCCTGGAAGAAGCTGTGGCGCTTGGCCTGATCGTCAACGAACTGATCACCAACGCGGCGAAGCATGCTTATCCGGCCCCAATGCACGGGGTGATCGAGGTCGTCCTGCGCCGCGATCCGAGTGAGCTGGTCTTGCAGGTAAGCGACCACGGGCGCGGGCTCAGCGCCAATGATTCCAGCGGCGGCATCGGTATGCGGCTCGTCCGATCGCTGGTGCAGCAGTGCCAGGGCAGGCTGGAAATCGGCGGCGAAGACGGCGCAAGTTTCACGGTGCGCGTGCCCAAGCACGCCGAGCCCGCGGCCGCCTGACACAGCGAGGGGCGTCCGCTGCGGAACCTAGCTCGGCAATTCCACGTTCCCGGGCGTGGGTAGACCAGGGATGCGCCTTCATGCCGGACAAAAAGGGCCGCGGCTTCGAGAACGAGCTTCTCGAGGCGACGCCGTTTCTACGCGCCTTCGCACGTACGCTGTGCCACGACCCTGAACTTGCGGAAGACCTGGCGCAGGACGCGCTGTTGAAGGCCTGGCAACATCGCGAACAGTTCCAGCCCGGCACCAATCTGCGCGCCTGGTTGGCGACCATCCTGCGCAACCGCTTCTATTCGCTGGGCCGCCGGCGCAAGTGGCAGGCGGACTACCATCAGGAGATCATCGAGCGCACTCTGGTGGCGCCGGACGACGCCCAATCGATCGTCGAGCTGGAGGATGTGCGGCGCGCTCTCGCCATGCTGCCCGACTTTCAGCGCGAAGCGCTGATCCTGGTCGGCGCTGGCGGCATGTCCTACGAACAGGCGGCGGAGATAGCCGGCTGCCCGCTAGGCACCGTCAAGAGCCGGGTGCGCCGGGCGCGCGACGAGTTGCAGAATATCCTGTTCCGCGGCCGACTGGCGGCTTCGGAGCGAACCGCAGCTCCGCTCGCCGCCATCGTCGAGGACTTCGATCGCCTGAGCCGAGCACGCGCCGCCTGAGCCTCGCTGGACGCGGCCGGCGAGGTCGCGCAGGCTGGGCGCATGTGCAACGAATACCGCTTCAAGCAGTCGCTGGACCGGATCGCGCGCGAGTTCAGCGAGCTGAAGCTCCCGCTGCACTGGGCGGGTGGCGCGCCGAACCTTGAGCCTCGGGACTCGATCCGGCCGACCGACCCCGCACCGATCGTCACGGGATCGCCGGACGGCGCCGAGCTCAAGCAGTTGCGCTGGGGGTTCGTCCAGCCGGGCCGACCGCCGATCATCAACTTCCGTTCCGACGGACGCAAATTCTCGGCCAACCGATGCCTCGTTCCCGCGGACGGATTTTACGAGTTCACCGGTTCCAAATATCCGAAGTCGAAGTGGCTATTCACACCGGCCGACGATAGCGAACTCTTCTGTATCGCCGGTTTCATCCGCGATGACCGCTTCACCCTTCTCACCACCGAGCCCGGTCCCGACATCGCCCCCTATCACAACCGGCAGATCGTCATCCTGCCCACGACGGACTGGGCCGCTTGGCTGGACATTTCGCGGGCCCAGCCGACGCTGGGCCCCCTGCCCGCCGGCAGCCTGAAGGTGGAGCAGATCCGCTAGCTAGGATTGGAGGAACGGCGCGAAGCCGCCGTAGATCATCCGCTTGCCGTCGAACGGCATGTCGGAAGGGTCGCACTTGAGCCGGGGATCGGCCATGACCTTGGCGTTGATCGCGTCGCGCTCCTCACGCGAACGATAGGTGATCCAGGAAAACACCACGACTTCGTCGTCGGTCGCCTGCACGGCGCGCGGGAACGAGGTCAGCTCGCCGTAGGGCACGTCGTCACCGGCGCATTCGACGTAGGACGTCGCGCCGTGCTCCATCCAGACTTCACCGGCGGTCTTCGCCATCGCCTTGTAGGCGTCGAGCTTGTCGCGCGGCACGGCGAGAATGAAGCCATCGACATAGGCCATCTGCTGGTCTCCTTCGCTTGATCCGCCCAAGGACGGGCGACGGCGGCCGCCGCCGACATCCTTCCGGAGATGTTGCCGAACCGCGCGTGACGCTTTGAAGGCGGGAGTTGTGGATACGAACTCCGCTCTCCCCGCGAAAGCGTGATGAGCGGAGACCGGGGGATCGCGCACGATAGGTCGTTGACCGCCGCCCGCCGTCAGCGGTGCGGATCATGCGCGCCCTTACGGCAGGTCCTCGGCGAGGATCGCCATTTCGAACATGTACGACCCGTCCTCGTCTTCGTCCTGGAAGACGACGCCCACGAACTCCTCGCCGACATAGACCTCGGCGGAGTCCTTCTGCTTGGGGCGAGGAGTCAGTTTGATCCGGGCGTTGGCGAATGTCCCGCGCAGATGGCTTTCGATCTTGCGGATGGCTTTCTCGTCCAACGCCGGCGCTCCTAAGCTGAAACTCGGCCGAACCTAGCCTTTCGCGATGTCCGCGCAAACCTCAGATGACGTAATCGTACACCGCCTCGGCCAGCGTGTGGTCCATGCTGCGCGCCGGCTCCGGGCAGGTCGGGCAATTGACCAACCGCGCCGGGACGCCCGCGGCGGTGCAGCCGGCGGGGACCGGTTTCAGCACCACAGAGCCGGAGGCGATCTTGGCGTAGTCGCCGATGGTGATGTTGCCGAGCACCTTGGCGCCCGCGCCCAGCAGCACGCCCTTGCCGATCTTCGGATGTCGGTCGCCACGCTCGGCGCCGGTGCCGCCCAAGGTCACGCCCTGCAGCATCGAGACGCCATCGCCGATCACCGCAGTCTCGCCAATGACGATGCCGGTGCCGTGATCGACGAACACTCCGCGGCCGATCCGCGTCGCCGGATGGATGTCTACCTGGAACAGCTCGCTCATCCGGCTCTGCAAATAGAAGGCGAACGTCTCGCGGCCCTGGGTCCAGAGCCAGTGGGAGACCCGCTGGGTCTGCAGCGCCAGGAAGCCCTTGAAAAACAGGAAGGGCTGCAAATAGCCCTTGCACGCAGGATCGCGCTCGAACACCGCCTGCAGGTCATCCTCGACTACGCCGATCAGGGATGCGTCGTTGGCGTAGGCCTCCTGGGCCACCTCGCGCAGCGTCATGGCTCGCAGCTCCTGGTCGCCCAGCTTGCGGGCGAGCTGATACGACAGGGCGTCGGCCAGGCTCTTGTGATTGAGGATCACGGTCGCGAGGATGCTCGCGAGTCCGGCCTCGCTGCGCGCCTCGGCGAGGGCTTCGTTGCGCAGAGCCGCCCAGACCGGCGGCGCGGCCTTGGGGTCGATGACTTCGAGGCGTTGGCTCAAGATGAATCTCCGGCCCTTGAACGCGTGAGGAGGCGCTCGAACTCGCTTACAGCGCGCTAACCTAGCATGGAGCGGACCAGCGCGTCAGGCAGGTCGCCCTCGCGGGCCATATGGTAGGTCCGAAGCACCATCGCCACCGTGAGCACGTCTTCCATTTTTCCCGCGATCGCGGCGTCCAGCACCTCGCGAAACGGCGCGTGCACAATGGCGAGGTCCTCGGTCTCGTCGCTTTGATGCCGGCCGTCGGCGGGCGAGAGCCCCAGCGCCACGAAACCGATCGCCCGCTCGTCGGTCACCGAATTGGAGAGCTGCAGCCGCAGCACCTGGCGCCACTCCCGCGCCTGCAGGCCCGTCTCCTCGGCGAGTTCGCGCTTGGCGCCCGCCAGCGGATCCTCGCCATGAGGCGAACCGCCCTCCGGCACCTCCCAGCTGTAGTCTCCCAGAACGAAGCGATGTTGGCCGACAAGCGTCACCGTTCCGTCCTCGTGCAAAGGCAGGATGGCGACGGCAAGGTTCTTGAAGCTGACCACGCCGTACTGCGCCGGACGGCCGGTGGGCGCCAGCGCGTCATGGTGGCTCACCCGGATCCAGGGGTTCTCGTAGACCGCACGCTCGGCGACGCGCTTCCAGGGCGCGCCATGCGGCCGAAGCCAGGACGGCGTATCCGACATGCTGCAACTCGCCTTGCGGTGGGGGTGCCCCACCCCATAAAGGGCGGAGGGGTTCCTTGAAAGAAAGCTCAGCCGCTGTGTCCGACGATCTGCCATCGCCGCCCGCCTTCGGCGCGCCGCTTCCCGTCGAGCCGGCCCCGCTGGTGCTGGATTTCCTCGCCCGGCGGCGCTCCGCTTCGGCGCTGACGCTGGCCGAGCCCGCGCCGACGCCGGGCGAACTGGCGCAACTGCTGCGGCTGGCGAGCCGCGCGCCCGACCACGGCAAGCTCGCGCCTTGGCGTTTCATCGTGCTCGAGGGCCAGGCCAAGGCCGAGTTCGCCGTCGACCTTGAGCGGATCGCCGAGGCCCGCGGCGAAGCCGCGCTCGTGGTCAAGCTCGGAAAGCTGAAGACCCCGCCCCTCGCCGTCGTGGTGATCAGCTCGCCGAAGGCGGCCGCGATTCCAGTGTGGGAGCAGACGCTGTCGGCCGGCGCGGTGTGCACCACCCTCACCTACGCCGCCCTGGCGATGGGCTATGGCGCGAACTGGATCACGGACTGGTACGCCTACGACCGGCAGGCTATGGCGCGGCTCGGGTTAGAGGGCGACGAGAAGGTGGCCGGGTTCATTCTCATCGGAACTCCGCGCGAACCGCCGCTTGAGCGTGAACGCCCCGACGCGGCGGCCCTGACGTCCTACGGCTGAGCCCAGAAACACGACGGCCGAACGACGCGCCGCGCCGTTCGGCCTGAGGTGACACGCCCGAGGAGAGTTGGGCGACCCACGTATAGGACTTGTTGACGGATTTGGAAAGCCCGCCAGGCGCCGCTGGGGCCTGGGCGCCTCTGCGCAACGGAAAGTGATGTGTGCTCAGCCGCGACCGCGGTAGGCCGCCACGCCCTGGTCCGGGAGCCAGAGACCGGCGGGCGGCGCCCCCGTCTGCCAGAAAACGTCGATGGGAATGCCGCCGCGCGGGTACCAGTAACCGCCGATCCGCAGCCATCGCGGCGAAAGCTCCGCTGCCAGCCGCTTGCCGATCGCCACGGTGCAATCCTCGTGGAAGGCGCCGTGGTTGCGGAACGAGCCGAGGTAGAGCTTCAGCGACTTCGATTCCACCAGCCAGTCCGCCGGGGCGATATCGATCACCAGGTGCGCAAAGTCCGGCTGACCGGTCACCGGGCAGAGCGAAGTGAACTCCGGCGCGGTGAAGCGCGACAGATAGAGCGTATCCGGGTGCGGATTGGCGACGCGCTCGAGCACCGCCTCGTCAGGGCTGGAAAAGCCGCGCGCCTCGCGCCCAAGCTGAGTGAGATGGGTCTCGTCCATGCCGCGGAATTAACGCCTCGCGCCCCCATCAACAACGCCAGCCCGCTTCGCGCTGCAAACCGTTGCCGCCGAATCACACCGGCGTGGCCGAACAGCGTCAACACCCGCCCTCGGACTGGCCGCCTGCTCAGGAATTCAACGATTCGGAAATCTACCCGCCTGAAAAGTAGGCGCCAAGGCAAGCTGCACACAGAAGCGGCGCCTGCGCATTGAACAGGGCGTCTCCACACGGAGGATGCCGCGACGGTCGCAGCGGGCTCCTCCCCGCGGCAAGTCGGCCGAGCATGACGAAGGGGATAACCAAGAATGAAGTCGCTGAAACTCTCGCTTATGGCCGCTGTCGGCTCTCTGGCTCTCGCGGGCGCCGCGCAGGCGGCCGACCGTCCGCTGGGCCTCACCTTCAACGCCGGCGGCGCGACCGACTACATCTTCCGCGGCGTGAGCCAGACCGACAACCAGCCGCAGGTGTTCGCGGGCGCGGACATCTCGCACAGCATCTTCTATGCGGGCACCTGGCTGTCCAACATCGACTTCGGCGACTCCGCCGACACCGAGTACGACCTTTACGCGGGCGTGAAGCCCGTGATGGGTCCGGTGTCCTTCGACTTCGGCGCGATCCGCTATGGCTACTTCAAGGACCACAACAACTGGGCCTATTGGGAATTCAAAGCCGCCGGCTCGGTGGCGGCCGGCCCCGCCACGATCGGCGCGGCGGTCTACTACTCGCCGAACTTCACCGGCCCGGGCAAGATCGACGCGGTCTACTATGAGCTGAACGCCAGCGGGACGATCCCCGAAACCAAGTTCTCGGTCAGCGGCGCCGTGGGCCGCCAGACGCTGGAAGGCCCGGGCGACTACACCACCTGGAACGCCGGCGTAGGCTATGCCGTGACGGACTCGGTCGGCCTGGACTTCCGCTATTGGGACACCGACAAGAGCAACAGCTTCGGCAAGCTCTACAAGTCGCGCTTCGTGGCCAGCGTGAAGGCCACCTTCTAGGAACTGAGTTCTCTAAAAAAACGCGACCTTATGGTCACAGGCGAAGCCGCCGCGGAAACGCGGCGGCTTTTGCCAATTGCGTCAAGACGTAACACTTCCTAAGGTCAGCGAGTCCCTGCAGGACGGCTCCGAGGCGGCTTGGCTCGTCTTCCTTGGACCTCTTCGCCCGCAGGCGCACTCCGAGGCGGTAAGCGGAGTTCTACAGTGGACGGAGTGCGGCTGATGCAGCGGGTGGCTCTTCGGGCACGTACGATCCTGCTCGACACTGCGATCGCCGGCGCCGCGTTTGCGGCCGCCTACCATATCTCCCCGCCCCGGGTTCTGGGCGCGATCCCGGGTCCTCACTCGCTCACCTTGCTGCAGTTGGTGGCGCTCTACGCCGCGCTCGCGGCCGGCTTCTCGCTGCTGTTCCGCCGCGAGCTGTCGCCGTGGCGCTACACCTCGATTCCCGACGCCGCCGTGCTGGCGCGTGTGGCGGTGCTGACGGTGGGCGTCTTCCTGGTCTGGGTGTTCGTGCTCGACCGGGCGAGCAGCCTGCCCCGCAGCACCCTGTTCCTCGCCCCGTTCCTGCAGATGACCGGCACCATGGGCGTGCGGATCCTGCGGCGCGCCCTGCACGAACACGTCCTGGGCTCTTTCGCCCCCTTCAACACGCTGAGCGACCGCACCAGCCAAGGGCCGCACCTGCTGCTCGTCGGCCCTCCCGCCGCCGCCGACAGCTACCTGCGCGACGTGGCGCGCAATCATGATCGCAACTGGTCGCCGGTGGGCATCGTCGCGCCCGACCGCCAGGACGTCGGCCATCAGGTCCGCGGTGTTTGCATCATCGACAGCCTGGACAACCTGGACGAAGCGCTGGCGGACCTTCGGCGCTGGAACCGCTATCCACGCGCCATCCTGCTTCTCGACGAGCCCACCCGGCTCAAGGGCCTGACCGCCGACGTTCTCGGCCGGCTGAAGAACGACGGCATCCGCATGCTGCGCCTTCCTTCCATCGTCGAGCTTGGCCAGCACGACGGCGTGACCCTGCTGCCGATGCGGGAGATCAACATCGAGGAGTTGCTGGCGCGTGACCCGATCCAGCTCGACCGGGGCGCGATCGCCGCACTGGTCCGCGGGCGGCGGGTGCTGGTGACCGGCGCCGGCGGTTCGATCGGCGCGGAGCTTTGCCGGCAGGCGGTCGCCTTCGAGTGCGGTCACATCACCATGGTCGACTATTCCGAGACCGCGCTGTTCGAGATCGAGCGGGAACTCGGCGAGACTTCGACCAAGACATCGCGGCGCGGACGGCTATGCGACGTCCGCAACGCCGCACGCCTTGGACAATTGTTCGAGGAGGAGCGCCCGGACCTGGTGTTCCACGCCGCAGCGCTCAAGCACGTCTCGATGGTCGAGCGTCATCCCTGCGAAGGCGTGCTCACCAACGTCATCGGCACCTGGAACGTCGCCGAGGCGGCCACCGCCTGCGGCGCCCGGCACATGGTGCTGATCTCGACCGACAAGGCCGTCGATCCGACCAACGTCATGGGCGCGACCAAGCGGCTCGCTGAGTCCGTCATCCGCGCGCGGCAGGGGACCAGCAGCACGCGCTTCGCCGCGGTGCGGTTCGGCAATGTGCTGGGATCGGCGGGCTCTGTGGTGCCGATCTTCAAGTCGCAGATCGAGCGCGGGGGTCCGGTCACGGTGACCCATCCGGAGATGGAGCGCTTCTTTATGACCATTCCGGAGGCGGCCCAGCTCGTCCTCCACGCCACCGCCGCGAACACCGAAGGCGACGGGCGCGAGTCGCGCCTGTTCCTGCTGGAGATGGGCGCGCCGGTGCGCATCCTCGACCTCGCCCGGCAGATGATCGCGCTGTCCGGCGGCACCCCGGGCAAGGACATCGACATCGAGATCACTGGCCTTCGCCCCGGCGAGAAGCTGACCGAGTCCCTGCTGGACGAGACCGAGCGCTCCAAGCCTTGCGCGCCGAAAGTCATGGAAGTGATCTCCCAGGCCGCACTGCGGGTGACGCCAGGGCACCTGGCCGAATTGCGGCGCCTGGCCGACGAGGGCGCAGCTGACGAAGTTCGCCGCGCCTTGTTCGATCTCGTCGCCCAGATTCGCGGCGAGAAGTCCGGCTCCGCGCCGGCGCTGCGCGTGGTGGCGACCAATCGCTAGCACGGGTTGAGGGTCGCCGTTCTCCAGTTCGACACCCGGCCGCCCGAACAGCTTGGCGAGCTGCTGGTTCTGGTCGCCCGCAACCGGGAGTACGCCGCACGGCACGGCTACGACCACCACTTCATCGACCATGCGCCGCACGACCTGCCGGTCTACTGGCAGAAACCCAGCCTGTGCCGGGATATGATGCTGTCTGGTTACGACCTCGTGCTGTGGCTGGACACCGACGCAGTGATCCACGACCAGGCCCGGGCGGCGGAATCCCTGTTCACGGGCGCCGAAATCATGGTCGCCTCGGGCGACAATCCGCTTTGGGCCTCGCCGTTCAACGCCGGAGTCTTTGCGGTGCGAGGCGGTTCGGGCGCGGCGCTCATGGAGCGCTGGGCGGCGCTGTTCGCCGGCGCCGCGTGGACGCGATCCGAGACGGCTTGGACATGCCAAGGCGAATGGGCCGGCCCCGACTTCGAGCAAGGCGCCTTCGTCCGCGAACTGGCCGACGAGCTTGTCCGGAACGGCCAGTTGCGGCTGCTCGATTGGCGCGCTTTGCAAGCCCCCTTCCCTCTGCCGGGCGCGTTCGCCCTGCACTTCGCCGGGGTCTTGAAGGCCAACCTGCCGGCCTATCTCAGCCTGCTGATGGACGGCGAGATCTAGGCGGCGTCAGGGTCCGGTCGACCGCGCGCGGTTGCAGTCGAGCTGGGCCGACAGCGACGCGTCCGCGGCGAAGCTCAGCACATAAAGCTCCGCCCGAAGCGGGACGACCGAGGCCGCAGCGGGAGAAGCCCGGAACTCCAGCAGACGCCAACGAGTCGAGCCAGGCTCGTGGCGTCTGGCGCCTTGCTCTTTGCAGTCGGCGGCGTCGCACATCCTGAGGCCGCCAAGCTCGCGGCAAGAGCCGCAAACCACGCTTCGCTACGCCCCATGGCGGCCTCCTCCGCAGTGTTCGCTCGCCTTGCGACCATAGGCCGCCGGGATCTAGCGGCAGAAGCGCGGTTCGCGCCGCCGCCGCTTGAGATCCATTAACCAGTCGGCGTGCATAAGCGCGCACAAAGCGCCCAGGGGAGGCGGCAAGAATGGCGTCTCGCACGTCACCGATGCTCGAAGCTGCGCGGGTGTTCGTCCGCCACGCGCCCTTGAGCATGGTGCTGCTCGACCTGGAGACGCGCATTCTCGAGGTCAGCGATCGTCTACTCCGCGACACCGGCCTTCCCCGCGACGAGTTCTGCGGGCGCTTCGCGGAGGAGGCGTTCGGTCTTTTCGGCGGCGATGTCGCTGGCGAACTGAAATCGACGCGCGCAGCCCTCGACGCGGGCGAACACGTGACCTTCGATCGGCCAACGCAGTTGCCGTCCGGCGAGAGCATGCATGTGCGCTGTCAGGTCAGCTACTGGCGCGACGAGCGCGGCGAGCCGGCGGGACTGCTTTACATCAATCACGATGTCACCCAGGAGGTCCGCGCCAAGGCGGAACAGAAGCGGTCGGAATCTCTTCTCAGAACCATCATCGACCACATGCCTGCGCTCATCACGACCCAGGACCTCGCCACCGGGCGATATATCCTGGTCAACGACCGCATGGCGGAGCTGACCGGGATCCCTGAGGGCCGTTTCGTCGGGCGGCGGCCGGCGGAGATCTTGCCGGCCAAGACCGCGCGGACCGCCGAAATCGACACCGCTGCGGCGCGGGCGAACGGCGGCCAGATGGAGTTCGAGCGCGTCGTCGCCCGAGGACCTGCGACGGGGCGCATCATCCGCACGCGGCGGGTGGTGTTCGAGGACGGCGACCACCGGCCCTACGCGCTGACCGTGGGCGAGGACGTCACCGAGCTTCGCCGAGCGACCGAAGCGATGAAGCAGGCCGCCGCGAGGGCCGATGCGGCCAACCAGGCGAAGAGCGAGTTCCTCGCCAACATGAGCCACGAGATCCGTACGCCGCTGAACGGTGTGATCGGCGTGGCCGGTGCGCTTGCCCGGACAACGCTCGCCCCGGCGCAACAGGAGATGGTCTCGATTATCGAGACTTCGGCGAAGACGCTCGAGGCGCTGCTGAGCGACATCTTGGACTTGTCGCGCGTCGAAGCCGGCCACCTGGTCTTCAATCCCGAGCCTTTCGACCTCGCCACCTCGGTGACGGCCTGCTCGGCGCTGTTCGATGCGGCGGCGGAGGCCAAGGGCCTCGATCTGGTCACGTCTATCTCAGAGAACGCGCTCGGCGCCTATATCGGCGACGCGGCGCGGTTGCGGCAGATCCTGTCCAACCTGGTCGGCAACGCCGTGAAATTCACGGCCCGGGGATCAGTGACGCTTGATGTGACAGCGCAGCGTGGCGAGGTGTCGTCACAGCTCTACTTCAAGGTCCGCGACACCGGCATCGGCTTCGACGCCGAGACCAAGGCGCGGCTGTTCACCCGCTTCGAACAGGCCGACGGTTCGATCACCCGCCGTTTCGGCGGCACGGGGCTGGGGCTGGCGATCTCGCATGCGCTCGCCGAGGCGATGGGCGGTCGCCTGGAGGCCGACGCGCAGCCAGGCTTAGGCGCCATTTTCACACTCACATTGGAACTGCCCCGCTGCGCCGGCTCGGCCGATCTGTGGGGTGAGGCCGAGGACGCGACCGGCGAGCTCGGCCCGCTGAACGGCGCCCGCGTGCTCGTGGCCGAGGATCATCCAACCAACCGCCGGGTGCTCGAGCTGGTGCTTGGCGCGGCCGGCGTCGAGCTGGTCTGCGTCGAAAACGGTGCTGAGGCCGTCGCCGCCTTCCGTCGAGACGCCTTCGACATCATCCTGATGGACATGCAGATGCCCGTGATGGACGGGCTGACAGCGATCTCCGAGATCCGCCGCCTCGAGGCGCTGGACGGGCTCGAACCGACCTTGACGTTCGTGCTGACCGCCAACGCCCTTCCCGAGCACGTGCGCGCGGCCGGCGAGGCCGGCGCCGACGGCCACATCTCCAAGCCGATCGTGGCTGGCGCCCTGCTGGAGACCCTGGCGCAGGCGATCGAGGCTCAACGCGCCTCCGCCGCTTCCGTCGCCAACTCACCGCCGCGGGCAAGGGCCTGAGCGGAGCGCTTCGGCAGCGTCCATCACCCGCCGAGCGACGCCGCGGCGCTGCCATTCCGGGTGGGTGGCGACGGCGCCTGATGGAGCGATGTGAGTTTAACCCCGTCCGGATCGGTGGACGCCCGACGTGGATGCTCTAACGTTCCTCCTGCGCCCAGCTTCGACGCTCTGGCGTGCGAACCAGCAGAACATGGGAGGCAGATATGGAAGACGGGCGTCCAAGCCGAACGGCGGCCATGGCGGCGATCTTTCGGGCGCACGAATGCCTCTTCTACGAAGAGCCGCGGCTGCTGAACGACAACCTCGCCATGGCGCTTGCGGAAGTGGATTCCGCCGAGGAGGTCAAGACGTACACCGATGGCATCCTGCAGCGCCTGGCCACCGGGAACGAACCTGCCAAGGCGCAGGCGGAGCTACGGCGCATGATAATGACCGCGGTCGTCCGCAGCCGTTTCTTCGAGGATCGGCTGGCGGCCGCGCGAGACCGCGGCGCGACGCAATTGGTGATCTTGGGAGCCGGCTTGGATTCCACAGCCTACCGGCGGGCCGATCTAACGGATGGGCTGCAGGTCTTCGAGGTCGATCACCCCTCGACCCAGGCCTGGAAGCGCGACCGGCTGGGGAACGTCGGCGTGACGCTGCCGGATAACCTCGAATTCCTGCCGTTCGATTTCGAGCGCCAGACGCTGGCCGAAGCGATGGCCGCAGGCGGCGTGCATCGGGACGCCACGACGCTGTTCGGCTGGCTGGGCGTGCAACCCTATCTGACGCCCGAGGCGGTCGCGGCGACGCTCGATGTCGTGGCGGCCTTCGCCAAGGGCAGCGAACTCGTCATGGACCTCACGACCCTACGCGACGAGGACGCCAGCGTGCGCAAAGGCCGCCTGGGCCTCTTGGCCGGCATGGGTGAACCCTTCAAGAGCGCCTATGCGGTCGAGGATTTCCGTACGATTCTGCAGACACGCGGCTTCAGCCGCATCGAGATTGTGGGATATGCCGAGTGGCTACGCCGCAACGCACCCGCCGACACCCAATTCGTCGCGCCCGAGAACGGCCCCAGCCTCCTGGTTTCGGCGCAGATCTGAAATCCACCCGAGAACCGCGGAGACCTGCTTGAGCTACGCCAACCTGACCATCGAGGCCCGTGACGCCGTCGAGATCCTCACGCTCAATCGGCCCGAAGCGTTGAACGCGCTTTCGGAGACGCTCGTCGCCGAGCTTTCCGACTATCTGCAGGGGCTCAAGCTGCGGCGCGAATGCCGCGTCGTCGTACTGCGCGGCGCCGGCCGCGGGTTCTGCGCGGGTCTCGACATCAAGGAATACCGCACGGCTACGGAGGAAACGCACCTGCAGCGCTCCTGGCGGGTCCAGGTCACGCTGGCGGACATGCTGAGGACGATGCGCGCCCTGCCGCAGCCGTTCATCGCGCTGGGGCACGGCGCGGCATGCGGCGGCGGCTTTTCGTTGATGCTGGCCTCCGACGTGAGGTTGGGCGCCCCGTCCCTGCGCATGAACGCGGCCTACATCAAGATCGGGCTGGGCGGCGCGGACCTCGGGTCCAGCTACTTCCTGCCGCGGCTGGTGGGGGCGAGCCTCGCGGCGGAGCTGCTGCTGACCGGCCGCTTCATCGACGCGAACCGGGCGCTCGCACTGGGCCTGTTGAGCCGCGTGGTCGCAGAGGACGAACTGCTCGACGCCGGCCTGGCGCTGGCCCACGAGATGGTCGCCAACGCGCCTTACGGCCTGGCGCTGACCAAACAGGCGCTGAACCTGAACATCGACGCCCCTTCGCTCGACGCGGCGCTCGCGCTGGAGGACCGCCAGCAGGCGTTGCTGACCACCAGCGACGATCACCGTGAGGCGATGACCGCCTTCGTCGAGAAGCGTCCGCCGGATTATCGCGGGCGTTAAGTCGCGCTCCGGCCACGCTTGTTCCTGCGCGCGGCGTCGCCTAAATGGCGACTTCCGCGGCGGGGTTAACCTCAATCCGCGCAGTAACAGCGAGGAACGCCCATGCGCCACGGCCACCGCTCGGAGAAGCTCGCCACTCTGTTTCTGGCGGTCTTTTCGACCGGCCTCACCGCCGTGCTGGCCAACGACGGCATGATCACCGCGGCGCAATGGCCGGGCGCCTTCGCCGCGGTGCTGGGGTCGCTGTCGGCCGCGGCGCTGGTGAGGGTGTGGCCGCAGCCCGCCAAGGCCCGCGCGCGCTCGAAGTGAGCTGACCACCAGCCGCAAACGCCACTATCCTCACCGGACGCCCCTCTCACCGCGTCCTGAGTTTCAATGCCGCCCTCGGCTCTTCCCGCCTCGATCCGCCACGCGATCATCCTGCAAGTGCGCCAGCTTGTCGGCGGCACCGGCGACGACACGGTCGAGCGCAACCGCCAGGACACCGGCCTGTTCGGCCCCAAGAGCGCCTGCTGGAAGGTGCATGGCGACTTCACCAGCATGATGGTCGGCGGCGTCGCCGCGCTTCTGCTGCAGATGCTGCATCCTGGCGCGCTGGCCGGCGTGTGGGACCACTCCAACTTCCGCCACGACATGGCCGGACGGCTGAAGCGGACCGCCCGCTTCATCTCCGGCACCACCTATGGCGACCGCGCCGAGGCCCAGGCGCTTATCGACCATGTGCTGGAGATCCACGCGAAAGTGGTAGGCGTGCTGCCGGACGGATCGCCCTACAGCGCCGACGATCCCGACCTGCTGGCCTGGGTGCACGTGAGCGAGGTCAGCTCGTTCCTGGCCGCCTACCTGCGCTACGTAGACCCCGCCTTCCCGCCTGCCGAGCAGGATCGCTATTTCCTGGAGACTGCGGAGATCGCCCGCCGCCTGGGGGCGCCGCGCGTGCCCCAGAGTCGTGCCGATGTGGCGGCCTATCTGGAAGCGACGCGGCCGCAGTTGCGCTACGACCACCGCACCCGCGAAGTCGCGCAGGCGCTGCTCTCGCAAACTCCGCAAAGCGCGCTGGCCGCCCCTGCCATGCGTCTGACCTTCGACGCCGCCAAGGACCTGTTGCCCGAGTGGGCGGCTGCGTTGCATGGCTTTCGCCTGACGCCGACGCGCCGGGCCGCCACGCGGCTGGGCCTCCAGACGCTCGGCCGCGGCATGCGCTGGGCGCTGGTCAACAGCGCCGAGGCGCGGGCGAGACGCCGGGCGGACGAACTGGCGCACGCGGCGGCGACAAACGGCGCCTGACGTCGTGCGGCCACCCAGCCTGCCCTTGCAAACCGTTTGACGCCGACGCCTCACAGCGACGACGTTCTCACGGGAGGCGCCGGAATGCAGACGCGGAAGCTCGGGAAGTCAGGTCCGGAAGTCTCGGCCATCGGCTTTGGCTGCATGGGGATCAACTTCCATCGTGGGCCGGCGATGGACAGCTCGGAGGCGGTCGCGTTCCTGCGCCGTGTCGCCGAACGCGGCCTCACGCTTTTCGACACCGCCGAAGCCTACGGGCCCCTGACCAACGAGGAGATCGTCGGCGAGGCGTTCCAGCCCTTCCGCGACCAGGTGGTGATCGCCACCAAGTTCGGCTTTCGCGACGGCCGCCCAGAGGCTGGGCTCGACAGCCGTCCCGAACGCATCCGGCAAGTCGCCGATGCGGCGCTCAGGCGGCTGCGCACCGACTACATCGACATCCTTTTCCAGCACAGGGTCGATCCGGACGTACCGATGGAAGACGTGGCCGGGGCCGTTAAGGACCTGGTAGCGGAAGGCAAGGTTCGCCACTTCGGCCTGTCTGAGGCCGGCGCCGACGGCATCCGTCGCGCCCACGCCGTTCATCCGGTGGCGGTGCTGCAGAGCGAGTATTCCCTGTGGTGGCGCCATCCCGAGGCGGAGGTGCTTCCGACGATCGAAGCGCTGGGCATCGGCTTCATGCCCTACAGCCCACTGGGCCGCGGCTTCCTCACGGGCGCGATCACCGAATCCACGACCTTTGGCGTTGGCGACAGCCGCGTGAACCTTCCCCGGCTCAACGGCGACCACCTGAAAGCCAACATGCGCGTGGTGGCGGCCATCGAGGAGATCGCCAGGCGAAAGGGCGCGACCGCCGCCCAGGTCGCCCTCGCCTGGCTGCTTGCGCAGAGGCCGTGGATCGTGCCGATCCCGGGGACCACCAAGCTGCACCGGCTCGACGAGAATCTCGGCGCCGCCGATCTCGCCTTCGACGCCGGCGAACTCGACGAGATCGACAGCCAATTCGCCCAGCTCGAGGTGCATGGCGATGCGCTCAACGCGACCTGGGCGTCCTACTTCACGCGCGCCTGACGCCGCGCGCAACAAAAAGGCTGCGGGGTCGCCGCGGCCTTCTCGTTTCGGTTCTGAGCCCTTCGCCTACTCGGCCGCGACCATCGCCGGCGCAGCGCTCAACCGCTTCACCAGCGCTTCGTACTCCGCCCACAGCGCCTTGGGCAGCCGCTCGGCGAACTTCTCGTAGAACGGCGGGATCAGCGCGGCTTCCTCACGCCAGATGGCGGGGTCGAAGCTTAGCAGCAAGTTCAGTTGCTCGTTGCTCAGCTCGAGGCCGGAGACGTCGAGCTCGGCGGCCTTGGGCAGGCGGCCGATCGGAGTGTCGACCCCCTCGGCGCGGCTTTCCAGGCGGTCGACGATCCACTTCAGCACGCGGCTGTTCTCTCCGTAGCCCGGCCAGACGAACTTGCCGCGCTCGTCTTTGCGGAACCAGTTGACGAAGTAGATGCGCGGCAGCTTCGCCGCGTCGGCCTTGGCGCCCATCTCCAGCCAGTGGCCGAAGTAGTCGCCCATGTTGTAGCCGCAGAAGGGCAGCATCGCGAACGGGTCGCGGCGCAGCTCGCCGATCGCGTTTTCCGCCGCGGCGGTGCCTTCGGAAGCGACGTTGGAAGCCATGAACACGCCGTGCGCCCAGTCATGGGCTTCGCGCACCAGCGGCACGGCGGTCGCGCGGCGGCCGCCGAACAGGATCGCCGAGATCGGCACGCCGGCAGGGTCTTCCCACTCGTTCGCCGCCACCGGGCACTGCGAGGCCGGCACGGTGAAGCGCGCGTTCGGGTGGGCGGCCGGCTCGCTCGAGGCCGGCGTCCAGTCGCGGCCGCGCCAGTCGGTCAGGTGCGCCGGGGCCTCGGCCGTGAGGCCTTCCCACCAGACGTCGCCATCATCGGTCCGGGCGACGTTGGTGTAGATGCAGTTGGCGTAGAGCGCGTCGACAGCGTTCTTGTTGGTCTCGACGCCGGTGCCGGGCGCCACGCCGAAGAAGCCCGCTTCCGGGTTCACCGCATAGAGGCGGCCGTCGGCGCCGAAGCGCATCCAGCAGATGTCGTCGCCGACCGTCTCGGCCTTCCAACCCGCCAGCGTCGGCTGCAGCATGGCCATGTTGGTCTTGCCGCAGGCGCTCGGGAAGGCGGCCGCGACGTAGTGGGTGCGGTTCTCCGGCGAGGTCAGCTTGAGGATCAGCATGTGCTCGGCGAACCAGCCCTCGTCGCGAGCCATGACCGAGGCGATGCGCAGCGCGAAGCACTTCTTGCCCAGTAGCGCATTGCCGCCGTAGCCCGAACCGTAGGACCAGATCTCCCGGGTCTCCGGGAAGTGGACGATGTATTTGTCGTCGTTGCAGGGCCAAGGGACGTCGGCCTGGCCATCCGCCAGCGGCGCGCCGACGGTGTGGACAGCCGGCACAAAAAAGCCGTCCTCGCCGAGCTGGTCGAGGGCGGCTTGGCCCATGCGGGTCATGATCCGCATCGATACGGCCACGTAAGCCGAATCGGTGATCTCGACGCCGATAGCGCTGATCTTCGAGCCGAGCGGACCCATGCAGAACGGCACCACGTACATGGTGCGGCCTTTCATGGAGCCCTCGAACAGCCCGTCCAGGGTCCCGCGCATTTCAGCCGGGTCGCGCCAGTTGTTGGTCGGACCCGCATCGATGGCGTTTTCAGAGCAGATGAAGGTGCGACTCTCGACGCGCGCGACGTCGCGCGGATCGGAGGCGGCGTAGAACGAATTGGGACGCTTGGCCGGATTGAGACGCTGCAGCGTCCCAGACTGAACCAGCTCCTCGGTGAGCCGATTCCACTCGTCTTCCGAACCGTCGCACCAGACAACGCGCGCTGGCTGCGTCAGATCGGCGATCTCCCGCACCCATTCTACGAGCTTTTTGTTCTTCGTCGGCGCGGACTCGAGGCCCGGGACGTTAGGTTGCGACATCAAATAACTCCGTAGCCCCGACTAGACCTTGCGGCGCCACGGGCTCCCGCGAAACGGTCCATACATAATATCCACATAATGCAGAGGACACCTCTGCAAACCGCAGGCCGAACCGAGAGGCGCCTCGGCTGAACGCGCCAGGGCGCCGTTTGGATCAGAAAGCGCCTTCCCGTACGCTCGGACCCGAACCGCCCGCTCGCGTAGCCCATGACGGCCGCGGCGTCACTATTTAGGAGACCATATGAGCGTCCTGCTGACGGGATCCGCTGGCTTTATCGGCTTCCACGTCGCGATTCGTCTCCTCCAGAGAGGCGATGAGGTCGTCGGGGTCGACAATTTGAACCCCTACTACGATCCGCGGCTGAAGGCCGCCAGGCTGGCGATTCTGGAACAGCACGCCGGTTACAGGCACGCAAAGCTGGATCTGGCCGATCGGGACGGCGTCGCCGCCCTGTTCGCCGAGACGCGCCCGACCGGGGTGATCAACCTGGCCGCGCAGGCGGGCGTTCGCTACAGCTTAGAGAAGCCGGAGGCCTACGTCGATTCCAACGTGGTCGGCTTTCTGAACATCCTCGAGGGTTGCCGGGCGGTGCAGCCCAGGCACCTAGTCTACGCCTCCACCAGCTCGGTCTACGGCGCGAACGGCGCTCTCCCCTTCAACGTGCACGATGGGGCGAACCACCCGATCACACTCTATGCGGCCAGCAAGCTCGCCAACGAAGCCATGGCCCACGCCTATGCCCACCTCTTCGGAGTTCCCGCGACGGGCTTCCGCTTTTTCACCGTGTACGGCCCCTGGGGCCGGCCGGACATGGCGCTGTTCAAGTTCACCGACGCCATCCTCGCCGGGCGGCCGATCGACGTTTACGGCGAAGGGCGGATGCAGCGCGACTTCACCTATGTCGACGACATCGTCGAGGGCGTGCTGGCCGGGCTCGACCGTCCCGCCGCGGTAAACCCCGCCTGGAAACCTGAGAAGCCTGACCCCGCCACCAGCGGGGTCGCGCCATGGCGGGTGCTGAACCTGGGCGCCGGCCGACGGGTCGAGCTGATGCGTTACATCGAGGTGCTGGAAGCCAAGCTCGGCAAGAAGGCGGAGCTGAACCTGATGCCGATGCAGGCCGGCGACGTGGCTCGCACCGAGGCCGACGTCGAAGAAACGCGCGCCACGCTGGAGTATGCGCCCAGCACCCCCGTCGAGGTCGGCGTCAGCCGCTTCGTCGACTGGTATCTGGACTACTATGGCCGGCGCTAGGGTGGACTGGCCGCCCCAGGGTCGCCGAACGCTGCGCGCGCTGCGACCTTAGGCCGCACGATGAAACGACCGTATGTTGCTGGTGAATTGCGCCGTTGCGCACCAGCATTAACCAATGCGCCACGTACGCCAAGCAGGTCCGATCGGTCACTTTACGGAGCAAGGCTTCTCCGCGGTCGAACGCCTGCGCGTCGTGCAGCGGGCGCCCGGTCCCGAGGCGCCGGACAACCGCGACAAAGGCGGCGCGCAGCTCGGTATGGTGATTCTGATGGCCGGCGGCGCGGCGTTCTGGACCACCGTCACCTTCCTGGTGATCCGCTTCCTGCTCTGAGCGCCTTAGCTCCTCAAGCTACAGCCTGAGGTCGGCCGCGCCCTTCGGCAGCAGCGCCTTGACATCGAAGAGCACGGCGCCCGGCCTGCCAAGCGCCCGGATCTTCGCCTCGCCGAGTTCTGCGAATTGCTGGTGGGCCACCGCGAGCACGATGGCGTCATAGACGCCCTCCGCCGGCGCCGAAGTCAGCTCCAGCCCGTACTCGTGGCGCGCGTCCGCGGGCGCGATCCAGGGATCCCAGACGTCGACCGCCACCTGATAGTCGGCCAACTCTCGGACGATATCGATCACGCGGGTGTTGCGCAGGTCCGGCGTGTTCTCCTTGAACGCCAGGCCCATCACCAGAACGCGGGCGCCATTCACCGCGCCGCCCCGGCGGATCAGCTCCTTGATCAGCTCATGGGCGACGTAGGCTCCCATGCCGTCGTTGATGCGTCGCCCGGCCAGGATCACCTCCGGGTGGTAGCCCAACGCCTCGGCCTTGTGGGTCAGGTAGTAGGGGTCGACGCCGATGCAGTGCCCCCCGACCAGGCCCGGGCGGAAGTTGAGGAAGTTCCACTTGGTGGCTGCGGCCGCCAGCACTTCCTGGGTGTCGACGCCGAGCCGGCGGAAGATTAGGGCGAACTCGTTAATCAGCGCGATGTTCAGGTCGCGCTGAGTGTTCTCGATCACCTTGGCGGCCTCGGCGACCTTGATCGAACTCGCCTTGTGCGTGCCCGCCGTCACGACGCTGGCGTAAAGCGCATCGACGAAGTCCGCCGCCTCAGGCGTCGAGCCCGCCGTCACCTTGACGATGTTGGCCAGCCGGTGATTGGGGTCGCCGGGGTTGGCGCGCTCCGGGCTGTAGCCGGCGAAGAAGCAGCGGTTGAAGGTGAGCCCTGAGACCGACGCCACCACCGGCACGCAGTCGTCCTCGGTCGCGCCGGGATAGACGGTGCTCTCATAGATCACCACGCCGCCGGGTTGGATCGCCGCTCCGACGGTGCGGCTGGCGGTCAGCAACGCCGACAGGTCCGGGCGCTTGTGCGCATCGATGGGGGTCGGAACCGTCACAACGAAGACGTTGCAGCCAGCGAGATCGGCCCGGTCGGCGGTGACGGACAGGTTAGGTGCGGCGGCCAGCACCTCGGGCGAGACCTCCAGCGTCCGGTCGTGGCCAGCGCGAAGCTCGGCGGCGCGTGCCGGATCGAGATCGAAGCCCACCACCACGTGCTCTGCGGCGAAGGCTACCGCGAGCGGCAGGCCCACATAGCCCAGGCCGAGCACCGCGATCTTGGCGGGCGTCCGGGTGAAGGGGTTCTGCAGCATCGAGGACTCGGCGGTTCAACGGGTAGCGGTGACTACCACGCTTTGTCGTCCATGCGGAAAGGCGGCGCCGGCGGGACGTGAGCCCCGCCGGCGCGCTTCGCCCAGTCGTCGCTTAGCGGAACAGCGACATCAGCGGCGAGGTCGACTGGTTCGCAATCGACAGCGCCTGGATGCCAAGCTGCTGCTTGGTCTGCAGCGACTGCAGCCTCGCGCTTTCCTTGGCCAGGTCGGCGTCGACGAGGTTGCCCACGCCGGCGTCGATGCTGTCTTGCAGCTTGCCGATGAAGTCGAGGTGCGCGCCCAGCGCCTTCGAACCGGTGCCGAGCTTCGACAGCGAGGTCGAGACGTTGATGATCGCCGTATTGACCGTGGCGATCATGTTGGTCGCGTCGGTCAAGGTGCCGATCGACGCCGTCGCCTGGAGGCCGGTCAGCGCGCCGGCTCCACCTAGCGACAAGTCCTGGGCGACCACGGTGATGTGCGCCGTGCCGTTGGCGTTAGCCAACGCCGAGACGTCCACACCGCCGTTCTTGATCATGTTCGTGCCGTTGAACTCGGCGTTGTCGACGGCCTTCTGGATCTGGTCGCGCAGCGACTTGAAGTCGTCGTTGAGCGCGATGCGGCTGTTGGTGTCCAGAGTGGCGTCGGAGGCGGAAAGCGCCTTCGACTTCATCTGCAACAGCAGGTCCGAGATGGATTCGCCGGCGGCGAGCGCCACGTCCACGGTCGATTGACCGCGTTGCAGCGACTCCTTGACGGAGTCGAGGGACTGGGAGGTCGCGCGCTGGTTCTGGGCGATGGCCCAGATGGCGCCGTTATCCTTCGCGCTGGCGATCTTCAGGCCGGTGTTGATCCGGCTTTGGGTCGTCGCGAGATCGGAGTTGGTCGAGTTGAGGTTTTGCAGCGCAACAAGGGCGCTGACATTGGTATTCACGCTGTTCATAGGCATGAACCGCACTCCTTCGTTCTAAGGTATCCGGCCGTCGTTTTGACCGCCGAGGGCGTTTTGCCCTGCTCACGCTGCGCAAGGGCCGCGCCAGACCAATGCACGGGGAAGGAGAGTTGAATCTGTTGGGAATCCGCGGCGCAGGCGACGATCGGCCGCCCTCGAAGGGCGGCACGTTCCGCCACGGACGGCAGCTTTTACTCGGCAAGATCTGCCGTTAGGGCGTCAGGCGTCCGCTTCGATATCCGACCGAGGGCCGTGCCGCGCGGCCCATTTGTCCTCCGCCATGCGGGCGAAGATGTAGGGTGCGTTTTCCGGCCGCGCGGCGATCGCCAGCAGGCCGCGCATGACCCCACCCGCGCGGCGCGCGTCGATAACCTCACGCAGATCGACCTTGGCCTGCACGTGACGCAGGTGCCGCCGCGCGGCGAGCTGCTCGCGAGGCGTAAGCTCCGGCGTCGCCACCAGCGCTGCGCTCGCGTCGCGCAAGCGCTGCAGATCCTGGGTGCTGTGGTCGCCGCTAAGGGAGCCTGGCCGCTGGATCGCTACGTAGCCGCAAGGCGGCGTCACCCGGAACACCGCGCCCAACGCCAGCGCCCGGGCGTAGAGGACAAAGTCTTCTCCAAGCCGCACCTGCGGGTCGTAGGCAAGGCCGTGCTGCGCCAGAAACGCGCGCCGCATCAGCGGCTTGAGGAAGCCGTACTCGCGGCGCGGCCGGCCGGCGCGGCTGATGTTCGCCTCGACGAAAGTGGTGAAGTCGAGGGTCAGCGGCAGCGGCTCGCGGTCGCCGATCACCCGCTTGGGCGGCTGGTCCTCCGCGCCCTCGCGCAGCGTCAGCAGGTCGTCGGCGACGAAGTCCGCCCCCTGCGCCTGGTCAAGCAGCCGCCCGAGGCGGCCGCCTTGGAAGTAGTCGTCGGCATCCAGCGGCGTGACCCAAGTCGCCCTGCTCAGGCTCACGCCAAGGTTGCGCGCCGCCGCTGGCCCGCCGGAAACGGGGTTGCGCCGCAGAATGAGCCGGTCGTCACCCTCCGCGGCCCGCCGTGCGACGCCCGAGGTCCCGTCGCTCGAACCGTCGTCGATGAGCACCACCTGCTCGGCTTCCGGCTCGGCCAGGGCGGATCGGACGGCGCGCGCGATGGTGGCTTCCGCATTCTTCGCAGCGATCACCACGGCGACGCTTCGCGGCCCATTCAAGCCCATGCCGGACGTGCACTCCGCCACCGATCTCGCCCCCTGCCCGGCCGCGCCACGGCGCAGTCTCGGGAGGCGGAACACCGCAGGCGCCGGTTCGTTCCGGCAGGCTGCGCCAGGCTCAGCTCTTGCCGACCTGGTTCGACAGCCGCGGCCGCAGGTAGGCCTTCTTCTGCATCGTCGTCACGCCAGGCAGCACGAGCCCGAACAGCGCCTTATGACGATAGGTCACGTGCGCCAGGATCACGCTCTCACCCGGCTGGAGATAGCCCGTCGGGACTGACGCGGTTCCTCCCGCGGTCCAATTGCGCGTGGCGGCCCAATCGACCTTGGTCGTCCCGCCGGCATCCATCGAGATGCTGGCGATCCGCTCTCCCAGCGCGTCGGTGGGAAAGGGCGCGAGCATGACGGGTCCGGCGGCGAGGATGTCGTTCAGGTCTGCAGTGGTGACGCTGCGACTCTGCGCCGTCAGGTCGGCGAGCGCCGCTGCGACGTGCGTGGCGCGGCGGTGCGCGCCCCAGGCCTGAATCAGCTCCACCGCGCCGAAGTGCATGAGGATGAGGAACGGCGCCGTCAGCGCGAATTCCACCGCGACAGCGCCGCGCTCGCAGCGACGCGCAAACTTCGCCAAGGCTCTCATTTGTACGGCTCGTTGCGGAACGCCGAGCGGGCGTCGAGCAGCGCTTCGTTCGGCCCGGCCGGCGCGAAGCCGCCGGTGTAGAGCGGCACCAGCAGCGGCATCCGATAGGTGACGCGCACGAGGATGATGTCGCCCGCGTCGCCCGCTGCGTACTGACCCGACGGTTCCATGCCCACCAGACTGGTGGCGCTGCCGAAGTCCGCCGCCTTCTGCACCGAGATGCTCAGGCGGCTGCGGCACAGCGCGCCGCTGTCGACCATGGTGGCGCAGACCGCATCAGTGAATCCGGCGGCGTTGGCCGGCGCCGAACCCGTCCGGATCTTCCGTGCGGCGGTGGTGACCGCCGTATCCAGGTTGTTCGACATCATCCCGAGGTAGCCGACCTGCACCGTGGCGATCATCAGGCCGATCAGCATCGGAGCGATAAGCGCGAACTCGACCGCCGCGTTGCCGCCTTCGTCTTTCCCGAATGATTTTAATGCCATAACTCGCCCTTCAGACCCCAGTCCGGCGGACGTTAGGCGCTCCAGGTCGAATAAATCTTTAAGAGCATGGCGCCTACTGGATTCATCTTAGGTAGAATCCAAGGCTTAACTCCGGCTGCGGAATCTCTGGCCTCATTCCAACGAGCGCATCGAAGGCCATGACGATTTTCAAACTCGTGAAACGGATGTGCGCCCGCGACGACGGCAACGTCGCGATCATGGTCGCGGCGGGCATGGTCCCGCTGGCGATCGCTTCCCTGGGCGCCGTGGACCTGACGCGCGCCTACGCGACGCGGGTGGAACTGCAGGACGCGCTCGACGCGGCGGCGCTGGCGGCCGGGCGCAGCAGCACCTCGAGCGAGGCGACGCTGCAAACGCTCGGCGAACGGATCCTGGGCCAGAACCTCGCGGGCGACCGCGACTTCGAGCTCGCCTCCTCGTCGTTCAAGTTCGGTCCGAAGGGCGAGGTCGTCGCCTCCGCGACCGCCACCTACGCGCCGATGCTGGCTCTGGGCGGCGACGGGACCAGAGACGTGACCGTCTCGACGGAGGTGAAGCGCGCCAACAGCATGCTGGAGATCGCGCTCGTCCTCGACAACACCGGCTCGATGAGCGAGCAGATCGGCTCCGGCAAGGATCGCAAGGAAAAGATCGTCTACCTGAAGTCGGCGGCGACCAGCTTCATCGACTCGATGAGCTCCGCGGCGAGCCAGAGCTCGGCTGCGAACTCGATCAAGATCGCGCTGGTCCCCTTCTCGAACCTCGTCAACGTCGGATCGACCTACAAGACGGCGACCTGGATCGACAAGGACGGCAAGGCGCCGATCAACAACGGGATCTTCACGACGAAGCAGGGCGTGGCGACGACGGCCCAGGTCAAACGCCTCGACCTCTTCACCGCCGTCGGCACGAGCTGGGGCGGCTGCGTGGAAATGCGCCAGGCGCCCTACGACATCCAGGATACGGCGCCCGACAGCCTGCACCCCGAAACCCTGTTCACCCCGTTCTTCGCGCCAGACGAAAAGGACGCCGTGAAGGACAAGAAGGGCAATTGGGCGAGCAACGACTACGTCACCGACCCGACCAAGAACGACTCGGGCGTCAACATTCCTAACGACAGCAACAAGGACTGGACCAAGCAGGGCTCGGTCAAGAAATACACTACGAGCAACCGCAACAGCCGGACGATCTCCACATCGCTCGGGCCGAACGCGACCTGCGACCAGCAGCCGATCCAGAGGCTCTCGACGAACTTCAGCTCGCTGAAGAGCGCCGTGAACGGCATGGGGACCGGTGGGAACACCAACATTCCGATGGGTCTGATCTGGGGTTGGCACGCGGTGTCGCCCAACGCGCCGTTCGGCGACGGCGTGGCCTACCTGACGCCGAAATACAAAAAGGTCGTCGTGCTGATGACCGACGGCGAGAACACGATGGCCGAGAACACCAACACCATCAACGGCTCGGTCTCCTCGGCGGCGGGGTACATGTGGCAGGGCCGCATCCTCGACAAGAACGGCAGTCCGGAGAAGGACGTCGACGACGCCACCGCGGCGATGAACAACCGCCTGAAGAAGCTGTGCGTCAACATGAAAGCGGCGGACAAGGACATCGTCGTCTACGTGGTCGGCGTGGGCGTCACCGGCGACAACCGCGACATGCTGAAGGCCTGCGCCAGCGCGCCGGACTACTATTTCGACGCCACGGACGGGGCGCAGCTCACCGGCGCGTTCCAGACCATCGCCAACCAGATCTCGGCGCTTCACCTCTCCAAGTGACGGCCGGGGGGCGGGGCGTTGTGGTAAAGCGCCGCTAACCCTGCACGTCCGGATCTAGGCCCTAATATTAAGCCCTGGCTGGGAAGCTCTGGGCGGAAACACGCAGGATCAGGTGGGCCGCCCCGATGCTGAAAGGCACCTTCAACTACACGCCGCCCGCGGCGCTTGCGGGCAGCGTCCGCGACTACAAGGGACCGGGAGGCGCGCATCTCGAGGCGCGTGTCGACGGGTTCTACAAGTGGCAGAACCTGCGCCGGCAGCACGGCTTGTGGCCGTACTCGCGCTCGATGGAGCAGGCGCCCTCCCCGGTCGCCGCGGCGCGCGACGACGCCGGCGGCCACTTCCGCGGGGTCAATTTCGCCAGCGAGGACTACCTGAACCTGGCGACCTATCCGACCATTAAGGCGGCGGCGGTCGAGGCGATCGAGCAGTTCGGCGTTCATAGCGCCAGCTCCACCGCCCTGTTCGGCGCCAGCGCGGCCTCTCTACGCCTCGAGCGCCAGATCGCCGATTTCCTGCAGATGGAAGAGGCCATCCTCTTTCCGACCGGCTGGGCCGCCGCCTACGGCGCGATCCGCGGCCTGGTCCGCCCCGGCGACCACGTGCTGGTCGACGCCCAGGCGCAACCAGCGCTGATGGAGGGGGCGGCGGCCGCCACCCGCAACGTCTATCTCTTCCGCCACAACACGCTGGACGCTTGCCGTCGCTGGCTGGAGCAGATCCGCGCCCGCGATACGCGCAACGGCGTGCTGGTCGCAACCGAGAGCCTGTTCGCCATCGACGGCGAGAAGCCAGGCCTCGCGCAGATGCAGGCCCTCTGCCACGAGTTCGACGCCACCCTGCTAGTCGACGTCTCGCACGACCTCGGGGCGCACGGCGAGCTGGGCCGAGGCGCGCTAGGAGACCAATCGATGCTGGGCGCCGTGGACATGGTGACCGGCGACTTCGGCAAGACCTTCGCCGCGAACGGGGGCTTCGTCGCCTGCCGTAATCTCGAAGTGAAGGAATACCTCCGCCACTTCGCGCCCGGCTGCGCCGACTCGGGCGCGCTGTCGCCGATTCAGGTCGCGGTGATCTCGCAGGCCTTCGAGATCATCGAGGCCGCCGACGGCCAGACCCGCCGCAAGCGACTGATGCGCAACGTGGAGAGCCTGCGCGGCAAACTGGCCGACGCCGGTCTGGAGACTTACGGCGAGCCCGCCGGCCTGGTCTGCGTGAAGGCTGGCGGCGAGTCGCTCGCCCGGCTGATCGCGCGACGGCTTCCCGAGGCCGGAATGATCGCCAATCTCGCGGAATTCCCCGCCGCGCCCAGAGACCAGGCGCGCTTCCGGCTGCATGTCAGCGCCGGCCACACCGACGACAACATCCTCGACGCGGCGAATGCGCTCTCCGCCGCCTTCGCCGGCGCGCGGGAGGAAACCGACTGGCTGGTCAACGAGCGCGACAAGCTGCGCGCCCACGGATAGCCCCTCGCTCTCGCAGAGCGGGGGGGCCAGGACGCTCGTTCAGCTCTTTTCCCGCGCACCGCGGCGCGTAAGCGCCACGGCCGCCACGCCTGCCAGCGCCACCGCCAGCACAGCGGCGCCGGCCGTCGCCTGCGAGCTCGGCCGCACGACAAACCTGTGGAAGGTTTCCCCGTCGGCGCCCCACCAGGCGCCGCTCGGCTTGTGGAATCCATAGCGCTTGAAGCCCCAGGCGGCCTCGCGCGCCAAGTCAGCGGCTTCAGAGGCGCTGCGGCGCGTGGCCAGCACCTCCTCCTCCGGCGGAGTCTCGCGCGGATCGTCCGCCAGCCGCCAGCTCTGCCGGGTGACCGTGAAGGCGCGACCAAGCGACGCCTTGCGCGATTGTCGATATCGCGCGTTCAGGAAGCGTTCGAAGGAGGCGCTCATTCGGGATAGCTCTTTCCGCCTGCGACGCTCATAACGCTGGAAGCACGTAGCGGACCCCTCGCCCTCTCGTTCGTCTGCGGTGGAGTACTCATGAGAGAATTCGTCGATCTGCGTGGCGTTTCCGGCAACCTCTACCGATTCCGGCTCTGGCCGGAGGGTGGAGCCCATCCGCCGATCGCTGGCAATTACATCGTGATGCGCGAAGAGGCGAGCGGTCTGAAGATCCTCGCGGCCGCCGTCACGGGCGACCTTTCCCAGGCCGTCAACGATGGGCGCAAGGCCTTGGCGAAGGATCCAGAGGCGCGGCTCTACACGCGCCTCAACGTTGCGCGCGCCGTGCGCAACGCCGAGCATGAAGACATCGTCGAGGCCTACAAGCCGGCGATGGTCAACGCCGGAGACAAGTAGCCGGCGTACAGCCTCAGCCGATCGGCGCCGGATCGGGCGCGACCGGCTGGCCGGTGATCGCGTTCGTCAGCACCGGCGGCGGCGCGGCCACGGGCGGCGGCGGCCCCGCCGGGATCGGGCCGATCGTCAGCCGCCCCGCCGCAGCCTGCATCACCTCTCTCCAGAGCTCAGCGGGCGCGGACCCGCCGGTGACCCGGCCCATCGGCGTGTTGTCGTCGCGCCCCATCCAGACCACGGTCGCAAGATCGCCGGTGAAACCGCAGAACCAGGCGTCGCGATAGTCGGAGGTGGTGCCGGTCTTGCCCGCGACGTCGCGCCCGGGAATCGCCGCGCGCACGCCGGTGCCGGAAGCCACCACCGCGCGCAGCATATGATTGAGCTCGCTCAGCGCCGGATTGCCGATCGCCTGGATCGCGGCCGGCGCCGGCCGGCGCCAGACCACCACGCCCCCGGTCGTGCGGATGCGCTCGATCCCGTAGGCGGAGACTCGCCGCCCGCCGTTGGCGAAGGCCGCATACGCCTGGGCCATCTCCAGTGGCGAAACAAGCGTCGTCCCAAGCGCCATGGCCGGGTCGGTGTTGATCGGCGAGGCGATCCCCAGCCGCCGGGCGGTCGCCGCGACGGCCGGGCGTCCAAGTTGGTCAGCGAGCCGCGCGGCCACCGTGTTGATCGAATGCGTCAGGGCCTGCTCGAGAGTGATCGGCCCGAGAAACCCGTCCTCGTAGTTGCGCGGCGACCATGTTCCGATCAGCACCGGCTCGTCCACCACCGGCGCATCCGGCGTCATGCCGGCTTCCAGCGCCGTCAGGTAGACGAACGGCTTCCAGGCCGAGCCCGCCTGCCGGCGCGCGCCGCCGGCCCGGTCGAAGGCGCTGGCCGAGTGGTCCAGGCCGCCGATGTAGGCGCGGATCCGCCCCTGCCCGTCCACCGAGACGATCGCTGCCTGGCCGACGCCCTGCTTGGCGTACCGGCCGGCCGTCGCGCGCGCCGCCTGGGCGGCCTGGGCCTCGTAGACCGCGTCCAGCGTGGTCTCGACGACAAGGTCCTGCTTGGGCGCGCCGGCGAGCCGCCGGGTGTCGCGGTCGAGCCAGTCGAGGAAATACTGCGCCGCCTCGTTTGGCGGCTCCTTCCAGACCCGCGGCTGCTCCTTGAGCGCTTTGGCGCGCTGCGCCGCGGCGATGGCGCCCGTCTCCACCATGGCGTCCAGAACCAGCCGACTGCGCTCGGCCGACGCGTCGGGATGCGCGGAGGGGTCGTAGGCGATCGGCGACTTCGGGATCGCCGCCAGCATCGACGCCTCCCGCAGCGTCAGGGCGGACGCGGGCTTGTTGAAGTAGCGCCGCGATGCGGCCTCGATCCCGTAGGCGCCGGCGCCGAAGTAGATCCGGCTGAGGTACAGCCCAAGGATCTGCGGCTTCGAATAGCTGCGCTCGATCTGCAGGGCGTAGAGCAGTTCGTCGGTCTTGCGCTGCAGGGTGCGGTCAGACGACAGAAAGAGATTGCGCGCCAGTTGCTGGGTGATGGTCGAGGCGCCCTGGGCCGCGCGGCCCCGCTCCAGATTGGTGACGATCGCGCGCGCAATGCCCTGCGGGTCGAAGCCGCTGTGCTCGTAGAAGCGGCGATCTTCGATCGCTACGAAGGCGGCCGGCACATAGGCGGGCAGGCGCTTGAGGTCGGTCGGCGGCGCGTAGCGGCCGCCGCGCACGCCCAGCACCGCGCCCGATCGATCGACATAGGTAACCTGCGGCTCACGCCGAATCGGCGGCAGGTCGGGAAGCTCGGGCGCCGGCAAGCTGAGCGACAGGGCGGCGAACGCGGCGGCGATCACGCGGGAACTTCCTTAGAGGGCGCAGGTCCGGAACGAGCCATTGCAAGACCACGGCGATGGTGCGTCGTGAAGGATAATTCGCCGTAACCTATGGCCGCTGGCCAACTCCGGTCTCGCATGCTTCAACGTCGCCATGCGTTGGGGATGACGCGCAACCTTGGCAATAGCGTGTCCGACGACGCGCGGCCCTGGTCGCCGCCACGAAAGAGGGATTTCATGAGCGTCACGCTTGCCCAGTATTTCGCGCAATCCGGCGCGGATGCGGGCCTGGTCGAAGTGTTGCTGGCGGTGGCCGGCGGGTGCGAGCAAATCAGCGCGGCGGTTCGGCGTGGCGGCGCAGGTGACGTGCTTGGCGCGCTGGACAGCGAGAACGTCCAGGGCGAGGTGCAGAAGAAGCTCGACGTCCTCTCAAACGACATTTTGCTCGAAGCCTGCGCGCCGGCCTCGCGGCTGATCGCCATGGCGTCCGAGGAAATGGACGGCATCCATCCGGTGCGCAAGACTGGCCCGGACGGCGGCTACCTCCTGCTGTTCGATCCGCTGGACGGCTCCAGCAACATCGACGTCAACGTCTCCATCGGCACGATCTTCTCGGTGCTGCCGGCGCCGAAGGCCGCCGTTGAACGCGATCCCACCGAAGCCGACTTCCTGCAGAAGGGCCGCGCCCAGGTGGCGTCGGGCTATGTGGTCTACGGCCCGCAAACGACGCTGGTGCTTACCCTTCGCGCCGGCGTTCGCTCCTTCACCTTGGATCCGGTCGCCGGCGCGTGGCTGGAGGTCAATGAAGCGGTCGCCATCCCGCCGGAGACCAAGGAATACGCGATCAACGCCTCGAACGCGCGCCATTGGGCCCAGCCCGTGCAGCGCTACGTCGAAGAGTGCTTGGCCGGCGACACCGGCTGCCGGTCGAAGAATTTCAACATGCGCTGGGTCGGATCAATGGTCGCCGACGTGCACCGGATCATGATGCGGGGCGGCGTCTTCCTCTATCCGTGGGACGCGCGCGAGCCGGATCGCGCGGGCAAGCTGCGGCTGATGTACGAGGCCAATCCGATGGCGCTGCTGGTCGAGCAGGCTGGCGGCGCGGCGTTCGACGGACATGGTCCCACCCTCGATTGCGCCCCTACCGCTCTGCACCAGCGGGTCTCGGTGATGCTGGGGTCGCGGGGGGAAGTCGAGCACATCGCGCGGCTGCACGCCGAAGCGCGGCAGGCGGCCTGATCTGGAGATTTAGCGCGTGGCGAGACCCGCGCGATTGACGCCCGCGGGCCGGCTGCTGGTGATCGCCGTGGCGCTCACCGCAATCCGGCTTCTGGCGGCCGCGGCGATCCCGCTCACCGAAGACGAAGCCTACTACCGCCTCTGGGCCCAGCACCTGCAGTTGGGCTATCTCGACCATCCGCCGATGATCGCCTGGTGGATCCGGCTGGGCGAGCTCGTGGCCGGCGACACGGTGCTGGGCGTGCGCCTCCTCCCCTGCCTCGCCACCGGAATCACCACCTGGCTGGTGGGCGACCTGGCCCGTCGCCTCGGGCTTTCCGCACCCACCGCCGAGCGCGCCGCCCTCTGGTACAACGCCACCTTCACCGTCGCGCTGGGCGGCCTGCTGGCCACCCCCGATACGCCGGCCTGCCTGTTCTGGACGGTCGCGCTCTGGGCGCTCGCCCGGCGTCGCCAGGGCGGCAGCGGCGCTTGGTGGCCCGCCGCCGGCGCCGCGGCGGGGCTCGCCTGCCTTTCGAAGTATACAGGCTTGTTCCTCGCGCCCGGCGTGCTGCTCTGGCTGCTGGCGACGCCGGGCGGCCTGGCCGAGCTGCGGCGCCCCTGGCCGTGGTTGGCCGCGCTGTGCGCCGCGGCGGTGTTCGCGCCGCACGTCCTCTGGAACGCCCAGCACGGCTGGATGACCTTCGAAAAGCAGTTCGCCCGCGTTGAAGCGAGCCACCTCGAGCCGGGACGCCTTGCGGAGTTCCTGGTCACCCAGTTCCTGCTGCTGAATCCGTTGATCGCGACGCTGGCGGCGCGCGGCGGATGGCTGGCCTGGCGCGAGCGCCGCGGCTCGGTAGGCATCGGAATGCTGGCTCCGGTGGCGGCGAGCCTGCCGTTTCTCCTCTACCTCGCGGTACACAGCCTGCACGACCGGGTGCAGGGCCACTGGCCGGTCGTCGCCTTCGGAGCATTCGCCATCTGCGCCGCCTATGCCGCCGAAGCCGGCCCGCGGTGGATCCGGCGCGCGACACCCTTGCTGGGCTTCGGTCTCGCCGGGCTGGCGCTCCTGCACCTGGCCACCGCCTGGCCGCGGATGGGGGGCTCCGACCCTGCTCTGCACGTGCGCGCCTGGCCGGCCTTCGCCAGCGACCTGGACGCGCTTCGCGCATCGCAGGGGGCGAGTTGGGTCGGCGCGCGCAGCTACGGCGTGGCGGCGCAGCTGGACGCCCAGAAGCGGATTGGCGCGCCGATCGTGCAGATCGAGGATCGCGAACGCTATTTCGACTGGCAGAGCGGCGTCGGCCTCGCCGGCCCGGGCCTCGTGCTCGATCTGGAACGGCGGCTGGCCCTGACCGATCTCCAAGCCTGCTTCGCCGACGTCCGCCCGCTGGGCGTCATCGACCGCGGCGAAGGGCGCAGCCGGTGGACGCGCTACGCGGTCTTCCGTGTGGCCGAGCCGCGGCGCGACGTGCTTCGCCACGGCTGCCGGTGAACAGCCGCCGCCGGCGCCTTAATCAGAGCGCCACCTTCGAGGCCTATACCATCTAGGGTGATGGCTCCTGCCGTCGCCGTTGGCTAAGATGGCGAGGATGTCAGTGAAGATCTTTCCCGTGATCCTGTCGGGCGGCTCCGGCTCGCGGCTTTGGCCGCTGTCGCGCGAGAGCTATCCGAAGCAACTGCTGCCGCTCGCCAGCGAAGCGACAATGCTGCAGGAAACCGCGGCGCGGGTCGCCGACCCGGCCCTGTTTCATCCGGTCACCGTGGTCGCCAACGCCGAGCACCGGTTCGTCATCGCCCAACAGCTGAACGACATCGGCCACAAGGGCGCGACCATCGTTCTGGAGCCCCTGGCGCGGAACACCGCACCTGCCGTCGCCGCGGCGGCGCTCATCGCGCAGCGCCAGGACACGAACGCGCTGATCCTGGTGATGCCCGCCGACCACGCCGTTCCCGACAAGAAGGGCTTCCTGGAAGCGGTGAACGCCGGCGCGGCCGCCGCACGCGAAGGCTCGCTGGTCCTCTTCGGCATCCAACCGGACAGCCCTGCGACCGGCTATGGCTACATCCTGGCGGGCGACGCGGTGAAAGGCCTGGCACGACGGGTCGAGGCCTTCGTCGAGAAGCCCGACCTCGCCACCGCCGAGTCCTATCTCGCCGACGGCCGCTACTCGTGGAACAGCGGCATCTTCCTGCTGTCGGCAGCCTCCGTCATCGAGGAGCTGGAGAAGCACGAGCCTAAGGTGGTCGCCGCCGTGCGCGCCTCGCTGGACGCCGCAAAGAAGGACATGGACTTCCTGCGGCTGGATCCGGACGCCTTCGCCGAGAGCCCGTCGATCTCCATCGACTACGCCGTGATGGAGCGGACCGACCGCGCCGCAGTTGTGCCTTCGACCTTCGCCTGGAGCGACGTCGGCGCCTGGTCGGCGCTCTGGGAGCTCGCCGACCGCGACGCGGGCGACAACGTCCAGATCGGCGACACGGTCGCCGAGGACACCCGCGGTTCCTACCTACGTAGCGAAGGCCCGCTGATCGCCACCGTCGGCGTCGAAAATCTGATCGTCATCGCCACGCCCGACGCGGTGCTGGTCGCCGACCGCAACAAAGACCAGGACGTCAAGCGGCTGGTCGAGCGGCTGCGGGCCAGCAACCACGTCAGCGCCACCCAGACCCGCCGCGTCCACCGCCCGTGGGGCTGGTACGAAGGCGTGACCTCCGGCGACCGCTTCCAGGTGAAGCAGATCACCGTCTACCCGGGCCAGAAGCTCTCGCTGCAGAAGCACTTCCACCGCGCCGAACACTGGGTGGTCGTCAACGGCACCGCCGAGGTCCAGGTCGACGACGACCTGCGGCTGCTGGCCGAGAACGAGAGCGTCTACATCCCGCTCGGCTCGAAGCATCGTCTGATCAATCCCGGTAAGGTGCCGCTGAACCTCATCGAGGTGCAGTCCGGCCCCTACCTCGGCGAGGACGACATCGTCCGCTTCGAAGACGTCTACGCACGGAGCTGAGGCCGAGGCCCTCTCCCCGCGAGCGGGGAGAACGGCTTCCGCTACACCACCCAGCCGTCGGTCAGCGCGCTGAGCTGGGTGTTCTGCAGGATGATCTTCGCGCCGCCGGCGATATCCACGACCACGTCGGCGCCCGACTGCGTCTGAGTGTGGCTCAGGCCGTCGAGCTGCAGCCGGTCGCCCTCCGCGCGGTTGAAGTCGGTCACCGTCATGGTCCCGCCGCCAGAGCCCGCGTGGAAGGTGTCTCCGCCGGCCCCGCCGGTGACCACGTCGCTCCCCTTGTCGCCGGAGATCCAGTCCGCGCCGCCGCCGCCGCTGATCGTGTCCGCGCCCTGACCGCCGCGAAGCGTGTCGGCCCCGGACCCGCCGATAAGGCGATCGTCGCCGAGGTTTCCGTTGATGATGTTTGCGCCCGTGGAGGCCGAGGCGTTGATCGAATCGGCCCCTTGGCCGCCCAGCAGCCAGTCGCCGACCGTGGATTTGCCGACGATGGTGTCTGCGCCCGCGTTGCCGTTGATGTTGTTGAACGCCGAGCCGCCGGTGATCTGGTCGTTTCCATCGCCGCCGCGGATGCGGTTGTCGGCGCCGTCCTGGCCGGCGAGCACGTCGTTCGAGGCGGTGCCTTCCACCGCATTGGCCGAGGTCGGCGTCGCCGGCGAAACGGCCGCGGTCGACCCGCCCGAACTACCGGTCGACGGATCGTTGTCGGTGTAAGGATTGGAGTTCCAGGCCCGGATGTAGTCGATCTTCATCTCGGCCGGCCAGGGCGTCGTCGAATCCGGGCTCCCTGGCCAGGAGCCGCCGACCGCCAGGTTGGCGATCATGTACATGGGCTTGTGCATGTCGGCGGGCGTGGCGGTCTCGTAGACCTCCTTACCGTCGAAATAGAAGGTGATCTTGTCGGCTCCCCAGTCCACCCCGTAGGTGTGGTAGCCGCTCGACGTGTCGGCGACCGTGTTTCCCTGCGTCGCCATGGTGTGCGAACCGGACGCGTTGGTGTGCACGGTGGTGTAGAGCTTGCTCGGATCGTTGCCGAGCACCTCGAGCACATCGAGCTCCGGCGGCCAGGAGCCGTCCTCCGGCATCAGCCAGAACGCGGGCCACAGCCCCTGCCCCTGCGGCAGGTCGGCCTTGATCTCGAAGTAGCCGTACTCCTGGGAAAAGCTGTGCCAGGTGTTGATCATGCCCGACGTGTATTTGTAGCCGCCAATCTGCACCTGGGTGGCGGCGTCGGCGGGCTGCGCCGTGATCGTGAGAACGCCGTTGTTCGCCGTCCATGGATTGATCCCGTCGGTCGGCGCGTAGTTGGCGTTGATGTACCATTGCTGCTCGGAGTTCCCGGTCAGCGTGCTGCCCTTGCTGGTGGAATAGCCGCCCCACTGGTCGTTATACCACCAGTTGGTGGACCAAGTGCCGGTGTTGGTAGCCCCATTCCAGACGCTGAGGCTGTTGAACTCATCGTTGAAGGTGAGTTTCGCAGACATAAAAGGATTCCGAGAATACTTCGGCGGCTCGTCCGCCGTACGCCGCGCGGCCCCGACTGCCGCACAAGGCAACCGTATTCAGGTCTTCATCGCTGTTGTCCCGGCAATGTGTCGCAGCAGCGAGTCCGGTGAGTATCCGGATTCCAAGTCCGAGTATTTGCGCCGACTCTTCGCCACATTTGTCTCTGGCGGCGCTGGCTCCGGCGGACGAGGAGGAAAACCTCGCGGCCGGTTCCATCCGTGGAACTCGGCCGGCGAAATTATGGCGAAGCCGAACGCGGGCGTCCTAAACGTGGCGGCCTAGGCTGCGTCAACGCGCCACAGCTCAGCTGCAATCGCCCGACATCGTTAACAACCTGGAAAGGCCGACTCGGGGTTTCTTAGCGGGCGTTGGACCCTGAGCGAACCGATGCCTGAAGCCACCTATGTCGTCTTTGTCCCTAAAGTGAAGCGGGACGCGCTGCGAAAGATCCTCTGCTCGGAGGACACCGGGCCGTTGGCCTGGCGCGAGCAACGCTCCTGGTTCGGCAGCGAGTTCTACTTTTCCGGGCCGCCGGTCCTGGCCCGCAAGGCGCAAGCCTATGTCGCGGAATGGGTGATCGTGGGCTGATCAGGCCTCGCGCTCTACGGGTTGCCGAGAGGCGATTGTTACGCAAGATGTGACGCCTCGCTCCGGACGTCCCGGAGCTACGGAGTCTTCGATGTCGTCCATGGTCTTGCTCGTCCTCGGCGCCGCCGCGTGCGCCATGGCGGCCGGCGCAGCCGCCCCCGCGCCGCCCAAGCCCGCTTCTCAGGCCGAAACCACCGCTGCGAAGTCCGCCGACGCGCCCGGCGCGGTGTTCCTCAAGCCCAGCCCGCTGTTCCTGCATGCGCCGCAGTTCGACCGAATCCGCGAAAGCGATTTCGAACCTGCGGCGACGCAAGGGATGGCCGCACAGAAAGCCGAAATCCGCGCGATCGCCGACAACCCGGCCGCCCCCACCTTCGACAACACCATCATCGCCATGGAGCGCTCGGGCCAGATGCTCGACCGCGCAATGCAGGTGTTCAACGCCCTGACCAGCGCCGACACCAGCGATACGATCCAACAGATCGAGAGCCGCGTGACGCCCAAGCTCTCGGCGCATCACGACGAGATCTTCCTCGATCCGAAGCTGTTCGTCCGCGTTCAGAGCCTCTACGAGCGCCGCGACCAGCTCGGCCTCAACCCTGAGCAGGCGCAGCTCCTCAAAGTGACCTACCAGCAGTTCGTCCGCTCCGGCGCAAAGCTCGCGCCTGCGGATCAGGCGAAGCTCAAGGCGCTGAACGAGCAGACCTCCACGCTCGAAACGGACTTCCAGCACAAGCTGCTCGCCGCTGATAAGGCTGGCGGCCTCGTCGTCGAGGACAAGGCGAAGCTCGCCGGCCTGAGCGAAGCCGAGATCGCGGCGGCGGCGGCGGCGGCCGAGGCGCGCGGGCTGAAGGGCAAGTGGGTCATCCCGCTGCAGAACACCACCCAGCAACCGACGCTGCAGGACCTGGCCGACCGCAGCGTCCGCGAGCAGCTGTTCCAAAAAGCCTGGACTCGCGCCGAGTCCGGCGACGGGAACGACACGCGCGAGACCATCGTCACGCTCGCCAAGCTGCGCGCCGAAAAGGCCCGGCTGCTCGGCTACCCGAACTACGCCGCCTATGTGCTCGAGGACCAGATGGCCGAGACGCCGCAGAAGGCGGAAGCCTTCCTGCGCCAGCTCTCCGGCCCAGCGCGCGCACGTTCCGAGGCCGAAGCGGCCCAGAACCAGAAGATGATCCAGGCCGCGGGCGAGAGTTTCGACCTCAAGCCCTGGGACTGGCAGCGCTATTCCGAGCGCGTGCGCAAGGCGCGCTACGACCTCGATGACAGCGAGGTGAAGCCCTACTTCCAGCTCGACCGGGTGCTGAAGGACGGGGTCTTCTATGCCGCCGGCCAGCTCTATGGGCTGAGCTTCAAGGAGCGCACCGACCTGCCGGTCTATCATCCGGACGTGCGGGTGTTCGAAGTCCACGAGCAGGACGGCGCGCTGCTGGGCCTCTTCTATTTCGACCCCTTCAAGCGGGACAACAAGTCCGGCGGCGCCTGGATGAGCACATTCGTCGGCCAGTCCAAGCTCTTGGGGTCCAAGCCGGTGGTGTTCAACGTCGCCAACATCACCAAAGCCGCGCCCGGCCAGCCGCAGCTGATCTCCTGGGACGACGTGACGACCCTGTTCCACGAGTTCGGCCACGCCCTGCACGGCCTGTTCGCCGACCAGACCTATCCCAGCCTGTCGGGCACCAACGTCGCTCGCGACTTCGTCGAGTTTCCCAGCCAGTTCAACGAGAACTGGGCCCTCGAGCCGCGTGTGCTGAAGAACTACGCCGCCCACTACAAGACTGGCCAGCCGATCCCGCAGGCGCTAGTCGACAAGATCAAGGCGGCCTCGAAGTTCAACCAGGGCTATACGATGGGCGAGCTGATCGCCGCGGCCGAGCTCGACATGCAGTGGCATCAGCTTCCCGCCGACGCGCCGAAGCAGGACGTCGACGCCTTCGAGACCAAGGCGCTGAAAACCGCCGGCGTCGACTTCCCGCACGTGCCGCCGCGTTACCGCACCTCCTACTTTCGGCACATCTGGAGCAACGGTTACGCCGCGGGCTACTACGCCTATCTCTGGACCCAGATGCTGGCCGACGGCTCCTTCCAGTGGTTCGAGCAGCATGGCGGGATGACGCGGGCGAACGGTCAGCGCTTCCGCGACATGATCCTCTCGCGCGGGCACACGCAGGATTACGCGCCGATGTTCCGCGCCTTCTACGGCAAGGATCCGGAAATCGGCCCGATGCTCCAGCACCGCGGACTTGGGGACACAGACGCCCAGTAATCCTCTTTTCCTCGGAGCCAGATCGGCTGCGAGCCGTTCTGGCTGCGGGGCATCGGCAAAGCGAGGTCGGGATGAGAGCGCGCGACGTCCGGGCGATCGCCTTTTGCAGCATCACCACCGTACTGGTGCTCGCGCTGAGTTGGCTGCTGCTCGGCAGTCCGCTGGTGAGCCTGGCGCTCACCGGGGCCTACGCCGTGTGGCTGCTGACGCGGCCTCGAATGCAGCGGGTCATCGGCCGCCTGCGCGGCGAACCGGACTGGAGCGGCTACTTCAGCAATCGCGAGGTCGAGATCAAGCCGAAGCGCGAGCCTGGAACAACTGGACCATCGCCCCGTCCAGCCGAGCGACGGTGAGCACGCCGGTGTGATATGCGCCGGTATCGAGCCCCAGGCGATGCTCGTACACTTGCGGCGTCTCGTTGAGCCAAGTGTGGCCATGGACGATCACACGTTCGAACGGTCCCTGCGCATCGAGAAACCCGCCTCGAATCCATAGCAACTCGCCCTCCGTCTGTGCGGAGAGCGGTCGCTCGGGGCGGATTCCCGCGTGCACGAAGGCGTAGTCGCCGACCGTCGCCATCAGCTCAAGATCGCCCAGCACCTGCAGGTGCGAGGCGGGCATCTGGTCCAGCAATGCGTCGCGTGCGGCGATCAGCGCCCCCGGCCCAGCCCCTGTCCGTGGCGGCTCGACGCCATAGGAGATCAGCGTCTCCGCGCCGCCGTAGGTGAGCCAGGGCTCCCCCTGCTCCGGCTCTTCGAGGAACTGCAGCAGGGCCTGCTCGTGATTGCCCTTCAGCGGACGGAAGGCGAACTCTCCCTTGCGGGAGAGCCAGACCAGCGCCTGCAGCACCTTGGCCGACTCCGGCCCGCGGTCGATGTAGTCGCCCAGCAGCACCAGGACGGGCGTGCGTCCGCAGGCTTCCCGCGCGCTGTCGGCTGCGATCTGGCCGAGCGCGGTCTTGAGCAGATCGTAACGTCCGTGGATGTCGCCGACCGCATAGATCAGCTGGCCCTCGGTGCTGCGCGGGGCGGCAGGGGTGACGGGACGGACGAGCTCCTCCAGCACGGCGACGTGTCCGCTCATGGCCAAAGCGACGCCAGGTCCGCCCGCAGCCCATCCAGGGTGTGACTGCGGACGCGAGTGGCGTGCGCCTTGTGCGGGCGCTCAGGCGCCGGTTCCTCCGAATATCGCTCCAAATCCCCCGCCATCGCATTGTAGCGCGACACCACCCGCTCCGGCTGATCGGACGCCCGCTTGCGCAGGTCGGACCATTCGTTGCGATAGCCAACCATGACCGGCAGCGAGACGCCGCTGCTGAGCGCCGAATTGTAGGCTCGGCGCAGGCGCGCATCGGCCGCCATGACATCGTCGTAGCCGCATTCGCCCCCGCGGCAGCGCGCCTTCGGCGCGGGTGAAGTCGGGGCCTGCGAGGCGTAGCTCCGGTTCTGCGCCCTGCTCGAGCGTGGGGCCTTCGCCCGGGTCTTCACCTTCACCACCGGCGCATGGGTTTGCGGCCCGATCGACGCCCTGACGAGCTGCGGCGGCGCGAGCGGGCCAGGGTTCGGCAAGCCTTCGGGAGCCACGGCGGAGGTCAGGCGGACGGTCGGCTGGGACTTGCCAGTCACCGTGATCGCAATTTGCCGCTGCGCCGTCATCGGCGCCGATGCCGGCTTGGGGCGATGAATCTCGGTGGAGGGGCTGCGGCCGAGCATCGCTCCGGCGGACAGACCACCGAGTGCGGCGGCGATCATCGCGCCAGCTGCGGCCACCCGTTTCGGCGAACGCTTGCGCCCGACTTCGCGGAGGCCAAAGCGCATCTGCGAGGTCCCGGCGCGCGGCGGCGCATGCGGAAAAATGGCATGCAGGTCATCCGCGACTCCGCCGGCGACGGGAGCCGCGAGTCCGCCCGGATTCTGGGCGTGCGCAGACATGACTTCCGGAGGCGTCGGCATCGCAGCGATTTCAATCGGGTCCAGCAGCGCCCGAGGCGCAGCTGTACAACACGCGGTCGCCCCTTTGGGTCCGCCCGACCTCCAAAAATTCCGCGGCGTGGTGCGTCGCCGGCCTAAGGCTTCGGCGGCGCAGCCGCCCCGGGCTTCACAGCCCCTGCCGGGGCCTGCGACAGCGTCTTCAAGCCGTTGTCGAGGTCGCGTAGCGACGTCGTCATGGCGTTGCCACAGACCGGGACCTCGGCCACCACCGCCTCGCGGTTCATGGTCGCGGCGACGGCTTTCAGGCGCGTGCTGAAATCAAAGCTCGGCTCGCGGGCGCGTATGCGACCGGCGTAGTAGACCATGCCGGCCTGAGCGGACTCGGACTGTTTCGGATCCTTAGAGCCGGACAACGCCGCCATCGCCAGCAGACAGCGCGCATCGGCGGCGACGCCGGTTGGGGCGGCTGTCGGAGCGGCGAGCGCGGAGCCGGAGAAAAGCGCGAGGCTCGCACAAAGAGCCGGGGCGAAGATCCGCATCACGGTTCTCCAATCAGATGAACGTCGCCGCGGACATAGATCAATGCGCGCCCGAGGGCCAGCGAAGGCGCCGGCCGACCCGCACCCATCCGCCTTCACGCCTTGGGCTCGTCGAGAGGGCGGCGTCAAGGACGAACCGGCCGACTTTAACCAAAGTGCCTCGGCGCCGCGGCGGGGGAAGGTCAGGAACGTGACCATTCGGCGTCGCCTTCTTGCGCTCAAGCCCGCGCCGGCGTGCGGATCGGCTCGAGGTAGCGGAAGGTCTTCACGGTTTGCGCCCAGAGGTGCTCGCCGGAGACGAGGCGACCGAATCGCGCCGGCCGTTCCGGCGTCACGAACTGCGCGGCCGGCTCGACCAGCGTGTCGTAGTCGCAGGTGGCGAAGAAGGGAAAAGCGTAGCGCTCCTCGGCGACCTTTCGCACGCGGTGCGCCGTGGCGCGGAACACGCCGTTGGTCCAGACCTCGAGCATGTCGCCGATGTTGACGACATAGGCGCCCGGGACCGGCGGGGCGTCGATCCATTCGCCGGCGTCGTTCTTCACCTCCAGCCCGGGCGCCGTGCCTTTCAGCACGGTGAAGAACTCATAGTCGGTGTGGGCGCCGATCCCGGCGGCGTCGCTCGCGCGCGGATCGAAGGGATAGTGAATCAGGCGCAGCTGGCTGGGCGGCCGCTTCAGGTGCGGGTCGAAATGATCCTCCGGCAGGTCGAGCGCCAGGGCGAACCCGCGGAACATGCGGCGCGCGAAGCCTGCGACGGCGTCGTAATAGGCCTCGACCGCCGGCCTGAACCCGTCCAGCTCCGGCCACAGCGTGGCGCCCAGCATCGGAGCCTCGCCCGCCGCCTCCGGCGCGTCGAGATTGATGTCGTAAGCCTCCTTGCGATCGACTTTGCCGGCCTCGAACACCTCCTCGCCTTCCGGCACATAGCCGGAATGGTTGGACGAACCGCCGATGTAGGCCGCCATCTTGCGCTCCATCGGCTGTTCGAAAAACCGGCTGGCGGCGGCCTGCAGCCCAGCGCTCAGCGTCTCGGAAATCCCGTGGCCGACGACATACACAAACCCAACCTCGCGCGCCGCGCGGCCAATCTCCAGAGCCGCGGCGCGGCGGCGCTCGAGGTTCGGATCCGCCAGCCCGGAAACGTCCACCAACGGGATACGATCGAAGCCACCCAAGGCTCGCCTCCGTTATTACGAATCCGGAGAGCGGTAACACCACCGCATCAGCGGGCCTGCTCGCCACCCGAACCTCCGGCTCATCCGCCGGGATCTGATTGAACCGCAGCCGCGGCAGGCGCCGGGCGCCCACAAATTCGGCGCCTTGGCCGCTCGCCCGCGGGAGGCGCTTGTGGCGCTTGGATTATTACGAAACTCGATCTCAGTAATAACGACGCCGGCGGGAACGGGCCGGTTCGAGAAAGGGTCGCAGATGAACCGGTGGCTGAAGACGATGGGGGTCGCGGGCGCGACATTGGCGATGGGCCTTGGCCTGTCGAGCTGCGGCAAGCCCGCGGAAAAGGAAGCGGCGGCGCCCGCCGCGGCGGCCGCGGGCAAGGAGTACACGATCGGCTGGACGATCTACGCCGGCTGGATGCCCTGGCCCTACGCTCAGCAGGCCGGCATCGTCGACAAGTGGGCCAAGAAGTACAACGTCAAGATCAAGCTGGTGCAAATAAATGACTACGTCGAGAGCCTGAACCAATTCACCGCCGGCAAGCTGGACGGCGTCACTTCGACCAATATGGACGCGCTGACCATCCCCGCCGCGGGCGGACGCGACAGCACCGTGGTGATGGTCGGCGACTACTCCAACGGCAACGACGGCGTGGTGCTGAAGAACGGCAAGACCATCGCCGACATCAAGGGCCGCTCGGTCAACATCGTCGCCAACTCGGTCTCGCAGTACCTGCTCGCACGCTGCCTCGAGAACGCCGGCATGAAGATGAGCGACGTGAAGCTGGTGAACACCGCCGACGCCGACATGGTCTCGGCCTTTGCTGCCCCGGGGACCAACGCCATGGTCACGTGGAACCCGCAGTTGCTGGAGATCAAGAAGGCTGCGGCCGCGAACGAGGTCTGCGCCTCGACCTCGATCCCGCGCGAGATCGAGGACATGCTGGTGGTCTCCACCGACACGCTGAAGGCCGACCCCAATCTCGGCAAGGCGCTGGCCGGCATCTGGTACGAGACCATGACGTTGATGGCCAAGCAGGACGACGCCGGCAAGGCGGCGCGCGAAGCGATGGCCAAGCTCTCAGGCACCGATCTTCCGGGCTACGAGGCCCAGCTCAAGACCACCTTCCTCTACAGCGATCCTAAGGCGGCCCACGCCTTCATGACCGGCTCCGAGATCGTCGCGGCCAACGACAAGGTGCGCAAGTTTAGCTTCGAGAACGGCCTGTTCGGCCAGGGCGCCAAGTCGGTCGACGACATCGGCATCGAGTTCACCGGCGGAAAGGTGCTCGGCGACGCGAAGAACGTGAAGCTTCGGTTCGATCCAACCTACGTCGCGGCCGCCGCCGCGGGCGGGCTCTGATCGCCCACTCAGGCTCGCATAAGTTCCTCCCCGGAGAGACCGCCCCCATGCCCCGCTTGCTCAACATCCGGCCGCGTGGGGGCGGTCGACTGCTGCTAGGCCTGATTCCAATCCTGCTGCTGGGGCTGCTCTACCTCGCCGCTTCGACGGCCAGGCACGCCGAAAATCCCAGCGACAAGATCCTGCCGACGCCGCTCGCCATGGCTGCGCAGATCCACACCATGGCCTTCCAGACCGATCCTGTGACCGGCGAGGTGCCGCTGGTCGCCGACACCGCCGCCAGCTTGAAGCGGCTCGGCGCAGGCCTGGCGCTCGCCGCCGTCACCACGCTTGTGCTGGGCCTCTCGATCGGCCTTCTGCCCGTCGTCCGCGCGACGCTGGGTCCGCTGGTCGCCGCGATCGCGGTGATCCCGCCGATCGCCGTCCTGCCGATCCTGTTCATCGTCATGGGCCTGGGCGAAAGCTCGAAGATCGCCCTGATCTTCGTCGGGCTTACGCCGTTCATGGTGCGCGACCTGGCGTCGGCGGTCGCCGCCATCCCCGAGGAGCAACTGGTCAAGGCGCAGACGCTGGGGGCGAACACCTGGATCGTGGCGCTGCGGATCGCGCTGCCCCAGGCCCTGCCCCGCCTGCTGGAATCCCTGCGATTCTCGCTGGGACCGGCTTGGGTGTTCCTGATCTCGGCCGAGGCGATCGCCGCCGACGTCGGCTTGGGCTACCGGATCTTCCTGGTCCGCCGTTACCTCGCCATGGACGTGATCCTGCCCTACGTCGCCTGGATCTCGCTCCTGGCCGTCGTCATGGATTGGGCGCTGCAGGCGCTCAGCCGCGCCGCCTTTCCCTGGGCCCATCCGAAGAGGAGCCGCTGATGAGCGTGCTGTCGTTCCGCGACGTCTGGGTCGAGTATGGCGACAAGATCGTGCTGGAGAAGGTGTCGCTCGACGTGGCTGAGGGCGCCTTCGTCTCCATCGTCGGGCCGTCAGGCGCGGGCAAGAGCACCTTCCTGCGCCTCGTGCTGGGCCAGGAGGCCCCCACCCGCGGCCGCGTCTACCTCGACGGCGAACCGTTGCGCCCCGAGCCCGGCCCCGAGCGCGGCGTCGTGTTCCAGCGCTATTCAGTGTTCCCGCACATGACGGTGCTGAAGAACGTGATGTTCGGCGTGCAGTGTCGCGACAAGCGCCGCTCCGCGCGCGACGAAGCCGCCGAGATGCTGCGCGCCGTGGGCCTCGCCGACAACATGGACGTCTATCCCGCGGCGCTGTCCGGCGGCATGCAGCAGCGGCTGGCGATCGCCCAGGCGCTGATCACCCACCCGCGCATCCTGCTCCTCGACGAGCCTTTCGGCGCGCTCGACCCCGGCGTGCGGCTCGACATGCACGACCTGATCACCAGCCTCTGGCGCGAGAAGGGCCTGACGATCCTGATGGTCACCCACGACATAAAGGAGGCCTTCAAGCTCGGCACCCGCGTCGTCGCCATCGACAAGCGCCGCAAGGACGCCCAGGCCCCCCACCGCTACGGCTCCACCGCCGTCTACGACTTCCCGCTCGACAAGCCCAACGCGACCCTCCGGCGCGAACTGGAAGCGATGACCGCGACGGCGGCCTGATCCCCTCTCCTCACGTCTTCTGCTTCGCCGGAGTATCCTGACGGGATCGGCGGCGTGAGCTCGCGATTCGCGGAAGTGAGACTGGGATGTCCCGTCCAAAGACGGCGTTGATCACCGGGGTGGCCGGGCAGGACGGCTCCTATCTCGCGGAGTTCCTACTCAATCAGGGCTACGTCGTGCATGGCATCAAGCGCCGCGCCTCGCTGTTCAACACCAGCCGCATCGATCATCTCTACCGCGACCCGCACGAGACTGACGTGCGATTCTTCCTGCACCACGGCGACGTCACCGACACCAGCAACCTGATCCGCATCATCGAGCAGACGCAGCCCGACGAGATCTACAACCTCGCCGCCCAGAGCCACGTCGCGGTGTCGTTCGAAGAGCCCGAGTACACCGCCAACGCCGATGCGCTCGGCACGCTGCGGCTGCTCGAGGCCATGCGGATGCTCGGGCTGAAGGATCGCACCCGCTTCTATCAGGCCTCGACCTCGGAGCTGTTCGGCAAGGTCCAGGAGACGCCGCAGACCGAGCTGACGCCGTTCTATCCGCGCTCGCCCTACGGCGTGGCGAAGCTCTACGCCTACTGGATCACGGTGAACTACCGCGAAGCCTACGGGCTCTTTGCCTGCAACGGGATCCTCTTCAATCACGAGAGCCCGGTGCGGGGGGAGAACTTCGTCACCCGCAAGATCACCCGCGGCCTGTCGCGGATAAAGCTCGGCCTGCAGGACCGGCTCTACCTCGGCAACCTCGGGGCGATGCGCGACTGGGGCCACGCCAAGGACTATGTCGAGGTGATGTGGCTGATCCTGCAGCAGGAGACGCCGCAGGACTTCGTCATCGCCACCGGCATTCAGCACAGCGTGCGGGACTTCGTAAACGCCGCAGCGGAGGAACTCGGCATGCCGCTGCGCTGGGAGGGCGAAGGCGTCGAGGAGAAGGGCTTCGACCCTAGCGGCCGTTGCATCGTCAGCGTCGACCCCCGCTACTTCCGCCCGACCGAGGTGGAAAGCCTGCTCGGCGACGCCAGCAAGGCCAGGCGGGAGTTGGGGTGGAGCCCGAAGATCGGCTTCGAGGCGCTGGTGCAAGAGATGGTCCGCGAGGACCTGAAGTCGGCCGAGCGCGACGAGTTGATCAGGAAGCACGGCTACCGCGCCAACGACTACCACGAGTAGCTCGGGGATGACCGGCAGGACGGCGATCATCACCGGCGTCAGCGGCCAGGACGGCTGGCACCTGTCGCAACGCCTGCTGGCCGAAGGCTATCGCGTGGTGGGCGTGACGCGGGATGCGACCTACGCCCGACCTGTCGTCGACGCGTCCATCGAACTGGCCGCATGGGATTTCCACGATGACGCGGCGTTCCGCGAACTGCTGAGGCGCGCGAGGCCGACCGAGATCTACAATCTGGCGGCCCATTCGTCCGGCGCGGGGATGTTCGACGCCCCGGTTGCGATCGGCGAGATCAACGGGCTGGCGGTCGCCCTCATGCTGGAAGCGGTGCGCGAAGTCGATCCCGCGATCCGCTTCTGGCAGGCGTCCAGCAGCGAGCTCTATGGCGCGGTGCCGGCGCAAAGCCCGCAGTCTGAAACCACGCCATTTGCGCCGCGCAGCCCGTACGGCGCGGCGAAGCTCTACGCCCACACGATGGTCGGGATCTATCGTCGCCACTACGGGCTGTTCGCCTGCGCAGGCATCCTGTTCAACCACGAAAGCCCTCGGCGGGACGCGCGCTTCGTCACCGGCAAAGTCACCGAGGCTGCCGCGCGGGTGAAGCTCGGCCTGACGGACGACCTCGCGCTCGGCGCTCTGGACGCCCGCCGCGACTGGGGGTTCAGCGGCGACTACATGCACGCAGCCTCGCTGATGCTGCAGGCCGATAAGCCCGACGACTACGTCATCGCAACCGGCCAGTCGCACACCGTGCGCGATCTCTGCCGTCTTGCCTTCGAACACCTGGGGCTCGACTACCGCGACCACGTCCGCGAGGGCCAGGCCGACCACCGGGCCGCGGAAGCCTCGCCGCTGATCGGCGACGCCTCGAAGGCGGCGCGCGAGCTCGGCTGGAACCCCAGCGTCACCTTCCCTCAACTGGTGAAGACGATGGTGGACGCTCACCTAGCCCGGCTGAGCGCGAACGGAACGAACTCATGACCTACACTCGGATCGAGCGGTGCCGGATCTGCGGCTCGACGCACCTAGACCGGGTGCTGGACCTCGGCGAGCAGATGCTGACGGGCGTGTTCCCGAAGAGCCGCGACGCCTCGGCGACGACCGGTCCGCTTCGTCTGGCGAAGTGCGCCGCCGGCGAGAGCTCGTGCGGTCTGCTGCAGCTCGCGCACAGCTACGATCTCGGCGAGATGTACGGCGACAACTACGGCTATCGCTCGGGGCTGAACGCCAGCATGGTCGC